>Ga0209697_10000688_pt1 | contig 55504 bp, 31 predicted proteins | sample AliMusrvi5mmetaG_FD_184115 | JGI IMG/M metagenome (GOLD analysis project Ga0209697, IMG submission 184115) | Freshwater lake bacterial and archeal communities from Alinen Mustajarvi, Finland, to study Microbial Dark Matter (Phase II) - Alinen... | ecosystem: Environmental > Aquatic > Freshwater...
AGTTAATATAATAGAGAGGTATGCACTTATGACTAGACGGGAAAGATTTATAAAGACAATGACATTTGACTCACCGGATAGGCCTGCAACCGGGGATTATCTGGTCTATGAATCTATGCGGGAACGCTGGGAAAGTGAAGGACTGCCTAAAGGAGCCGATTATAACGAATACTTCGGGTTTGATTTTGATCCATTCCGCTGGCAAGTGCCGGTCAACTGGCGCATTGACCCATTTTATGAAGATGAAGTATTAGAAGAGACTGAGGATTATATAATCCGCAAGCAGGGGCATGGGGAGGTTGTTCGCCATTTGAAGAATTTACCTCCTCCAGCAATGTCTCAATGGATTTCATATCCCCTCAAATCCCGGGCTGAGTGGGATCAGTTTAAAAAGCGGTTGGACCCTGATTCACCGGGTAGACTGCCTGCAAACTTCCCGGAGATGGTAAAGGAATACAAGAATCGGGACTTCCCTCTGGGTATGTGGGGAGCAGGAAGCAGCTATGGAGTGATGCGTGACTGGTGGGGTGTTGAAGAATTGTCTGTATTATTCTATGACGATCCTGCGTTAATTGAAGAGATGATGGAATACCTGACTCACTTGCATCTGTCTCTTTTGGACAAGGTGCTTTCATATGATATCCAACTTGACTGGGTGGCGTTCTGGGAGGACATGGCTTATAAGAATGGTCCATTAGTTTCCCCTGCTATGTACGAGAAATACTGTATGCCCCTGTTTTATAAAGCAATGGACAGAGTTCGTGCTGCCGGGATACCGGTTGCGATGGTAGATTCCGATGGGGATGTGCGTGAGTTAATACCAATGTGGCTGGATGCCGGGATCAGCATAATGCATCCAATGGAGGTAGCCAGTAGTATGGATGTTATACAAACGAGAAAACAATATGGCAGGCAGGTGTGCTTCTTCGGCGGTATCGACAAACGTCCTCTTGCTGGCAGTTTTGAAGATATCCGAAAAGAGGTTCTGCCAAAGCTGGAAGCATGTTATGGTGAAGGCGGGTTCATACCGGCCTGTGACCATGCGGTTCCTCCGGATGTGTCTTTCGACAACTACAGGTATTTCAGGGATCTTATCAGGCAGGCATCAGATAAATAGCTCATATATCATCGAGGTAGTTGCAAAATAGCATTAATACTGATGAAAGACAAATGGCGTTATGCGACGATGATATTTGCATTACATATATAATACGGCTTGTAATTGATCTACTGACAAAATATTCCAACTTACATTTGCCACGGAGGTGCTGTTTTGCTAAGAGGTTTTATGGACCATTGGGTCCCAACAGTTGATAGCATATCAACATTCTGGAAATCGGATATATCAGCTTGTAAAGATTTGATTGATGGACTTGCCAGTGAGGTAGCATTCAACAACTTTACGTTTTATACGAAGTGGTATACCAACGGCGTTAGTTCCGAACTACAATTCCTTCGCAATCATCCGGATGCATCGAATGTCCGGACAGATAATATGTGGGGACGCGAGCTTATAGATCATCTCCACAGCCGGGGTATGACTGCCGGAGCAATGCTGCAGTTATACACATACGAAAAAGGTCTATGGGCGGATATGCCTTCGCTGGGAGAATGGGATGTAAGGTATTGCACAGCTACAGATGAACCCTGTGTTCTAGCAGACTTTACATCAGATGCATATCCCTCCAAACTGGCACAGATTCTGAGAGAACATCTTATACTTTTCCCAGATCTGGATTACTTGTTCCTTGAGTTCGAAGGGATAATGCCGGAGATGGCAGTCAAAGCCTACGAAAATCACGCAGCAAAGGTCGGTGTATTGCCCGATGCAGCGAATGTTACATATCGTGAGCAGGATATTGCACTGTACAAGAGTATGGGGAATACTATAGACTTGAGATATTCAGTCGAAGCTCTTGATATGTTCACATACTATATGAGACGCAACCTGGAGACTGCTCAGGGAGTCTGCGATGAGCTGGAATATCGTGGTAGACTAGGAGTGGTTTACTACCCCCCCCAGTATGAAAGTTTATTCGTACCAAATGCATTACCGGAAAATCGGTGGCGATTATTGCCCTGGTGTTATTTCGGTTGGATTCCTGATCCCCAGCAGAAAGTGGCAACAATGAAAATGATGCTGCATCATATGGAAGAGCAGTTGGCAGCAGGTCGCAGATTATTGTATATTGGGGACGCTACGATTTCTCCTTGTGACACGGAGTCAATCGAGACTACACTGCAGTTCTGTGAATCACATTTGATGGAGGGATACCTGGGTATGGGTAATCCAGTCGATCACACCGGATTACGATGGTCGGATGTCACAACAGAACAGGTCCAAAAGGTCAGAGATATTTTTGCTAAGGCCTGGAAGTAGCTAGGTGTATGTCTTCTATTCTCTGTTCGGTGCCTTCCAAACATATAAAACATGAGTTTGTATTGAGAATTAAATTACTTGTTCTTGCCATTGTTGTTGCTGTGCTTGCGGTCAGTGCAACATTTGGGCAGTCGGTATACAACAGCAGCCTAAATCAGAATGACCTGACAAGTTGGCAACCCTATGGTTCGGGGTGTCGAGTCACCATTGGTGCCGATCCAGGTATTATAGTTGCAGATTTTGATGATTCCAGCGATATGGCATAGTGCAACAAAGGTTTTTGCAGGTCTTTTCCTGAGGGTATTTCGTGGGATAAGTTCAAATACATCACTTTTGAGTTTAAAGTATCTGAGGGTGTAGATAGTTTCCACTACCTCTTGAATGATAAAAAAGGCAACTGGTGGCAGGCAGTCAAGCATGGCCCTACACCCGCCGGGGTATGGTCTGTATTTGCCTGCAAGAAGGAAGATTTAGGAATTATAAGAGTCTACAATAAAGTTTATACAATATAAAATGCAGCAAACATCGTTATCTAATATACTGGTGGTAAATGCTACTAGCGTCCGAATAGATTGAATAACAAGACATCAAGAAAGGTGTAATCATGGCAACTCGTAAACTAATGGATTTTGGTTGGAAATTCCACTTAGGTGATATTCCGCTCCCGGAGGGTCATTGCCTGGCAGACTATGTAAAGACCGCAAGCGGAAATATGCCGGCTGTCTTGAAAGATTATGATGATTCCAACTGGATCAATGTGGATTTACCTCACGACTTTGTTATTGCAGGAAATATCCAGCCACCAGACATAATCCTGGGGCAGCGCCAAAGAAGACAGTTGCTGATCGATATGGACATGAAAGCGCATATGCACGCAGGTCACGGTTCGTTACCGGGCGGTATCGGATGGTATAGAAAGAGTTTTTATATACCGAATGAGCTAGAGGGTCAACGCATAATCCTTGAGTTTGATGGAGTGTTTCGTAATAGCAGTCTCTGGCTCAATCGCCACCTGCTTGGGGGGCAGTCTAGCGGTTATGTGCCATTCCGTCTGGACATTACGGATCAACTTAATTACGGGGAAGAGAACTTGCTTGCAGTGCGTGTTGACGCGCGGGAATATGAAGGCTGGTGGTATGAAGGCGGCGGGATTTATCGACACGTCTGGCTAACCACAAGTGATACTCTTCACTTGGTACCTGATGGTATTCACGTCCGCTGCTTATTCGAAAATGACGACTATGATCATGTGAAAATCCGGATCAATTCTGAAGTTGGAAATCGAGCGGATTCAACAGAATCGGCCGTTTTAGAATCTGTTGTCATTGATCCCGACGGTCGTGAAATCGGGCGTGCAGAGTCATCGCTAATTGCTTTACCAGAGGACATAATTGTTGCAGAACACTCGATGGAATTGATTCAACCGACATTATGGTCTGATATAGAACCAAAGATGCACAAACTTGTCACACGCATTCGCCGGATGGATGGAAGTTTAGCTGATGAAGTAGAGACACATTTTGGTATACGTAATATTCGCTTCGATGCAGAACAGGGATTCATTATTAATGGCCGGCAATTAAAGATTAAGGGTGTTTGTTGCCATCAAGACCATGCTGGAGTTGGCGTGGCGGTTCCGGATAAATTGCTGGAATACAGGATAGGTCTATTAAAAGATATGGGCTGCAATGCCTATCGAATGGCACACCACACGCCTTCTCCTGAGCTCCTACAGATATGTGACAAGCTTGGTATGTTCGTGATGGCCGAAAATCGCCTGCTGAGCAATGTCCCTGAAATTCGTGAAGACTTAACTGCTATGATAAGACGCTATCGAAATCATCCAAGTGTGGTTATCTGGTCCCTTGGAAATGAAGAGATGGATATACAGGGTAATGTGACAGGTGAACGTATTACCCGTAGCCTTCGAAGACTTGTGAAAACGTTGGATCCTGATCGCCCAGTGACTCTTGCAATGAATGGAGATTGGGGACAAGGAGCAACACATGCAGTTGACGTCCAGAGCTGCAATTATTATCGTCTGGGTGATGTGGATTCATTACACCGACAAATGCCGAATCTCCCAATTGTTATCAGTGAAGCCACTTGCGCTACAACTACTCGCGGTGTTTACAACAATGATCTTGTACGTGGCTGGGCAGATGCATACGGTGAGCAATTACCGTTTTGGGGCCACACACCGGAAGAAAACTGGAAAATGACAATGGAGCGGCCGTTTGTAGCTGGTGCATTCATCTGGACCGGATTTGATTATCACGGCGAACCTGCTCCCTACATATGGGCTGGTTATGTCTCCAATTTTGGCATTATGGACTTGTGCGGTTTTCCAAAGGATTCATACTACTACTACCTGGCGTGGTGGAGTGACAAAAAAGTGCTGCATGTTTTTCCGCACTGGAACTGGCCAGGGCAGGAGGGAAAACCGATTGACATCAAATGCTATAGCAATTGTGCGTCAGTTGAATTGTTCCTTAATGGTTCTAGTTTAGGCATTCAGCAGATGCCTCCCTGGGGACAACTAAACTGGAATGTGACCTATCAACCTGGGGAGCTTGTGGCTAAAGGTTATGATTCTGATGGTAGGGAGGAATTGGTTGCTAAAATCAAGACAACCAATGCTCCAGCCAGTATCCGTATGACCTCAAACTGTGATTATATACATTCTGATTGCGAGGATGTGGTTGTGATACAGGTCGAAGTAATAGATGCTGCAGGACATATAGTTCCGGATGCCGATTCCGATATTGTTTTTTATATCGAGGGTCCTGGAGTGGTGATTGGTGTCGGTAACGGTGACCCCTATACGTCAGAAAGGGATAAATTCTATACAGAAGGTATAGGAGAAATGATCTCACATTGGCCCAAACCTGTTCCTGCAGTAGACGCACAACGCACAGCACGCCGTCGGGTGTTCAAAGGTCTCTGCCAATTGATCCTGCAGGCAACAGCCGAATCTGGTCTCATTCGAATTATGGCAAATAGTCCGGGGCTGCCATCAGCAGAAATCCATATTATGGCAGATCAAGCAGACTGCCGGCAATGGGAAGTTACATAATCTTATTTCTAAGATCGAGTTTTTGACGTTTCTCTAGCTTTCAATAGCTTCAATTCTCAAAGGAATGGTCATATGCGATGGATCAAATACTTGAATGGTATGGTGAAGATAATTATGCGGAATCCATCAGACTTGCTCGAGAGTTTTGGTCTGGACAAGGACGAATAATGTTTTCGATGAATACCAGCTTAGGTTACTACCGGCAGGTTTTTGATGATAATGAGATCATCAGCAGATTGCCTGAGAATTTGAAAGTACTCTCCAAGCTTCCGGGTGTGAATCCACCCAGTTTCTATCCTGACTTTGGTACCGTCAGCACGGCGAAGTACTGGGGCGGTGACTGTCATTTCGACTCCACCGGAGGCAATATCTTCATCGAACCGATTGCGAAAAATATTCAGGAAGCATTATCACTGACTCCACTATCAGTAGATGATCCGGAAATGGATGCAGCCCATGCGTTGAGGCTTTATCGCCTGCTATGTGAGCAGTTGTCATCAAACAGACTCTGGATGCGTACACCTGATTTCCAGGGTGCTCTCAACACTGCTGGTCTTATCCTGAGTCAAGAAGAACTCTTTGTAGCAATGTACTCAGATCCTGATGCAGTTCATACATTCATCGACCGTGTCTGTTCTTTTCTCATTGACTATGTCAATTACCTCAAATATGAAACTGAGAATATGCTCTGTGGCAGTATCTGGCCATATACATTCATCCCTTCGGATACCGGAATGTCATTCACTGAGGATCTGATGCCCCTCTTTTCTTCTGATACATATCGGGAATTCGGCATTCCTTGTCTCAGGAAATTTGCAGAATCATTTGGGTCACTTCACATACATTGCTGTGGTAATTGGGGCCATCATGCCTCTAACATAGCAGAAGCTGGATTGAAGATTGCTGCAATGGAATTCCACTATCCATTTACACGAATCGAAGAACTTACACCTCTTGCAAACAAAACGGTTTTTATCCCGTTCATATCGGTCGATTGTCAGTATGACTTTAATGACGAAATCGAGTACTATCGATGGCTTATCGAAAATACCGACACGAACTACCGCTACTGGTTCGTCTTCGGTGACGATTCTCCGGCGTACCGACAATTGATTGAGGATTACAGTTGATTGATATATGGTGCAGAAATTGCTTATACAAGCACATTTACGCGGGATTGCTGCCGCAATCTGGCTCATAGATATTTATAAGGGATACAAATATGCACAATGAATCGCGCAGGCTAGAATTGTATAAATTGCTTGGAGATACCCCGGACAGATCATATAAAGTCTCCGGAAAGAAGATTGCTGAAGAAGACAGAGGCAATTATATTTTAAAGAGAATCACACTGGATTTGAATGGGATCGAGATCGTACCTGCTTTATTTGCTAAACCGAAAGACGCAGTGAAACCAACACCCGTGGTCCTTTACAACCATTGTCACGGTGGATTGTATGATCTGGGCAAGTCAGAACTAATAAACCCTCCTCTCACATACTTTCAGTCTCCTTGCTACGCTGAAGTACTGACCAGTATGGGTTATTCAACGCTTTGCATAGACCATTGGTGTTTCGGTGAAAGAAGAGGCATACTTGACCAGGATCTTTTCAAGCAAATGCTCTGGAACGGACAGGTTTATGGGGAATGATGGTTTTTGACAGTATTAAGGCCATTGATTATCTGCAAATACGAAATGATGTTGATCTGAGTCGCATAGCAACAATGGGCCTCTCAATGGGAAGCACTATGGCCTGGTGGTTATCAGCTCTGGATACAAGAATCAAACTATGTATAGACTTATGCTGTATGACAGACTTTCAGTCATTAATTGAATCACAGGGACTCCACGCACATGGTATATACTATTTTGTGCCGAATTTATTGAAACACTTTTCTACCGCCCAAATCAATTCCCTAATATCTCCGCGTCCTCATCTGTCTTTGAATGGAAATTACGATGTTCTAACACCACCGAAAGGTCTTGATTGCATTGATAGTGAACTAAAAGCTGTCTACGCTAGGGATGGTGCACCTGAAGCCTGGGAGATGGTGCGATACAATACTGGTCATTTCGAGAATGCCGACATGCGTGCTAGAATCATAGATTTCCTAAAAAACTGGCTTTGAACCATCTGATTATCCCTTAATGGGATTAAATGCAGTATTGGAATATTTATCATCTTGGTACGTCTCGCGTTGAAGTTTATGCTCTGTTCATTTATACTTGCTAATAGCACTGACATAGAGTTTCATTACTGTAAGGAGAAATTGAGATTAGCACCACCATTACTGATGTCGCAAAAAGAGCGAATGTTTCCATGACAACGGTATCTCTCTGCTTTCAGGAGGGATCTCGTATCTCTGGAAAGACTCGTAAGAAAGTACTTGAAGCAGCCAGAGAGATCGGCTATGTACCGAATCAGTTTGCAAGGCGTTTGAGGTCTGGTAAGAGTCGTCTTATCGGTCTAGTAGTGACAGAGGCAGACACTGCATTTGTAGCTGATATCATTGCTGGAGTTGAACAAACTGTTGCTGCCAAAGGATATAATGTCCTTGTTTTCAGTACGTATAGAGACATCAATACCGAGAGGAATGTTGTAAGAGCTGCATACGAGATGATGGCAGAAGGCCTGATTGTGGCAGCTTGTGAAGAACAGAATAGCGTGTTGCAGCATCTGAGTGAAATCGATTACCCTATCGTTTACGTTGACTCAGTCCCACCCGGTTCCAAAGGTGCATATGTTACTGATGCTACAGATACAATTACCGCCACAGGTGAGTTAACAAACGAACCTGTTCAGTTTAGCGCTTATGTCATCAACGATATGGAAGCCATCGCCAGACTTGGTATTGAGCACTTGTTGAGTCTCGGCCATAAGGACATTCTCATCATAAATGGTCAGGAGATGTATAAAAATTTCAGTTCGTTTTCCAGGCTTGAAAATGCCTACAGATCCGTATATGAACAAAACGGGATAAAGGTTCGTGAGGAATTGCTACGATATGGTGGTGCATATATAAAGGATGGTTGTTCTACTATCTGTCGTGTGTTAGATGAAGGTATAAAATTCTCTGCTGTTTTTGCAATCAGCGATATGGTAGCATTGGGTGTCATCGAAGGACTTGAAAGACGTGGTCTGAGAGTGCCGAATGATGTATCAGTTATTGGTGTGGACGATTCCGAAGTATCGTCTCTAAAACGTATAGGACTTACTACAATCTCGACCTGCCAGAATGATTCTGGCAAACAGAATATGGGTGTGATTGCTGCAAACATGCTGATGGAGATGCTTATCCCTGAAAACTCACAGACTCAAATACAAAACGTTATACTGAAACCTAATCTAATTCTGAGAGATTCATGTAAGGTTTATAAACCCCATAAGTGACTTTCACATTTTAATTTTCTATCGCGTGTTGGCAAAACTTACGGTTTCGTTGTGCAAACAGTTCTATTGTTCGACGCGCCTGGATTGAGAATCTAATATAACATTAGGAACTCAATGAGCAACAAATGAGCTTAACATATGCTAGATAAGATGATCATTTAAACACAGACGTTTGCAGATTGGTTTACAGGCTATATATAATATTTGAAAATAATATACAACACTCTCACTTTGTAAAGTATGGAGTGTCAATCCAGTCTGAACCTTCCATTCTATTCCCGTTTATATATAAGCAACAACCAAGCTGACAATATGATTGGTGCACATTAATGGAGAGTGCATCTCCTACCTCGCCTAAGATGCATTCCTCATATAGAGTGTCCAGGGTAGGGGATGTTGAGTGCAAGTCGCCAGATTGGTACTGTGATTACGTGAAAAACCTGAACTCAAGAATACATTAATTTTGCTTTTTTGGTCCTCGTTTTGGTCTTTGCACAACCATATTCTTAATCCTGAGTGAAGGATAGTTCTTATTAACTTCTACAGGCGCTCCCAAGTTTATGCACCAATGGCTTCAGGCGCTTTGAAATGGATCTCCATTTCCAAAGTTCTGGAGTCATTGTTAATTTAAATACACACGATCTAACCAACTTCTTCTTTTCTGCAAACGTCCCAGTCGCTATTATCTTTCCAGACAGGCTCCATTACGCCATGGCCTCTTTTACGATATGCCCTGCTCATCAAGCGCTTCATTTAAAACTCCTTAACCTTAATCAGTTTCACATGAGCAGTAGATTTGTTATGAGTAGCGACAGCATAGCAACCATCATGCACCAGGACTAAATTTGACATATCCTGAGTTTCTTCAATCATATCCGGCAGTTCTAACTTCACACTTCGAGCCGAGAGGTTGTTAGATGCATTTTAACATAGTCAATAAATTGTAATCAGCAAGAGTGAAATTTACAAATAGTGTATGTTTGGCATGATTCTTGCTGGTATGTTATAATGTGGCAGTTTTCATTTATGAAAATATGCTGAGTAAAATATGTATAATGTGCATTATATAGTGCGTATACAATTCCTCTAATTCTGTGCAGGCAAAATGTATCACATACTGTAACATTTAGTTGCAATTATGCATGAAAATGTGAAATATTTGTGAGGTGTGGAGAATGAATAAAAATATTCTGTGGTATCGATTTCTCATGTGTGCTGTTATTCTATTTGCTATTTCGGCAACATCCATATCGGCTTCGGTTATCAGAGTGAAGTCGGATTCTCCTACAGATGGTCCTGGCAGTACTTGGAGTAATGCCTATCATACAGTTACTGCAGCTATCAGTGCGTCCAGTCCGGGTGACGGGATATGGGTTGCAAGAGGGACGTATATAGAGCGTGTCACACTAAAATCGGGAACAGCGTTATATGGTGGATTCGCTGGAACTGAAACACAGTTGAGCGAACGCCCTTCATTCCCAAGAGCTAATCCTGACCAGTACCAGACAACTATGGATGGCAGTCTTGCCGGAAATGTAGTTACTGTTCCCACCTCAGCTGCAGCAGGAACACTTGTTGATGGGTTTAACATTATAAATGGCATAAAAGGCATCTACCTCAATGCCTCATCAATATCAACTATCACTAACAACACTGTATCAGGAAGCAGTACTGATGGAATCTACTGTAAAAATTCATCAGCATCCACCAATATCTGCAGTAATACAATCGTGAAAAATAGCAATTCCGGTATCTGGTGCGATATGTCCGCTCCAAATATAGCAAACAACATAATTTCCGGTAATGGATTTATCGGTATCTGTTGTATGTACTATCCTGTGATTATGACCAACAATACTATTACTGGAAATGGTAAATATGGTATTACCTGCAATAATTGCTCTCCATCCATTAAAAACAACATTGTAGCTTTTAATGGAAATGGTGTTTATAACAACGCCAGTTCAAACTCTACTGTCTTGAATAACAACTGCATCTTCAATCCGGGAGGGCTGGACTACGAAAACCTTGCCCCAGGTTCCGGTGATATATCGGAGGATCCTGGACTTGTTTCATCAAGATATGGAAAGCTTCATATTCAACCAATATCACCGTGTGTAAATACAGGTCTGGATAGTGCTGTCAAAATAGCGAAAGATATAGATAACCAGACTCGGGTTCAAGGTGCACACGTAGACATTGGAGCTGATGAGTCCGATGGAACAGTTTGGACTGTTCCATCAGTGGTTATCTATGTAAGCCCCACTGGACAGGATGCAAATGATGGTTTGGGCTGGGGATCTGCTAAAAAAACTGTGCAGGCGGGTGTAGATACTGCAGTAAAGACAGGCGGAGAAGTTTGGGTAGCTGCAGGTACCTGCCTGGAGCATGTCAATCTACGCCAGTACGTATATATTTACGGTGGATTTGCAGGAACAGAAGACTCCCGCGATGAGCGGAGTATAATTGACAACCAGACTATTATAGACGGAAGCGGCACAGGAAATGGCATCAGTGTGGAATGTGGTTATCGCCTGAGCGCTATAGATGGATTCACAGTCACGAATAGCGCGGCTGGTCTATACTGTCCGTATTCCTCTCCATCTATTGAACACAACACAATCACAGGGAACACTCAATACGGTATATATTGCTACTATTATTCCTCCGCATATATTGCAAACAACGTGGTTACATCAAGCGGTAAACACGGTATTTACTGCAGCAACTATTCTTACCCTAAAATTGCAAACAACATAATTTCGGACAGCACAAGTAGCGGTATCTACTGCAATATCAGTTCATCACCCACTATCACAAACAATACCATCGTTGAGAGCGGTGAATATGGCATTTATCTGTTCTCAGCCTCCAATCCTTATATCACGAACAATATTATTGCTTTCAATAAAAATGGCATTGACAGGAACGGGACCGGATGCGTCCCTGTTATGAACAACAACTGTTTTTACAACCCTCTGGGAGACAACTACAAGACAGTGACTCCGGGGATCGGGGATATCAATTTTGATCCGGGGTTCGTATCCCAGGCTTTCGGCAGACTTCACATTCAGCCAACATCACCCTGTGTGGATAGTGGGTTACCCTATGCTGTAGAGGACGGTTGGAAGGATATAGATGGACAGGATCGAATACTGGGAGATAATGTGGACATTGGAGCAGATGAATCCGATGGTACAGTCTGGCCATCCCTGCCTCTGATCATGCATGTGAGTCTCAGCGGTTCGGACACGAATGATGGAACAAGTTGGACTCATTCCAAGAGGACAGTGCAGGCTGCCATAGACATAGTATCGTCTGCGGGCGGTGAAGTCTGGGTAGCAGGCGGGGCATACACGGAACATGTGATTCTGAAAAAATATGTGTATGTATATGGTGGATTTGCTGGTGTAGAGTCTACACGTGATGAACGCAACTGGGTTGCCAACAAATCTATTCTGGATGGAAGTGGTACAGGGAATGTAGTCACGGGATTCAGAGGGTTCCACGTGAGTTCGTTGAATGGATTTGTAGTCAGGAACGGCTCTACTGGTATTTACAGCGCAGCCTCCATGGATATAGAGAACAACACTATTATGGGGAATATCCTATACGGTATCGACTGCGAATCTTCCTCACCAGTTATTGCAAATAATATGATCGGGAACGAGCAATACGGTATCTACAGCAACACCGGCAGTCCATCCATTATAAACAACACCATATCCGGAACCAGTAATTACGGGATATTTACTAACTCTTCAACCTCAGCACCTGCTATCACAAACAATATCGTTGCATACAACAGCAATGGTATTCGCAACTCCAGCAGTACAAATGAACCGGTTATGAAGAACAACTGCGTTTATAATCCTGGAGGAGTCGAGTATCAGGCTTTGTCGGCAGGTTCAGGCGATATTTCAGTTGATCCGAAGTTTGCATCTGTAGCTTATGGCAGGTTACATATACAACCGGACTCACCTTGTATAAACAAAGGCCTGAATGGTGCCGTGCAGGCTGGCTGGAGAGATATTGATGGACAGAACCGGATTATAGGCGGAGCTGTTGATATGGGCGCTGATGAGTCCGATTCAACTCTCTGGACTGTTCAGCCCATATTCATAAGAGTGAGTCCAAATGGCCAGGACAAGAATGATGGTTCGAGTTGGGCGCTTGCCAAACGGACAGTTCAGGCTGGTGTTGACGCGGCTTCAGAAGCGGGTGGGGAAGTCTGGGTAGCTGCAGGAACATACTCTGAACATGTGGTCCTGAGACAGTTTGCATATCTATATGGAGGATTTGCAGGTAATGAAGCTGCGCGCGTCGATCGCAACTGGACTGTCAACAGGTCTATCCTGGATGGAAGTGGCACAAGTAGAGTTGTTGATTGCGGCAATGGTTCTCGTATGATGACTCTTGACGGGTTTACGGTCAGGAATGGCGCTGATGGAATAGTCTGCTATGCGTCTTCCCCATCGATAGTAAACAATATTATTTCAGGCAATACCTCCGAAGGTATTATGTGTGCGTCTTCGCTTGCTTCCCCGTCAATTATGTATAATAACATTGTGGGGAACGGCAGTTATGGTATCTATTGTGCTACCTCTTCACCACTTATCGCGAACAACCTGATTACAGGTGGAAAGCAGTACGGCCTCTATCTTTCAACCTCCACTCTATCCGTAATAAATAACACGATAACAGCGAATGGTGATTTTGGTGTCTATTGCAACGATTCCGCTGTAACACTAACTAACAATATAGTTGCATTCAACGCCAAAGGTATATACAAGACCGGCACTTCGGGTGTTCCAGTCCTGAAAAATAACTGCGTATATAACCCTGCAGGCAAAAACTATGATGGTCTCTCTGCAGGAACTGGAGATATTTCAAAGGACCCTCTATTTGTATCGACAATCTATGGTAAATTGCACATTCAGCCTGGGTCACCGTGTGTAAACACTGGATTAAGTACTGCTGTGCAGGCGGACTGGAAAGATATCGATGGTCAGGCCCGACTTCAAGGTACCAAAGTAGATATTGGTGCTGATGAATCTGATGGAACAGTATGGACCGTTGTGCCGTTGGTAGTGCGTGTGAGTCCAAACGGAAAAGACGATAATGACGGTTCCAGCTGGTTTCTTGCCAAAAAGACCGTGCAGGCTGGCATAAATGCCGCTGCTGAAGTTGGCGGTGAAGTTTGGGTTGCTGGCGGAAGTTACTCAGGAACGGTTGTATTGCGACCTTATACATATATATACGGCGGTTTTTCAGGATGGGAAACTACCCGTGACCAGCGTAACTGGGCAAACAATATATCAATCCTGAATGCAAGCTACAACACATACGTTGTTGATGCAGGTGCGGGATTCCACATAAGCGGAGTAGATGGATTTACGATGAAGAATGGATATATCGGCGTATCATGCAGTTCATCTTCTCCATCAATAATGAATAATACGATCAAGGGTATGTTATATTATGGCATCCTGTGCTCATACTCTTCCTCCCCGGTGATAGCGGATAACCTGGTTACCGATGGTTACTATTATGGTATCTATTGCTATACATCGTCTTCCCCGTCTATCACCAACAATACAGTGGCTAAGAACAATGACTACGGTATCTATTGCGCTGCGTCTTCTCCGAAGATTGCTAATAATATCATAGCATTCAACTTGAATGGTATATTTAACGACACAGGTACCCCGGTTCTGAAAACTAACTGCGTATATAATCCCTCCGGGACAAATTACAAAGGCTTATCAGCGGGTACTACTGACATCTCTTCGGATCCGATATTTGTGAACAAGGATACTGGTGACTACCATATCAAGGTTACTTCGCTGTGTCTGAACCGTGGAAATGACACATATGTAGGTTCAGGATGGGCTGATATGGACTGTGATCTCAGGATTGAGGGGACCCATGTCGACATCGGCGCTGATGAATATACATACCAGAAGAAATGCACACTTAGCGCTACAGTGATCCTTGGAAACTATATCGGTATCATGGAGGGCGTGCCTGTTCAGATTGAACTGCGTATTGCTGGTGTCACCAAGCGTATTGATAATACAACACTGGATGAAAATGGTAAGTTCCATCTACGTAATGTTGCAGCAGGCACTTACGATGTGGGAATCAAACCATCTCACTGGTTGAGGCATGTAGTTACGGGCGTGGTTGTCGGAACCAGCGATCTGGATTTTGTAATTCGGTAAATACGAACTTTCCGGCAGTTCGGGTTCCATATCCGGATTGCCGGTTATATTCAGACTTATGAAAATCAGAATAGACCCCGTGCTGAGATCAATATATTCATGATTTGGATTATTCAATTAGGAGAAAGATATGAATCGGAATGACCAGTGGTACCGTTATTTCTTGTGTGTTGTTGTTCTTGTCGCCCTTCTTGCGTCATCCGCATCGGCATTGGTAATTAGAGTCAAATGGGATTCTGCCACAGCCACCCCTGGTACGAATTGGAACAATGCATTCCATACCATCACCGCAGCTATGAATGTTGCCAAATCAGGTGACCAGATATGGGTTGCAAGAGGGACCTACAGTGGGAATATTATGCTCAAATCAGGAGTTGTGCTCTATGGTGGTTTTGCAGGAGTAGAGACACAGTTGAGCCAGCGGCCTTCATTTCCAAGACCTGGCCTTGATGCAAATGAGGTAAAGATATATGGCAGCGGCTACGGGAATGCAGTTGAAGTTGCTTCCAGCGCTATAAAAACAACGCTGATTGACGGGTTCAGTATTTCAAATGGCGACTACGGTGTCTATTGTAACTCTTCATCTCTGGCGACGATTTCAAATAACAAGATCTATGGGAATAACAGCTATGGCATCTATGGAGATCGTCAGTCATCGCCGTTCATAACTAGAAACACAATTACAGGTAATGTAGTTATCGGAATATATAGCACCAGGGCCACTGCTACGATTACGAACAATATAGTTACCGGCAATGGATGGATTGGTATTGCCAGTGGTGATACCGATGCCTCTTCCATTATTAATAACACAATAACAAATAATACTAAATACGGAATTACCTGTGGTTCAGCCAAACCATCCATCATCAACAACATTATAGCCTTCAACGGGTCTGGTATATTTAACTTTCAGAGTTCGGGTACCCCTACTTTAAATAACAACTGCTTATATAATCCTGCAGGTGTTAACTATGTAGGGCAAGCTGTGGGAAGCGGTGATATATCGCTGAATCCTGGCTTTGTCTCTACGGCTTATGGCAGGCTTCATATTCAGCCTGATTCACCGTGTGTAAACGCTGGCCTGAACAGCGCTGTGCTGACCGGATGGGTAGATTTTGACAGTCAGAACCGGATACAGAATGGGACAGTGGATATCGGCGCCGATGAATCCGATGGAACTCTGTGGTCGGAATACCAGCCAGCAATAATATACGTGAGTCCAAATGGTCAGGATCAAAATGACGGTTCCAGTTGGCAGCTTGCCAAGAAGACTATTCAAACAGGTGTAGATGCAGCCGCAGGAACCGGAGGCGAAGTCTGGGTAGCTGCGGGAACTTATACTGAGCATGTAGTCCTGCACCGTTATGTATATCTATATGGTGGTTTTGAAGGTTCAGAGACTGATCGTGATGAACGCAACTGGGATGTAAACAAGACCATTATCGACGCCAGCGGTACTGGGAACGTGGTGAATGCAGATACGGGATTCCGAATGAGCACGGTGAGTGGGTTCACAATCAAAAACGGCTCTTACGGTATCTACTGCTACTATGCATCTCCGTTTATTGAGAACAACATGATAACTGGAAATGCAAAATCCGGTATATTCGATCGACAATCTTCCCCTCCTATCGAGAACAATATAATCACAGGAAGCGGTCAATACGGTATCTACTGTGAACAGTGTGCTTCACCCATTACTAACAATACGATTACGGGAAGCGTTCTGTATGGTATCTATGTATACTCTTCTCCCGTTTCTATTATGAACAATATAGTCGCTTACAACGGGAAGGGGATTTTCTCAAATGATGACACTACAGTTCTGAGTAATAACTGTGTATACAATCCCAGCGGTGTGAATTATGATGGTCCCAAGGTTGGGGCAGGTGACATATCTCAGGACCCTGGGTTTGTTTCTGTTGCTTATGGAATGTTTCATATTCAGCCCAATTCACCATGTGTGAATGCCGGTCTTGATGGCGCCGTGCAGGATGGCTGGAAAGATATGGACGCTCAAACCAGAATACAAGGTGCTCACGTTGACATGGGTGCTGATGAATCTGATGGAACAGTCTGGTCTACTAACCCGACTGTTATTCATGTGAGTCCGAATGGTTCAGATGCAAATAACGGTTCCACCTGGGCACTTGCCAAGAAGACTGTTCAAGCCGGTATAGACATAGCAGCTGGAGTAGGGGGTGAGGTTTGGGTCAGTGCAGGAACCTTCTCTGAGCACATAGTGTTACGAGAGCGTGTCAATATATACGGTGGATTTGCAGGCATAGAATCTGCACGTAGTGGGCGTGACTGGGTTACCAACAAATCCATTCTGGATGGTAATGGTTCAGGAAATGTGGTTGATGGCGGTTCGGGTTTCCACATGAGCACACTGGACGGATTTACTGTTAAAAACGGCCTTACCGGAATTCGCTGCTCTAACTCTTCTCCGTATATCAAAAATAATAATATTACAAGCAACGGTCAGTTTGGTGTCGATTGCTATAACTCTTCTCCGGTTATTGCAAACAATCTGATCACAGGGAACGGTTTTATCGGGATTAGCGCCCAGACAGGTTCTCCGGTTATTACAAACAACACGATCACAGGGAACGGTAGATACGGTATTACATGTAATGAAACAGCACCTCCTATAACAAACAACATTGTAGCCTACAATGGAAATGGTATCTACGACAACTTTACTGATCTGTATGTTCCGGTTCTGAAGAACAACTGTGTTTATAACCCTGGCGGAACAAATTATGACAATTTGACTGCAGGATCCACAGACATTTCTGTCGATCCGGTATTTGTTTCGGTAGCATATGGCAGGCTGCATATCCAACCGACGTCCCCTTGTGTGAATGCAGGGTTGAATAGCGCAGTGCAGTCTGGCTGGCTGGATATGGACGGACAGAACCGGATACAGGGAACTAACGTAGATATCGGAGCTGATGAGTCCGATGGGACTCTCTGGCCAAACCTGCCTGCAGTTATAATGCGCGTGAGTCCAAAAGGACTGGACAAGAATGATGGTTCAAGCTGGAATCTTGCCAAAAAAACAGTGCAGGCAGGTATCGATGCGGCCTTTGAAGCAGGTGGAGAAGTCTGGGTAGCTGCCGGTACGTATAACGAACATATACTGTTGAGTAGAAGTGTATATGTATATGGTGGATTTGCTGGAACAGAAACCACGCGTGACCAACGTAACTGGGCTACCAATAAGTCTATCCTGGATGGAAGCAGTAGTGGGAATGTGGTCGGCGGCAGTAGTGGTTCTAGACTGAGCACGCTGGATGGATTTACAGTCAGAAATGGTTCTACTGGAATATACTGCTACTACTCTTCTCCATATATCGAAAACAATACGATTATGGGGAATACGCAATATGGTATATACTGCACCGACGCCTCCCCAGCGATTAACAATAATGTGATCACAGGGAGCGGGCAATATGGCATTTATTGTTACTATTACTCCCGCCCGTCCATAACAAATAATACAATCTCAGCAAACGAACTGTATGGTATCTACAGTGATATGGACTCTCTTCCATCCATCACAAACAGCATTGTTGCATTCAACGGAAATGGCCTGTTTGGTCTAGTTCTTCCAACGCGGAACAATAACTGCGTTTACAACCCTGCAGGAATCGATTATGACAACCTGCGTCCAGGCACCGGGGATATTTCTGTAGACCCGAAATTTGTATCGATTAAATATGGGCGATTCCACATACAGCCGGATTCCCCGTGTGTAAATGCCGGCTTGAATACTGCTGTGCAGAGCGGTTGGAAGGATATGGACGGTCAGAGCCGGATACAGGGAACTAACGTAGACATAGGAGCTGACGAATCCAATGGAACAGTCTGGTCTGCATTGCCTAAGGTAGTCCGTGTGAGTCATGCCGGTTCGGATACAAATAACGGTTCAACCTGGGCGCTTGCGAAAAAGACAGTACAGGCTGGAATAGATGCCGTATCCGACGATGGCGGAGAAGTATGGGTTGCTGCCGGCGCTTATACGGAACATTTGCAGATAAGGCAGTATGTGAATGTATATGGTGGATTTGCAGGAACAGAGATTGCCCTTAGTCAGCGTAACTGGGTTGCCAATCAATCCATACTGGATGGCAACGGCTCCGGAAATGTGGTAGATGGCGGTAGAGGATATCATGTAAGCAGAGTGGATGGTTTTATAATACAAAACGGTGCATGTGGTATATATACTACTGCTTCTGTGGATATTACAAACAATAAAATCAAAGGGATGGGGACATACGGTATTTACTGTGAATCCTCTTCTCCATCCATTAACAATAACTGGATTACAGGGAAAAGCGCCTACGGTATATATTGCCACATCTCTTCCCCACCGATTACAAATAATACAATATCGGTTACCGGCGGTCGTGGTATATTTACTGGAAACTCAGCATCCTCTCCGTATATCAAGAATAATATCATAGCTTTCAACCTGATTGGTATTGACAACTATATCAACAATGGGAATCCATATCTGCTGAACAACTGTGTTTATAATCCTGGCGGAACAAATTACCTCAGCGTGTTTGCAGGTGATGATGATGTTTCGGCAGACCCGATGTTTGCAGATGCTGAGACAGGGGATTATCACATCACGTATGGTTCACCATGCATTGATACTGGAAATGATGAGGTCGTGGATTCTTCATGGACAGATATTGATGGTGAAGCTCGAATCCAGGGGCCTCATGTTGATATGGGCGCTGATGAAATTGCCATACAGAAAAAATATACTCTGAGCAGCACAGTGCATTTGGGAGATTACACTGGCACAGTTGAAGGGATCCCAGTGACTGTCGATCTGATTTCTGAAGACGGTTACGATATCCTTCGCACAGAGCATACAACTCTGGATGATAGTGGCAAGTTCAGTATACATGATGTCCTGCCCGGTATATACAGAGTAGGGATAAAACCTTCGCACTGGCTGCGTAAGGTAACCAGTCCAATAGAAGTCATTGATGCCGATGTGGATTTTGTGATCCGCTAAACATATCCGACTATATACCAGTAACACAAAGACCTCTGGGGCCATCCCGGAGGCTTTGTGCTGTCTGGACGTATTTGCAGTGCTACCAATTGTCGTCAAAATCCAATCAACGAGGGAAATGGATCCTGACAGAAACCCACGGTCCACCAGGCGAAAAGGTTACTGGTGGAATTGGGTAGATCAGTAGAGTTAAAATGTATTTTCTGTGCAGATACCACCATCACAGAAGTTTTCAATGGCAGTTTATACCGCGCAATGGCAGACTTTACACTAATACCAGAGTTTTAGGGATTTGTTACTGGATCTCGGTGAATTGGAGCCATTGCCGGTCTGATAATGATATGGCAGCATCTTTCGAGTCACTAAGATGCTGCCATTGTCTTCATAAGATGTTATCCTGTTTGTTTTCGAACTTGCATTCGATTATTTACTTCATGCCACGGATGAGTTCCCGGATTGTCTTGTATTGGTCAGACTCACTTTGAATGAAAATGCTTTCTGGAGTAACATAGTCCTTTGCCGTCTTGCCATAAGTGTCCTTTATATCCGCCATTCCTTTGCATTCAGGATTCTGAGCCAGTATTCGCACAAACTCCATGTCATCATTGTTGAAAAATGTCCTGATTCGGTCAGTTGGTTTTGTTTTATCAATCTGTAAGGTCTGATCCTTAATGAAGAAGAGTAGCCAGTTATCCCCGTTTGGGAACTTATAATCCAACTTTACCAAGCCCATATCAACGATGATCTTGAAGAGTCGCGGTCTGGCTGGAGCCGTGCCAATCCAGGCATCAAACTGTCCAGTGGACCAGAATATAGCTTTACCTATATCTGCTTTGCCGGATGAAAGCAGGAATTTGTAGAAATCTACAACCTGGTCGTATACTTCGAGTTTCGGATCCATCTGTGTGATCTCAAGTATAGTATCATCAACATATTTCGGATTGAGTCCCAGGTCGAACGCTTTCTTAGCAGCTGTTTTATCGAGTTTATCCCTGGCTGTAGTCCAGGATTCGCTAATAGCTTTCTCGTTAGCTGCTGCAATAGCCTGGTTCTCAGCTTCTTTTTTTGCCCTATCAACTTCTTTCTCAACAATCTTTATTGTAGCATTATCAAATCTATATAAAGTCCATGTTGGTGTCTTCGTTCCGACATAGGAAGACCCACCACCACCATATCCATTACTTACCGATCCCATATATCCGGAACCTTCAAGTACATCCTTTGACTGGACTACCCGGCTTACAAACAGTCCTGTAATCTGAATCTTGTCTTTAGGTGCAAGGTCACTTGCTGTCTTGATCGCTGATGATTGTATATATACGTCGCTGTAGACAGTGACATCGTTATCAAAGACTGTTCCTGCTGCTATATGAGGCTTCCCATTCACCTTGTCCACACTTATCACATAAGTATCCAATTTGACGATACGCCCTTTTAAACTGTCCTCTGCCTTTAATGCGTTTTGCTGGAACGAAGTCTCTAAATCCATTAGGTTTTTATTCAGAACTGGAAGAGGAGTTTTCGCTCCTATCACGCAACTCGCTGATAACAACATAGTAATCGTTAATGCGGCTAAAGATTGTGCTTTCATTGTTTTAGTCCTTTCTGATTTGAAACGTATATAGTCCTAATTTATGCATTATGCTACCTGGAACTCATATACAGTATCATCTACGAGATAAGCCAGGTCAGTTTTCTCAGTGAACTCCCTATATAGTTCTCCCAGTTTCTCCATCAACTGTGTCGTAGGCTTAGTGGGCGTTTTTGCACCAGACAATAATGTCAGATCCAGCAGGATTCCAAGTTCTTCGTATGTTAGTTCCAGGCTTTTCATCGTATCTCTCCAAGTCGGTTTGATACTGGTAATGGTGCCTGGAGATCGGCCGATTTTGCATGAGATTTCATCAATGTGAGGATTGTATTCAGTTTTTGCAGTAATTAGGAGTCAGTACTCCGGAAAAGCAGGAGGTTTGTGATATCGGAACTATGTGAAGGAATATACAAACAGGATGTAGTAATCTTAGGATACTGTCTTGTAAAACAATACATAGTCAAACCACCTGCGTTTTCCCGCCAGTCTACTTACCATAAATATAGTGTGGATATTCAACACCAGGACAAATGTTTTACTGTTGAATTAAGTTTGAGTTCTGGCAGGGGACTTACAGTAGAAACAAATATGACTTTGCCACATAGTGTTGATTTCGTTTTGTGGGTCTTTCAATGGAACTTCCTGTGGAAACTTGCGAAATTGCTCCATATGCAAGCAGTACCGGGTGAACCTAAATACCTTGTCACTTCAGGCAATGCAATATTCGACTCTGTTATCATTGCGAAAGTCAGCAGTCTCAATGGTACACAGAATATTCTAAGTGTAGCTTTTCAGGAAGAAATACTGAACATCATTAACCTGCATCGCAAGAGCAATATAAAATTAAGAATTGAAGGCGACCGACTCTATATTGCTAAAAGATGGTACCAAATTGAGTCTCTATCTCCCATTGACCCCCTGAATCCTGAAGGCCTGGTCGCTTTGTGTCATTCAGTAGAACGCATTTACGAAGAAGTAACAAGACACATCTAATCGCATCCAGTTATATCTCTTGCACTGATTCCTGACCCAATAGGTAGCACCTTTCCCGGCGACTCTATCAGACAGTGCCTGATCCACTCGTGAGCAGGCTTTCCGGTAACGGTAGTATCACCGGGAACCCCGGATAGATTTGATTTGTCCGTTGAGAAACGCATCTACGACATCTCTGTTTGTTCTATCTAGTGAATTGTAAAATTTACATCTACATCAGAGACAGTCACTGGACCGGTAACTCTCCTCAACCAGTGCGAAGGTTTTATTCCAACCTTGTATGTTCCAGGCGCGACACTATTCATATGGAATTTACCTTCTGCGTCTAGAGTTGTATTCTCAGTGCGCAAGATTGTATTACCGTCCTCAGTAATCAAATCAATGGTGACAGGCATACCTTCTAAAGGACCAGAGTAGTCTCCAAGATTTACATAAGAACTGAGCGTATATGCAGGAGGAGGAGCGGTAACGATCATGGATATGTTATCGAGATAAGATTCCAGCCAATACCCCACACCTGAATGAAGTTCTGTAACAGAGCTTGTTCCGTCAGATTTGATGCTCCTATAGTCAGAACCAGTCCAATATGACATAGAAGATCCGACCCAACCCGCCATTTTTGCCTGTGGCCAGGACAAGACATCAATGCCATCTGTGAACTGAATATTCCCAATAGGTACATTCCCATTATATGGACAACCCACTAGATGGCTACCCCCAGCGTTCACTCCGTCATTTTTACCTGGAAGAGAAATCCATGTGTCTGCCATAATTCCATCAGCCGGAATCCCGCTGGGAAGAGATTTATAACTGATCTGCTGCCCAACCAAACCGGACAACCAGTAACCTTCTCCGAGGAGCATACCTCCGAACGTTTCCGGCATCGTATAATCGTAGATGTTATAAGCTTGATACGCTGGATCCCATGAGACCAGATTACCATAGATATTGAACCCATCAAACACCGATTCCGGATCGGGAATAAGGGGTATACACGGCAGGCTGATCAGGCTGTTAGTCTCTTTTAAAGTTATTGACGTTGTAACTGTTCTGGCTACCTCTACAATACCCACAGTAGATGTCACTCTGACCGGGTCTTCAATATCCGGTATAGCCGTCCCCCCCAGATACCCATTGCTGCGATTTTTGGTTCTGTCAAAGACAGTCTGGTTATTCATTTCTTCGTTGAAATCCCAATAACCGACTAACCCGGATTCTTTTCCATTTAAATGCTGGTTCATTGTAGACCTAATCTCAACAGCAGAACGGGCATAGTTCCACAGTCTGATCTCGTCCATTTCTCCCGTAAGATAATAATTGAATCCATTAATATCATGAAAGCTGAAATACAGCGGTTGTCCATTACCGACCAGACTTATACTCCCGGGAACGATCTCACTCAATAGATTCCCATCGAGATATTGCCTGAGTGTGTGCCCATCATAAGTTCCGCAGTAATGATACCAGCGGTTAGTTACTAGAGCGCAACTCGTTCCTATACCTCCCCAGCTCCATGCGAGCCAATAATCTCCTGGAGAGTTACCAGCCTGCATAAGGCAATAACCATCTCTTGCACTCCCTTTGCAGACTGGGAATTGTGAATCTGTTCCCTTATAGCCAGCTCCATATGCGAGTCTATCAAACTTTACCCAGCATTCAACAGTCATATGATCCGGATTGAGGGCCGGTGTATCTGGAATAGTTACACGGTTCGCCCCATTGAACTTCATAGCATAATCGTGCCGTGCTTCAGGTAATCTATCTATTTGGGATGCAAGAACACGCCTGATGACATTACCTTCAGGTGACTTGAAGCATGAACTTATTCCGTTAACAGTTACATAATCACCCGGAATCACTCCTGCATTATCACCCAGAACTCGAACGCCTTTATTAGCCTTTCCGTCTGTGTAGGTTCCGTCATGAATCTGCATCCCGTCATCCAGATACAGGTAGTTTTCACCTGTCGCCATAACTCGCCCACTACTTCTAATAAATAATCCGATGTTGTTCAGCCCTAACCCCCCACTTACACCTTGCTGGCCGGCTCCATTATTTTGCTGATATCTGAATGCACCACCACCCAAACGCGAAGCATTTACAATAAACGCAGAAGGAGCGGAAGTGCCAGTTGCTTTAATAACGGAGTCAGCGTGCACATAGCGCTCCCCGCCATTATCTGTACACATCGTTCCAACCAGTGTCATCCACTCTCCTACTGATGGAACACGCATCCAGGGTAGCAATATGACTTTAATCCCCGCAGCTCTATTGCCATCCTCGATATAACATGCTTTGCCCAATTCATCATCATATGCAAATGTAACAACCTTAGGTTGAGTAAGTTGGACAACAGACTTGTCCGGTAGAATTTTCAAGTCAGCAATCTGGATTCCCTTGTTACAGGCCAGGATTTCATACGGTTTCTTATCCCGGCATACAATCCCGGTAGATGGGTCTTTTGCTTCAACTATAAGCGTATATAATATGCCTGCTGGTGTTCCGATCCATTTTATTGTATTTGTAAGTCCAGAACACTGCCCGATCTGCTTTAAATCGCTGCCAGAATTAGAGAAGAAAGTATATACCAGGTTGGCTCCACCGCATGCGACAGCTTGTAATGTCACAGGTGCACCTACGACAGCGGATACTTCAGGTGACACTAGAAGCCGAACCGATGCAACCGGATAGGATGTAATAACCCTTACGGTATCACTTTTAGTGGGATCAAACACTGATTCAACTTTGACTGACATATCTGCAGTAAAGACACTTCTCGCAGTCATGTCAACTGTGACTTCCGCTCTGAACTCTGCTCCGTCACCGGTAATGAGCTCCCTTGAAACATATCCATTTCCCGAAACGCTGTCTGTTATGTCATTCCCTCCAACAGAAGCATCAAAGTACCTGGCAGTCCACCCTACTCCTATAGCAGATGCTGATATCCGTATCTTGTCCGATAATGCTCCTTTGTTTTCCGCTCTAAAGTACACTATGGCAGGGGAAGCAACGTTAACAGCCTGTGCTACAGTCTGCTGATCGGAACCATACACCCCACTGCCGGAATATACCTGTTCACCTGGCTTTTTATAAATAAGGTCAACTGCGAAGTTGCCGGTCTTTTTAGAAGATAGATCGAGGATAAATGCATCGGCGCATCCATTAGTATCATTATTAACCAACGCGCTGTCCGAACAGAACACAAAATGCTGCCCATCTGCACTCATTGAAGTTTGACTTATCTTCTCAGGTATTGCTGTCTCCGGGTTACGTGATTTAAATACTTGCTCTGTCGTATGATTTATTACATCATACATAAATGAAGTATTGCAGTATGTAGGTCCATCCTTTGTATATTCCCAGTAATAGTTATTGAAGATCACATACCGGCCATCCGGACTTATATGTGGTTCTTCCATCGTAATACCACCATATCCTGCTGCAATCCAGTCAGTATGCCCAGTCTGCATATCCCTGACATAATAATCCGAGCGTCCAACATTGTAGGTATAAGGAGATAGATTACTGGCTGCGGAAATAAAAGCAACATATCGACCATCAGCGCTAATCGATGGCCAGGCTGATTCACCATTCGCTTGTTTACCTTTACTTGTCAGACTGGCGATCCGTGCGGCATCGGTGGTCGTATCATAGACGAATACATCTTCTCTTCCATTAGTGTCATTTGGGACAACAACACTGGAACCTGAACTAAAGGCAACATACCGACCATCACCGCTGATTGATACATTATGCTGACGTCCAATGGTTTTCAAGGAACAAACACCCAGTTTTTTTAAGGCCTTTGTTTGAATGTTGTATAGATAGATATATCCTGTGCTGTAGTCTGAAGCAACAACAGAAAATACTATATAACGCCCATCAGCACTTATGGCTCCTCCAGTTCCATTTCCTGCGCCTGCATCAACACGCGTTATGAGATGAGTTTGGCGATCCTGTAAATAGACATGGTTATATGGACCCAGTGGACTTTCTTTTGGTTCAGGGGTTAGATCAGTCGCTGCAGAATCAAAAACAACATATCGACCATCACCGCTGATTGATGTAACCCATGATTGTCCTGTAGCAGACACACCGATACGTTCCAGCTCACCAGTAAGTGTATCTTTAATGAAACCATCAAATAGTCCATTTGTATCATCAGGAGATATGTCCGGAAAATGAGAGTTGAATACAACATATCGTCCATCTGAACTGATATTTGGGTCCTGGACTGATTGATTACCACCCTGATTGGTTCCTTGTTTTCCGCTGCTGTCCACACTGACTCTGACTACATCACCATAATCATTAGCACAGATAGTAGTGAGGTTAATATTATCAGTCTTTGAGTCATCACCTACTGGTGTTGCCTTAACCCGTATTGTCCACATTGTTCCAATTGGGACCCAGGAAGCAACGCTGACTTCAGCACGTAACGTGCAGTTATGCCAATCAGAGCCAGGTTGCAGCATCTGAGATACCCATCCACTACCAGTAACTAGATCCGTAATATCATTACCATCGGAAGCTGCATCAAAATACTTGACCGTCCAACCTTCTCCACCTGAGACGCCGGTTATTTTGAATGTTGATTGTTGAGAACCGATATTTGCCAATGCAAACTTATGAACACCCATTACTCCAGCACCGACCTGAATCTCTCTTCTTGTCTCATCGCGCAGAGTAATAACTCCTTGTCCCACTGTAGATTCAGAACCAGTCGTTCCCCAGAACGTCAGTAGATCCGGTAGTGCAGCAGGATCAGATGGTTGGGCAACAGTCTCCACATCAGCACTTTTCCAGGCTATTGCAGAGAACCTGAATAGATCATTGACGGGAATTGATACAGTGTTGCCTTGTAGAGAAAACCTTATAACATGTGGATAGCGCCAGTCGCCAGGGGTAAATCTAATACTTGCAGGATTATTCTCTGACCTTACAAGTCCTTTTGAATCATAATAATCAACTGCCTTAACATAACTGGCATTGTTTCCAGCGATACGATCTATAGATATGAGAAACTCACCGGCAGGTTTTTCGGTCAAAGTGAGAGAACATGTTCCATCAGTAGATGGTTTCACATAAACCACATCCGAACTTGATTTTATTGCACGGTCAGGATTTGCAGCAGTCGCGAGATCCAGCACTATTGGGGTAGGCCACTGTGTCGTTCCCTGGCTTGTTGAATGAAGGTGATACTGGTCATATGCAGGATCATATGCGGGCTTAACATTGATCACAGGGGATACTCGAAAGTTACTCGGAACATAATCTCCACCTGCAATCACTTCGAAAATCAGTGTAGCATCACTTTCAGCAGCAACAGCAAAAGGTGCTTGGGTGAGTTTGACAGTAAACAGATCTGTGCAATCATCTTGCTGGCTTAGGAATCTCAAACCAGCGCCACCAGCTGTTTTATCAAAATCCAGTGCATAGGGATGAGGATTTCTGAGTCCTACGGTTACAGTAAATGGAACACCAGGCATGATTGTGTTTGAATTACATGAAACAGAGGTTAATGCGATTGTACAGTTGTCACTGAAAGTAACTTTCAATGGATTTCCGACACCTGGAGGAAAATTCAGATAAAGACCGCGTTTTCCGGACCCGTTTCCATCAGGAGGTGCCATCAAACTATGTGAGACTGTATCCAAATACTTTACATCATAAAGCATATTCGGCAAATAAGTTGTAGCCACCGCGCACGGCGCAACACTCGAAGTAATTGGTGACACATAATACAAATCTGGTCTAGCTAACGATACAGGAGCAGATGTAGAAACGCTAAAGCTCCCCGGATGTAATGCTTCCCTGGTATATGATGGAGCAAATGGTTGTTCCTGCCATCTGGCTAACTGCGCGCTACCAATATTGCGATAGAATTTTATCGAACTACCACAGCCGATAAACATATCGGCATCACCATCACCATCAATGTCCGCGAAAGTAGGAACAACATTACCATCTGTGGCAATACCAGCATACATAGACACTGGTGGTCCCCAGATAGGGGCGTATTTGGATCCGGTATTTGTATAGAGTGTAAGATTCCCCTGGCCATCACCTATCACAAAGTCTGAATCTCCATCTCCGTCAATATCCACAAAGGCAGGAGCGCTAAATGAACTGACCGAAACCTCCTGAACCAGACTCCCAGTTTCCCACAGTGGAACTAGCCTAGTTCCGATGTTCTTATAGTAATGAATAGTGCCGTCTTCGGATCCGGTGTAAATGTCCATATCTCCATCATTATCTATGTCAGTAAATGCAGGTGAGCAAATGGAACCAGCTGAAACCACTGCGATCGGCATTGGAGTTGTGGTCCATGATGCTTTTGTTATTGATCCAATATTGTGGTAAGCCCACAAATGGCCTGAAGAATCTCCCCAACATAGATCCTTCAGGCCATCTCCATCAATATCAACAAAGACAGGTTTTCCGGCTGGTCCAACCCTGATAGAGGAATAACAGGAAATTGGATTCTGCCATATCGGAGATTGTCTGGAACCCGTATTTTTGTATTGGATCAGGTTGTTACCATTTCCGGCAATAAAGAGATCAAAATCCCCATCCCCATCTATATCTGTAAGTGTTGCTGCTGCATCGAAAGCAACTTCTGGCCAGAGATTCTTATTCTCCAAAGACATAGAGTAGATTTCATCACATTGAAGACTTGAATTACCGCGCACTTCATAACTAACACTGTCGCCTGGAGGAGGAATTGCATGTGTTGATGGATAGCCGATAAATCCATAAGTTCCAACATTAAGATTGATGCTGTTATTAATATCAGCATTTACAACATTAATAGGGTTTTGCGTCAATGTTATCGTTTGAGAAAAAGATGGCCCAATGAGAGTTATAATTGGATAATAAGTGCCTGGCAACACATCAACAAAATCGCCGGGATCAAACTCAATCTCAGTAACGCTATTTCCCTGCAAACTCCAATCCCTGGAAGACTTTGCAGAAGCATATATATGAGTCCCATCAGTAATAGCAATGCGGCTTCGTTGGTCCAGGGATATTTCATTGGAGGTTGTATTGTTAAGCCAGACAAGGTATGGGTAATATTTCGCAAATCTACCTGGTTGCCTGGGCCAGTTTTTACCGGGTATTTCTGCTAATGAACCCATGTTTGGTTTCACTTCGACCGGACAAGCAGAAAGTGTCTGCGTTTGTTCAAAACTGCTGCTATTATTGGAGCCAGACAATTTCAATACAGGCTGGTAGCTCCTGGAACTAAACTGGGGACTAATTTTTTTAGCTGTAAACGAAATATCTGCACTCGCACCAGCTTCTATTGTGTATTCCGTGGATATAGTGCTACTAAAGCTGTGGGAACCATCAGTAAATGAAATTGTGGAACCACTATTCAAAGTTACCTGGGATGGACTGTTGTTTGTAACATCAACCTGGAACTGCACTAACTCACTCTGAACGATAACACCCGGAGAAACTCCCGAAACTGTCAGATCAGCATGGGCTACGTTTGCTGACAAGATAAAGCAAGTCAGAATAGACAATATGGTTCTCATACAGATCCTTTCCGTAGCCAATTGATTGGTAGTATAGAGTTATCTCTAAACATCGTTACTTTACCGAATTATCCACTAAGGGCTGAGCCTATGTAACTGGTAATAAGATGAACAAGACGGGTTACCCAGAAAAAAATCGATTTTCAAGTTTACCAGCTGTATTAATGATCCAATAAAAAAGGCTTTGATTTAAAATGAAAATGCCTGTTCAGTTTACTACTACAACAGATGTAGCCCAATACTGTACAGGCATTTAATTATCTAGAGAGGAGACCAGACACCGCCAATGCTTGATCTTCACTAAAGGTATTGTAACTTACAATTAGTGAGATAACAAGGTTAATGCACATATCAGTGTATAAACAGGCAATATTACCAGTATATCCGGTTGCTTCCATCGATAGATTGCTCCTATCTATATACAAGAGATTTCCTCCCGTTTTTCTAATCCAAGGCAGATCATTGGTGTGACCTCTTCATCTGAGTTACAAGAAGCATTGATGACCATCTCAGATTGGAATTGAGAGACCAATGCGTGCTTGTCCGACTTGTGTTCTTTAAAGATTATCAAGCGATTATTGAATGGTCATTTACAGCAATTACGGATAACAGTCCGAAAACATAATTGTTTGCTGAAAGAAGAACAAACCCGGATGATGTCTTTCTATAGTATATATGAGAGATTTATACACCTCTTTTATTGCGCTTTCCAGCTATAATTTTAACAGTTCAGCATGACGTAATACTCAACACGTGTGAACTGCAGCCAAGTATCCCGCTATACCAACTATTCTGCAGTCAACCAATCAATCAGGCATAAATTCTTTATTTGCATTTGGATGTGGTATAATTTTTTTCATATGGACTACTTGTGCAAATATTAGTCTGTATTATTCACCAAACTTCGCTTTTGTCCGGAAGTGGGGAGAGAAGTTGAGACCGTCATGAATAATACAAATTAGTAGCTGATCACCAGTCAGGTGATCTTCTGCACCCGGAATACAATCTGCGGAGGATATACTGATGATTGTCATTGGCGAGAGAATCAATACCAGCAGGAAAACTAAAGGCGAACCTCTGATCGAGAACGCTGTAGTCTCCAGAGATGCCGATTTCATTGAAAAGATGGCTGCTACACAACTCAAAGCAGGCGCAACCTATATTGACATCAACTGCGGCACTCTGACTTCCGGAGAACCGGAAGCATTGGAATGGTTGACAGAAGTGGTACAGAATGCAGTGACTGCTCCTCTGTCCATTGACACACCTAACCCTCTAGCGCTTGAGAAAGCACTGGCTATTTATACCACCACAAATGGCAGGCCGATTATTAACTCTATCACGGCTGAAAGTGATCGATACGAAAACGTTCTACCATTTGTTATCAAATACAACGCCAAAGTCATCGCTTTGGCAATGGATGAACGGGGAATTCAGACAGATCCACAGCTCAGACTTGGTGTTGCTCGAAAACTAGTAATGGACCTGACCAAAGCTGGCGTTGCACTGGAAGATATATTTGTTGACCCTCTTACTTTCCCGATTGCCAATGATGGAAGTTTTGTCCTGACAATGCTGGAGATTATCCGAAGTATCAAGGCTGACTTCCCTGAAGTTCATGTGATCGCAGGTATATCCAATGTATCACACGGACTGCCGGCACGAAAGCTGTTAAATCAGGCGACTACAGTTTTGGCAATGGGTGCAGGATTGGATGCTGGCATAATCGATCCAAATGATACTTATCTAATGGGTCTGATTGCTGCATCTGAAGCCCTGCTGGGAAATGATGAGTTCTGTATGGACTATATAACCAAATCCAGAGAAGGCGCTTTCAACAGCATACTCTGATAATGGTGTGTCCCATACAATCGCCGTGAGTTCGGCATCATTCTGAACAAAACAGAGACGGCAATATAGCCTGCCGGATTCGGTAGTGGCTTCTGTTCGAATTAAACTGGTACCCCGAACCTGGGGATTCAGAATGACTGGTATGTTAACAACAAGGCATAACGGTGGCATTATGACCGAAAAGAGTTCTCTGGAACAGCTTCTTGATGATGGTGTTTTCGTTGTCTGCGGTGAGATGGGCCCTCCATCGGGCCCTGATAAAGCAGCGATTATTCGCAAATGCTCCTATTTCCACGATATAGTCGATGCAGTTAATCTGACCGACAACCAGACCGCCATTGTTCGCATGAGTTCACTCATGAGCAGCATATATGCTTTGGAAGGAGGCTGCGAACCGGTTATGCAATTAACCTGCAGAGACCGCAACCGCCTCGCTCAGCAGTCTGAATTGATATCGGCATACTCAGCTGGAATACGAAATGTCCTTTGTTTGACCGGAGACTATCAGTCTTTCGGAAATCACCCCGACGCCAAAGGCGTATTCGACCTTGACTCAACCCAACTCATTCACACTGCTAGTGAACTGAATAATGGCAGACTATTGAGCGGTGATGAAGTAAAGCCTGCACTGAACCTGTTCATTGGCGGCGCCGCAAATCCATTTGCGGAGCCTCTTGAAATGCGGATATTTAACCTGGGCAAAAAGATCGATGCAGGGGCAAGATTTATCCAGACACAACCTGTCTTCGACCTCCCAAGATTCATGAAATGGATGGACCTTGTTCGCAAAGAAGGTTATCACAATCAAACACATATCATCGCCGGTGTAATGCCTGTCCGGTCGGTTAAAGCACTTCAGTATATGGCGGACAGCGTGCCGGGAATGAGCATAGCCGATGAGTATGTACAGCGAATGGCCGGTGCGGAAGATCCCAAGGAAGAAGGGGTCTCTATATGTGTAGAGATCATGAAACGCCTGAAAGACGTCGAAGGAGTACATGGGGTTCATATAATGCCGGTGATGTGGGAGTCTATCACTCCTACTATAGTAGAACGTGCAGGTCTGCTGCCAAGGCCCAGGCCAGAGTCGCCCACTGATTCAGGAGACTCCAATGAGTAATTTCAGCGAGAATGTTGCGAATATTGTCCAAAGCAGTCGTTGGTTACACAGGACGGTGACGATTGCAGAGAATGTCATCAAGAAACCGATTTTCGGGTGCCAGGATTGTGGTCAATGTGTCCTGAGCCACAATGCGTTGACATGTCCGATGCGATGTCCAAAACAGATGCGCAATGGCCCCTGTGGAGGAACCCGGGCTGACGCACACTGCGAAGTATATCCTGAACGATATTGTATCTGGTGGCTGATATATAAGCGCTCTAAAATGCTGGGTTGGCAGGAAAAGCTAAAGAAATACCAGATTCCTGTCGACCGTAGATTTGAACACACCAGTGCATGGATGAATATGTTCGCAGGTAAAATAGAACCGATATGCCTTAAAAAACAATACAAGGATGTCACTCTAAAACCCAACAAACCAAACACCTGAGTATTCTGATTGTGGTGCAGGCTTCCAGCCTGCCTTAATAGTAGATTGTGACAGGCTTCCAGCCTGCCCTGTATTTCCAAAGTAGTCTGGGTGAAATAAGTAATCAACAGGAGTAAATGAATGCGCAAGTACCTGACAATTCTCGTTGCGGCTCTCTCCGTAATCCTCTGCTCTACCACTTTTGCAGCTGACTGGCCCGCTTTTCGCGGCCCTTATGCAAGCGGTATATCTCCGGAAACTGGCATAAACAAGTCATGGAAGCAACACCCTCCAAAAATGCTGTGGAAAATCAACATGCGGGATGATGGGTTCGCCGGCCCGTGTGTGTCCAATGGCTTAATGATCGTCATCGACCACAGGGGTGATGATGACAGTGTAAGGGCAATTAATACGTCTAGTGGTAAAGGCATGTGGCAGTTCAAATACTCTGAGCCCGGAGGATCGAATTACGGGTTCTCCAGATCGACCCCGACCGTAAGTGCAGGTAAAGTGTATGTTGCAAGTCGTTTCGGCAAAATATTCTGCCTGAGCTTTTCTAATGGCAAGAAGCTTTGGGAACGTGATTTGGCCGCAAGTTATGGTGGTGGCAAACCGAATTGGGACTATGCATGGTCCCCTCTTGTTGACGGTAATAAAGTCATAGTTCTCCCTGGTGGTCCTAATGCCGGAGTTGTCGCACTTGATGCTTCAAGTGGAAAGACATTATGGCAGGGAGGTGGAAACGACAAAAGTGGATACGCTACTCCTGTCAAAGCAACAATCAACGGTAAAGCTCAGTATGTTGTGTTTACCGCATCCAATCTGATAGGTGTTGACGCTGGTAATGGTCACATATTGTGGGGTGGCTCTTGGAAAACTAACTTTGATGTGAACGCTGCAACCCCGATTGTAATTGGTAATTCGGTATTCATTACAAGTGGATATGGGACAGGTTGCGCCAGAGTTGGCATCTCAAAAAGTGGACGTGCGAGTTTTATTTGGAAAAACAAAGAAATACAGTCCCATTTTAACACTCCAGTAGCGTCTAAAGGATATATATACGGAACGACTGACCCTGGAGATCTGGTGTGCCTTGATGCAGCAACTGGCCGTGCACAATGGCGGCAGCCTGGATTTGAGAAAGGCGGAGTCTGCGCTGTTGATGGGACAATTATCGCCATAAACGGAGCAGATGGAGACGTAGTAATGCTGTCTATGTCACCCTCTAAGTTCCAGGAACTCGGCAGGATGAAACCACTAGGAGGACAAAGCTGGACAGCTCCAATAGTTGCTGATGGTAAACTTATCGTACGGAATAAGACCACTGTGGCCTGTTTTTCATTGAAATAAAATACCATTTTGAACGCAACCTTGTCACACTAAGCCCCAACTTGGGGGCGCCAATTTATTACGATTAGAGACCTGTGTAAGTTTTTAGCGAGTGAATTGTGGTGCAGGCTTCCAGCCTGCTGCCCCTGTTTTTTTAGGAACCCCCAAGTTGAGGCTCAGAATGACAGTATCAAATAGTAAGAATGGAGGGAGAATGATGCACAAAACAGTCCTTGTTGCATTAGCTTTGTTGATTATAACAATTGGATCAGCAACTGCTGCTGATTGGCCGCAGTTCCGTGGACCAAATGGTGACGGTATATCCCTGGAGAAAGGGATCAACAAAAACTGGTCGCAGAAACCTCCAAAACTACTCTGGAAGACTCAGATGAGTGATGATGGATATGCCGGTCCCGCCACATTTAAAGGCAATGTATATATAATCGACCACAAAGAAGCAAATGATGTAGTCCGTGGCATCGATATTAATACAGGCAAAGACGTATGGTCATATGTCTACCAGGATACCGATAAATCCAATTATGGATTCACCAGATCCACGCCTTCAATCAGTGAAGATAGTATATATGTCGCCAGCATGATGGGACTGATCGGATGCATTGATCTGAAAACCGGCAATGGAACCTGGGGTGGTTATCTCGAAAAGAATCTGAATGGTAGGAGGCCTCAGTGGAATTACGCAGCGTCACCGTTGATTGACGGCACTAAAGTCATACTAGTCCCCGGAGCACAGGATGGATGTGTTGTTGCCCTGGACAAGACCAATGGCAATTTGCTCTGGAAGGGCGGGGATGACAGTGCCGGTTACTCTACACCAGTTAAGGCCAAGATCCAAGGAAAAGTGCAGTATGTTGTTTTCACTGCTTCCGGTGCAGGAGGATATGATGCTGTCGCTGGAACTCCGCTCTGGTTTATAAGATGGAAGACCCAGTATGATGTAAACGCTGCGCAACCGGTCATTGTTGGCAACTCTGTATTTATTTCTTCAGGTTATGGAAGAGGATGTGCGCTAATTGACGTTGCAGCAGATATGACCGCAAAAATCCGATGGGAAAACAAAGCAATTCAAGCTCACTTCAACAGCGCTGTTCTTGTCGGCGGTTACATATATGGAATTGGCGATCCTGGCAATTTAGTCTGCCTGGAACCAGCAACCGGTAAGATAGTCTGGAGCAAAGAAGGATTCGAGAAGGGATCGGTCATTAGCGTCGATGGTGTTCTGTTGGCACTGGACGGTGCAAATGGTGCACTTGCATTGGTTGCTTGTGATCCATCTGAATACAATGAACTCGGTCGATTTACTCCTCTTGGTGGACAGAGCTGGACCAATCCGATTGTTACTGATGGCAAATTGATCGTCCGCAATAAAACTACACTTGCTTGCTTTAACCTGAAATAAGTTATAATCATACTGCGGAAGCGCTAGAATCCTCAAACGTGTCCGTTTCCGCAGTATCAATCTATACATATCAAACGAGCAACGTGTGTTATGGAATCTGCAATTCATTTTCCTACTGTATAAAGGAGATTTTTGTGAAAATCAAACTGCTTGTTTTCGTTATCTTACTATCAATTTTTGCTACAGTATGCACAGCAGCAGACTGGCCTGGATTCCGTGGACTGGCTACAGATGGGATATCTGCTGAAAAACTCGGAAACACCGCGTGGAACACTACCCCTCCAAAACTTTTGTGGAAGACTGCATTGACAGACTCCAGTTACTCCGGGCCAAGTGTTGCCGGGCTAAAGGTCTTCATACTTGATCATCTTGGAGAAGAGGATGTAGTAAGATGTTTCGACCTTATGACTGGCAAGGAGACTTGGAAAACAGCCTATCCAAATCCTGGTGATCCTACATTCGGACATACAAGAGCTACACCTGCAGTATCCAAAGGAAAGGTTATAACACTCAGTTGGAGAGGACTAGTCGTATGCCTTGATGCTAAGACCGGCAAACAGATATGGACGCGCGACACAATGAAAGACTATCCCGGACCGATTTCCGGCTGGGGCCACGGCGGTTCTGCGTTGATCGATGGCAACAGGGTGATCATTATCCCAGGAGGAAAAGATAGTTCTGTAATCGCTCTTGATCTTGCAACAGGCAAAACCATATGGGCAGCTGGAGGCAGCGATCCTACGGCATATACAACACCTGTTAAAGCATTGATTCAGGGAGTCTGGCAGTATGTTGTAGTTAGCGCCACCTGTTTTAAAGGCGTTGATGTGAAAAACGGCAAGCTGCTTTGGCAGTATGGATTTGCAACGAACGCAAACATCCCTACTCCTATTGTTATTGGTAATTCTGTATTTGTCACTGCCAGTTATGAAAAGGGTGGAGTAATGGTCGATATTGCTCCGGATTTCACAGTAAAACTCAGATGGGAAAACAAAGCAATCCAATCTCATATGAACACTCCTGTTTATCTGAATGGATTCATATATGGCACTAGTGACGCTGGGGGAACTCTGGTATGCCAGGATGCGGCTGACGGAAGCACTAAATGGACCGCTCCAGGTTTTGAGAAGGGTCCGGTATTAGTCGTCGGAGGTTATTTACTGGCTCTATCAGGCAACACCGGGGAACTGGCACTGGTAAAACCAGATCCGAGAAAATATCTTGAGATCGGACGTTTCACACCGCTTGGTGGTCAGAGTTGGACACAACCAGTCTATTCAAACGGATATATGGTAATAAGAAACCCATCTACCCTGGCTTGCTTTGATATGAAGTAGAATTAGTAACATCCATTATCATACAAGGAATTCCCGGAGTTGTCCGGGATTCTTTGTATTTTGCATATAACAAATATTGTTTGGAGTAGTATATTTGAAAACACATCAGTTCGTTTTCTGCTGTTTAGTCACCTCTATTCTCGCTTCAGCGTTGTGGTCAGCAGACTGGCCGCAGTTCCATGGTCTTCAGTCAGATAACATATCCAAAGAGAAGCTTAAGAACACGACATGGAGCACAACCCCACCCCGTATGGTCTGGAAAACTAGACTCACCGATGATGGTTACTCCGGACCCAGTGTTGCAAAGGGCAAAGTTTATATAATAGACCATTCAGGTGAGAATGATATCCTTCGCTGCATAGATCTTAAAACCGGCAAGGACATATGGAAATCTGAATACCCGAATCCCAAAGCCCCGGACTATGGTTATACACGTTCCACACCAACAGTGAAGAACGGACTTGTGTTCACGTTGAACCGATGGGGACTTGTGGTATGTATTGATGCCAAAACCGGCAAGCAGATATGGACCCGGGATACTTATGCTGACTACAAAGGATTCATAACGCAATGGGGCCACGGAGCATCGATCTTTGTAGATGGCAAACAGGCTATTGTAGTTCCCGGAGGCAAAGATGCCTGTATGGTAGCCCTTGACACCAAAACCGGCAAAACTATCTGGGCTGGCGGAGGTAGTGATCCTGCAGGTTGGTCAACTCCGATACTGGCAACTATCAACGGAAAACGTCAGTATATCAGTTTTACATCTTCCTGCCTCACAGGAGTAGACACCAGAGACGGCAAAGTACTTTGGCAGTTTGAATATAAAACACCTCTCAGAGCCAACATGGCATCCCCGATTTTGGTTGGCAACAATGTATTTGTTACTGCAAGCTACAATATGGGATGTGCAATGATCTGTCTGAATCCTGATGGCACTGTAACTCCACTCTGGCGCAACAAGGCAATTCAAGGATATTTCACCACACCTGTATTTGTGGATGGTTGTATCTACGGCATTAGTGATCCTCAGAATCTTGTATGTGTGGATCCAGCAGATGGCAGCGTCAAATGGATGCAACCAGGCTTCGAAAGAGGACCCGTTATGTCGATCGGAGGCTACCTGCTGGCTTTGGCTGGGGATACGGGACAGCTTGCACTTATCAAACCCGATGCAAACAGGTATAATGAATTAGGAAGATTTACGCCATTGGGTGGGACAAGTTGGACTTCACCAGCTTTCTCCGACGGATATCTGCTGGTGAGAAACCAAAAGTCACTGGCTTGCTTCGACATGCGGTGAACTCGAAAATACAATATACCAATTGTCGCAACGTTGATTTTATGAGGTAGTAATATTTTGAAACGAAGTTTGATCGCACTTTGCAGCTTAGTAGCTGTAGCAATGACTGTTCCTGTGTTTGCAGTGGACTGGCCACAGTTCCGTGGTCCACTGGCAGACGGTATTTCTAAAGAAAAACTTTTCAACGTCAACTGGCAGGAAAAAGCTCCAAAACAGTTATGGAAAGTGGATATGAATGATGATAGCTATTCCGGGCCCAGCGTAGTTGGTGGTAAGGTTTTCATCGTAGGGCATTCCGGTGAAAATGACATTGTAAAGTGTCTTGATCTCAAGACCGGCGCACCTGTTTGGGATTTCCCATATCCCGATCCCGGCGCCTCAAATTTTGGCTATACCAGAGCTACTCCATCAGTTTCCAAAGGACTGCTGGTAACCCTCAGTCGGCATGGAGTAGTTTATTGCCTGGATATAAAAACAGGCAAACAAGTTTGGACACGGGATCTTATTAAGGACTTCGGTGGCTCTATGCCAGGCTGGGGACATTCAGCATCACCTCTGATCGATGGGATAAAAGTCATTGTTTGCCCGGGGGGAAAAGATGCATCTGTTGCAGCGCTTGATCTAAAAACAGGAGCAACTATTTGGCAGGGTGGAGGCAGTGATCCTGCTTCATTCTCAACTCCGGTCAAAGCCCAAATCCTCGGCACTCAGCAGTACGTCATATTGTCTGCCAATGTTGTAAAAGGTGTTGATATCCGTGATGGAAAGCTTCTATGGCAGTCAGATTTCAAGACTAACGGCGGGATCAATGTACCAATGCCAATCGTTATCGGCAATTCGGTGTTTATCACAGCCAGTTATAATATGGGTTGTTCATTGATTGAAATAGCTCTAAATTTTACTGCTGCAGTTAAATGGCACAACAAGAATATGTTGGCTCACTTCAGCACACCGATTCTGATGAACGGCTATATCTACGGTGTAGGAGATCCCGGTAAATTGATGTGCATAGACCCCAATGATGGCACACAAAAGTGGGCGGTTGACGGTTTTGAGAAGGGTCCATCAATTGGTATAGGGGAATACCTGCTGACACTTGTAGGTAATACAGGAAACCTGGTTTTATCAAAACCAAGTCCGGAGAAATACCAGGAAATATGCAGAATACCTACACTGAGTGGTCAGAGTTGGACAGCACCAGTATATTCAAACGGAATGCTGCTGATACGCAACACCAAAGCTCTTGCGTGCTACGACATGCACTAGAATCGCAATCTGCATCATTTTGAAAGCATATCTTTCAATCTGAGCATTTTTTGTAATTCTGAACGCAGTGAAGAATCTCCACACTGTCATTCTGAGCACCCAACTGGGGTGCCCAGAATGACACATAAACCTTACTTTTTTATACTCTCCAGCATATGTAATACCCGAATGCGATACTCGTCTATCATCGCGTGTTTCGGATTTGTTCTCCACGTATAATCCGGTTTATAATTGGCTGTAACTTTACTTACAGATTCCTTTATCAGTTTGAGCGCCTTGATTATGATACCTGGGTCACTGCACGACTGTGTAGCATCACGCAGCATACTGAGATATTCATAGTCTTCAATACCTTCTCTAACGGCCTGCCAATGCACACTGTCTGTTATACCCTCAGGATCAATGAATGCCGGAGCGAATCCAGTTCCGCCCATTGTATATTCATTCCATGAGCTCGTGCCGCTTCCAATGTCGCCAAACGACCAGAATCCCATCCCCACAACACCAGCCTTGAACCCGTGCCAGGCCATCATTCGATAGTATTCAGAGGGGTCAAACGTGCGAACAGGACCAGTGCACTGGTAGAACCACAGAGTCTGCCCAGCTTGTCGAATCTTTTCGTAGAATTTCTGAGGTTCTGCCCCACCCTGATAATAGATCCCCATATTCGGGCATATGATATCAGGCAGCCTTAATGCTTCCTGTATCTTAGTCGTCTCCGGATGCTCCCAGGTTGGATCCTGGAATAGAGTGATCTGTGCGCCGGAATCTCTTATAGCGCCAGCCCACGCAGCTATGATCTCATCCTGAGGGTCCGTACTGGGTTCATCCAACAGCAACAAGCCAAGCATTTTCGGGTTCAGGTTGAGGCTCTTCATATGAGCTTCCATTGCTTTTGCCCATACGCCAACCTTATTATTAAACTCTGTCGTTCCGATTGATGCACCCGCAAACTCTGCTGGCACATTGGCAAAAACCATGAAGTGTCTTGCATCCGGCCAACGCTTCACCCATCTATCGAATAGAGCGAAGGATTCCGGAGTGATGTTTTCGGTAAACGGAAGCGCATCTGCATTTGCCCAGGGAGCATCCACATAGTGGTTTTGCATAATCTGAATTGAACTGTCGATATTGCTTAGAACTACACCGCCATATCCCTTATTGTGAGAATAATCCCACATCCCAAGAGACATCCGCGGTCTTGGCATCGTTATCTTCGAAACCCGGACACGAATCGGGACCTTGTAGTTCTTTGTATTCGCTGTAAAGGTCAACAAGCCTTTAAAGTCACCACTGGGAATAGCTGAAGTATCTGCAGTAAACCATACTTCCCGTGTCATCCCTGCCGGCAGAGTAACCTCATAGCCACCATCAACATATTTTGCTGAAGGCAACGCTGCCGCAACCGGTTCACGTGCTGCTGTATCTGTCCACGGAACAGATGATACTTCCAGCCAATTTGGATGAGGAGTTCCAGGGATCCCACTGATCTTCAAAGTGGAAACCATTGCTTTGTCAGTTGAATTTGTAATCAGAAATGAATCTGACCGAAACTCATTCTTCATCGCTTCAACGGTAATGTTAGCCTTAGATTTAATCGGTGTTTCAAGAATATTCAACCGATCATATCGATGTTTCTTCCAAACAGTAATCGGCTTATATCCCATTTCCTGCATTAGAGTACCGTTTACTGCCAGAATGGAAGCTTCCAGATCGTTGAGCGGAAGTATTGCTCTAAATCCGGGAGAAGGCACTACAGGCAGTGAATCAACACTCTTCTCAAGATCGACAAGTCTGTCCAGAAGACGTGTTTTGGCTGCAGCTTTCACGCTGGATTTCTTGATTTTCGCTCGAATCGCGGTTATATCCAACGCAATTCTCTCACCAACGGCAAGCTTATGCGCAGCCAAACGGGAATAGGCTTTATAATCCGTAAGGGCTTCTCCCGGGAGCTTTTCGTTCAAGAAAGAGCTATCACCGGCATATACCTCAATTTCATCAACAAATTGATATTGTCCTTTGCTGACAGCAGATATAACAACATACCTGCCATGCGTTCGCAGGGCATTGGTCTTGAATTTTCGCCTGTATTCATTTGCATCAGGCGTTGGAAGATCACCGTTAACACGGTCCAGAGCAGCTAGATCACCAATATAATGGTAAGTCACTCCATCATCACTCACCTGAATCATAAGTGCCGTTGGCCAGAAAACCCCGGCATTCCCCCTGGCAGCTGTGCTGAACATTACTCCGGATATCGGTTGAACTTTTCCCAGGTCAATTGTCATATGATATGGAGATGCTGCTGACCAACCAACAGCCAGTTTATCTGTCCAGAATCCAGGACCAGCAAACTTACCATCAGTAAGCTGCATAGAGTCATCAGGATCTGTGCACAGACCATAATTTGGAGCAGGATCGAATGTCACTGGACACCCCAGAGCAATATTCTGCCCCACCCCACCCTGTGCCTGGACACTGCTCATGCATGAAAACATTGCAACAAAGCACAATACAATCACGATTGCCTTCATAAAAAACTAACCTCCCTCGAAAATAGAATATTTTCGTCCCTTCGCAGCGAGTCCGGCAGGTTTTCGCTGTAAGCGAAAATCGAGAGGACTCATGCTACGATTCCCCATTATTTACTAATCTTTTCCAGCATCCGCATTACCCGAATACGACTTTCGTCAACTTTTGAATGCAGGATGTCTGACTTCCAGGTGTATTCCGGTTTCTGATTAGCTGTCATATTATTCACGACATCCCATATTAACTTGAGCGCTTCAGATTTCAATTTGGGATTGGTGCATTTCTCAGCGGTATCTCGCAGCATACTAAGATATTCATAATCCTCAACACCCTCCCGGACTGACTGCCAGTGAATACTGTCAGTTACTCCTTCAGGATCTATAAATGCTGGAGCATATGCATTTCCTGGTATTGAATACTCATTCCAGGAACTCGTGCCTCCCCCAAGGTCACCAAATGCCCAGAAACCTATACCTTCTGCTCCAGCTTTGAATGCATGCCAGGCTGTCAGGCGATAATAATCCGTAGGATCAAATGTACGAACTGGTCCGCTGCACAGGTAAAACCATAAACTATTTCCGGACTTCCTGATTCCCTCATAGTAACGCTGCGCCTCTTGCCCACCTCTAAAATAGATCATCAAATTCGGACAAACGATCTCTGGAAGAGTAATTGCTTCCTGTATTTTATTCTTTTCAGGATTCTCCCAAATTGGATCCTGGAAAAATGTAATCTTCACACCGGCAGCCCTGATTGCTTTTATCCACGCAACAATAATTTCATCCTGAGCATCCGATCTCGGTTCGTCTATGAGCAGAAGACTCAGCTTCTTTGGATCCATGTTCAGACTTTTCACATGGTCTTCTACTGCTTTAGCCCAGTTACCAACCTTGTATTCGAACTCAGGAGTGCCCATTTTGGCACCCTGGAATTCTGCTTTAACATTCATGAATACCATGTAATGCCTGGCATCCGGCCAGCGTTTGATCCACTGGTCGAAGATGCTGAAAGACGCCGGTGTTAAGTTCTCTTCGATTGGCAGACCATCCGTCTCTGTCCATGGTGTATCAACGAAGTGGCTGCGCATCGATTTTATGGCCGACAACATGTTACCAGGCGTCATTCCACGGTTGCCACTGCCATTTGTATGATCCCACATACCCAGGTGTAAACGAGGTTTGGACATGGCTATCTTCGAAATCTGGACTTGAATTGGTATCTTTAGGTTAATTACACCTGTATTCAACAACAACGAGCCTTTATATTTACCAGCCTTTATAGACGAAGTATCGGCAGTAAACCAAACTACACGAGTCATACCGGCGGGTATTGTGATCTCATATCCACCATTGATGAACTTAGCTGGAGGTAATGCTGATGCGACTGGAACACGGGCGGTAGTATCCGTCCACGGTACACTGGATATGTCCAACCAGCCAGGTTTAGGTGCTCCCGGCACACCTGATATTCTCAGATTACAAACAACAGGTTTATTCGAAGCATTTGTTATGTAAAATGAGTCTGATCGAAACTCGTCTCGCAACGCATCTATCGTAACAACTGCTTTGTTGTTATCAGGCTGCTCAAAAAGTTCCAATCGATCATATTTATGCTTCTTCCAAACTGTAATCGGCTGTAATCCCATTTCGTGCATTAATGACCCATTAACAGCCATTACAGAAGCCTCAAGGTCATTGATAGGCAATATGGTCTTGAACCCGGGTGGCGGGGTTGCTGGCAGGTCTTCTATGCGTTTCTCAAGTTCGCCTAATTCATCTAGAAGACGTTTCTTTGTTGCTCCGGCCAATTTGGTATCATTGATTTTTGCTTTCACAGAAGCGATATCTATTGAAACACGTTCAGCGACAGCCAACTTATGGGCTGAAACACGAGCAAAATGATGAATATCCAGAGTAGGTTCTCCCGGGAGTTTTTCGCTCAGGAAAGACTCATTGCCTGCATAAACTTCAATTTCATCCGAAAAGATATATGGGCACTTGGAAATAACTGACAGGCAAACATATCGACCATGTGTGCGTAAGTCAACAGTTTTGAACTGATGCCGGATATCCACATCAGCGGGAGTTGGAGGAACACCATTTACTCGGTCCTTAGCTACCAGGTCACAGATATAATGGTTATTCATCCCGTCGTCGCTCACCGAAACCATTATGGACATAGGCCACAAGACATCTGCATTAGCTCTGGCTGCTGTACTGAACATCAATCCCGATATTGGTTTAATTGAACCTAAATCAATAATGATGTAGACTGGGGATCTACTCACCCATCCGACACATTGTTTGTCCATCCAAAATCCTTCACCAGCAAACTTTCCATCTGTCAGCTGTTTGGCATCTTCAGGATCAGTACAGCCAGCATCATTCGGAGGAGGGTCAAAAGTCACCGGGCAACCAAGAGCAATATTCTGCATCGCACCATCCCCTGCATATACACTACTTTTACCCGTTAGACACACTGCCAGGCACACCAATAACACAGACATAATCTTCATAAAATGAACCACCATACTTTTTGGTTGACTCTATCATTTCTTAATCTTTTCCAGCATCCGGAGTACTCGGATACGACCTGTATCCACAGCAGTGTGCATCGGATCTGATCTCCAGACAAAAGTGGGCTTTTGGTTTGCAGTAAGAGGATCAACAATCTCACTAAGCAGGTTAAGGGCTTGTGATTTCAGCTTTGGGTTACTGCATTTCATTGCAGCATCTCGCAGCATACTGAGATACTCGTAATCTTCAAGACCCTCTCTGACCGCCTGCCAATGCACGCTGTCAGTCACATCATCGGGGGCAATAAATGCGGGAGCGTAAGAGTTGGTAGACATAGTATATTCATCCCACGAACTTGTCCCACCCCCAAGGTCACCGAATGACCAGAAACCTATCCCTACAGCTCCTGCCCTGAATGCCTGCCAGGCCATCAGTCGATAATATTCTGTAGGATCAAACGTTCTAACAGGTCCGCTGCACTGGTAGAACCACAAACTGTGCCCGGACTTCCTGATCTCATCCCAATAACGCTGGGCATCAGGTCCGCCCTGGAAGTATACACTTAAGTTAGGACACAAGATATCCGGCAGAGTCATTGCTTCCTGTATTCGGGTCTTTTCCGGATGCTCCCATGTTGGGTCCTGCATTATAGTAATTTTAGCGTCTGAATCCTTGATGGCTTTAGCCATCGTAGCTACGACCTCATCCTGTGCATCCGAATGTGGTTCGTCAAGCATCGAAAGTCCAAGTCTTCGGGGGTCCATTCCCAGGCTTACCATATGTGTATCGAGAGCCTTCGCCCACGCACCAAGTTTATTATGATACTCAGGAGTGCCAATCTTTGCGCCTTGAAACTCTCCCCTATCACCGATGCTGATATTCACCATGAATAGTCTTGCATCCGGCCACAACTTCATCCATTTATCAAGAGCCATAAAAGACTCAGAGTTCAGGTTCTCATCATAGGGAAGAATGTCAGACTGCGCCCACGGTGTATCCACAAAATGGGTTTGCATCATCTGAATAGCGGAATCTATATTACCGGCGCCAATAGCCCTATCCCCCACCCTGTGAGTATAATCCCACATCTGCAGTGACAACCGTGGCCGATTCAATGCGATTTTTGAAACCCGTATACGCATAGGAACTTTGATGGCCTTGCTATTAGCAGTTAATGCCAGCATTCCAGAATAGTTACCATTCGCAACAGTTGAAGTATCCGCAGTAATCCATACCATCCGTGTCATACCGGCAGGCAGCGATATATCATAGCCATCTTTTAAATACTTCGCCGGAGGCAAAGCTGCAGCAACCGGTTCACGCATAGCTGTATCAGTCCAGGGCACACTGGAGACCTGTAACCATTTCGGTTGAGGTGATCCAGGAACACCTGTTATCTTTAGTGTTGATACAACAGGTTTGTCAGTTGCATTAGTAATTAGAAATGAATCAGCCCTGAATTCATTCCGCATAGCATCAATATTTATGGATGCTTTGGTCTTTGCAGGTAACTCTGCAAGGCTTAACCGGTCATAACGGTGCTTTTTCCACACAGTGATCGGCTGTAGTTTCAATTCATGCAGTAAAGAGCCATTAACAGCAAGTATTGATGCTTCGATATCATTGAGAGGTAATATAGTCTTGAACCTGGAATCAGGCATAGTGAGGAATGATTCGCTTCGCGTCTGCAATTCATCAAGTTTTGCAAAAAGAATGGTCTTTACACCAACAGATACTATAGCATTTTTTACATTCAGCCGGACAGCTGCGATATCTTTAGCCAATCGTTCGTTGACTGCAAGTCCGTGCATAAGAGTAACGGCGCGTGTTCGATAATCTTTGATGCCATCGCCTGGAAGTTTCTCGCTCAGGTATGATTCATCCCCTGCATACACTTCAACTTCATCGCAGAATGCATAAGACCCACCACCAGTAATAATGGAAATTGTCACATATCGTCCGTGTGTGCGAAGTTTATTGGTCTTGAACTGGTGTCTGACATCTTTCTCATCTAGCTTAGGCAGTTCACCATTTGGTCTGTCCATACTGACCAGGTCGCCTACATAATGATAATCAATGCCATCATCACTAACTTGAACTACTAGAGCTATCGGCCAGAATACACCGGCATTTCCTCGGGCTGCTGTGCTGTACATCAAACCTGAAATCGGCTTAACCTTACCCAGGTCTACCTTTATATGATAAGGGGATGCTACTGCCCAACCGATGGCTTCCTTTTCCGTCCAGAATCCACCGGTTGTAAACTTGCCATCAGTAACCTGTTTGGCGTCATCCGGATCGGTGCAAAGAGGATAACTGGTGCCCGGGTCAAAGGACACAGAACAACCAAGAGCGATGTTCTTCCCTGCTTCATCAACTGCCCCTACGGCATTCACAGTCAACAGACACATAGTCAAACAGAACAAGACAGCCCAAATTCTCATCATATTGGCCAACCAATCTCCATTGAAAGATGCAACCCGGATCGAGTATTGTGTCTAGATTCAACGAAAGAGGAAAGAAATCCTGCATATATCGACCAATACCATGTAAAACGGGAACCAATCTGTAAAGATCGGTTCCCGTTCATAATGCAGATTACCAGTTATAAAACTGGTTAACTACATATCGTATCCGCCGCCGCCCGCAGGTGCAGCTCCGTCAGCTTTTGGCTTTTCAGCTATCAGGCTTTCGGTGGTAAGAATCAGACTGCCGATACTGCTGGCATTCTGTAGGGCACTCCGGGTAACTTTGACTGGGTCAACGATACCGGCTTTGACCATGTCTGTGTAGATGTCATTCTGAGCATCGTAGCCGATTCCCGGCTTCTCATTCTTGACTCTCTCTACAACAACACTACCTTCCTGACCAGCATTCTCTGCAATCTGTCGCAGTGGCTCCTGAAGAGCACGGCGAACGATAGCAACGCCGACCATCTCGTCAGCAGTTCCTTCGATTCCATCAAGTGAAGGAATAACGTTAACAAGCGTGACTCCACCACCAGGAACGATACCCTCTTCAACAGCGGCACGAGTTGCAGAAAGAGCATCTTCGAAACGATGCTTCTTTTCTTTGAGCTCGGTCTCTGTAGCTGCTCCGACTTTGATCACAGCAACACCACCAGAGAGCTTAGCAAGCCTCTCCTGCAGTTTTTCGCGATCATAGTTGGAATCGGTATTCTCGATCTGCTTCTTGATCTGGGAGACTCTGGCTTGAACCTGCTCGGAAGCGCCTTTGCCTTCAATAATCGTGGTTTCGTCTTTGGTCACAACAACCTTATTGGCTTCGCCAAGGTCTGTGATCTGAACGTTCTCAATCTTGATTCCGAGATCTTCAGAAATGAACCGACCGCCTGTCAGAACTGCAAGATCTTCCATCATAGCTTTGCGTCTGTCGCCAAAGCCAGGAGCTTTAACAGCTACAACCTGCAGTGTTCCACGGAGTCTGTTGACAACCAGAGTTGCCAATGCATCGCCATCGATATCTTCAGCAATAATAACCAGGGCTCTGCGAGTCGCGACAACCTTCTCCAGCAGTGGAACAAGGTCAGCTGCTGCAGAGATCTTCTTCTCGTGGATGAAGATCAGAGGGTTATCAAGGCTGGCTTCCATTCTCTCACCATCGGTAACCATGTAAGGAGAGATGTAACCCTTGTCAAACTGCATACCCTCAACAACGTCAAGTGCAGTCTCGGTTCCCTTGGACTCTTCAACGGTGATAACGCCGTCGCGGCCAACTTTATCAATAGCATCAGCAATGACTTTACCGATTTCGGTGTCATTTCCAGCTATTGAAGCAACCTGCTCAACTTCTTCTTTTCCCTGTACAGGAATAGCCATTGCTTTGATGGTCTCGACAGCCTTATCAACTGCCATTTCAATTCCACGTTTAACAGCAATCGGGTTTCCACCTGCTGCCACGTAGCGCAGACCTTCGCGGACTATGCACTCGGCCAGAACTGTGGCTGTGGTGGTGCCGTCTCCAGCAACATCATTTGTCTTTGAAGCAACTTCACGGACAAGCTGAGCGCCCATATTCTCATACGGATCTTCGAGTTCTACTTCTTTAGCAACAGTAACGCCGTCTTTGGTGATGGTGGGGCTGCCCCACTTCTTGTCAAGAACAACGTTGCGGCCCTTGGGGCCAAGTGTAACTTTAACAGCGGCGGCGACCATAGAGGCACCGCGCTCTAGCGCGCGACGCGCTTCTTCATCAAACTTAATAATTTTTGCTGCCATAGCAACCAAAACCTCCTGATAGAGAAGTCATACACTACAATGCACAACATTTTCTACTGCAAACTAAAGAGACAATCACGACAAATGTACGTAACTACTCTTTGACGGCGAAAATGGAATCCTGATCAAGAATGATCACGTCTTTGCCTTCGACAGTAACTTCAGTGCCACCGTACTTAGCATAAACGACGATATCGCCAACCTTGACGGACATTTCGCCACGATTACCATTCTCAAGAACCTTGCCGGGACCAACCGCGACTACAGTTCCTTCCTGGGGTTTCTTTTTAGCGGAGTCCGGAAGAATAATCCCACCGGCGCTCTTCTCTTCGCTTTCAAGCGGCTCAACAACCACTTTATCACCCAGAGGCTTTATCATATCTACTCATACCTCCCGAGAAAGATTTGCATATTGGCACTCTCAAAGCGAGAGTGCCAATCATATTTTAGTCAATGAGGCTTGTAGTGTCAAGGAGTTTGTGTATATTACCCCGCAATATCGCAAAACTTCGTTTGGCTATACCCTACATTATTTATGATTGACTCAGCTTTTATCCCCACTGCCAGATATATACGAAGTGTAGTGAATAATGCGGGTTAGTATGTAATTATAGTAAATGGGTCAATATTCCCCCTTTTGAAGGGGGCTCGTGAACGAGGGGGATGTGGCATGTGCATTATGCATCCGATACATATAAAGGTTATTAATAACGTATAATTCACATCCCCTACCGTCTTCAAAGGGGGAATTGTTGGGTGCATTTTGCCGACTTTACAACACCCGTTCAGTCACAAACAACGCGCGATGACGGTCGCTCTATCCGTTTATGCAGAGCTTTTCAAAGCAAAAAAACACCTGACTGGCGACATTGCCAGTCAGGTATCCAGTCATTCTATATCAACCAGTTGCATTTATAATCAAGTTCAACAATGCAACACAGATATAGTCTATAGAGTAGTCACAGTAAGTGGTCCAGCGAATGCTGAGACACCTGCGGCATTAAATGCTTGTACTCTATATTGATATGTGGTCTTTGTAATCAGACCAGTATTCCTGAACGTTATGGAGTTTGCAGCCGTCTGACCAACTCTCTGCCAGCTGGCACCACCATTTGTGCTTCTATCAATATAGAAACCTTGTTCATTGTTTGAATTGTCTCTCCAGCTAAGTGTGATTGAAGTTGTTGTTATAGATGCTGCTGCAAGCCCGGACGGGGCAGCCGGAGTATTAGTCGGCGGAGCAGTAGGCGTAACACTGGCGGATGGACTGGATGCAGGCCCTGTTCCCACTGCATTTGTTGCCTTAACTGTGAATGTATATGCCACACCATTAGTTAGTCCGGTAACTGTTATCGGCCCCGATGCTACGGTCGCGTTCCTGCCGCCAGGATTCGCAGTCGCAGTATATGACAGTATTGGACTGCCGCCGTTAGAAGCAGGCGGCTGGTAGCTGGTTACAGTAGCCTGAGCATTTCCGGCTGTTACCTGAACCAGAGTTGGTGCACCAGGTACTGTGGCAGGTGTTACAGCATTAGAAGGAGCGGATGCATTTCCGGTTCCAACCACATTAGTTGCTGTCACTGTGAATGTATATGCAACACCATTTGTCAAACCAAGAACTGTTATGCTGGGTGGATTTGGCCCAGTACCTATCACCACGGTTTGAGAAATGTTACCCGGATTCGATGTTGCTGTGTAGGACAATATCGTACTTCCCCCATTGGAGGCTGGTGCCTGGAAAGTGATAGTTGCCTGAGCGTTACCTGCTACTGCGGTAACCGCTGTCGGAGCTCCTGGAGCTCCTGCAACCATAAGTGAATTTGATGCAGAAGTACCCGCCACATTATATGCAACTACCTGATACGAATACTGTGTCAACGGATTAGCCGTTGTATCTGCAAATGTCGTGGCATTAGCCAGTGCTGATCCTATCTGTGTGAAGGCACCTGTATCTGCACGTAGAATCTGGAAACCTATCTCATTAGCAGGATTTCCCCAGTTAGCATGAGTAAGATAGTCCACAGGATTTCCGTCAATCCAATTCAGAGTGACCTGATTTGCTGCTCTTACACCGGATTGAAGAACAGGTGCAGTCGGCAGGGATCTCGCCACATTGAATACAACAGGACGCATCATGTCCATCTCTTCATGGCTGAGTATATGGCAATGCCATACATATTCCCAACCGTAGTTGAACTTCTGGTTTACTGTAGTAACAGGATTGCCATTCGGGTCCCAGGGTGCAAAGTTTACTGTTGAACCGAGAGGCATCGTTGGGTCATATGGTCGTATACTGTCAGGTACCCCAAATGGAGTCTTCGCAGCTACCGCTCTGAATGCCACTATACAGTCTTCCAGTGGGTTCATCCGGACGGTTTCTTTCCATCCAAGTTCGTTGGCTTCCGGAGGCTTAACGGCTCCGTCCCATCCAACCCGGTTTAGCACCTGCACATTGAACAAGTGGAAGTGGATCGGGTGAGTATCTACACCGTTATGGGTTATCTTCCATATCTGAGTCCCATCTGTAAGTGAGGTGATTGGTGCAACTGTTACACCATCGCTAATGAACTCAGTAGGTGGATCAATATAACCAAACGGTAGAGTTGTTTGAATCAAACCGTTAGTAAACGGAATTTCAACACCGAGTACGGCATTCATTCTGCCATAATCATTCTCAAACAACTCGTGTATTGCCTTATTCTGGAACGGATAGGTAATCTGTGATCCCATCCCCCAGGTGGAAGGACCGGTCTGAACGAGCGGATTGAACGTCAGAGAAAGGTCCTGAATTCTGGCATATGCACGATTATTTGCCGGGAAAGTCGTAACACCGTAGGCACTGTTGTAAGGTGCCTGTGGTATGAGTATAGGATCCTGAGATGCTGCGAAAACACCTGGTCCAGTTGTATCGGTTGCAAATGCAGCGTTCAAAGCTGCCACATCATATGCCGGAGCAGGCGCTGCACTGGAGACTCGTATCTGCATAATGGTGCGTGTGTTGGGACCATAACCAGGCAGGGTCGTTGGTGCACCTCCAGTCGAAGTCTGGTCTATATCGCCTGTATAGTAGTCATTACGACTGTCTGCAGCCGGCACAGCGGCAGGTGCATCATTGTACAGGATCAATGTTTTGCCAGCATAAGCTGAGAAATCAACAAGGACATCTGCACGCTCCGCCGGGGCAATAAACAAGTTATGTTCTAGAACATTAGTAACGGTGATATCTTTCGGATTCCTGTTGTAGCCAAGAGGAATATTTGGCCAAATGACCGGCTTAGGCAAGAAACCTCCCTCAGTACCAATCTGGATCATTGAGGGACCGATTAGTGTCGGATCCGGTACACCACCTGTTCTACCATCCAATATGTCTCCAGGCTGGCCCAGTGTCTGCGCTGTCCAGGCTTTCGGGAAAGGCGCAGTACCCATAACAGCAGGAACCATTCCAATTTCAGTCAGTTGTGTATTGATTGATGCAACAGCTGTTGCCTGAACCGCCGTAGCACCAGCAGGTGGAGGAGTTATCGTTACCGTCGGTATTGAAGTATAACCACTACCCGTGCACACCAGATACACACTGTTAACCTGACCATATGTAGGAGAACCTACGACATCATCTACGGTAGCCAGAGCAGATGCGCCTACACCACCACCGCCAGTGATTGTGACCGCAGGTGGATCTATATAGCCTCCACCCGGGTTAGTAATACTAATAGTGCCTACTATTGGGCTAGCCACATACAAGCCCAGGTTCCACATTCGGTCATTAGCCGCATTCAAAATACGGAACCGATAGGTCTTTGGGTCCACATTCAAATAAGGATAGACAGTGCCGTTGACTAGCGGAGTATCATGAAACGCTTCCATAGTCATAGACAGATTTGGCAGATTTGGTGACACTGTGCCATCAGGATTAGTAATAGGCTGATACTTGGTTACCCAGGGAGGCCAGAACCAGGGACCGTAATCCCATCGACCAAGGGCATTGGCACCTGCTAAGTCATTCGGGTTCTGGTTGGTCATATAAACGTGCGGATACCACAAGTTGGAGGCAGTGGGATCCAAGGCAAATGGCCATGTAGGATCATTAGCCAGCACTGTAGTGGGATCAACGAATGTCTTGTCCTGGATAACCAGCGGAATGCCGATATCAGGGAGAACCTTGGACAATCTGCGGTTCGCACCGGATAAGTTCGTTCCGCTAATCAAATCCTGTTCAGCCTGATCAGTCAGCACATAACCAGCGGCCTCTCCCGCATACACATTGAGGCGAGTAATTCCGTAAGCATGGTCATGATAGAACATCAGCCTAGCACTCTGTTGGTTGGAGTAGAAAAATGTCAGAGCGCCAGGACCAGGATCCGGCATATCGGGCACATTCTGGACACTGACACCTTTAGGATAGTCTGTCTGCTCCCCGGCAGGAGTGATCCATTGGTGTGGAGTTCCATCACTGATCCAAGGTGTTGCTCCGCCGTGCAGGTGAAGAGTTCCCCGGTTCTGTGTATAATTCATCGGATAACCGGGAGTAGTATTCATCTCCAGAGGGCCCATACCAGCACCCATCTCTGTTGTATCAACCGGCAGGAAAAGGTTACCACCGGCACCCGTAGGAAGCATATTTCTAAACTTTACACGTACTGGTCTGTTTTTGGTCGCCACGATTATTGGTCCCAGATAGTTAGGGGGGGCAACGCCAAACAGTCCACCAGGAAGAGGGGCATGAGCACCGGTAATAACAGATGTCTCCAGCTGAACATAGCCTCGCAGGGTGGTTGGTTTCAGATCAGTGTGCATTTTCTGCGTATATTGAACCAACGCGATTTCATAATAGTCAGCCCCTGGATACGTCGTCGTATCAGGAACTGCAACCGATAGATACTGACCAAGCCCATTTGCACCCGCAGGTCCAAGCTGTGGTACTGCATCCTGGAATTTTCTGATTCCACCGGATATCGCTCCTGTAATCGGATCAACCACCGGCATTGGACTGTTTGCCCAGTTGGATTCCGGACCAAAGTAGTTCGGTGTTCCACCCTGAGCAGGTACTGCGAAAGTTGTAAATGCTCCTCTGGATTGTGCACCGAACTTGCCACTTTTGGCCTTTTTGGCATTACGTTCTGCAATCGCTTGCCGTTGAGCATTAGTTAGCCTCTTTGCCCTCCGCTGCTGGACGGCTTCCGCATCGTGACTCACTTGCGGAGTTTTGGTAATTGCAGGTACGTGTTGCAATGATTGCGTTCCTACCTGCGACTGTGCTTGAACAAGATTGAGAGCACATGTAAGTGCAACTGCAATCAACCCCAAGCGCAATAAGTATTTGAGAATATACATTTCCCGTTTCCTTTCCTGAACATTAGGCAGTATTTTTGATACCTTGTCCACGGTTCTGAATCGTTTTTCTAAACCATTGTTTCCTTGAAAAATATGATATGAAACGTGAAATGCAGAAAATATTACAGGATATTTTTTCTCTTATGTGTCAGATATTTATGTTTGCAAGCCATATTCACAGCTATTTATGTTTACTTGCTAACAATTACAATGGCGGCCTGCTATTTTTATGTCATTCTATGACATTATATATACAAGGTTGCTTATAGTCAGATACAGCTGAGACTCTACGAAAATCAGTAATCTAAGCTCTCATACTATAACAGGCATTTACACAACACAATGCGGATCTTGTTTCAGCGGATTTCATCGAACCAACAATGCAACAGGAGGGATCGAGTAGGTGAGGTCGTCACCGACCTCACCTCTCACACCACCGTACATGCCGTTCGGCATACGGCGGTTCCCCAAGAATCAAGCGAAACGTTGATGTGTATAGAGCAAGCTTACAAGTCCCTGTTTAAGGAGCCAATTGGCAGTAACGCAGGCATTCATATGAGATGCCCCCGAATTCCACCACGCACCCCGACCGTTAAAGGCCGAAGTATACGCCC
>Ga0209697_10000696_pt1 | contig 55027 bp, 45 predicted proteins | sample AliMusrvi5mmetaG_FD_184115 | JGI IMG/M metagenome (GOLD analysis project Ga0209697, IMG submission 184115) | Freshwater lake bacterial and archeal communities from Alinen Mustajarvi, Finland, to study Microbial Dark Matter (Phase II) - Alinen... | ecosystem: Environmental > Aquatic > Freshwater...
CTCCCAGCCCCTCGCGATCCCTATGCCGCCGAGGACTCGGATCTCGGCTGGATGGACGTCACCCTCACAGATCTGGTCCCCGGTACTGAACCGGAGCAGCTGGCCTCGGCCCCCACGGCGGAACTTCCGCCCATGCCCACCGCCCACCTGGATCCCACGGCCCTGGATGCCCACTTTGCGGCCCTGCCGCCGGTCCATCCCCCAGCGCCTGCACCCCTTCCCGCAGCGCCTGAGCCCCAGCCGGAACCTGCGCCCGCCGCGATCCCCGAGGAGCTCTCTAGCCTGCTCAGCGACATCGACTTCCAGCTCGACTACGGCAGCCCCGACGAAGCCAAGATCGAGATCGAGACCGCCCTCCGCCAGTTCCCGAACCACCCGGAGCTGCAGGAGCGCCTCGACCGCGCCGAGGGCATCCTGCAGAAGCTGGGGCTCGTGGCCAAGGCCGGCGCTCTGGATGAAAGCGACTTCGCCAACTCCTTCTTTGACCTCACGGATGTGCTGGGCACGGCCCTCATGGACTCGGGTGAAGGCGAGGAAATGCACGACGCCACGCACGTGGTGGAGAAGATCCAGAGCGTCGACGAACTCTTCAGCGCCTTCCGCGAGGGCGTGGAAAAGCAGGTCAAGGGCGACGACTACGACACCCACTACAACCTGGGCATCGCCTACAAGGAGATGATGCTCATCGAGCCCGCCATCGAGGAGTTCAAGGTGGCCATGGGCGATCCCGAGCGCACGCTGGAGTGCTGCTCCATGCTGAGCATCTGCGAGCAGGCCCGGGGCGACCTGGATTCCGCCGTGGAGTGGCTCCGCAAGGGCGTCCTGGCTCCGGGCTTTCCCCCCGAGGACAGCATCGGCCTCCGCTACGACCTCGCCGAGATCTACCTCCAGCAGGGCCACCTGGGCATGGCCACGGAAGAGTTCAAGGCCGTCCAGGAGATGGATCCCGACTACCGGGATGTGGCCGCTCGATTGGCCTAGCCGCCAAGGCCCAGAGATCGTCCCATGACCTTCCCGTATTTCGTGCCCCTGGGCCCCTGGCAGGTGCATCCCCACGTCTTTTTCGAAACCCTGGCCTACCTGGTGGGGGCCCAGCTCTTCTGGTTCCTGCGCCGACATTGGGGCGATCCCCTCCAGGGTTCCATCCGGCTCCCGGTGGTGGCGGGCGCCATCCTCGGTGCAGGCCTCGGCGCCAAGCTCCTGCACGTCGCCACCCTCCTGCCGGTCCTGTCCGCCGTGGGTTGGGGCGCGGTGCTGGGGGGCAAGAGCGTGCTGGGGGCCCTGCTGGGCGGCCACCTCGGCGTGGAGGTGGCCAAGGCCCAGATCCACGAACCCCGGCGCACCGGGGACCTATTCGTGATCCCCCTCCTGGTGGGTATGCTCCTGGGGCGCATCGGCTGCTTCCTCACGGGCCTGGCGGACGGCACCCACGGCGGGCCCACCACCCTGCCCTGGGGCGTGGACTTCGGCGATGGCATCCCCCGCCACCCAGCTCAGCTCTATGAGGCTCTGGTCCTGTCGGTCTTCCTTCTGGCCGCGCTCTGGCTGCGGCGCCGCCTGGCCCGGGAGGGTGACCTCTGGCGCCTTTTCCTGGGCGCCTATTCCTTCTGGCGGCTGCTCATCGACGCCGTCAAACCCTATCCCCGCATGCTGGGTTTGAATCCCATCCAATGGGCGGCCATGCTCGCGTTGATCCTCCTCGTCTGGGAACGTACCAGAGAACACCGCCAGGAGACACCCCATGCCTGACTTGCTTCCGCCCCCGGAAGGGGATCCCGCCCCCTCTCCCCGCACCCAGCTCCAGGGCTGCTTCGCGGGCATGGGCATGGGCCTGGCCTGCGCCCTGGGTGGCGGCTTCCTGGCCGTACTCCTGTTCAACCACGCCCGCAACAGCCTGGGCTACCTGCTGCTCCTCGCCATCCCCTGCTGCCACTGGGGCTGGACAATCTACCGCTTCCTCAAGACCCCACTGCCCGAGGGCAGCTCCTACCGCTCAGGGCTGATCCTCGGCTCGGTCCTCATCTCCGGCCTGCTGCTGCTCTCACCCCTGCTGCTCTGTTTCGGACTGGCAGCCTGGGGCCCCCGCTGAGGGGGGCTCTGATTGCCTTTGCCCGCCTCGCCTGAGAAAGTCCCCTAAGCCCTGCCAGGAGGTTCCGCATGAGTGAGCTGCCCTGCTCTTCACTGGACTGCTGCTGCTCACCCCCCCGTTGCTCTGTTTTGGCTATTTTGCGAATCATCCCTTGGTGATCCGTTGAGCACCGATCCCGCTCGCCAGGCGAGGTAGTCATGCCCACCCCCACCCGCCCCTACCTCTTCTATGACACGGCCGTGTCCATCTGCTCCACCTGCTACCGCCGGGTGGACGCCAAGATCGTGTTCCAGGAGGGCTGCGTCTACATGCTGAAGCGCTGCCCGCGCCACGGCCCCGAGCGGGTGCTCATCGCCGACGACGTGGACTACTACCGCCGCTGCCGGGAGGTCTTTCTCAAGGTGCCCGAGCAGCCCTGCCGGAACAACACCGCTGTGGAGCACGGCTGCCCCTACGACTGCGGCCTCTGCCCGGACCATGAGCAGCACAGCTGCCTGACCCTGCTGGAGGTCACGGACCACTGCAACCTGCGCTGCCCCGTCTGCTATGCCGAGAGCGGCCCCGAACGCGGCGGCATGCGGGACCTGGCCACCCTGGAGCGCATGCTTGACGCCATCGTGGCCAACGAGGGCGAACCGGACGTGGTGCAGCTCAGCGGCGGCGAGCCCACCTTGCACCCCCAGTTCTTCGAGATCCTGGACGCCTGCCGCCGCCGCCCCATCCGCCACTTCATGGTCAACACCAACGGCCTGCGCATCGCCCAGGACCGCGCCTTTGCCGAACGGCTCGCCAGCTACCAGCCCGCCTTCGAGCTGTACCTTCAGTTCGACTCCCTGGAGGCCGCGCCCCTCCTGGAGCTACGGGGCGCCGACCTGAGAGCCACGCGGCTCAAGGCCCTGGAGACCCTCAACGAGCTGGACCTCAGCACTACCCTGGTGGTCACGGTGAAAAAGGGCTGCAATGACGGCGAACTGGGCCGCCTCGTGGAGTTCGCCGCCCAGCAGCGCTGTGTGCGGGGCGTGACCTTCCAGCCCATCCAGCACGCAGGCCGCACCGAGGGCTACGACCCCGCCCGGGACCGCCTCACCCTCACGGAGCTGCGCCGCAAGGTGCTGGAGCAGACGAGCCTCTTTGCCCTCGAGGATATTCTCCCAGTGCCCTGCCACCCGGACAGCCTGGCCATGGCGTACGCCCTCAAGGTGGAGGGCCACCTGCAGCCCCTCACCCGCTTCGTGGAGCCCCAGTGGCTCATCGAGGGCGGCCGCAACACCATCCAGTTCGAAAAGGATCCAGAGCTTCAGGCCCGGCTCTTCCAGATGCTAGCCACCAACCACGGCCCCGAGGGAGCCGCGACCAGCCTCTCGGAGCTGCTCTGCTGCCTGCCCAAGGTGGTCGTGCCTGGCGGCATTGGCTACCGCGATGTGTTCCGCCTGATCTTCATGCAGTTCATCGACGCCGAGAGCTTCGACCTGCGCAGCGTCCGCAAGAGCTGCGTCCACATCGCCCACCCAGATGGCCGCATCATCCCCTTCGACACCTACAACCTCTTCTACCGCGATGGTCTGGAGCAGAGCCGCCTGGCCCCCATCCGGGCCGAGATCAAGTCCTTCCAGAAAGGTTGAATCCCCGCCGAGTCATTCCACTGCGCGGCTGCCGCTGACGCCCCAGGGCTGAAGGGCCTGCAGGGCGGGCTGGACGGGCTTGCCGGGACGCTGGAGCAGGGTGAGTTCCAGGGAGCCTTCGGCAGTGACGAGCCAGGCGCCTTCTTCTTTGCCCCAGATCAACTGACCAGGCTCGCGGTAGCAGGTGCGAAGCGAGCCCACCCCGCAGACCTTGAGGGTCTGACCCTCCAAGTGCAGCTCGGAGCCGGGCCAGGGCCAGAGGGCTCGCACCTGCCGGTGAAGCTCCGCGGCGGAGCGGCGCCAGTCCAGGCGGGCCATGTCCTTGTGGAGCTTGGCAGCATGGGTGGCCAGGCCGTGCTCCTGTTCCCGGGGTTGGCCACTGCCGCTGAGCAACAGGGGCAGCTGGTCCATGAGGAGCTCTGCGGCGTCCTGGGCCAGGATCTCCAAGAGCCCTTCGGCCGTGGTCTCCGAGCCGAGGGGCCGGTGGCTCTGGGCCAGCACAGGCCCTTCGTCCAAGCCTGGCGTGAGGCGCATGAGGCTGACCCCTGACTCCTCGTCCCCGGCCAGGAGGGCGTGGTTCACAGGGGCCGCACCGCGCCAGCGGGGCAGCAGGGAGAAATGCAAGTTCCAGACCCCCAGGGGGCAGGCATCCAGCAGCCACCGGGGAAGCAGGTGGCCGTAGGCCACCACCACCGCTAGGTCGATGTGCAGGCCCTCCCAGAGCTCCCGGGCCTCGGGGGTCTTCCAGCTCAGGGGCTGGTGGAGCGGCAGACCCAGCTCCAGGGCCGCCACCTTCACGGGGGGGGCCTCCAGGTGACGCCCTCGGCCTGCGGGCCGGTCCGGGTTGCAGAACACCGCTTCGACGCCTTCTTCAGCCAGAGCCCGGAGGGCCGGAACAGCCGCACGGGGGGTGCCAAGGAAGGCGATGCGGGTCATGGCTACCCTTTCAGCTGCTTCTGGTATTTCCTCTGAAGGACAGAGCGCTTCACAGGGCCGAAGTATTCCACGAAGAGCCGGCCCCGCAGGTGGTCAATTTCATGGCAGAAGGCCCGGGCTAGGAGGTCTTCGCCTTCCAGCTCGACCCAGGCGCCCTCCTTGGTGCGATTGCGGATCCAGACCTTCTGGGGCCGCTCCAGCTCCTCCCGGATGCCCGGAATGGATAGACAGCCCTCGGTGCCGTACTGGACGCCCTCCTCCCTGGTGATCTCGGGATTGATGAGGATGATCTGCTGGGCCGGGTCCTCGCCGCAGGAGCAGTCGATGACCGCCAGGTTGAGGTTCACCCCCACCTGGGGCGCGGCCAAGCCCAGGCCCTCCTCGTCCAGGGTGGTCTCGAACATGTCCGCCACGAGCTGCTCCAGCTCGGGCGTCCACTGCCCGACATCCGCACTATTGATCTTCAGGTGGGGATCCCCCCAGGTGAGCACGGGTAAGACAGCCATTCAACCTCTCCAGCATTCCAGTGTAATCCAAGCGCGTTCCCTTGTTAATCTGGGGGGTCCGTCTGGAGCCCTGCATGCTTCGTTCTTTCCGTTCTGTCTTCAAATCCAACCGCACGCCCATGGCAGCGGTCATGATCATTGTCCTCCTGGGCATGGTGGCCTATCTGGCGCCGACGGGGGGTGCCATCTCAGCAGACACTGTGGCGGCGCGGGTCTATGGCAAGGAAATCCTCATGCGGGAAGTCTCCGAGCACATGCAGGAGCTGTTCCAGCGCTATGGCAAGCAGGCCAGCCCCGAGGCCCTCCGGCCCTTCATCCAGTCCCAGGCCATGCGGGATCTGGTCAACCAGAAGCTCATGGAGGAACTGGCCGAGCGGCACCACGTGGTGGTGACCGACGAGGAGGTGGGAGCCCGCCTCCGGGCATTCCTGCGCCAGTACCCGGTCTTCCTGGATGCCAAGGGCAACCTCAAGTCCAATGCTGACATGAAGGAAGTGTTCCAGAACACGGGCTTCAACCCCGCCATGCAGGAACGGGCCATCCGCAGCGAACTGCTCCGGACCAAGCTGATCCAGCAGGCCGCCGTGCAGGTGCCCTTGGATGAGCTCTGGCTGGCCCAGGAGAACCGCCTCAAGAATGAAAAGGTGGCCTTCCAGCAGGTGAGCCTGCCCGTGGACACCGCCACCGTAGCCGACCCCGGCGACGCGCCTCTGGAGGCCTTCTACAAGACCTCCGGCGAGCGCTTCCTGTCCACCCCCCGCCGCGTGATCCAGTACGTGGCCGTGGACCGCGCCGCCTTCGGCAAGGACCTGCAGCCCGACGAAGCGGCCCTCAAGGCGGCCTACCAGGCCCGCAAGAGCGACTACTCCGAGTTCAAGGCCCGCCACATCCTGTTCAAGGCCGAGGGCGAGACCCAGATCCAGGAAGCCACGGCCAAGGCAAAGTTGCTGCGCGAGCGCCTGGTCAAGGGCCAGGACTTCGCCAAGGCCGCCGAGGAGTTGAGCGAGGATCCCAGCGCCAAGGGCAACGGCGGCGACCTGGGCTGGTTCAATGCCTCCAAGATGGTCAAGCCCTTCTCCGATGCCGCCGCCACCCTGAAGGTGGGCGAGATCAGCCAGCCCGTGCGCACAACCTTCGGCATCCACCTCATCAAGCTGGAAGGCCGCCGCGAAAAGACCTATGAAGAGGCCAAGGCCACGCTGGCCCCGGAGATCGCCGACAGCCGCTTCACCACCAAGGCCCAGGAGCGCCTGGAGCAGATCCGCAAGCGGGCCAATGGGGGCGACCTGGCCGCCGCCGCCAAGAGTCTGGGCAGCCCCGCCCAGCTGAGCCTGCCCTTCACCAATGACGGCACGGCCCAGATCGATGGCCTGCCGGAGCTGAGCCAGATCAGCAACGAGGTCTTCCGCATGAAGGTGGGCGAGGTCTCCAAGCCCACGCCCTTCCCCCAGCACCACCTGCTCTTCCGGGTCCAGGAAGAGTTGCCCGAGGCCGTGCCCCCCTTCAAGGAGATCCGCACCAAGGTGCTGGCTGCCTACCGCCTGGAAGAGACCCGCAAGCAGGCCGTGGCCAAGGCCCAGCAGGCTCTCAAGGGTGGTATGGCCGCCGTGGGTCCCGTCACGGACCAGGCCGCGGCCCCCCTGGCCGCCCAGAAGGAACTCGTGGCCCAGCCCGCCATCCGCAAGGCCCTGCTGGATACCGCCGTGGGTCAGACCACGCCCATCCTCTGGACCCAGGACGGCAAGCTGTGGGTGGCCCGCATCGGCTCCCGCGAGCCCGCCCCGGCCCTCAGTTTTGAAGCCCGCCGCACCCTCATCCAGGAGACCCAGACCGCCGAGGCGCAAAAGCTCCTCTCGGCCGAGTTGCAGTCCCTGGACCAGCAGGGTCGCCTGCGCCCCGGCCTCAGCAGCTTCTGGGGCCACCTCAGCGGCATCTACATCAATCCCGATGCCGTAAAGGCCACCGGGGACGAGTGATCGGGTCATCCCCGACCAGTCATCCAGCCTGAGAAAATCGCAGCGCTTTGGCGCTGCGATTTTCTTTTGGATCAGGGGAAGGTGAACGTCGCGTCCAGCAGTGCCTTCAAGGTTGGATGCACGGGCTCAGCCAGTACGGCATCTATCGGCCCCTGGGCAACGGGTCGGCCTGCTTCCAGCACCAACCCTTGATCGCACAACTGCTGCACCATTAGCAGGTCGTGGCTGGCGAAGAGCAGGGCCGTGCCCGCGGTCTTCAGGTCCAGAAGCAGGGCCAGCAGGTGGCTGGCCTGGGTGGCGTCGAGGGCGGAACAGGGCTCGTCCAATACCAGCAGGGCGGGTTCCAGCATGAGGGCGCGGCCCAGGCAAAGGCGCTGGGCCAGGCCGCCGGACCAGGCCTCGGGTCGCTGCGCCAGGGCCGCCTCGGGAAACTTCACCCGCGCCGCCATGCGGGCCGCAGCCTCGCGGCGTGCCGGGGCGCTGCCCCGCCCCCAGGCCTCCAGGGGCTCCGCGAGGATCTCCCAGCCGCTGCGATGGGGCGGCAGGCTGGCCAGGGGCTCCTGGAACACCGCCTGGATCCGCGGCCGCCGCCGTCGGCGCGCCCGCTCGGGCAGGGGCGACCAGGGCGCGTCCTCCAGCCACAGGCGTCCTGCCGTGGGCTCCAACAGTCCCAGCGCCAGGTGCAGCAGGGTGGTCTTGCCGGACCCACTCTCACCCACCAGACCCCAGGCCTCGCCCGGGGCGATGGAAAACGAGAGGTCCTCCAGCACAGTCTTTTCCCCCCGCTGAAAGCACAAGCCTTCAGCGCAGAGAACGGACCCCTTCGTCAGCGAATCACCTCAACCCCCAGGAAGGGGCGCAGCACTTCGGGCACACGGATGCTGCCGTCGGGCTGCTGGTAGTTCTCCAGCACGGCCACCCAGGTGCGGCCCACGGCGAGGCCGCTGCCGTTGAGCGTGTGCGCGAAGACGGGCTTGCCCTCTTTGCCCTTGGCCCGGATGTTGGCGCGGCGCGCCTGGAAGTCCCCAAACCAGCTGCAGGAGCTGATCTCGCGGTAGGTGTTCTGGGAGGGCAGCCAGACCTCCAGGTCATAGGTCTTCTGGCTGCTGAAGCCCATGTCGCCGGTGCAGAGCAGCACGCGGCGGTAGGGAAGTTCCAGGGCCTCGAGGATCGCTTCCGCATCCCCTGTGAGGCGCTCGAGCTCCGCCTCGGCCGCATCGGCAGCGGCAAAAGTCACCAGCTCCACCTTGTGGAACTGGTGCTGGCGGATGATGCCCTTGGTATCCCGCCCATAGCTGCCCGCCTCGCTGCGGAAGCAGGGCGTGAAGGCGCAGTGGCGCAGGGGCAGGGCTTCCGCAGGAAGGATCTCGTCCCGATAGAGGTTGGTGACAGGCACCTCCGCCGTGGGGATGAGATAGAGGGCGCCGCCGCTGTGGCCTGTTTTGAAGAGGTCCTGCTCGAACTTGGGGAGCTGGCCCGTGCCGTACATGCTCTCGGCGTTCACCAGATAGGGCGGGATGACTTCCCCGTAGCCCGCGCCGGTCTGGCGGTCCAGCATGAAGGAGATGAGAGCCCGCTCCAGCTTGGCGCCCAGCCCCTTCAGCACCGCGAAGCGGGCGCCACTGAGCTTGGCGGCCCGGTCCAGATCCAGGATGCCCAGGGCGGTGCCCAGCTCCACGTGATCCTTGGGGGCCTCGATGGTGGGCTGGGTGCCCCAGCGCTTGATCTCCACGTTGCCGTGCTCGTCGCGCCCGCTGGGCACGCTGGCGTGGGGCGGGTTGGGCAGGCCCGCCAGGAAGTCCTTGAACTCGGCCTCGATGTCGCGCTCGGCGGCCTCCAGGCCCTTCAACTTGTCGCCCACCTCGCGCTGCTGGGCGATTAGATGGTCCGCGTTCTCCTTGGCCCGCTTGAGCCGGCCCACTTCCTCACTGACGCGGTTGCGCTCAGCCTTGAGCAGCTCCGCCTCCTGCAGCGCCGAGCGTCGCCGTTGGTCGAGGTCCTGGTAGCGGGCCCGGTCCAGCGTGTAGCCCCGCTCAGACAGGCGCGCCGCCACGGCGTCGAGGTCGTTGCGGAGGAGGCTGGCATCGATCATGGGGGTGGGTGCTCCGTGTCTTCCAGTCTAGCTGGCTCTAGACGCGCCTGCGGCACGTCTAGAGTTAGCCTTCGGCAGTCAGGACTGCGGCCAGGCCCCATCAAGGAAGGGCTCTCCAGCCCATTGGCTCGCAAACGCCTGCTGCACCCGATCCACGCCGCCTCCGGCGCCCAGCACCAGGCCCAGCTTGGCCAGGGCGGTCCAGCGGGTGTGGAGGCCGCCGGAGATGGCGCCCAGCTCCTCGACCTTGCGACCCATCTCGTAGGCGGAGAGGTCCACGCCACCGCGGGGACACTGGGAGATGACCACCACGGGTAGGTGGCGGCGGCGGCAGTCCCCCAGGAAGGCGTTGAGGTCGGGCCGCGCCATGGGCAGGTTCCCGGCGCCGAAGGCCTGGATGAGCACGGCGGCGCTGCCCTCGGGGGCAGAGCTCCAGCTCATTCCTGGATGAGGCGTGACGGTGTGGACCGCGAGGTTCAAGGCCCGACCCAGGTCCGTGGGGACGCAGCGCTCAAAATGGCCAGCCTCCGGGTGCAGGCGGATCTCGGCGCCGATCTCAGCCAGGGGGGCCAGGTTCGGACTTTCGAAGGCCTCGAACTGGCTCACGCTCAGCTTGTCGGCGGCCACGCCCCGCAGCCAGTGGGTGCCGAAGCAGATGCCCACCTCGGGGATGGCGCGGCAGGCCAGGTCCACGGCGTTGACCACGTTGCTGCGGGCGTCGCTGCGCACGAAGGCCAAGGGCCTTTGGCTCCCCGTGAGCACCACGGGCTTACCCAGATCGGCCAGAAGGAACCCCAGCATGGAGGCCGAGAAGGCCATGGTGTCCGTGCCATGGATGACCACGAACCCGTCGAAATCCGCCGCCGCCTTCCTGATGCGCTCCGCCAGCACCAGGATGTGCTCCGGCTCCAGGCAGGCGGAGTCCTGGTTGAAGGGCACCTCCACGGCCAATTCCGCCAACTTGGCCAGCTCCGGCACCTGCAGCAGCAGGTCGTTGAGAAAGCGCCCCGGCGCCAGGGCCGCGGGTTCCCCGCTGGGCGCCATGCCAAGCGTACCGCCGGTGTGGAGGAGAAGGATCTTTGGCATCACTCGAGTTTACAGGCACTGACCCGGTACACTAAAGACTCCCCATGCGTCGCATTCCCCGCACCATCCAGCTCATCGTGGCCCGCTACCTCCGCCGGCTGCTCAGGAACCGCCTGGATGGGCAGCAGTTGCAGGCCGTGGTGGACCGGGCCTTGGCCACCCTGCCCATCCAGGAGAAGCTCCTGGTGCGGGAGGGGGCGCTGCGCTCCGAGACACTCAACCGGCAGCTGGCCTGGGCCATGGCCTTCGTGGCAGGGGCCGTGAACGCGGGCGGGTACCTGGCGGTGTCCCACTACACGTCCCACATGACCGGCGTGGTCTCCTCCATGGCAGACGAGGTGGCGGAAGGCGACCTGGTCACCGCCGGGGCCGCGCTCGCCATGATGCTCAGCTTCCTGGGCGGGGCTTTCGTCTGCACCACCCTCATCAGCTTCGGCCAGCGGCGGCGCATGCGCAGCCGCTACGCGCTCACCCTGGTGCTGGAAGCAGCCCTCATGCTGATCTTCGGGTTCATGGGCAGCAAGCTCCAGGAGGAGGTCAAGTTCACCCTGCCCCTTACCGTGATGCTGCTCTGCTTCATCATGGGCCTGCACAATGCCGTAACTTCCATCATCTCGGGTGCAGCGGTGCGCACCACGCATCTCACGGGCACAGTCACGGACATCGGCATCGAGCTGAGCCGCCTCGCCTATGTGAATGTCCACCATCACCACGGCCGCGAGCGCATCGTGGCCAACCGTCAGAAGCTGACCCTCCTGCTCCTGATCCTCGCCAGCTTCCTGGGGGGCGGCGTGGTGGGGGCCCTGGGCTTCAAGCACATCGGCTTCAAGCTGACGGTGCCTCTGGCTGGCTTCCTCTGTTTCCTGGCCGCCCGCCCCATCATCGTGGAGCTGATGCTCCTTCTGCACCGGGTCCGCAAGCAGTTCGCCACCGAGGATGACGGCCCGAGCTTCGATAGTTAGTGCTATCCGGGGGCTCCGCGCTGCGCGCACAGCCCCGAACCCCCGCGCCCACTCGCGGCCAAGCCGCTCCTGGGCTTGCTAACCCAGACCTACATGACTTCCAGCCCCGCCATGCGCTCGATGCCCTCGACCTTGCGCGTGCGGGTGGCGCCCTGACCCCCGATGAGGAGACGGCAGCCCGCGGGCAGGCGCTCCTTGAGATCCATGAGCAGGCGGCGGGTGGGCTCCCCTGAGCTCTGGATGGAGAGGCTCACGGCCACGCTCGCCACCTTGAGGGCCCGGGCTGCCGCGGCGATGCTGGCCACGGGCAGGTCCACACCCAGCAGCTCTGTGCGCACGCCCTGGGCCTCGTAGGCCAAGGCTGCCATGAGCAGCCCCAGGCGATGCCGCTCCCCCGGCAGCGTGCAGAGCAACACCAGCCCCTGAGCGGGGGCCACACGGAACTCCAGGCGCAGCTCCCGCAGGCCGTCCTCCAGCACCTCAGTTACCAGATGCTCGTGGTGGATGCCAATGCTGCCGTCGGCCCAGGCCATCCCCACCCGATCCAGGAGTGGCGAGACCACCTGCTGCAGGAAAGCCTTCCAACCCAGCTGGGTCAAGCCCTCCTTGAGCAGGCTGCGCATGCGATCCGTGTCCATGGCAGCCACAGCCCGGAAGAGGGTCTCCACCCTGGGATTTTCCTGGGGCAACAGCAGCTTCCGCAGCTCCGCTTCCGTGGCCCGGACCACCAGGCCCGGCCGATGCCCCTGTGCCACAGCCTCGGCCATGAGGCGCAGCTGGTGCAAGTCCCCCCGCCGGTAGCGCCGGTGCCCCGAGGGCAGGCGCACGGGCTGAGGGAAGCCATAGCGCCGCTCCCAGACACGGATGAGGTCCGCAGAGAGACCTGTCTCATCACAGATATCCCCGATGCTCAGCAAAGCCGGCCCTGCCTTGGTCATGCACCCCATCCGATCTGATGAGGTTAAACCTAGGATCTATGGAGAAAATTGTCCAGATTTAAATCTAGTCAATCAGCCGGTTGTCACCACGGCCTTGACCTCGTCAAAGCCCTGATCGCAGGAGCAACCCACCACCACGGCGCACTGGCCGGGCTGGCTGGGTGGCAATTGGACCTCGCCCCTGAACTGACCATCGGAGCCGGTCTTCCCAGACAGCAGACTGGTGGCCTTCTTGAGGCTGGAAATGAGCTTCACGGTCACCTCAGCTCCCGCCACGGGGCTCTGGCTCTGGCAGAGGCGCGCCAGCACCTGGACCCGGAAGAGGCTGCCGAAGGCGGGCTTCAAGGGCTGGTCCAGAACCAGTTCCAGGGTGTCCACATCCCCCTCTTGCTGCAGGAACTCCAGGATGGCCTGATCCAGGGGACGGTCATTGAAGGCCTGGTGCTCCAGCATGTCCGGGGGCGTGAGGTCGTATTTCCCGTTCTTGATATCCCGGATGACCGCCCGGTGCTGCTCGTCCATGCGGCTCTGGATCTCCGTCTCCACCACCGGTGGAGCCGCAATCAGGTCCTCGTAGGAGGAGCGGTAGCTGTCCAGGATCTCCCCGCCCACATAGATGAGGGTCTCAATCTTGGGATTACTGAAGCCCTTGTCCTCGGTCTGGACATGGAAGACGCGGTTCCCGTGGCGAACATCGGTATTGTAGCCGGTGATCATGAGGGGGACTCGGGGGAAAGGGCTTCAAGGTGAGGCATGCTCTACCGCTGCAATCTTCCAGCCAAGTCGGGCATGACTTCCCAGGCGATCTCGCGAATGACCTGATCGCCCATTCGGGCCACCACTGCCTTCACCAGGGCGTCCACCAGCACGGGATCCGCCAGCAGAGCCTGGACGAGGGCCTGGGCCTGGTCATGGGACACAAGACCCGCCTGCCCAGGCGCGGCAGGCGGATGACCACCTGCGGCAGCCTCGACGGGCATCGCGGGGGCGGGGGCCTCGGCCACGACAGGGACCGGAACGGGTGCAGGTTCGGGATGTGCGGGTTCAGGATGTGCGGGTTCAGTGTGTGCGAGTTCGGGATGTGCAGGTTCAGGATGTGCGGGTTCCGCAGGCTCGTCCTGGCCCAGCAGGGCCAGGGCCGCCAGGCTGGCGGCGCCCGCAGCACCAGCGGCCAGGGCCGCAGCGGGCAGGGCGTGGAACTCCTGCTCCACCACCGGTTCCGGCAGGGGTTCCGGCAAGGGTTCAGGGGCCGGTACCGGTACGGGGGCAAAATCCTCCGCCTGGGCATCCAGGGGCTCCAGGCCCGCAAGACTATGGGAGAACGGCTCTTCAGCAGGCTCCCCGGGAAGGTCGTCGGTGAGGTCCTGGAGGCTGTCCAGGTCAAGCTCCTCCAACTCCAGGTGCATGTCCGGCAGGGCCACCACCGCTTCCGGCTCTGTGGGCACCGTCTCTTCGGGCCAGAGATCCTCCACGCTGAGCAGGAGCAGGTCCGCCTCCAACTCGGCGCTGGGCCCAGGCGTGGGTGTGGGCGCGGGTGTGGAGCTGGCCGGAACCTCAGGAACAGCCTCATCCAGGAAGTCCAGGTCGGCAAAGGCCGAGTCCAGGAGGTCCTCATCAGCGGAAGGCTGGGCGCTGACGGGCAGGGCCTCAGGGCGAAGCTCCGGCAGGGCGGCCTCGGCGCGCTTGACCAGATCCTTGGCGGGCATGGCGGGCGCGGTGGCGAAGGGGGAGAGGGCCGGCGGCGGGACGGGAGTGGCCAGCAGGGCCTTGACGCGGTCGCCCAGCTCCCGGAGCTCGATGGGCTTCTTCAGAAAGCCCTGGATCGAGGCCCTGGCCAGCTTGGCGGGGTCCACGGGATCAAGCACGCCCGCCATGAGGGCGATGGGCATCTGAGCCGTGGCCTCCATGGTCCGCAGGCGCTCCAGCAGGGTCCAGCCGTCCATGCCCGGCATGGCCGTGTCCACCAGGGCCACGTCGAAGCGCTCGCCCTGTCCGATGCGATCCAGAGCTTCCGCCGCCGAGTCCACGCACACCAGCTCCACATCCGTGGGAGCCAGGAGGGATTCAGCAATGCGGTGAATGCTTGGATTGTCGTCCACGAGGAGGAGACGTGGCATCGGGTACCTCGGGAAGCCGGATGGTAAGAAGAGTGGCTGGGCACAACGCTACCAGAAATGTGTACTTCCCTTGCAAAGATCAGCGCAACAGCTTTCGGAGAAAGCGCACGCGCTCCACCTCCACCAGCCGGACCAGCAGGACGCGGTCCCCCACCCAGATCCAGGCGGCGCCTGCCGGCTCACGCAGGGCCACCTCAGGGCCCCGGGGCAGCCAGCCCTTCACGGAGACCCGCAGTCCCGTGGCCGCACGCCAGTCTGAGCGGTAGGCCTCGAGCAGGGACTTGCGCTGCCGCTCCGGGGGTAATTTTGTGTCGCTCCAGCGCTGGTCCCAGGCGTCAAAGGCCCCCTCCTCGTGCCAAACCCAGGCGGGATCCCAGGCGGGCCAGGGCTGGGTCGCATCGGGCACGGGCTGCCAGGCCAGGCGATCCACGGGGCTGAGCTTCCGGGTCATGGTGTCGGCATTCAGGGGTTCCACCAGCGCCATCTCCTGGGGGGGGTGGGCGCTCAGGAGGCCAGGGCCCTGGCCCTGGCGGCGCCACTGGCCCCGCTCCAGGGCCCAGGCCGTCCAGCCCCCGAGGCCGCTGTGCCAGAGCCAGTCCCGACGGGAGAACCAGAGCCGGTCCCCCGCGTGCCAGGGGATCACCAGGCGGGCCCCTGGCAGATCCTGGCCATCTTCAGACAGGGCCTCGGCCTTGGTGGCCAGACCGCGGGGTGGGCCGGGCAGGTCCGCCTCATCCCAGGCCGCCAGGCTGGGCTCGCCGGGGTCGCCATCCAGGGGCAGCACGCTCAGGAGGAGCCGCGTCTCCCGGCTTTCGCCGCGACCCTCGACGGGTTCAAAGAACCCCAGGAGGGCCGCCTTCCCGTCCCAGCTGAAGCGGCTCCAGGGGCCTGACTGGGTGGACCAGAGCACCCGGCCCTCGGGCACCTCCAGCAGGCGGGTCTCGAAGCGGGCCGGGCCCATCTGCAGGGTCACCAGGAGGCGGTTGCCCTTGACTGGATCGAGCCGGGCCGAGCAGAGCGGCGCATCGAAGCGGTAGTGGCGCCACTCCAGGCCCCGCCAAAGCACCACCTCGCTGTGACCCTGGGGACCGTTAAGGGCCAGCCCCTGGTCCGACAGGTAGGGGGAGGCGGGTTCCCAAGGGGTTCCAAAGCCACCCTCAAAGGGCCAAGCTTCGGACTGATCCGGGTCCTGGGCCCCCTGAAAGCGTGGCGACCAGGCCTCCTCCATGCGGAATTCGGCCAGCAGTTCGAAGCTGCCCAGATTCATGAGGGCCGGAGCCTCCGTGGCCGTGACTCCGCCTGCGGAGACCGGACGCGGCGCCTGTACCACCGCAAAGAGCAGCAGCATGGCGGCGATGAAGAGGGTGGCGATGATGTACCGTTGGGGGATCACGGGTGGCCTGTGGCGTTCGTACCCATGATGCCCCATCCCCGGCGGGAGACTGGATCCAGATGAAACAGAAATCCACGGTGGAAACCGAACTGAAGCTGCGCATCCCCGCCACGGCGCCCCTTCGCACCCGCTTGGCGGACCTGGGATTCCGCGAGGTCACGCCCGCCCAGACCGAGCAAAGCACCCTGTGGGATCGCGAGGACCGGCTGCGCTCGGAGAACTCCGCCCTGCGTACGCGCTCCTTCGCTGGTCGCTGCCGCCTCACCTGGAAGGGCCCCCGGGTGCCGGATGCGCTCTTGAAGATCCGGCCCGAACTGGAAACCGGGGTCGAGGACGGACCCGCCCTGGAGGCCATCCTGCTGGCCCTGGGCTTCGAGCCCACCCTGCGCATGGAGAAGGTGCGGGCCGTCTGGCAGAGGCAAGACCTGGAAGCCTGCCTGGACGAGACCCCCTTCGGCTGCTTCCTGGAGCTGGAGGGTGAGCCCGAGGCCATCCACACGGCCCTGGCGGGCCTGGGGCTCGGCACCGAAACCGCCGAGACCCGCAGCTACCCGGAGCTGTACCGGGAGGCAGGGCTGAGCTAGGAGGCCCCATGCGAGCCATCACCCAGACCGCACTCCTCGCCCTGGCGCTCCTGGGCGGCTGCCGGACCGAGTCCCCGGAGGCCCAGGTGCGGAAGGCCTTCGAGACCTGCCGTGCCGCTGTGGAGGCGGGGGATGCGGGCGCCGCCACAGCGGCCCTGGATCCCGCCTTTCGGGGCCCCGAAGGCATGGACCGGGCCATGGCCCGGCTCTTCCTCCTGGGCACCCTCCGGCAGGAAAAGGTGAGCGTGACCCTGCTGCGCAGCGAGGTGCTCGTGCGCCGCCTTGAAGCTGACCAGGATGTCGATCTGCTCATCACCAGCCGCAGCGGAAGCCTCCTCACCGGGGAGGCCTCGCGCCGCAGCTATCACCTGCGCTGGCGGAAGGAGGGCGCCCACTGGCTGCTGCGGGAGTTGCTGCCCGGCTGAGCCCCATCAGAGTCTGAAGAACTCCATGAACTCGGCGTGGGCCTTGTGGGACAAGCGGGCGGCCCTGACTTCTTCCTGGACCACCTGCTCACAGCGGGGCACGGCGAGCAGATCCTGGGCAGAGAGCCCCTTCTCCCGGGCCGAGCGGATGATCCAGATGACGGACTCCAGCAGGCCCAGCTGGTAGAGCGTGACCAGGAGCAGCGCGTGGACCCGCGGATTGGTGGGATCGATCTCCAGGGCCTGCATGAGCTGGGCACGGGTGGTCTCCAGCAGATCCCGGCGGACCTCGCTGCGACCGCTGGGCTGCTCGCTGGGGGCCTTGGCCGGCGGGACCGAGCTCCGCGCAGGCTCCGGTGCGGCCTTGGGGCTGGCGGAGACGACGGGCATGCCCCGGGGCGGTGTGGGGCTGTCCACCCCTCGCCCCTTTGGCCGCTTGATCTGGATAGCCACAGTGGGGTGGTCCTGACGCCAGCGCCACGAGGTATCCTTGGCGGCCCGCAGCGCTCCTGCAAAGTCCTCAGCTGTCTGAAAGCGGTTGGAGGGATCCTTGGAGAGCGCGTGATTGAGCAATCCCTGGACGTCGCGACTGACCCCCTGGAAGGCAGTGGGCGGTAGGGGCGCCGGTGTCTCGTGCAGGAGACGGTAGATGACCGAGCCGGGGCTGGGGCCATCGAAGGGCGGCACACCTGCCAGGGCCTCGTAGAGGAGTACGCCCACCGCGAAGAGGTCGCTGCGGGCATCCGGGTGGCCGCTTTGGAGGTATTCCGGGGCCATGTAGTTCACGGTGCCGAAGACCGTGCCCTCGTCGGTGCTGTCCGAGTTGATGACCTTCGCTACGCCGAAGTCCAGGATCTTCGCCTGGAGGTTCTTGCCGTCCCACACCACACGGATGTTGGAGGGCTTGATATCGCGGTGGAGGATCTGGTGGCGGTGGGCCACGGCCAGTCCGTCGCAGACCTGGGCCAGCACTTCCAGGGTGTCCCGGGGACTGAGGGTACCCGCGCGGATCAGCGTGCCCATATCCTCGCCCTTCACCAGCTCCATGGCCAGGAAGAGCACGCCCTGCTCCTCGCCCAGTTCGTGGACGGTGACGATATTGGGGTGGTTGAGTACGGCCGCGGCGCGAGCCTCCGTGGCGAAGCGCTCTCGGGCCCCGGGACTCATGCCCGAGGCGGTGTGGATGACCTTGATGGCCACGTCCCGGCCCAGCATGGGATCCCGTCCCACATAGACCTCCCCCATGCTGCCCTGGGCGAGGAGCCGGAGGATCTCGAACTTGCCAAGGCGCATCAACACGGAGGTTCCAGGGTCGTCAAGTTGGTTCATTCTGACCTGGGCAGGGGCCCAGTCCAGGTGTTTCTCCCAATCCCGCAGTCCATCCAGGTTCAGCCCTCAATGGCCCGCAGCCAGGCCTCATCACGCACGGGGATTCCCAGAGCCTGGGCCTTGTCCAGTTTCGAGCCCGCCTTTTCTCCCGCCAGCAGGAGGGTGGTCTTGGCGGATACGCTGCCTGTGACCTTGGCGCCCAGGCGCTTGAGCCAAGCCTCGGCCTCCTCCCGGCCCAGGGTTGGCAGGGTGCCGGTCACGACCGCCACCTCGCCGGACAGCGGCAGGCCGCCCTTATCGCGCAGCAGCGGCGGCAGGGGGCGCACACCCAGCTCCGCCAGGCGGGCGGGCAGATCCGGATGCAGGGCCGCAAAAGCGCGCAGGGCCGCGGCCACTTTGGGGCCCACCTCTTCCACGGCCTGCAGGCGCTGTTCATCGGCCTCCCAGAGCTGCTCCAGGGACGGATAGGCCTCGGCCACCAGCTCCGCGGTGCGAACCCCCACCATGGGGATGCCCAGGGCGTGGATCCAGCGGGCCAGGGGGCGGGTCTGGGCCACCTGGAAGGCCACCAGGAGGTTCTGAGCGGACTTCTCCGCCATGCGCTCCAGGCCCGAAAGATAGGCCAGGCCCTGGCGCGGATCCTGGAGCAGGCTCAGCAACTCCCAGGGCTGGTCAAAACGATTTGAAGCCACGACCTGCTCGACCAGGGCCTCTCCCATACCCTCGATGTCCAGGGAGGCACGCCCGCCGAAATGCAGCATGCGGCCCGCCAACTTGGCCGGGCACTCGGGATTGAGGCAGCGGATGGCCACCTCCGCATCGTCAGCCTTGCCCACCTCCCCCGCGCAAACGGGGCAGGCCCTGGGCACCGGCGCCGGGGGCAAACCCCGCTCCGCTTCGCCAGGCACCAGGGCCACCACCTTTGGAATCACCTCGCCGCCTTTTTCGATGAACACGCGGTGGCCTACGCTGAGGCCCAGGCGGCCCAGTTCGTCGGCATTGTGCAGGGTGGCTCGGCGCACGGTGGAGCCCGCCACCTCCACAGCCTCCAGCTCCGCCACGGGCGTCAGCTTGCCCGAGCGGCCCACCTGCCAGGTGATGCCCAGCACGGTGGTGGTCACCTGGGTGGCGGGATACTTGAAGGCGATGGCCCAGCGCGGCACGCGGTCCGTGGCCCCCAGGCGCTGCTGCAGGGCGGGATCCAGGAGCTTCAGGACCACACCATCCGTATCGAAGGGGAGCCGCAGTCGCCCCTCTGCCTGCTCGGCGATGAAGGTCTGCATCTGCGCCAGATCGCCGCTCGCATGGGAGGGCATGACGCCGAAACCCCAGGCGCCCAGGCGCGCCATGGCCTCCGCGTGACCGACGTCCTCGAGGCCCAGGGCCTGCCAAGGCAAGAAGGAGAGGGCCCGCGCGGCCACCTCGCGGCTGTCCAGTAGCTTCATGGTGCCGCTGGCGGCATTGCGAGGATTGGCGAAGCGCGCCTCGCCCCGGGCATCCCGCTGGCGGTTCAGCTCCTCCCAGCGCTTGCGGGACAGGAAGACCTCGCCGCGGATCGTGCAGGCCTCGGGCGCATCACTGGGCAGGCGCAGGGGGATGTCGGCGATGGTGCGGGCGTTTTCCGTCACCAGCTCGCCGGTCTCGCCATCGCCCCGGGTGAGGGCCTCCACCAGTTCGCGACCCTCGTAGCGCAGCGACAGCGAAAGTCCGTCCACCTTCAGCTCCGCGGCATAGCGGGGCTCCGCATCTGGCGCCAGCTTCCGCCAGCGGGTCTCCCAGTCCTCCAGTTCACTCACCGAATACGTGTTGTCCAGGCTCAGCATGGGCACTGCGTGGCGGCGCTTCTCGAAGGCCTCGATGGGTGTGGCACCCACGCGGCGGGTGGGGCTGTTGGGATCCGCCAGGTCCGGGTGGGCCGCCTCCAGATCCAGCAACTCTCGCTCCAGCCGGTCGTATTCGGTGTCCGAGACCGTGGGCTGGTCCAGCACGTAGTATCGGTGGCGGTGAAGGCGCAGTGCGTCGGCCAGATCCTTCATGCGCTGCCGCAGGTCCGTCATGTCACCCTCAGAACTCATTTCACCCTCGACCGGTGGAGGCTGCCCATGATGAGGCCCAGGGCCAGAAAAAAGCTGAGAGTACTGCTGCCCCCGGCACTGAAGAAGGGCAACACCATCCCCTTGTTGGGCAGGGCCCCGGCCACCATGCCCACGTTCACCAGCAGGTGCAGGGCGAAGATACCCGCTGCCCCAGCGCAGAAGTAGGCCTCGGCATTGGTGTGGGCGGCCCGGGCCGCGTCGATGATGCGGTCCAGCAGCAGTCCGAAAAGGCCCAGGGCCAGCAGCACGCCGATGAAGCCGCGCTCTTCGGCCCAGACACTGAAGGCGAAGTCCGTGGTCTTCACGGGAAGGAAGTTCAGCTGGGTCTGGGAGCCGCTGGTGAAGCCCTTGCCGATGAGGCCTCCCGAGCCGATGGCGATGCGGCTCTGGTTCACCTGGTAGCCCTTGCCCTGGAGGTCGCTGGAAGGATCCAGGAAGATCATGACCCGCTGCTTCTGGTAGGGCTTCAGGACGAATTTCCAGGCCGTGAAGCCGCCCACGGAGATGAAGAGGATGAGTGCAATGATCCAGCGCGCCTTGAGCCCCTTCATGAGCGGGATGATGAGCAGGATGGGCAGAAAGCTGAGGGCCATGCCCAGGTCCGGCTGGCGCTGGATGAGCAGCATGGGGAAGACCACCAGCCCCACGGCCCCCAGCAATTCCAGGCGACCGACGGTTTCTGCGGGGCGGGAGCCCAGGCGCTGCGAGAGATACAGGAGCGTCACCCACTTCATGAGTTCCGAGGGCTGGAAGGTCTGGCCCGCGATGACGAACCAGCGGGTAGAGCCACCGATCTTTTTGCCCACCACCAGCACCGCCATGAGGGCGAGGAGGCCCAGCAGGTAGGCGGGGAAACTGTAGCGGAAGAGGCGCCGGGGATCCGTGGTGGCCAGCAGCAGGATCAGGCCGAGACCCAGGCCGTTCCAGAGGCTCTGCTTGAGCCAGATGTTCGCCTGGGAGGTGTTGCGCCCCGCCGAGTAGAGCGTCAGCGTGCCCAGGGCGATGAGCATCAACAGCACCCAGAGCAGGCGCTTGTCCAGGGCGCGGAAGCGCTCCTTCATTCCGGCACCGCGGGTGCCGGGGGCGGCAGGAAGGGGTCCACCAGCTTGCCGCGGGGGGGCGGCAGGGGATTCTTGAGGCGGTCCACGAACCAGTACTTCACGAGCTTGGCGGCCACGGGGGCGGCGGCAGTGGAGCCGAAGCCCGCATTCTCCACTACCACGGCATAGGCGATCTGGGGCTTGTCCCTGGGCGCATAGCCCGCGAAGAGGGCATGGTCCTTGAGGAACTTGGCCTGTCGTGCGTAGTGCGCCTTGTCCACGAAGGTGGCCACCTGGGCCGTGCCGGTCTTCCCTGAGAACGGCACGAGCTTGGCGATCTCACGGATGAAGGGGTTGGCCGCCGCCGTGCCGTTCTGCACCACCTCCGCGAGCCCCTCGTCCAGGGTCGCCCAGTGCTTGGGATCCAGGGGCGTGTCCTTCGGGGGCGGGTAGGCCGCCGCCTCCAGCTGGTTGCTCTGGTCGTTGCGGAAGCCGTAGAAGAGGTGGGGCGTGAGCAGCTTGCCCTTGGTGGCCAGCAGGGCATAGAAACGGGCCAGGCCGATGGGCGTGACGCCCACGGCACCCTGCCCAATGCCGACGCTGATGGTCTCGCCTGCGTACCACTTGGGATCCCGGGGCGCGGCCTTCTTCTTCCAGGCCCGGCTGGGGATGCGGGTCCGCTTCTCCTGGGGGAGGTCGATGCCCGTGCGCTCCGTGAGTCCGTATTTCTCGGCCGTGGCGTGGATGTCGTCGATGTCCAGGCGGGAGGCCAGCTCGTAGAAGTAGACATCGCAGCTCTGGGCGATGGCCTGCACCATGCTCAGGGTGCCGTGGCCCGAGGCCTTGTCGCAGCGGAAGTCGCGGCCGTAGTAGTTTTTCTTTCCGCCGCAGAAAATGGCGGTTTGCGGCGTGGCGATGCCCTTCTCCAGGGCCGCCAGGGCGATGAGGAGCTTGAAGGTGGAGCCAGGTGCGTAGATGCCCTGGATCGGCCGGTTCACCATGGGCCGCGTGAGGTTGTTGGCCAGGTATTTGTCGACCATGTCCTGGCTGAGGCGGTTGAGGAAGAGGTTCGGATCATAGGAGGGGCTGGAGTACATGGCCAGGACGCCACCGTCCCGGAGGTCCAGCACCACCACGGCCCCGGCCTCCTCACCCATGGCCTCCTGGGCGATCTTCTGCAGACCCGCGTCCAGGGTCAGGTAGATGCTACGGCCCGCAGTGGCATCCACCTGGCCGAAGTTCGCCACTTCCGTGCCGAGCTGGTCCACCAGGATGCGCTTCTGTCCATCCACGCCCTTGAGCTTGTCATTGCCGCTGGCCTCGAAGCCCTCCTTGCCGATGGTCTCACCCAAGTGGAAGAGATCCGGCTTGGCCTTCATGAGAGGCTCGTCCACTTCCCCCACGTAGCCCAGGATGTGGCCCGCGAGTTCATCGCCCAGGTAGACGCGGCGTGGCGCCACTTCCACGCTGAGGAAGGGGAAGCGCGAACGGACCCGCTCGGCCACGGCGATGCCCGCCTCATCGAGGTTCTCCTTGAGGACCAGGGGCCGGCCCTTGCCCGCCAGGCGGTAGCTCTGGATCTTACGCGCCAGGGCTGCCGGATCCAGTTCCAGGGCCGCGGCCAGCTGGCTCATGACCTCGGGCTTCGAGGGCAGGTCCTCCCGTTGGATGACCAGGTGCAGGGCGCGGCGGTTGTCCACCAGGCGCTGCCCGCTGCGGTCCAGCACCAGCCCCCGGGGCGCCGCGATGGGCCGCACCTTCACGGCCTGCTGCATGGCGATCTGCTTGAACTCCGCATGCCGCACGATCTGCAGCAGGGCGTAGACCAGGATCAGGACGGCCACCAGGCTCCAGGTGAAGGCCCGAAGGACTTCAAGCCTCCGGCGCAACAAGGGCCGTTGCCGGGGATCCATAGTTCAGCGCCGCCCGGGCTGGGCGCCGTGCAGCAGGCGCCAGGTGGCCCAGCCCCAGAGGGGCAGGCTGAGCAGCACCCCGAGCCAGCTCCAGCCCCAGGGATGGGGTCCTGCGGCCAGGCGCACGGCGCCGTGGAGCAGGAGGATGTGCAGGAGGCTCAGCAGGGCCAGGCGTCCCAGCCAAGTCCTCAGGCCCTCCAGGGGCCAGCGGCTGGCGAGGCCCCCCGCCAGCAGCGTGAGGGTCAGGTTCGCCCAGGCGGTGCCGCCCATGTGGGGATAGAGGCGCAGGGTGCCCTCCACCACCCAGCCTGCAGCCACGGCCCAAAGCGCCGCCGGCAGGGGCTTCCCGGGGCGGGGAGCCAGGGCCAGGACCAGGGTGGTGTGCAGGATGGCCTGCACCCAGGGGAAGGGCGCGCTGAGGAAGATCAGGCCCAGGGTCGCAGCGCAGAGGAGCTGCTGGCGGGTGGCGGAGGGGGCGGGCAGTCTCATGGCGTCCCCTTCTTCCGCTGCGGCTTTTCATCGGGAGCCACGAAAGGCGGCTGCACTTCCAGGGGCGGCTGAGTCGGCAACACGAGCACGAGGCTCAAGCGGTCCAGGGGAGCCGAAAGATTCACGGTCACGCGCAGCTCCAGCTCGCCCTTGACCACGGCGGCCACGTAACCCACGAGCAAGCCCCGGGGGAAGACACGGTCCAAGCCGCTGGTGAGCACCGCCTCGCCCACCTGCACCACTTCCTGATTGCTGACGTAGCGGATCTGCGCCTGGCCCGAGCCCAGCCCCTGGAGCACGCCCGTGGCCCGGCTGCGCATGAGCATGACGCCCACCGAGGCATTGGGCGCGTCCACGGGCAGCACCTTGGCCTGAGTGGGGCCCACGGACCAGAGGCGGCCCACGATGCCCTCGGGCGCCAGCACTCCCTGGTCCGGAACCAGGCCCAGATCCTGGCCCCGATCGAGGATGAGGCCGCCGAAGGTGGCGGGTCGCGTGGTGAAGATGACCCGGGCCGCCTTCAGCTCCAGGGGGATTTGCTGCTTGAGGCCCAGCAGGTGGACAGCGGCATCGGCATCGACCCGGCGTGGGGCCTCCTTGGCCTCCGCTAACTTGAGTTGCCCCAGCTCCGCCGCCAACCGCTCGTTTTCCGCACGAAGGGTAGTCAGGGTGCGACCGGCCTCCCGACGGGAGCTCTGCCAAGCCTCCCAGTGGGTGGCCAGGCCCTGGCTGGGCCGGGAGAGGAGCCCCGCAGCGCGGGTCCAGTGGCGGCCCGGATTCGTGCCCAGGAGCACCCAGGTGCCATGGCCCAGCCAGAGCAGAACCAGGGCCAGACGTTCCCAGCCCGCACGGTTCCATCTCCATCTGGAGGCGCGGACGGGCATGCGGGGACTCCCCTAATCGAGAATCTGGATGCGGCGGAGGAGGGGGATGTTCTCCAGCAACAGGGCGGTGCCGCGCACAACGGCGGTCTGCGGATCCTCTGCGCGGAAGACCGGCAGGTGGGTCTCCTTGCGGAGCCGCTCGTCCAGGCCCTGGATCAGGGAGCCGCCGCCCGTCAGGCAGATGCCGCGGTCGATGAGGTCCGCCGCCAACTGGGGCGGCGTCTCGTTCAGGGCCTTGCGGACCAGATCGATGATGGCGTTGATGGGCTCGGCGAGGGCCTCGCGGATCTCCGCGTCGTTGAGGGTGAGGGTCTTGGGCAGGCCCTCGAACTGGTCGCGGCCGCTCACTTCCATGGTGCGGGTGAGCTCCGAGGGCGAGGCCGAACCCAGAGTCCACTTCACCTCTTCGGCGGAGGCCTCGGAGATGAGCACGTTGTACTTCTCGCGGATGTACTTGATCACAGCCTCATCCATCTCGTCGCCGGCGATGAGGATAGAATCCGAGAAGACCTTGCCGTTGTAGCTGATGACAGCCACATCCGTGGTGCCACCGCCGATGTCCACGATCATGCAGCCGCGCTTTTCGTTGATAGCGAGCCCGGCGCCGATGGCGGCCACCATGGTCTGGTCCACGAGGAACACCTCGCCGGCCTTGGCGTCATAGCAGACCTGCTTGACGGCACGGCGGGCCACCTGGTGGGCCCGGGGAGGCACACTGACCACGATGCGGGTCCGGGCAATGCCGCGGTTGGGCCGGGCCTTGGCGATGAACTGGGCCAGCATCTTCTCGGCGGCGTCCACCTCGAAAATCATGCCGTCCTTCATGGGACGGATGGTGCGGACGCCCTGGGGAGCGCGGCCCAGCAGCTGCTTGGCCTCGTCGCCCACAGCCTCCACCTCATGCGTGACGGTGTTCACGGCCACGATCGAGGGTTCATAGATGACGATGCGCCCGGCCTGCTTCGTGTGAATCAGGGTCGAGGCGGTGCCCAGGTCGATGGCCAAGTCTGAATTGAACAGATTGGACCAGAACTGGCTGGAAAAAATACTGGCCACAGGGGACTCCACGGGAACCCCTTAGGGTGCCATGAATGGGGCAGAACAGCCAGCGAGGCTGTGCAGATCGTGGGAAGAGCGTCCACGATCTGCACAGAAGAAGTTCTTCTGTGTTCGGGGCGGGTTACTCCCCCGCCGCCACCAATTCCTCAACAAACAAATCCCCGCTGAACCGCTGGGGCAGCTCCTTGTGGTAGCCCCGGACCCAGCGCCTCCCCCCCACCAGCACAAACGGAATGGCTCGCTTGCCGGTCTCGGTCTCGAGTTTTTCCGCAGCTCCGGGTGCCGTCTCGATGTCCACCTTTGTATGGGCGATCTTGTGCTCCGCCAGCCAAGCCTCCAGGCGCCGGCAATCCGGGCACCAGGTGGCACTGTAGACGGCCAGATCCAGCCCCTCCAGGTCATCAATTCGGGTCATAAGAACCTCCAGATGCTGTCATTCTGGATCCTTTGATGCCCTTCGTGGAGATTCCATGCCCAAGCTGACCCCCAGCGCCGCCCTTCTCGTGGGCGCAGCCCTTGTTTTCTCCCTGGCCTGCAAGACCAGCAAGCCCGATTCCAGCCGGGTCATCGCCAACGTGGGCGGCGACAAGATCACCGAGGCCGAGTTCCAGGACATGGTGAGATCCCTGTCCGCGGATCCCAAGGCCGCCCAGTCCTTCCTCACGGACCCTGCGGCCCGCGATGACCGCGCCCAGCTGGCCAGCCGCATCGCCATGTCCCGGGCCATCACCGCCTATGCCAAGCAGACCGGCCTGGACCAGAAGCCCGCCGTGAAGCGCCAGCTGGAGCAGCAGCAGGCCAGCGTCTTTTTCCAGGAACTGGCCAAGCAGCGCACCACCACCGTGGACCCCACTGAAGAGCAGCTGCGGGGCTACTACAACCAGCAGGTCGAGCGCCTGAAAGCATCAGGCCAGGCCAAGGGCGTCCCCCCCTTCGAGGCCGTCAAGGGCCAGTTGGCCGAAGGCTATAAGCAGCAACGCATGGCCACCCTCAGCGAGGAGATCCTGAAGGAGGTCAAGGCCAAGGTGCCCGTCACTCTGGCCGACGACTACCGCCCCGCAGGCGAGTAGCTTCAGCTGCAAACAACTAGAGGCCCCCAATCGGGGGCCTCACCATGTCCATCGGCCTGATTCAGGGCTTGGCCAGCACATCGAAGAAGCCCAGCAGATCCTTGAGGGCCTTCTTGGTGGGGACGGCCTGCTTCTTCTTCCGGCTCTCCTCGAAGCGCTTCAGAGCATCCTGGGCACCGATGGCTGCCAAGGTGTGACGCCCCTGGTCCTGGTCCACGGCCAGCTTGAGGGCCTCCCCCACCCGGGGCATGGGCTCCCACTGGGCCGCATCGACACTGCACCAGGCCAGGAGGGTGGCGCGCCGAGCCTGGATCAAGCCCTGGTCCTTGGGCTTGGGCTGGAACCGGGAGAGGGTGTTGGCAATGCCCAGGGCCCCAGCGGCCTGCTCCGTGGGCTTCATCTTCTGCATGGACTTCAGCTGCTTGTCCACGAAGACCTGTTCGGCCTCGGGCATGGTCTTGGCCAGGCCCGGCTTCGCCTTGTCCCACTCGGCTTTGGTCTTGGCCACCAGGCCCTTCATGGAGCCGGCCTTGCCGGCCACCAGGGCCTCGGGAATGGCGGCCAGTTGGGCCTGGAGCGTTTCCAGGGAAGCAGGAGCCTGGGCCGGGGGCGCCTGGGCGATGAGGGCGGGCAGGACGAGCAGCAGGGACATGGTCACTCCGAAACAGAAACCACCAGATTAACGCCTCCCCGCGAGGGCCCTTCTTAAACGTACTAGGTCCATGATGGGTCAGTGGGTAGGAGCGGAGTGCGGCAACGGGTCGTGGCCATCTCGTCCGGTCTTCCGATCCCAAGGCAGCCATGTCCGCACCTGAAGCCAGCCCCAGCCTCCTGCCGAACCCCGCGTCAGGGTGCACGGTCCTCAGCCGGGAAGCCCGAGACCTGCTCCTGGGGCCCTGGTCTGGGGCCGCCCACGACCCCGACCTCAGCCGGGACGAGACCCTCCAGGAACGCTTCGAGGCCGCAGCTCACCGGCATCCCCAGCGCCCCGCCGTGGACGAGGAGGGCCGGATCTGCACCTATGCCGAGCTGGAGGCCCGAGCGAACCGCCTGGCCCGGCTGCTCCAGACTCGGGGCGTAGGCCGGGGCTCCTTCGTGGGCCTGCGACTCCCCCGGGGCCTGGGCGCCTACACGGCCCTGCTGGCCATCCTGAAGGCCGGCGCGGCCTACGTGCCCCTGGATCCCGAATTCCCGGGGGCCCGGGTGCGCACCGTGGCCCAGGACTGCGGGATGGCCCTGCTGCTCAGCTCCAGCCGACTGCCCCTCGGGGAGGAACTGCCCTGCCCGACCCTGGATCTGGAGGCCCTCCCGGACGAACTGGCCTCCTCCTCACCCGAGGCTCTGCCAGCCCAGAGCGGCGTGGAGGATCTGGCCTATGTGATCTACACCTCGGGCTCCACGGGCACGCCCAAGGGTGTGCCCGTGAGCCACCGCTCCGTCTGCACCCTCGTGCGGGCCGAGGCACGGCTCTTCGGACCACAGCCCGAGGACCGGGTCTTCCAGGGCTTTTCCCTGGCCTTCGACGCCTCCGTGGAGGAACTCTGGCTGGCCCTGGCCAGCGGCGCCTGCCTGGTGGCGGGCACGCCCCGCTTCTTCCAGTCTGGCCCGGACCTGGGCCTGCGCTTGACCGAAGCCCAGGTCAGCATCTTCTCCACGGTGCCCACCCTCCTCGGGATGATGGAGGGCGCCTTGCCCACCCTCCGCCTCCTGATCCTGGGGGGCGAGGCCTGTCCTGCGGAGCTGGTGAAGCGCTGGAGCCGCCCCGGCCTTAGCATGGTGAACACCTACGGCCCCACGGAAGCCACGGTCATCTCCACCTGGGCCGAGCTGCTGCCGGACCGCCCCGTCACCATCGGCAGGGCCGTGCCCAAGGACCGGGTCTACGTGCTGGACGCGGCGGGCCAGCTCTGTGCGCCTGGCGTAGCCGGTGAACTGCACCTCTCGGGCGTGGGCTTGTCACGGGGCTACCTGGGCCGCCCAGAGCTCACGGCGGAGCGCTTCATTCCGAACCCCTTTATGGATGGCCCGTACACCGAGCGCCTCTACCGCACCGGGGATCTGGTGCGCTTCAGCCCGGAAGGTGAGCTGGAGTTCCTGGGGCGCATCGACGCCCAGGTGAAGCTGCGGGGCTTCCGCATCGAGCTGGGGGAGATCGAGGCCGCGCTCATGGCGGAACCCGCCGTGCAGATGGCGGTCGTGGCCCTGTGCAAAGACGAGACGCTGGAACGCCTGGTGGCCTACGTGGTGCCTCGAGGTGGCGCGGGGGATGGCGCCGGAACTGATGAAGCGGCCCTGCTCCGCACCTTGCGCCTGCGTCTGCCCGCCTACATGGTGCCCTCGGAGGTGGTGTTCCTGTCCGCCCTGCCCACCCTGCCCAGTGGCAAGGTGGACCGCCCGCGGCTCCCCGCGCCCCCGCCACGAGTGATGGCGCCAGGCCAGGATGAGGAGGGCGCCACAGAGCGCGAGGGCTGCCTGCGGGCCTGCTGGACCAGGCTCTTCCAGGGCCGCCAGCCGGGTCTGGACGAGGACTTCTTCCGGGATCTGGGCGGCCACTCCCTCCTGGCGGCGGGCATGGTCTCCGAACTGCGGCGGCTGCCCCTCTTCGAGGGCCTGGCTGTGCCCGATGTCTACGCCTTTCCCACGGCGCGGGCCCTGGCTGCGGAGTTCGATGCCCGCGCCGCCCGGGTCCAGGCCCCCTCCTTCCTGGTGCCACCGGCCCCACCCTCGCCCTGGCGGCATCGGCTCTGCGCCGTCGCCCAAGCCCTATCGCTCTATCCCCTACTGGGCTACTTTGCCCTCCAGTGGCTCACGCCATATCTGCTCTACAGCTGGAGCCAGGACCACGACTTCCAGCGCACCACGGGCCTCATTTGGGCCCTGGGCTCCCTGGCTCTGCTCTACCCCGCCATGTTCCTGCTCTCCATCGCCGCGAAGTGGCTCCTGCTGGGCCGCATCCGCCCCGGCCGCCATCGCATCTGGGGCTTCTACTACTGGCGCTGGTGGCTGACTCACCGGCTGCTGGCCGCCACGCCCCTGGACTACCTGGTGGAGACACCCTGGCTGGCCCTCTACCTGCGCCTCATGGGTGCTCGCATCGGCTCCGGCGTGCACCTGGGCAGCACCTCCGTGAGCGCCTTCGACCTGCTGGAGATTGGCGACAGCAGCAGCATTGGCGTGGATGTGCGCCTCGCTGGCTACACCCTCGAAGGGGGCTGGCTGCTGGTGGGTCCCATCCGCATCGGTCGGCGCTGCTACGTGGGCTCCCGCTGCATCCTGGGCCTGGACACCGAGCTGGAGGACGGCGCGGTGCTGGAGGACCTGAGCCTCCTTCCGACCGGAGGGCGGATCCCCGCCGGGCACCGCTGGACCGGCTCCCCCGCGCGGCCTCTGCCGCCTTCGGAGGCCGACCGGCTGCGGGCCAAAATCCCGACGCCCCACGTGTCTTTCCCGCGGCGCCTGCTGGTGGCCGTGGCCCAGGGCTTCGGCGTGCTCATGGTGCCTGTGGCCTTCCTGGCGGCCATCTTCCCGGGCCTCATCTTCATCAATGAACTGTATTCCAGCTCCAACGGCTACTTCGCCTATCTCGTGGTGGCGCCGATCGTGGCCCTCTCCTTTATCGTCCTGTTGGCCCTGGAGATCACTGCGGCCAAGTGGCTCCTTTTGGGCCGCGTCCGGCCCGGCACCTACGATCTGCACGGAGGTTTCGCCCTGCGGAAATGGTACGTGGACCGGCTCATGAGCATGGGTCTCGACCTGCTGGCACCGCTCTATGCCACGGTGTATCTGCCCCCCTGGTTCCGCCTGTTGGGGGCCAAGATGGGCGCCTGGGCCGAGGTCTCTACGGCGGGCGCGGGCATGCCGGATCTTTTGGACGTGGGCGAGGACAGTTTCATCGCCGACTGTGTCTCCTTCGGCCCGCCCCGGGTGGACCTGGGCCGCATGACCCTCGATCGCGTGAAGGTGGGGGCCCGGGCCTTCGTGGGCAACAGCGCCCTGGTACCCGGTGGCACGGTGCTGGGCGACAGCGTCCTGGTGGGCGTGCTGTCTCTGCCCCCCACCGCGCCCGAGGAGGCCGCCCGTGAGGACGGCAGCTGGCTGGGCTCGCCGGCCATCTACCTGCCTCGGCGCCAGACCAGCACGGCCTTCGGCGAGGAAGCCACCTTCCGGCCTCCCCGCCGGCTGGTCCTGCTGCGGGCCTTCATCGAGCACTACCGTGTCCTGCTCCCCGCCACGGGCTTCGTGGTGCTCACCAGCCTCCTACTCACGGCCCTCACGGAGATCGAGACCGAAACGTCCCTGGGCTTTGCTGCCGCCACCCTGCCCTTCCTTTATCTGGCCGCAGGCCTGGTCAGCTGCCTCTTCGTCATCGCTATGAAGTGGCTGCTCATGGGGGTCTATCGGGTCGGCGAGCACCCCCTGTGGTGCGGCTTCGTGTGGCGCACGGAACTGGTCAGCGGGCTGCACGAGAACCTGGCGGATGCCTGGCTGCTTCGCATGCTGCACGGCACGCCCTTCGTGCCGATGTATTTCCGCCTCCTTGGCGCGCGCATCGGCCGCAGCGCCTGCCTGGAGAGCACCTGGCTCACGGAATACGACCTGGTGCGCCTGGGCGACGATGTCTGCCTCAACGCCGACTGCACCGTGCAGACCCACCTCTTCGAGGACCGGGTCATGAAGCAGGATCGCGTGGACATCGGCGATGGCTGCGCCGTGGGTACGGACTCGGTGGTGCTCTACGGCTCCCGCATGGAAACGGGCTCCGTGCTGGGCGACCTGTCCCTGCTCATGAAGGGCGAGAGCCTGCCCGTCGGCACCCGCTGGGAGGGCTCCCCAGCCCGTCCCTCCCAGCTCTTGGTCCAGCCCCTTCCCAACCTGCCCCCCACCGGCGGGCCCCTGACCACGCCCAGGGCCGCCGAGACGGGCCCTGAGAACGTCCCGGCTACCAACGCCCTCCACAACCTGGGCACTGATCTGCAGGGACGGCCCCGTTACGTGGATGACGCGGGCCGGACCTGGTCCAAGAGCCGCTCCCATGCCGATGGGTTCTGCTTCAGCGCGCAGAGCCCCCAGGGCCGCGTGGGCCTGGATCTGGAAGCCCTGCGCCCGAGCGAGCCGCTCCTGCGAGCTTCGGAACTTCTGCTGCCCTCGGAGCGGGCCTGGGCGGAGGAACTGCCCCCTGCCCAGCACTGGCGTCGCCATCTGGCACTCTGGGTGGCCAAGGAAGCCGTCCTGAAGGCCCTGGGCCAGGGCTTTGCCTTCAGTCTGGACCAAGTCGAGCTCGGCCCCGACCGCTCCGGTGCCCTGGTCCTGCGGCGCCTGGGGGGCAGTGAGGCCCTGGCCCGGGGTTGGCACCTGCGCGTCCAGGAAATGACCCTGGAAGGCCGCCCCTACCTGCTCGCCCTGGCCCAGGTCTGAGCCATCAGCCCCAACCTTGGGATAGGTTGGGTTGGGCAGAAAGCCACCAACCAATTTCCCTGGCCGGTGTCTAATCCTTTGGAGGTGCCCCATGTCGTTCCGCCCAGCCACCCTCGTGCTGCTTGCCACGCTTGGTTCCATTTCAATCAACGCCTTGGCCCAGGCTCCTGCCCCGGCGCCCCGCACCCGCGCAGAGACCGAAGAGGCCCAGCCGACGAGGCCCGCCGAACGTGCCCCGGATCAGCCACCTCCGCCGCCGCCTGACCGGATTCCCGCCCCACCCCCCACTCGGCCCCAGGCCGCGCCGGACCAGCAGCTCCCCTCGGGGCAGTGGGTCTATACGGAGCAGTACGGATGGGTCTGGATGCCCAAGGATGACAAGTTCACTCACGTGCCCGACGGCGGCGGCACGCCCAGCATGTACGTCTACTACCCTGACGCCGGCTGGTGCTGGGTGGTGGCGCCCTGGATCTGGGGCTGGGGCCCCCGACCCTATTTCGGCCTCCTCGGACCTGTCGGGTTTGGCTGGTGGGGCGTTGGTTTCGGCCACTGGTACGGCTTCGAAGGCCGCTGGGGTCGCTGGGGCCACGGGGGCTGGGGTGTCTACCATGGCGGCACTTGGCACCACGAAGCCTTCCGGGGCTCTCGGGGCCTGATCGCCCCTTGGCGAGGCGCCGCCCGCGGTGGCGGGCGCGGCTTGCGCATTCGGTAGGCCGCACGTGATCCTTCCTGTCCCCTAAATGGTGGGCCTCTAGACGTAAGCCTCCGGCTTGCCCTAGCCCTTGTGAGCTCCCAGCAATCTGGGTGGTTGGGCTGGTGGCACTCCTGGGCAACATTAGGTCCCGGGTTCGACAGGGAAACCATACGAATTACAGGGCGAATATTGCCCTTATACTTCTTTGTGCTTCGGTTTTCAGATCAGGATTCGGCCGAGCGGAAGGCACCCACGTGGTCCTCAATAAGGTGTTGAAACATTTTCTTAATGTTTCCTCCACCCCGATCCGATGAAGATGCATCGAGAGAGGCAAGGACGCCTTTTCCTCGCATCAAGGAGGATGCAATGAGTTCCATCAGTGGTCTTTCGTCAGCCCCCACCCAGAGCTACCTCCCACCCCAGAACTTCACCGCTACCGCGCCGAAAGATAAGGACCACGACGGTGATGTGGACAAAGTCGGTGCCATCGACAAGGACAAGGGCAACAACCTCAATGTGACTGCCTGAGATCCACAGAGACTGTTCTTCAGCAATAATTAGGCCCCCTGAATGGGGGCCTTTGTTTTGGTGCCTGGAGACGGAATCGAACCGCCGACACATGGATTTTCAATCCATTGCTCTACCAACTGAGCTACCCAGGCAGGAAGGACAAGGATATCAGGGGCAGGCGCATTTTCAAGTGCCAGGAACGGGCGGATTGGTGCATCCTCAATGGTTTGGTGCATTCTTCGTCCAGTCGAGGTTCGTCATGGCACGTCCCAGCAGTCATCGTGAGATCCAGGTCCAGAAGCCCGCGCAGAGCCTGGCCCACTTCCAGACCAAGCTGGGCCAGGGGCCGGAAGAGGACGCCGGACTACTGAAGCCTATCCTCATCGGCGTCACCTCCCTGGTGGCCGTGGGCATCCTCTACGGCGCCTGGAGTGCCTGGCAGACTTCCACCGCCGAAAAGCACGAAACCGCCCTCTCGGCGCTGGTCATGGAAGTGGAGGGCGATGGGGTCGCCCCCGTGGCCGCCCCCGAAGTCGAGAAGCGCATGCGCGAGCGGCTGCCCCGCCTGGAGGCCCTGGTGGCCGCGGCGCCCTCCTCCCGCAAGGAGATCACCGCTGGCCTGCTGGCCAGCTGGCGCCTGGCCCTGGATGGCAAGGGCGCCGCCCCCGCCAAGGCTGAGGATGCCTGGGGCCAGATCCGCTTGGCTCAGCGCGCCATCGCCCTGGGCCAGACCCAGGAAGCCCGCACGCAGCTTGATCCCCTCCGCGCCAAGGCCACCCCGGGTGAAGCCTGGGCCGAGGCCTATTGGGCCGCCCAGTTCGATGCCGACGCCCTGGCCTCGGATCGCGCCCAGGCCCTCAAGGACCTGGCGGAATACAAGGCCCGCTTCAAGGGCCGCGGGGATGCCTCCGCCCTGGAAGCCCGCCTTCAGAGCATCTGAATTCACCCATAGAGGAGTCATCCCATGCGGATGTACGACCTGATCTACACCAAGAAGCTGGGCGGAGCCCTGTCCCCCGAGCAGATCGCCTTTTGGGTGAAAGGAGCTGCGGACGGCAGCATCCCCGATGAGCAGAGCGCCTCGTTGCTCATGGCCACCTGCTGGCGCGGCATGAACACCGAGGAGACCCTGGCCCTCACCCTGGCCATGCGCGATTCCGGTATTCGCCTGGACCTCTCCTCCGTGCCCGGCCTCAAGGTGGACAAGCACAGCACCGGCGGTGTGGGCGACAAGACCACCCTCATCCTGGGCCCCATCGTGGCGGCCTGCGGCGTGCCCTGCCCCATGTTCAGCGGGCGCGGCCTGGGTCACACGGGCGGCACCGTGGACAAGTTCGCGGCCATTCCCGGCCTCAAGGTCGAGCTGAGCGAGGCCGAGTTCCTCCGCAGTCTGGCCGAGACCCGCTTCGCCAACTCCGCCCCGACCGGCGACATCGCCCCCGCGGACAAGAAGCTCTATGCCCTGCGCGACATCACGGCCACGGTGGAGAGCATCCCCCTCATCACCGCCAGCATCATGTCGAAGAAGCTGGCCGGCGGCGCCGATGCCCTGGTCCTCGACGTGAAGTGCGGCCCCACGGCCTTCATGAAGACCCTGGAGGATTCCACCACCCTGGCCCAGAGCATGGTGAACGTGGGCACCGCGCACGGCATGCAGATCCGCGCCCTCATCACCCGCATGGACGCCCCCCTGGGCTGGGCCATCGGGAATGCGCTGGAGGTCATGGAGTCCGTGGAGATCCTGCGCGGCGAGCACGCCGACTCCGAACTGGCGCAGATGAGCTTCCGCCTGGCCGCCGAGATGCTGATCATGGGCGGCGTGGCCTGTACCCTGGAGCAGGCCCTGGCCCGGGTGCAAACCAGCATCCAGGACGGCTCCGCCCTGGAGACCCTGCGGCGCTTCGTGGCGCTCAATGGTGGTGACGCCGTGGCCCTCGACGACTTCAGCCGCCTGCCCCAGCCCGGCCAGACCCTCGAAGTCCTGGCCCCCCGCGACGGCTACATCAGCGCCATGGACGGCCGCGCCCTGGGCATTCTGGCCATGGATCTCGGCGCCGGGCGCCGGGATCGGAACGACATCCTGGACCTGGGCGTGGGCATCCGAGTTCGGATCACCGTTGGGCAGAAGGTGCACAAAGGCGATCCCCTGTTCACCATCTACGCCAAGGCCGGCGCCCAGGTGAACACGGCTTTATACCAGGATGTGGTGGCCTGGAGCGAGGCGGCATCCGAGCCAAAAGGGTGGCTCTTGGGCAGCATAGGCTGCTGATGACAGGCCCCTGATTCCTCCAAGTTGGCTGGCACATGACCGGCAACGCCAACAGCATGCCGAGCCGCGCTTGTGATCAATGACTCCATTGAAGTGACCCAGATTCAAACGGGCGCAACCTCTGCTGAATGCGGTGACGTGGAGGGCGGCGCTATCCACGTCATCATCCGCTTTGACACTAACAAGTTCGGAGGCTCCCTCCGCTGGAAACGCTCCGCTCCTGCCTGGGGTTCTTCTGCCGCTGGGTCAGCTGGCGTCGTCGAAGGCTGCGTGAACTCCCCCTGGTCCCCAGCGCAACCAAGGCTAGCCCCTCGGGCTCTGGCAATTTCGGGTTGGGACGTGAGGTCGTCACCTTCGCCTGTTCCGCCGCTGATGACCTAGAGATCTACTGAAATGACCCTGTTCCCTGCTAAATATTTGGGCGCCCTACTCACCACCCTCCGGCAGGCCTAGGCCCATCCCTGGATCCAACTTTGGAACCCCAGGAGCTACCGCAGACCACTGCCCTCAAACAGCCCTTTTTACAACCCATCCAGACCTGAACCTTGGTATCAGGGGGCTAACTGTCCCCATAGATTCGAGGGAGTGACGAAATATGGACGATTTTCGGCCTGGCCCGGTGCCAAACTAGGGAACTTAGTTCCCTGACATTTCGTTAATCTTACAAAATCGCCTTGTATACCCTGGTATTGTTACCCGTTCGTCCCCAAGCTCTTTCCCAACCCCTTTTCAATCCCGGTGAGAATTTTTAAAAATTCTTCCACCGCTGAGGACTCAATTCCCGTCCCGGATTGAATGCCGCTTTTCCTTTCGGGACCCCCCCCATCACCCGTCCCGACCTTTTGGAGGATGCTATGCATCTCTTGAACAACCGCCTGGGCCGTATTACGGCTCTCATCGCCCTGGGCGGGGCTGCTCTTTACTCTCAGGGCACCCAGACCGGCAACATCGCCGGAACGGTGAAGGACGCGAGCACGGGCAAGCCAATTGCCAGTGCGCGGGTCGTGCTGACCACCCCCCAGGGTGACCGGCAGACTGTCACCAATCCCCAGGGCGCCTTCCGCTTCGCCCTGTTGATTCCTGGTCCAGTGACCATCAAGGTGTCCGCAGACGGCTTCATTGGCGCTTCCGTGACCTCCCGCGTCAACCTGGGCGATACCAACGTCACTGATTTCCCCTTGAAGTCCACCAAGGCAGCCGGGGCCACTGTTGAGGTTCTCGCCACTGCGAACAACATCGATACGACTGATGCTAAAACCGGGCAGTCCTTTGCCCTGGAAACCATCAACGATTTGCCAGTTCAGAACCGCACCATCGCCAACATTGTCTCGCTTGCACCCGGTGTCAGTGCGGATGCTAATGGGCTGACCATCCGTGGTGCCCAGAGCACCCAGGTTCTCTATCTGGTGGATGGCGCGGACGTGGCTGACCCGGTCACTGGCGGCTTCGCAGCCCAGTTGAACGAAGACATGCTTTCTGACGTCCAGGTGCTCAGCGGCGGCGTCTCAGCTGAGTATGGCCGCTTCACGGGTGGCGTCGTCAACACGGTAACCAAGTCCGGCAGCAATGAGTTTTCGGGCATCATCCGTCTCACCGCCACCGACCCTGCCTGGAATGCCTATAACCCCCTCGGCCGCGGTGCGGCGGGGAACATTACCTTCACAGATACCCACAGCATCCAGCAGAATCTCGTAGTGTCCGGTCCAATCATCAAGGACAAGTTGTTCTTTGTCGTGGGCTATCGCGCCCAGGCTCCCTTCGCCAAATCAACGGCCGGGCAGACCACTGCCGATCCAGTTTTCGGCGGCGGCAAGGCCTACAACCTCACCCAGACGGATGATCGTAAAGACATCAAACTGGACTGGCAGATCACTTCTGATCACAAGGTGTTCTGGCAGTACAACAAGACAGAGATCGACCAGAAGGGCCGCGATTACGGTTATTTCTGGGGTGGTGGCAGCACCTCTCTGGCCACCCTCAGCAACCAGCCCAATACCTACTCCTATTATACCGTTGGCTACCAGGGGCAGTTGACTCCTGCCATGCTCCTAACGGCCCACTACGGCTACAAGAAGGAAACCCTCGGTGGAGCTGGTGGCGGTGGTCAGGGCGGGAACACGCCTGTCATGGTTGATAACAACACTGGCAACATCTTTGACAACGGCCCTTTTGGTTCCGATGGCGATTCCCGCCCGATTCAGAACGGGTCCATCAGCCTTGTAAACTTCCTCCAGGCTGCGGGCGAGCACGAGCTCAAGGTGGGCATCGATTGGTACCAGTCTGCTCACGCGGCTGCCAACTCCCAGAGTCCTACCAATAGCTACGTCTTCTTCAACGGTTTCAAAGTCGACCCCTATGCTGGTGGTAGCACGGATATTTCTAACCGGGTTTTCACCCCGGGCGACCCGAGTTCGACCAACTGGCAGCAGTGGGTTCCCGCATTTGGTGCCAAGACCAAGAACACCATTCAGGCCGCCTATGCGAACGATAAGTGGAAGCTCAACACCAACTGGAGCTTCAACGTCGGCGTTCGCGCAGACAACTTCAAGTCCAGCAATGACCTGGGCGTCAACAACTTCAACCTAACCACCATCACGCCCCGCCTGGCCGCCATTTGGGATGTTAAGGGCGATGGATCCTGGGTCACCCAGCTCTCCTACGGTGAATATGCAGGCCAAGTCCTCCAGGGTGCTACGGACGGCTCCTCAGTGGTTGGTAACCCTGCCGAGTATGACTACGCCTATGTAGGTGGCCCCGGAAACCTGCGGTCCAGCTATTCCAACACGCCCTACCACGTATATGATCCTTCCCTTTACCGGCATTCCAATGTCATTGATCCGGGCCTCAAGATGCCCACCATGCAGGAGCTTGCCTTCAGTGTCAAGCATGCTGACGCGCACAGCGGCATGTGGAGCGTGGCCTTCAGCAGTCGCCGCTGGAAGAATTTTGTCGATGACTTCGACACGGTTCAGACTCACCCGATTGACGCCAATGATCTAGTTCAGCAGACCATCAAGAACGATCCGACCCTCTGGCGCACCTACAAGAGCGTTGAACTTCAGTTCCAGCAGCAGACCACTGAGGCCTTCAGCTGGGGCGGTAACGTCACCTTCAGCGAGCTGCGCGGGAACTACGAGGGTGGCCAGGTCGGCACCACCGAACAGATCAATAATTTCGGCCCGCTGGGTGCCTACCCCGGCTCCCCCACCCGCGCTCAGTTGGCGCCCAACGGTGCCCTGGCCGCCGATGTCCCAGTTCGTGCCCGGATCACCGGCAACTACGTGCTGCACCTCGGTGCCGGCAAGTTGAACTTCGGCGCGATCTTCCTTTACACCTCGGGCGCGCCCTACAGCAAGACGGCCACCGCAGCCGTGCCCGGCACGGTCGGCACTTCTGCTGGAGAGTTCGGCAGCACCTACACGAAATACTTCTCGGATCGTGGCGCCATGCGGTTCGCAGACACCTCACGCATCGATCTCCAGATTGCTTACGAGCTCCCAGTCTGGAAGAAGGCCCTCTTCTTCACCCAGCTGAACCTGGTAAACGCCCTCAATCACCAGGAACTGGCCACCTGGAACACCTCTGCCTCTATCCCCACCGCTGCCTCTGCCGGTAGCCAGGTCGGCAAGTGGACTCCTGGTGCAAGCTATGGCCTGCCCACCACTTCGAACAACTACATTGCTGCACGTACCGTGCAGATCTCTGCAGGTTTGAAGTTCTAAAAAAGCATTCTCCGCCGGCTTCCGCTTCTAAGCGAGCCGCCGCACCTGAAACGAGGCCCGCAAGGGCCTCGTTTTTTTATGTGCACAGCCAGCCATGCACTTTAAAGGGGATCTATTCATCATTTATATAAATTGATTTGGCGGCGGTTATTTTGCGGAGAAGGCTGTAAAAAAATTTGTGTGGTCTGGGGAACCTGTCCTATCCTTTCGACACTCGTCCGCTCTTTGCGCACACCCTGGTCAATCGCCTCGACCCCCTCCTGGAGGGGCTCCCTGGTTGGTACGATTGAACACTTTCCCGTTTTTTTGCGGCCCCCGCCGCACCCTCCCAAAGGAGTTTCTATGAGTCGAATCTTTAACCGGTTGGGGTTCACAACCCTGGCCTTGGTGGCTGGCAGCAGCATCATGGGCTACGCCCAGGATTCTACGACCGGCGCCATTTCCGGGACCGTCAGTGGTCCCAACGGAGCCCTGGTCGCAGGCGCCAAGGTCATCCTGGACGGCGGCCGCGGCCAAGTCGTCCGCATGACTGACGCCAACGGCGCCTTCAAGGCTTCGGGCCTCATTCCGGGCCAGTACGCCATCACCGTGGTGGCCCCCGGCTATGAGACCGCTGCCAAGCTCAGCGCAGCCGCCTCCATCAATACCCTGACCCCGGTCCGCGTCACCATGTCCAAGGCTGCCGGCACGGTGGTCGAGGTCATCTCCACCGCCCAGGTCATCGACACCACCACCCAGACCTCCGGCACCACGTTCTCCTCCGAGACCGTGTCCGCCCTACCCCTTGGCCGCTCCTTCTCGTCCGTGGTGAACCTTGCCCCCGGCGTCAGCAGCTCCGGCATCGACTCCAACAACCCCTCCATGGGCGGATCTTCCGGCCTGGAAAATGCCTACGTCATTGACGGTGTGAACACCACCGGCACCGGCTATGGCGCCAACGGCAGCTACTCCATCACCTACGGCTCCTTGGGCACGGGTATCAACACCGACTTCATTTCTGAAGTCCAGGTGAAGACCTTCGGCATGGACGCTGAGTACGGCGGATCCACCGGTGGCCGCGTGAACGCCGTCACCAAGACCGGCGACAACACCTTCAAGGGCCAGGTCTTCGGCTACTTCGACATCGATGCCCTGCAGTCTCGCGACAAGACGCCCCCAATCCAGGATCCCACCCTGACTTTGGCGCCTGCCTTCGCCGGCTCCAGCCGCACGGAACTGGGCTTCACGGTGGCTGGTCCCATCATCAAGGACAAGCTCTTCTACTTCGTGGGCTACAACCCCATCCGCAGCGAAGTCAAGAAGACCCAGGACGATCCCAACCGCGCCTACTACAACCGCACTTCCACCACCAAGAGCCAGACCGACACCTACTACGTGAAGTTGAACTGGGCTCTCGCCAGCAATCAGGGCTTAGAGCTGAGCGTCTTCGGCGATCCTGGCAAGAATCCTACGGCTCCTCAGCTGAACCGTGACTACCAGGGCGATCCCCTTACCTGGGTTGGCCTGGAATACGGCGGCACCAATGCCAGCTTGAAGTACAACGGCATCTTCTTCAACGACCTCCTGGTTGAAGCCCAGATCTCCCAGGCCAAGTCCAAGTTCAAGGCCGTCCTGGATCCCAGCGCCAACAGCCACTTCCGCGTCATCGACTCCAACAGCGGCGCCGCTGTCTTCGGCGGCCCCGGCTCCATGGAAACGGCTGAGGACAAGAACCAGCAGTTTGACCTGAAGGTCACCAAGACCTTCGGCGACTTCGAGTTCAAGGCCGGCCTGGAAACCCAGAAGCTCCAGCACGCTGGCGGCTTCGCCTACCAGGGCCTGGCTGGCCAGGTGGATCTCCACACGGCCCAGACCTGGACCGTGCCCGGTGCCACCTCCCCCAGCAGCAACGCCGGTGCCGGCGGCGGCGCCTACACCTCGGGCGCCCTCGTATCCCGCTTGGGCTACGTGATCAACCCCGCCCTCATCACGGCCAATGCCACCGGCAACGGCGGCACTACGGCCCTGAGCAACATCGGCTACTTCTACCGGGTCAGCCGGGCCCGCTTCACGCCCCCCCTCACGCAGACCACCGCCCCCTGGGAAGGCTACTTCATCCAGGGCAAGTACTCCTGGAACAATCGCCTCTTCATCAAGGCCGGCCTCCGCTGGGAGACGGAAGACATGCAGGGCAAGCAGGAGACCTATACCTTCAAGGCCTCCGATGCCATGGCGCCCCGCATCTCCATCACCTGGGATCCGAATGGCGATGGCAAGAACAAGATCTACGCCTTCTACGGCAAGTACTTCGAGAAGGTTCCCCTCGATCTGGCCGTGCGCTCGCTGTCTCAGGAGATCGGCGCCAGCCGTTCCGACTGGTATAACCTCTCAGCCGACGGCAGCCGCCTGCTGAACCCCATCCAGAGCGGCACCCTGACCATTGGTGCCAACCCCTACACGGGTGCCATCACCGACCGCCGTCTCACCACCGCCGCGTCCTACAGCCACTACACGGGCAGTGCCGGCTTCCTCACCCCCGTCATGCCTGGCACCAAGCTGCCCTTCACCAACGAGTACGTGTTGGGCTGGGACACCCAGGTGCGTGAAGGCCTGACCGTCAGCAACCGCCTGATCATGCGCTCCCTTGGCCGCGCCCTGGAAGACATGGGCGTGGACGGTGGCAACAACCTGCCCTACTACATTGCCAACCCCGGCGAGAACTCCGGTGGCATTGCCGCCGAGTCCCTCAAGATCGATCCCACCTTGGTGGGCAGCGGCACAAAGGCCACCTGGCCCAAGCCCGTGCGCGACTACATCGCCTACGAGGTTGACGTCAACTACAGCTCGAAGAAGGTCGCGGCCTTCTTCAACCTGCGCCTCTCCCGCCTCGAGGGTAACTACGAAGGCCTGTTCCGCAACGACAATGGCCAGAGCGATCCCAACATCACCTCGCTCTATGACTTCTCACTTGAATACCTGAAGATGCAGGAATCTGCCGCGGGTCGCGGTCTCTCCGGCAACGAGCAGTACGGCCGGGGCCCCCTTCCCAACGACCGTGCGCTCATCATGAATGCTGGCCTGACCTACAACTTCGACGGTGGCTTCAGCACCACCATCCTGGCCAAGTTCCAGACCGGCACCCCCCTGAGCGCCTTCTACGGCCTGCAGGACTACGACAACTCCGGCGAGCTCCCGGTCGGCGGTCGTGGTGCCCAAGGCCGCACGCCCAACACCATCGCCTTTGATGGCAGCGCCCAGTACCTCATGAAGCTCAGTGGCACCAAGTCCATTGCCTTCCGCGCTGACGTGTTCAACATCCTCAACACGCACATCGCGCAGACCTACGACCAGAACCTGGAAGTGTCCTACGGCGTGCCCGATGGCAACTACGGGAACGTCACGTCCTACCAGCAGTCCCGTCGCATCCGGCTGGGCTTCAAGTTCCAGTTCTAGACCGACTGGAAGCACTCGAAAAGGGAGGCCATCTGGCCTCCCTTTTTCTTGTGACTGCCGAGATGCGTTCTCGTCAAACCAGGAGCGGGGCCTGGGCGACGTCAAGCAACTTTCCCCACCGGGGGAGTTCTAAGTGTCGCTGGCCAGCGGGGCCGTTCAGTCCTTCGCCACCCAAATCACATCCGCCACCCCTGCCACCGCATTTTCCGCCCTGGCCAACGCGAAGCACCAGTCACTGAGGCGGTTCAGGTAGGAGACCACCACGGGATCCATGGGCTCGGTCTGGGTGAGGGTCACGGCCTCGCGCTCGGCGCGACGGCAGACGGTGCGGGCATGATGGGCGTGGGCAGAGGCGGGAGTGCCGCCGGGCAGCACGAAGGCGGTCATGGGCGGGGCCAGGGCCGTGAGGCGGTCGATGTCCTGCTCCATGGCCTCGAGATCCCAGGTGGGGGTGCTCATGCGAGCGCCTAGGAGGGCCTGCTTGTCCGGTGGCGTGGCCAGAATCGCGCCCAGCACGAAGAGGTCGTGCTGGATGCGCTGCAGGGCCTCGGTGGTGGCACAGGCGGGCGTGGCGTGCAGGCGCATGAGGCCCATGATGCTGTTGAGTTCATCCAGCGTGCCGTAAGCTGCCAAGCGCAGGTGCGCCTTGCTGACGCGGTCTCCGCCGAAGAGGCCCGAGGAGCCATCGTCACCGGTGCGTGTGTAGAGCTTCATGGGGACTCCCAAACAGCGCACCCGGCGCGGCCTCTGCGCAATTCTAGATCAATACCTAGGCCCCGCCGCGGGCGCGGCTCCAAGCCACGGTATCTGCGGACCAAGTCTGAAGGGCCGCCTGGCCCTCCGCATCCAGAAGGCCCTTGGCTTCGGCCACGGCGGCTAGAACCTCGAAGGAGCTGAGAACGGCCAGACCGACCTCAGCCGCCTGGAAGGCTGCCACGCCCTGGGGCAGGCCGTAGCTGAAGAGGGCCAGCACCGCGGGAACCTCAGCGCCCTCAGCCCGCAGGGCCTCCGCGCACTTAAGGCTGGACATGCCCGTGGAGATCAAGTCTTCGATCAGCACCACACGGTGCCCCTTGGCCATGGGCCCCTCCACCTGGCGGCCCATGCCGTGGTTCTTGGGCGTGGGGCGCACATAGGCCATGGGCAGCCCCATGCGATCCGCCACCATGGCCGCCCAGGGCACACCCGCCGTGGCCGCGCCCGCGATGAGCGTGGGCCGCAGTGCCGCCGAGGCGGCCACCAGGGCCTCAATGATCTGGTTCCGCACCTCGGGAAAGCCCAAGAGTTGCCGGTTGTCGCAATAGATCGGGGACTTCAGACCACTGGCCCAGGTGAAGGGATCCAGTGGCTGCAGCCGCACCGCACCCACTTCCAACAAACAACCAGCGAGATCAGCAGGGGAGAGGGACATAGAAACTCCAGAACCTGGAAACAACGAAAAACCAAAAGACAGGGAACACCGAAAAACACAGATAACTGATGATAAAAAATGATAAAAACAAATTGAACGAGAAGTGGCTGACCGGGCTGCCTAGGACCTTCTTCATGTGGTGTTCATCAGCTTTTATCGGTGTTTATCGGTGTTCTTCTTTTTGAATCGGTGGTTCAGCCTTTGACCACGATGCTCACGAGCTTCCCGCCCGGGGGCAGGACGACTTTGACGATCTCTTTGCCGGCCAGGTGGGACTGAGCCTCGGGGCAGGCCAGGGCGGCTGCGCGGCGCTGGTCCTCGGTGGCGCTGGCGGGCAGAGTCAGGCGACCCCGCACTTTGCCATTCACCTGCACGATCACGAGCACCTCGTCAGCCTCAAGGAAGGCGGTGTCCGCCTCGGGCCAGGCGGCCTTCATGACGAGACCGGGGTGGCCCAGGGAGGTCCAGAGCTGTTCCGCGAGGTGCGGTGCCACTGGGGACATCATGCGCACGAAGGCATCCAGGGCGTGCTGCAGCACGGCGCCACGATGGGGCGCATCGGCGGGCAGGTCCAGCAGGGCGTTGGACAACTCCATGAGGCCCGAGACTACGGTGTTGAACTGGTAGCGGCGCTCCAGGTCGTCCGTCAGGCGGGCGATGGTCTGGTTGAGCTTGAGGAGCAAGGTCTTCTCCTCAGCACTAAGTTGCTCCTTGGCGGGCAGGGGCTCGGTGCAGACCGCATGATCATCCACCATGCGCGTGACGCGCTTGAGGAAGCGGCTGGCGCCCTCGATGCCCTCGAAGCCGGTCCAGTCGATCTCCTTTTCAATGGGGGCCGCGAAGATCATGAAGAGGCGCAAGGCATCGGCGCCGTAGCGCGAGATCACTTCGTCGGGATCCACGATGTTGCCCTTGGACTTGCTCATCTTCGAGCCGTCCTTCAGCACCATGCCCTGGCAGATGAGCTTCTGGAAGGGCTCGGGGCCGCTGGCCAGTCCCAGGTCCCGCAGCACTTTGTAGAAATAGCGGGCGTAGATGAGGTGCATGGTGGCGTGCTCGATGCCGCCGACGTAGAGGTCCACGGGCATCCAGGCGTCGCTTTCGGCCTTGGCGAAGGGCAGCTCGGTGTTCTTGGGATCCAGGTAGCGCAGCCAGTACCAGCTGCTGTCCACGAAGGTGTCCATCGTATCGGTCTCACGACGAGCGGCCGCGCCACAGCTTGGACACTTCGTGTCCAAGAAGGAATGGGATGTCGTAAGAGGGCTGGGACCGACGCCGTGGAAGGCGACATCCTCGGGGAGACGCACAGGGAGGTTCTCGGGCTTCTCGGGGACAACGCCGCAGCTGGAGCAGTGCACGGTGGGGATGGGCGTGCCCCAGTAGCGCTGGCGGCTGAGGCCCCAGTCCTTGAGCTTGTATGTGGTGGTCTTGGCGGCGCGCTCGCCCAGCTTGGCGACCATGGCTGTGACCGCGTCTTCGCTCTTCATTCCGGTGAATTCGCCGCTGTTCACCAGAGTGCCCAGATCCCATTCGCTCTCGGACTCGATGACCTTGGGGATGGGCAGGCCGTACTTGGTGGCGAACTCGAAGTCCCGCTCGTCGTGGGCGGGCACGCCCATGACGGCGCCGGTGCCGTAGTCCATGAGCACGTAGTTGGCGGCGAAGACAGGCACCTTCTCACCAGTGAAGGGGTGGATGACCGAGAGGGCCGTGCGGTGGCCCAGCTTCACATCGTTGGTGAGGCGGTCCTCGCGACTCACGGCAGCCACAGAGTCGCAGAAGGCCTGGAGGGCGCGATCGGTCTTGGCGGCCTCCTCGATGACCGGGTGCTCCGTGCTGAGGGCCATGAAGGTGACGCCGAAGAGGGTGTCCAGGCGCGTTGTGAACACTTCGACCTGGCCACCCTGTTCCAGGTCGAAGGCCATGCGGGCCCCCTCGGAGCGGCCAATCCAGTGCTTCTGCATGGTCTTCACGTTCTCAGGCCAATCCAGGCCATCCATGCAGGCCAGCAACTCGTCCGCATACTTGGTGGTCTTGAAGAAGTACTGCTCCAGGGGCTTTTGCGTGACGGGGTGACCCGTGCGCTCATCCTTGCCGTCCACCACCTGCTCGTTGGCCAACACGGTTCCCAGGGCCTCGCACCAGTTCACGGTGCGCATGGCGCGAAACACATCGCCACGCTCCCACATCTTCAGGAAGAGCCACTGGTTCCAACGGTAGTAGTCGTCCTGGAAGCTGGCGATCTCGCGCTCCCAGTCGTAGCTGATGCCCATCTTCTGGATCTGCCCCTTCATCTCCTCAATGTTGGAGCGGGTCCAGATTGCGGGGTGGATGCCGTGCTTGATGGCGGCGTTTTCGGCGGGGAGGCCGAAGCTGTCCCAGCCCAGGGGGTGCATGACCTCGAAGCCCCGCATGCGGCGGAACCGGGCCGTGACATCGCCCAGGGTGTAGTTGCGCACATGCCCCATGTGGATGCGGCCGCTGGGATACGGCAGCATGACCAGCATGTAAAAGGTTTTGGAGCCTGGCAGCAGCTCCGCAGCCCGTTTGGCGCGGAAGGCGCCGGACTCGAGCCAGCGGCGCTGGATCTCGGGTTCCTGGGTCAGGGGCTGGAAGGGCATGGGTCGACTCCACTGGAACCCTTGATTCTACAAGGAAACGCCGCACTTTCCAGGGGCCTTCAGCGCCTTGGTGGGAGCCGTCGGGTTGTCTTTTCACAGCCTGGAGACCAAGATCCCCGGGTTTGGACAAAATCGAGAAACCGAACGCAATTTGCAGCAGGGACGGGGCAATCCGGCCCTGCCCAGGACTGGCACTCCGTTCTACCCTTGAGGTTCCCCCCTAACAGGCCCAGAGCCTAGGAGACCTCGCATGCAGCGCTATCGAACCCCCCTCCTCCTCCTCACCGCCCTGACTTGTGCCACCGTGGCCCAGGCCCAGTCCAGTCTCACATCTGGCGCCCTCAAGGGCACCGTCCGCGTCAAGGGCGCCGGTGTGGTGGCTTCGGCCACCGTGACCATCCGCAACCAGGAGACCGGCCTCAGCCGGACCACCAGCACCAATACCCAGGGTGAGTTCACCTTCTCCCTGCTGCCCATCGGCCCCTACGATGTGACTGTCCAGGCCAAGGGCATGTCCTCCGTGAAGGACTCCTCGCTCCGGGTCAGCCTGGGCCAGGCCACCACCAGCACCTTCACGCTGGACAAGGCCGAGGCCGCCGCCACGGTCGTGGTGCTGGGTTCCGCCCAGGGCCTCGATGCCACCCAGGTGAACACCCTGACCACCATCGACGAGAAAATGGTGCAGGGCATCCCCCTCAACGGCCGCAACTTCACGGACCTCGTCCGCATGACGCCTGGCGCCGTGACCGATCCCACAACCCCTGGCCGCCAGCTCATGGAGGGCGGGCGCGGCATCATGAACAACCTCACCATTGACGGGGCGAGCTACAACTCGAACTTCTACGGCGAGCAGCGCGGCGGTGTGGCGATCCCCTTCGCCTTCGGTCTGGACACCATCAAGGAACTCCAGGTCATCCAGGACGCCTTCGATCCCCAGTATGGTGATGCGGTCGGCGGCATCATCAACGCCGTCTCCAAGACCGGGACCAACGACTTTGCCGGGTCCCTCCTGATGCAGTTCCGGCCCTCGAGCCTTGTGGCCCTCATGAAGCCCGTGCCTCAGCCGACGAGCGCCACGACGAACACCACCGCCTCCCGGACCCGGGAGTTCTCCCAGAAGCAGTACAACTTCACCTTCGGTGGCCCGATCATCAAGGACAAGCTGCACTTCTTCCTGGGCCTGGAGACGCAGACCTACAGTCAGAATTCGACTACCGCCTTCCAGAACCAGGGAGCCACGGGCAACAACTCCCTGACCCAGTTCGGCACCTTCATGACCAACTTCGGCAACATCCCGGTGGGCGCCAACGGTCACACCCTGGCCTCCGAGAACGGCCTGGGCGTCATCAACGACAAAAAGAACACCACCGTCTTCGCCCGCCTGGACTGGACCATCAACGAGGACCACCGCTTCAACTTCCGTGTGAATACCCAGAAGTTCACGAACGAGAACGGCACCTTCCCTGTCGGCTCCATCGGCCAGAGCGGCAACTACACTGACGACATCAGCAGCATCTCCTGGGTCGCTGAGCTCACCAGCCTGCTCAGCCCCAACATGACCAATGAGGCCCGCCTGCAGATCGGCACCGAGCGCCGTCCCCGCGCCTCCGCTTCCATGGCCACGCCGGAAATCATCGTTTCCGGTGGCGGCTTCACCGGCTTCTCCGCCGGCCAGTACTGGGCCAGCCCCAGCGGTCTGAACGAGTTCTCCAAGCAGCTCATCGACAATCTCACCTACACCAAGGGCGACTGGACCTTCAAGGCCGGCGCGGATCTGCAGTGGTTCCACTACCAGAACCTGTTCCCCCAGTACCTGGGCGGCTACTTCCAGTTCAATGACTACGCCACGGCGAACGCCTGGAAGACCGGCACCCTCACCGCCGCGAACACGGTCTCCTACAAGGGCTCCATCAGCCCCACCGGCGGCTGGATCGACTACAGCTCCCGCCGCTTCGGCGGCTACCTCCAGGCCCAGTACTCGGGTCTCCTGGACCACCGCCTGACCCTCACAGGCGGCTTCCGCGCTACCAAGGAGGACCAGGCCGACAACCCGCGTCCCAACGCCCAACTCGTGGGCCTTGACGCCCCCAACAGCAGCACCGCCATCGATCCGCGCATCGGCTTCACCTATGACCTCGATGGCAAGGGCACCACGATGCTGCGGGGCGGCTACGGCTGGTTCAGCAGCCCGAACCCCAGCCTGACGGTCTCCAACACCATGACCTCCAATGGCAAGACGATCTCCGTCTACACCATCACCCAGTCTCAGCTGGCGGCCTGGAACAGCGGTGTGCTCTCCTATGCCAACCGCACGGCCGGTGGGACCACCCTCACCAAGCTGGACCAGCCCTCCCTCCTGGGCCTGGTGACCGCCGCACCCACCCTCACGGGCCAGCTCTGGGATCCCGACAACAAGCTGTTCAAGGCCAAGCGCGCGAGCCTGGGCCTCGAGCACAAGCTGCCGAACGCCGTGGTGCTGGGCGTCCGCCTCGCCTACGCCGATTTCGAGAACGAACAGTACTTCCGGGACATCAACCTCTGGCAGAAGAACGCCGATGGCACCATCAATCCCAACGGCTACTACAACGACGGCTACGCCACCACCTTGAACTCCTTCACGAACAAGATCGGCGCCGGTGTCACCACGGCCCGCCCAGGCTTCGCCATCGTGCGCGGTCGTCGCGTGGACCTCACGGGCTTCGGCGATGTTTTCCTGTCCCAGAATGCCGGCAAGGGCAACTACAAGGCCTTCATGCTGACGGCGGCCCGCCAGTCTGACAGCGGCTTCGGCTTCCAGAGCAGCCTGTCCTTCGCCAGCGCCAAGGACATCAACTCCAACGAGCGGAACACCAACGGCCTATCCGCCGCTTCCAACAGCAACAACCCCGCTGATCCCCAGGCCAACCTGGCCCCCGGCGACTACGATGCGAAATTCCGCGGTGTCTTCGCGGGTTACTTCCCCATCTACTGGGGCGTCCGCGGCATGGCCATGGTCACCTACCAGACCGGCCTGCCCTTCTCCACCCTGGCTTCCAGCGACCTCAACGGGGACGGCGGCACCAACGACTACGCCCCCGGATACGGCGGCCGGAACGCCCAGCGTCAGCCTGCGACCAAGTCCTCCAGCCTCCGCTTCACCCGCGGCTGGAAGATCGGCCCCAAGTTCGAGGTGGAAGCCAACATCGACATCTTCAACGTCCTCAACTGGGCCAACTTCAGCACCAACCAGACCACGGCCGGCTCTGCCACCTACGGCTACCTCAACACCCTCGACCAGAACACCCGCGAGATGCAGTTCGGCGTGCGCGTAAAGTTCTAGTAGGCACGCCAGTACAGGAAAAGGCCCCTCATCGAGGGGCCTTTTCCTGTACTGGCGTGCCTACTGCATGAGCTTGTGCGGCAAGCTTTCCACACGGGCGGCCTGGGAGATCACCATGTAGTTCAGCTTGCGCTGCAGCTCGCGGATGGTGTTGGCGCCGGCGTAGGTGAGGCCCGAGCGCAGGCCGCCCACGATGTCCGCGATGATGTCTTCCTCATCCTCCCGGTAGGGCACCTTGGTGGACACGCCTTCGGCGGTCTTCCAGCCCGTCAGCCCGCCCAGGTGGTCATCCGCGGCCTCCTTGCTGGCCATGCCGCGGTAGCTCTTGTGGGTGGGCTGGCCCTGCTCATCGAGGAGGGGCTCACCGGGGGTGGGCCGCGTGCCCGCCAGTATGCCGCCCACCATGACGAAGTCCGCACCGAAGGCCAGGGCCTTCACGATGTCGCCGGGGTGGCGGAGGCCGCCATCGGCCACGATGGAGCGGTCCGCCCGGGCGCATTCCCGGATGGCCGTGAGCTGGGGCACGCCAAAGCCCGTCTTGATGCGGGTGGTGCACACGCTGCCGGGGCCGATGCCCACCTTGATGATGTCGGCCTTCACCGAGGCCAGGTAGTCCGCGCCCGCGTAGGTGGCCACGTTGCCCACCATGATGCAGGCATTGGGCAGCATGAGGCGCATGCGCTTGACCATCTTCCCCACATACTTGGCGTGGCCGTGGGCCACGTCCACGCAGTAGTATTCGGCCCCGGCATCGCGCAGGGCTTCCACGCGCTCCATCTCCTTCTCGGAGGTGCCCACGGAGACGAAGGCCTTGGTGGTGCAGCGCTTGAACATGGCCAGGTTGTCTTCCACGGAGCAGAACCGGTGCAGGGTGCCGATACCCCCCCGCTCACCGATAAAGTTGGCCATACCGTCCTCGGTGATGGTGTCCATGTTGGCCGTCATGATCGGCAGTTCGAGCGTCAGGCGGCCCGTCTTGTCCGTCATGCCGATATCCACGATGCGTCGGGACTCGTGGTGATTATAGGCAGGGACGAGCAGCACGTCGTCAAAGGTGATGGCGGTTTCAGTCATGGCTTAGCCTTTCGGGGACGTCCCCAAGGATAGCCGAGACGCCTACCTCAACCCGTGTCGGACCTTGAATTCGGGCCAGTCGGCCTTCAGCTGCACGAAGGCCTCCACATCGGCACAGAGCAGGAAGGGGTTGGTGGCCCGCTCCCAGGCCAGGGTGGAACTGGGTCGGGCGCCGTAGTCGTGGCCCGGCCAGAGGGTCGTGTGCCCAGGCCAGTCCCGCAGCAGGCGCCGGAGGCTCACCCACTCGGTGCGGGCATCCGCGGAGCTGGTGGTGCCCCCCACCTTGCCCACGAAGAGGAGGTCCCCAGTGATCCCCGCAGCCCATTCCTCCACGAGGAAGGCCAGGTGGTCCGGGCAGTGACCAGGCACCCGCCACACGCCAAGGTGGAAGGCGCCGAAGGGCAGGCGCTCCCCGTCCTCCAGCACCCGATCCAGGGGCTCCGGATGGCCCGGCCCTCCCAGCACCGGTGCCCCCGTGAGGGTCCGGGCCTGGGCATTGCCGTTGCTGTGGTCCGCATGGCCGTGGGTGTTGAGGATGGCCGTGATGCGCAGGCCCTGGGCCCGAGCCCGGGCCACCAGCAGCTCCGGGTCGAAGGAGGGATCGATGAGCAGGCCCTCCCCTGCCTCCCGATCTCCCAGTAGGTAGCCGAAGTTCCGGTCCCCGCCGGTGCGCACCTGCTCAAGAATGAAGCGCATGCTCAACTCCTGCTCAGCGGCCAGGATTTTGAGGGTAGGCCTTCTCCAGCAGCTTGCGGGCATCCACGCAGATAGGGCAGAGGCAGACAGACCGCGTGGCGGACTTGGCGTGCTCCATCATGAACCGTCGCAGCAAGGCGATGAGCTTGGCGTTGGGGATGAGTTCAGAAGACACGGGAACTCCAGAGGCCCGGACCAAGCCGGGCTGAGGCAGGAAGACGATACCGTGGCCAGGTCCTGGTAACTCCGAATAATTCACCATTGCGCCACCGGGCCGTTGCATCGAAAGTCTTTCGCGCAGCGCTGACTCCGTCAAGTCACCGGCTAGGTGATCGAGCTTATGGCTGGAAACCCGCGCACCCACTACCCTTCATCATGATCACCCGAAACTGTCGAGGCTTGTGGCGGCAGACCGGGAGGAAGGCAGCCCATGACTGATCCGCAATCAACGACGGCGACCTCGCGACTCCCAGGCCCGGTGGTCAACATCGACAGCCTGGCCATAGGCGAAGAGGCCCTGGCCCAGATCCAGGCCACCACCCAGCGGCTGCGCAGCCTAGTGGAGGAGAACCAGCGCCGTGTGGTGGCCGCCTCGGGCGAGATCCTACCTGGCCAGAGGGGCGAGGCCCTGCTCTGGAACGAACTGTTTCAGGAGGCCTTTCACCTGCAATCCTTCCAGAAGCACCTGGAAGTCATCCAGGCTTCCACGGCCCTGTTGGCGGAGAGCCTGCAGGCCCGGGTCCACCTGGCCGATCCCGAACAGCCGCTCACGGAGGTGGCCCTGGGGCGCCCCGTCTCCCTCAACCTGGGTCTCAGCCTGGAGAAGCTGGAGCGTTTCTGGATCCTCAGCACCCTGCACGCCCTGCGGGGCAATCGCAGCCAGTGCGCGGCACGGCTGGGCATCGCGCTTCGTACGGTGCGAAACAAGCTCGACAGCTATCGACGTGAGGGTTTCAAGGTTCCGGCGCCCGGGGGCGGTCGCCTCCTGGAGAAGACCCGCATCAGCCGCACCACCTCCCGCACCTTGGCGTCCCCATGCTGACGCCCATGAGCAGCACCCTCAGCCCCGTCCAGGAGGTCCTCCCCGGGGCAGCTTCCATCCCGTCCGCCCCGTCCGCCTGGGTGCTCTTCGTGGACGATGAGCCCCGCCTGCTGGACAGCCTGCGGCGCAGCCTCTGCGACCAGTTCAGGATCCGCACGGCCACCTCCGGTGCCCAGGCCCTGGAGCTAATCGTCGAGCTGGGGGCGCCTGCCGTGCTGGTGGCCGATTACCAGATGCCCGGCATGAACGGCATCGACCTCCTGATCCACTGCCGCGAGCTGGTCCCGGATACCGTGCGGATCATGCTCACGGGCCAGGGGGATCTGCCCATGGCCATCCGCGCCGTCAACCAGGGCCAGGTATTCCGGTTCCTGGCCAAGCCTGTGCACGGGGATGTCATTCGGCTGGCGGTGGATGAGGCTCTGATCCAGCACATCCAGTTGACCGATCAGCGACGCCAGCTGAGCGAGGCCCTGGCAGCGGAGGAGGGGGCCGGACCGGAACCCTCGGCCCTGAGGCAGCTCCTGGAAGCCCGCCTGACGCGCCGGGAAATGGACGTCCTCCGGCTCATCGGCGATGGGGCCTCATCTAAAGAGATCGCCCCCCGGCTGGGCATCAGCCACCGCACAGTGGACGTCCACCGCAGCCACATCCTGGCCAAACTGAACCTTCACAACTCCGTGTCTCTGGTCAAGATAGCGCTCATGGCAGGTCTGATCTGAACTGTCCAGGCCACGAGATTTCAGACTGACTTTTAGTTATTTGATAATATTTCCTGCTTATCGGCCCACACTCCACCCATGCCCATGAAGCTCCTGGTTTTGGCTGAGGTGGGCCGATAAGCAGAATATTTAATACTAGAGCAGATTTCAAATTCCGCCCCTGGGGCAGAATGGCTTGCCAGGCGGGTTTGAGTCCCGTGAGTCGAAGGCGCGATCAGTAAGGCCCCTGGCCCCTGATCGCGCCTTTTCCGCGTATCCATCGATTCCCACAGGAGCCCCGGAGGAGACATGGACTTCGACGAAGCCATCGTGACCCACGGCCACTGGCGCATCCGCCTACTGCACCTCACCAATGGGGCCAACCGGAAGACTTACGACCAATATTTCGTGCGCCTGGACAACGCCTGCGACCTGGGGAAGTGGATCCACAGAGAAGCGAGCGCCTTCTCCCGCTTCCCCGAATACCCGGCCCTCCTCCAGGAGCACGAAGCCTTCCACCAGAGCGCCGCCCAGGTGCTGCGGCTCAGCGCTGCGGGGAAGCTGGCCGAGGCCACGGCGACCATGAAGGAAGGGGTCTTTCATCAAGCCTCGCTCCGCACCATCACGGCCAGCCGGGAACTTCGGTTGAGGATTGCGGCCTGATGCTTTCCGGGGGTTCCGCGCTGCGCGCACACCCCCGGGCCCCCGCGCCCACTCGCGGCCAAGCCGCTCCTGGGCTTGTTCATAACCCTGGCCAGGGCTCAGTGTTAATGGACTCGCAGATGCCCCAGTCGCCGCACTCCCACACCCCACGACCGACAGCCCGTGTGCTAGTGCAGCGGACTGTCGCCGGGCTGAGGGGCCAGGACCTGGAGCTGGGCGTCCAGCTCGCTCACCCCGAAGGGCTTGGCCAGCACGGCCACGGCCGGATGGTCGGTCGCCAGGGCCAGGACCTGGTCGTTCACCCAGCCCGTGATGAACAGCACGGGCAGGTTCGGGCGCAGGGCCCGGAGGCGCAGGAGGATCTGCTCGGCGCTCATGCGGGGCATATTCACATCCACGATGGCCAGGTCTGGATGGTGGCCCTTTTCGAGCCAGGCCAGGGCCCCCTCGCCGCAGTAGGCCTCCAGGGTCGCGTGTCCCAGGCGATGCAGGATCGCCTCCACGGTCTTGACCACCAGCTCATTGTCATCGACCACCAGCACCATGCGCCCGCCCTGAGGATAGCTCTGGACCGGGCGGCGCCGCAGCCGCGGGGCGGCCGCCTCGTCCATCGGCAGGAAGGACTGGCTTCCACGGGGAGGGGCAGTCGCGAAGGGGTCGGCGTGAGCACGGGTCATGCAACAAGCCTAGGATTGCCAACGCCCACCTTCGATATGGCGGATTACCTAGTGTAGTCCGCCAAAAATACAGGTAACTATTGTTCACCATGTCGCACCTGATAATGAGGGGCGACATGGCACATGCTGGGCGAGTAGAACTCACTGAAAATCAGAGGACGCGCCTGGAGGAGAT
>Ga0209697_10000698_pt1 | contig 54967 bp, 69 predicted proteins | sample AliMusrvi5mmetaG_FD_184115 | JGI IMG/M metagenome (GOLD analysis project Ga0209697, IMG submission 184115) | Freshwater lake bacterial and archeal communities from Alinen Mustajarvi, Finland, to study Microbial Dark Matter (Phase II) - Alinen... | ecosystem: Environmental > Aquatic > Freshwater...
TATTTCTTTTTGAATAGTAAAGATCTTTTCTTAAAATAACACTCGTCAATTATATAACAATATAGTAACTTGATTGACGATTTTGCGGGCATCTTTTTCTTGTTCCGGAACTGTGTCAAGAAAGAACCGTGATACATTGATCATGTTCAGTCTGAGCGCTGGGGTGACAAGAGTATAAAACGGCAGCAGTATTATAATATTTAGAGCAAACCAGTCCATGAATTACGGCTTTGTTATTGACGCCCGAAAATGTATCGGATGTCACGCATGTACGGTAGCATGTAAATCCGAAAACCAGGTGCCTCTTGGTGTAAACCGTACCTGGGTGAAGTATGTTGAAAAAGGTACCTTTCCCAACAGCAGGCGATATTTTACCGTTCTTCGCTGCAACCATTGCGCTGAACCCCCCTGTGTTGCTATTTGTCCTGTCGAGGCCCTGCACCGCAGGGATGATGGCATTGTCGATTTTGACCAGCGTCGGTGTATTGGCTGCAAAGCCTGCTCCCAGGCCTGTCCTTACGGTGCGCTCTATATGGACCCCGAGACGCACACCTCCGCAAAATGTAATTATTGTGCCCATAGAAAAGAGGTTGGCCTCAATCCAGCCTGTGTTTCTATTTGTCCACAGCAGGCCATTGTTGCCGGAGACCTTGATGATCCGCTGAGTGCGGTGGCTATTCTTGTTGCAAAAGAGCAGACTATGGTTCGAAAGCCCGAAAAAGGTACTTCACCCAAGCTTTTTTATATCAACGGAGATGGCGCCTCGCTTGATCCACTGGAGGTTTCAGAAGTTAACGGATATCTCTGGAGTGAGCAGTCTCGTGGTGTCGGCCATTTTGCGGGGAAATCAATCGTTAAGCCAGCACGAAAATTACTCTCTTCTGTGGGGGTGGATGGAAAGCCGAAGGCCAGAAAAGTGTATGACATTCCAGCAAAGGGAGTTGTCTGGGGCTGGGAAGTGCCTGCTTACGTGGCGTCGAAGGCTGTTGCCTCTGGATTGTTTTTGCTGATGTTTGTCTTGCAGACCTTGTTGATGCATCCCTTGTCAAATGCCTTGCAATGGGCGGTATGGGCGACGTCGCTTCTTTTTCTTGCCCTTACAGGAGGATTTCTTGTCAAGGATCTTGATCGTCCCGAGCGTTTTTCTTCGGTGATGCTTCGTCCGCAATTTAGTTCATGGCTGGTGAAGGGCGGCTTGATTATTGCTGGATTTGGGGCATGTATTGCCTTGTGGGGAGCGGCCAAATATCTGCAATTACCTCTTCTCGAAGCAATATCGTTGTGGTGTGGTGCGCTTTTTGCCCTTTTAACGTCGATTTACACTGCTTTCCTTTTTGGGTCAGCAAAGGGAAGGGATTTCTGGCAAAGCCCCATGCTTCTGTTGCACATGTTCCTGAACTCTCTGCTTGCCGGTGGATCCGCTATGCTCGTTCTTGGTGTTTTAACCTCCAGTGCCTCAGAGCTTTCTGAAACGCTCAGGCCAGCTCTTGCGGGCGGTTTTGTGCTCCATATTCTGGTCATGCTTCTTGAACTTTTTGGCAAGCATCCATCAAAGTCTGCAGAACGTGCTGCGGACGTTATCATGCACGGCCCACTGAAAAAAACGTTCTGGTATGGCAGTTTTATACTGGGGAATGTCCTTCCCCTTCTGTTGTGTCTTGCTGTTTCCTCTCCTGTTATGCTTGCCATAGCCGCCATTTTTGGGCTTTGTGGTGTCTTCTACACAGAAAAAGTCTGGATTCATGCACCGCAAACCGTTCCGTTAAGTTAAACAAGTGCTGGAGAAACTATGAGTTATACCCATAAACCAACGGTTATTGAAACCATAGCAGAAAAACTGCATCTTATTCCTGATCTCCATACGGCAGGTGATGGCCCGGCAGCGAAAAATGCTGCCGCAGATGGCAGTCAGGTAAACTGCCCGCCTCCCGATCAGTGGGATAACTGGGTGGAATACGATTCAAAAAGCTGGCCTGAACGCAAGTCGAAAGAGTATATGCTGATTCCGACAGCCTGTTTTAACTGTGAAGCTGGTTGCGGACTTCTTGCCTATGTTGACAAGGAGACCATGACGATGCGCAAGTTGGTCGGCAATCCTTATCATCCGGCAAGCCGGGGCAGAAACTGTGCAAAAGGACCCGCAACCCTTAACCAGATTGAAGACACCGACCGTGTGCTTTATCCGATGAAGCGATCGGGAAAAAGAGGCGGCGGAAAGTGGGATCGGGTGAGCTGGGACAGTGTCCTTGACGATATTGCAGGAAGAATGCGCAAGGCCATACAGGAGGGCCGCAACAACGAAATCTCCTACCATGTCGGACGTCCCGGCCATGAAGGCTTCATGGAATGGGTGCTCAGAGCCTGGAATGTGGATGGCCATAACAGCCACACCAATGTCTGTTCATCGGGAGCACGCTTTGGTTATGCGATATGGGAAGGACTCGATCGTCCGTCGCCCGACTATACCAATGCTAAATTCATGCTTCTGGTCAGTGCCCACCTTGAGTCGGGGCACTATTTCAATCCTCATGCCCAGCGTATTGTTGAGGCGAGAATGAAAGGCGCCAAACTTGCGGTGCTTGATCCGCGTCTTTCAAACACAGCGAGCATGTCGGACTACTGGATGCCGAGTTTTCCCGGCAGTGAGCCCGCGATTTTGCTTGCCATGGCAAAGGTTATTCTTGATGAAGGGATCTACAACCGCGACTATCTTGAAAACTGGGTGAACTGGAAGGAGTACCTGCAGCAGGATTATAAAGGAACTCCGGTGACCTTTGAAAATTTCATTGAGGCTCTGAAAAAAGAGTATAGTGCCTACACTCCGGAGTATGCTGAAAAAGAGAGCGGTGTCAAGGCGGCTATGATTGTTGAGGTGGCCCGCAAAATAGGTGAGGCTGGCACGCAGTTTGCTACGCATGTATGGCGCAGCGCAAGCAGCGGTAATCTTGGTGGCTGGGCAGTTTCACGCACGCTTCATTTCCTGAACGTTTTGACGGGCAGTGTTGGGACGCCGGGCGGAACGTCGCCAAGCGCATGGAACAAGTTTCATCCTGATGTTCATGCCAAGCCGAAACCACAGACATACTGGAACACACTCCAGTTACCGGACGAGTATCCTCTCGCTCATTTTGAGTTGAGCTTCCTGCTGCCCCATTTTCTCAAAGAGGGGCGTGGCAAGCTCGATGTCTATTTTACCAGGGTCTTTAATCCGGTCTGGACCTATCCAGACGGTTTTTCATGGATTGAGGCGCTGGAGGATGAATCAAAAATCGGTCTTCATGCGGCGCTTACTCCAACCTGGAGTGAAACCGCCTATTTTGCCGATTATGTGTTGCCGATGGGGCACTCCGCCGAGCGGCATGATCTGATCAGTTATGAAACCCATGCAGGCAAGTGGATTGCGTTTCGTCAGCCGGTTCTTCGTGTTGCTCACGCAAAAATGGGCAAACCGGTGGACTATACCTGGCAGGCTAATGTTGGAGAGGTATGGGAAGAGGATGAGTTCTGGATTGAGCTTACCTGGCGGATTGATCCGGATGGAAGCCTCGGCATAAAGCAGTATTGCATGTCGCCTTACCGTCCCGGTGAGAAGATTACCATAGAGGAGTATTACCGTTATATCTTCGAGCGTGTCCCGGGATTGCCGGAAAAGGCGGCCAAAGAGGGCCTTACAGCATTGGGATACATGCAGAAGTATGGAGCCTTCGAGGTTGAAACCAACGTCTACAAGGTCAATGAAAGAACCTTGTCGGAGGCCGATCTGCAAGGCTCATCCGTAAAGCCGGAAACAGGTCTTATCACGAAAAATGGCAAGTCAATCGGTGTTCAAATTAACGGCGTAAATTGCACCGGGTTCCCGACTCCATCCCGCAAGCAGGAGTTGTATTCGCAAACGATGATTGACTGGAAGTGGCCGGAATATCGCCTTCCAACCTACATCAAAAGCCACGTGCATCAGGAGATCATGAACCGGAGCAAGGGGGAGTTTGCGCTTGTTCCTACCTTCCGTCTCCCGGTACTGATTCACTCCCGTTCCGGCAATGCCAAATGGCTGGCCGAGATTGCGCATCGTAATCCGGTCTGGATGAATGCGTCAGATGCAAAGAGTCTCGGCTTTGAAGATGGCGACCTTATCAGGGTGAATACTGATATCGGCTTTTTCATCAACCGCGTATGGGTTACAGAAGGAATTCGTCCCGGTGTGGTTGCCTGTTCGCACCATATCGGTCGCTGGCGCCGCGAGCAGGATCCGGCGGCCAACCGTTGGGCAACCAACAGGGTGGAGATCAAGCGTGAAGGTGGCGGAAAATGGAAAATGCGTGTCGCCGAAAGCATTGAGCCCTATGAGAGCAGCGATCCCGATTCTTCCAGAATCTTCTGGTCGGATGGTGGTGTGCACCAGAACATTACCTTCCCGGTTCATCCCGATCCGATCAGCGGCATGCACTGCTGGCACCAGAAAGTGCGCATAGAAAAAGCGCACGAAGGGGATTGTTACGGTGACGTGTTTGTCGATACCGAGCGCTCGTTCCAGATTTACAAGGAGTGGCTTGCCATGACAAGGCCCGCACCCGGACCAGACGGTCTTCGTCGTCCTCTCTGGATGGGTCGTCCATTCAGGCCTGATGAAAAGACCTATTACCTGAAATAAATAATTTGCAGTCTGAGGTGTCGAGCGTTTCCCGCTTTACACCTCAGACTCTTTCAAAATAGCCTGGTATACGCCCCATTTTTCTGTGAAATACCTCATGAGTCCAGCGACAAAAAAGATATTGGTTAGCTGTGCTGCCACGAGTGGCGCATTGGCTTTTCTTTTTATCAGTCCGAACATCGTCTATGCGATACAATCTCATGCAGCCGAACAAACGGCATGGTGGGTGTGGATGATACTGTTGTTTGCATTTTCGTTTGTTCTTGGCATTTTTTCTGTGCTTGCCGGTGTTGGAGGAGGTGTATTGTTTGTCCCAATCGTCAGCGGCTTTTTCCCGTTTCATCTTGATTTTATTCGTGGAGCAGGATTGCTTGTCGCACTCTCCGGTGCACTTTCTGCCGGGTCCCCTCTTATGAGAAAAGGTCTCGCCGATCTGAAGCTTGGGCTTCCGATGGCGCTGGTCGGCTCTGTCAGCTCGATTGCTGGCGCACTGGCCGGACTTGCTATGCCAGCGAATGTTGTGCAACTCCTTCTTGGAGTCGCCATAATGTTCATTGCTGCCCTTATGCTGAAGTCCCGGGCATACGGTACTCCGGATCTTAAAGAGCCTGATGCACTCTCAACAATGCTGCAGATATCGGGAATATATCATGAAGAATCGACAAAGAGTGATGTGCCGTGGCAGATTCACCGTACCCCCCTGGGTCTCTTTTTGTTTATGATCATAGGTTTTATTGGCGGAATGTTCGGCATGGGGGCAGGCTGGGCAAATGTCCCTGTTTTTAACATGCTCATGGGTGTTCCGTTGAAAGTGGCGGTTGCGACAAGCGGTCTTGTTCTCTCAATTAATGGTGCGGCGGCGGCCTGGGTTTACATTTTCAAGGGAGCAGTTGTGCCGCTCATAGCAGTTCCGGCAATCGGAGGAATTATGCTTGGCTCAAAAATCGGCGCTAAGCTGCTCACCAAGGTGAATACAAGGTCGGTGCGAATGATTGTCATTATCATGCTGGTTGTGGCAGGCTTGCGTTCACTGTTAAAAGGTTTGGGAATATGAATGATAAAGAGAAAAATACAGACAAGATTGACCAGGTTCAACTTGTCTATGCCCGTGTACTTGAAATGGTCTCACATGTCGGAATGGCTTTTCTTGCCTTGGGCTATGTTGTTTATGTTCTGCAGTTGCTTCCGCTCTCCGTGCCGATTGATGCTATCGCCGGGAACTGGCACCTCAAGGCTTCTGAAATGCAGCAAAAACTGCATACCCCTGCCGGATGGTCGATTTTAAGCAGTTCTGGCGCGCTTTTCAAGGGCGATGTTGTCAGTTATTTATCGATTTATTATCTCGCTATGGCGACAGTTGTCTGTCTCGCATTTGCAAGTGTAACCTTTTATCGTGAAAAAAATTACCTCTATACCACCATTGCCGTATTGCAGGTACTTGTACTTCTGGTTGCAGCAAGCGGGCTTATTCACTAAATCAGGCGTTTTGCCTTAATAATTTCATAATTAAATAGTTATATAGTAAATTTATTGATACGCAGGATTCTTTCTGCGAGGCTGTAACAATTTTATCGAACTGTACTTCCTTTTTCAGGAAGGCGTCATTAAGGATAATAACCATGTCTGATACAAAAAAACTTGCAATCATTGCGTCCCAGGGAACACTTGACTGGGGATACCCTCCTTTCATTCTTGCGTCAACTGCTGCGGCCATGGATATGGAAGCGGTCATATTTTTTACTTTTTACGGTTTGCCACTGCTTAAAAAGGAACTTGATGCCAAAGTTTCTCCTCATAGCAATCCGGCAATGCCTATGAAAATGCCGTTTGGCAGTAAAGATTTTCAATCCTTTAACTGGCCGATTCCGAATGTCATTTCCGGTAACGTGCCCGGTTTCGACAACATGGCGACCATGTTGATGAAGGAGACCTTCAAAAAGAAAGGAGTGGCGACCATTGAACAACTCCGGAGCATGTGCCAGGAGTTCGGTGTTCGCTTCATTGCCTGCCAGATGACGATGGAGGTTTTTGGCTTTGAAAAGGAGGAATTCATTGATGGAGTCGAATACGGTGGCGCGGCGACCTTTCTTGAATATGCTGCGGACGCTGATATTTCACTGTTTATCTGACACAAAAATTTTCCGGTTATGGTGAGCTACAGAGAGCTTGTTCAGAACTGTTTATCTGAGGTAAAAGAGATGATGCCCTGGGATCTCGTCGCACGAATGGCCGAGAATCCGGATGTATTGATTGTTGATGTGCGGGAACCTTATGAATTTGATTCCCTTCATATAAAAGGCTCGATCAATGTTCCAAGAGGTATCCTGGAATCTGCCTGTGAGTGGGATTACGAGGACACCGTGCCTGAATTGGTGAAAGCCAGACGTCGTGAAATGGTCGTGGTTTGCCGTTCCGGTCACCGCAGTGTGCTTGCTGTTCATACCATGCAGTTGATGGGCTATGAACAGGCCATTTCTCTGCGGACAGGCTTGAGAGGTTGGAACGATTATGAGGAGCCCCTCTGGAACAGTGCAGGCAACATTGTAGATACTGCTTATGCGGATGAATATTTTACCGTAAAGCTTCGGCCCGATCAGAAAACCCCCAAGGCTTAGCTGGAGCTGAAATATTTAATTAAGTATATAAAATAAGGAGACCTTAATGAGTGACATGGTAAGTAATATGGAGTTGAATTGTGAAGGGTTAAATTGCCCTTTGCCGATTCTGAAGACAAAAAAAGCTATTGATTCGCTGAACAGCGGCGAGATACTGAAAATGACCGCGACCGATCCTGGTTCCGTAAGTGATATGGCGTCATGGGCAAAGCGTACCGGCCATGAACTTGTTGCTCATACCGAAGCATCAAATGTCCATACTTTTTTTATAAGGAAGAAGTAAATCGTCTTGCGGAAAGAGAGCTTGAGCACTTTTTTTCAGGCTCGGTTCTGGATTTTTTATGCATGTTGGAGTAGGTGTTTAACAACAGTCCATTTTCTGTGAGGGCTGGAAGGAGATAGAATGGATTCGGTACACTTGCCTCGTCTGATGATATCTGCACCCCATAAGAGTGCAGGCAAGACAACGATCAGTCTTGGAATAGTAGCATCTCTTGTCTCCAGGGGAGTCTCCATCAGGAGTTTCAAAAAAGGTCCAGACTATATTGATCCTGTCTGGCATCGTCTTGCCAGTGGAAGCGATTGCTATAACCTTGATTCCTGGCTTATGGGCAGGGAAGGGTGCCTTGCTTCGTTTCAGAGCAATAGCGGAATAGAAAACAAGAGCATCGCTCTTGTTGAAGGCAATCATGGCTTGCATGATGGTTTTTCTCTTGATGGTTCTGACAGCACAGCAGGACTTGCTCAAATGCTACAGGCGCCGGTTTTGCTGGTGGTTGACAGTAGAAAAACTAACCGGGGGATCGCCGCGCTCGTTATGGGCATGCAGGTGATGCCGCCGAAGGTGGATATTAAAGGGGTTATATTAAATCAGGTAAGCAGTGCTCGTCAGGCAGACAAACAGAAACAGGCAATTGAGCATTATTGCAAGGTACCGGTGCTGGGAGCGCTTCCTTATGACAAAGAGCTGGTTATCCCTGAACGACATCTTGGGCTGACAACCGTCGAAGAAACAGTCGATGCAGTTCAATTCATTCAGGGGGCTGCTGAGCGTGTTGCCCATTATTGTGATATGGAAGCAATCCATTCTCTTTTTTATGAGGCACCGCCAATGCCGATGCAGAGGATTTCGAATTGTGCAAAGACTCTTGCAGGAAGAGCAAGGATCGGTGTGTTCAGAGATGCGGCCTTCTGTTTTTATTATCCTGACAACCTGAACGCCTTGAGGGACAACGGCGCCGAGCTGGTTTTCATCAATGCACTTCGTGAGAGTTCTTTACCTGATGTTGACGCCCTCTATCTGGGTGGAGGATTTCCAGAATCATTTTTTGAGGTGTTGAGTGCAAACAGGGGGCTCTTGCAAGAGGTACAGGAGAGGGTTGAGGCCGGAATGCCGCTCTATGCTGAATGTGGAGGCTTGATTTACCTATGCCGGAACGCCACGTATGGAGGCAAAACATTTTCTCTTGCTGGTATTCTGCCTTTTGATATCGGTTTTGAAGATCATCCGGCTGGGCATGGATACCTTGACCTCAAGAGCACAACAGATTCACCCTGGTTTCGAAAGGGGGCCCGAATCAGGGCACATGAGTTTCATTATGCAAGGCCTGTTACGCCTTATGCAAATTGCATTTATCAGTTTGATGTTCTCCGGGGAAATGGAATAACAGGAAAGAGTGATGGTGTGCTTTACAAAAACCTTTTTGCCTCTTTTGCGCACCTGCATGTTGTCGGTAATCCTGGGTGGGCTGAAACGTTTGTCTCACTGGCAGAGAAATTCAAAATCAGTGGTCATACAGAGTATGTCTAAGGCAACCATCACCCACGGACGTTCCGACGAAAAAACCTCTTCAATTTTCAAGGCATCCATTGTCACTATCCCTGCGTCTATGACTTTCTCCCAAAAAACTGCTTCAGCAATGAGCCCGATTGTGGTTTCGGCTCATGTTTGACTGGAAGTCCTTCTTTTTCCCAACGGACAATTCCCTGTTGCAGATTGACCGCTTGAGTATATCCATGGTTGATCAGAAAACGAGTAGCCATAAAGCTTCGGTTTCCACTGTGACATGCAATAATGACCGGACGGTCAACGGGTAGTTCATGGAGTCTTGTTTTTAACTCGGATAAAGGAATCAGCTTGATATTGGAAACATCAAATGATGTATTGGCGACTTCTTTCGGTTCACGAACATCGATGAGGATTCCCCCATTTTGAATCATGGCAAGGGCATTCGTGGGGCTGACTTCATGGGAGCTATTCATATTGTATTCAATTATAATGTTTTACTATATTTTCTCGTTATGGTCAAACAAGCGTTCTTTGCCCAAGACGTTATTTTCAATGAGTGTCCATTTCATCCTCATTAGCTCTGCTCAGAATAAAATGTTTTGCATATGATATGATATTTTTTGTAATATACCAATACGGGGTATAGGTATATTACATTATTCAAAATAGTACGACCATGGTTAAAACCGCAGAATCGATGAACGACGTGATTCTAAGACTAAAAAGAGTGGCCGGTCAGATTGAGGGATTGACAAGGATGATTGAAAGGGAAGAAGAGTGTTCCCAAATCATCACGCAGTTCCAGGCTGCAAAAGCGGCTCTTGACAATACCTTTTCGCTGGTACTACAGCGCAACCTCAAGCAGTGCCTGAATCGTGATGACTCAAAAAGTGTCGAAAAGATTTTAAAACTTATTTCAAAACACTAATCATCATGAAGATATATAACGCATTGATCGCGTGTTGTGTTGCGGGTGCTCTTGGTTCACCGCTTCAGGCAACTGCCAGCGATAAAACAATGAAACTTTCTCTGGCCGACGCAGTGTCAATGGCTCGTGAAAATAATTTCACCATCAAGGCTGCGCGCAGCAAGGTTGACCAGGCTGAGGCAAAGATAGTTCAGAGTCGTCAGTCATATCTGCCGAAGGTTACGTTTTCGGAGACACTTATGGCTACCAATGATCCCGGTGCGGCGCTGGTTCTCAAGCTGCAGCAGAACATTGTGCAGCAATCTGATTTTATTCCGGAAAAGCTCAATAATGCTGATGTCATCAACGACTTCAATACATCAATTCAGGTTATGCAGCCGGTGTACAATGCCGATGCTGCCATTGGCAGGCAGTTGGCTTTTACGGCTAAAAAAGGTCAGGAACTTATGACCTCCAGAACAGAGGAGTCCGTCGGACTGCAGGTCACAAGAGTTTATTACGGTCTGATTCTTGCACAAAAGAATATTGATGCAGTTGAACAGTCCATTAGAACAATGCAGGCGCACAGCAATGAAGCCGCCAGGGGCTACAGCGCCGGGTTGCTGCCCAAGTCAGATAAACTCTCTACTGATGTCAGACTGTCGGAGCTGCTTGAACAGAAAATGATGCTGCTTGACGAGATAAAAAATGCAGAGGATGCCCTCCAAGTGATGCTCCACCTTGATTCCGGAGTGACTATTGTTCCAACTGGAGATCTTTTCGTTGACGGTACCTTGCCTGGGGAAAGTGATACAGTAGTCACGGAAAACCGCTCCGATCTCAAAGCGCTCGAAACCTGGCATCAGTTTGCAATTTTACAGGAAGAGATGATTCGTGCATCGCAACGCCCCCGCTTGAATGCGTTTCTGCAGACTAACCTGCACAGCAATAATATTTTCAGTGGAGGTTCAAGCTGGGCGCTTGGCATGAATATGCAGTGGAACATTTTCGACGGTATGGCTACAGCCGGTCGTATTCAGGAGGCGAAAGCGCAGGGGCGAGAGGCGATGTACAATTATGAAGCAGCAAAGAGTGGCAGCATTGCTGAAGTTGAAAAGTCGAAGCGTTCGCTGAAAACAGCGAGGGCAAGAATAGGCGTTGCCCGGAAATCACTTGAAGAGGCCAGGGCAAGTCTTGATTATATCAGTTCACAGTTCAAAACCGGTATGGCTATGACCTTTGAGCTTTTGATGCGAGAGCAGGCTCATACCTACGCAAAACTGAGACTGAATCAGGCGAAATATGACTATTGCATAGCAAAAAGCGAGCTGGCTTACTACAGGGGAAACTAAACGGCAATCATCATGATCAGAAGAGAGAGAAGAAAGATGATCAGTCTGCTTCCGGTCGCCCTTGCCCTGCTTGTTTCGGGGTGCGGCGGTCATGAAGAGACTCCAATCATAAGAGTGAGTCCGTCGGTGCCTGTGGCGGTAGAAAGTATTGTGCCTGTGCGAACCAACGGTGAGCCAGGGACGCGAGAGCTGCTGCTGGTACCGGCAACGTCGGTCTTCCGTAATGGCGAGCTTGCCGGAGTACTGGTCGTGGGAGCAGATCACCAGATCTCTCAGCGATGGATCAGGACGGGCGTGGTTCTACAGGGGGATATTGTGGTGCTTGGAGGGCTGGACAAGGGAGAGCTTGTGGTGGGAAAGTATAACCCTTCGCTTGGTGAAGGATTAACCGTAATAAAGAGTCCGAATGTGACTGAGGAGGTTCAGAACAAATGAACGAAGGTATTGCTGGTAAACTGGCAAAACAGTTTATCAATTCAAAGATAACGCCGCTTCTTATGGTGGCATCTCTTCTTGTGGGTATCATGGCAACCTTTATGACGCCGCGTGAAGAGGAGCCTCAGATTGTGGTGCCGATGGTTGATCTCTATATTCCCTATCCTGGAGCAGCTCCGGTAGAGGTGGAAGCACGAGTGGCCAGGCCAATTGAGAGAACCCTGACCGAAATTCCGGGTGTGGATTATGTTTATTCGACCTCAATGCCTGACTTTGCTCTGGTAACTGTCCGCTACAAAGTGGGTGAAGATGCAGAGCGCAGTATGGTCAAGCTCTGGTCGACCCTGATGAAAAATATGGACAAGATGCCTCCGGGAGTCCAGTTTCCGCTGATGAAAAAGGTCTCGATCGACGATGTTCCAGTGCTTAATCTCACCTTCTGGAGCAAGACGAAGAATCCTTATGAGCTTCGCCAGAGTGCGGCAGCGGTGGCTGAAGAACTGAAAAAAATCAACAACATCGGTGACGTCGAGATAAAGGGCGGATTGAAGCGCCAGATAAAAATTGAACTCAACAAAGCGAAGCTTCAGCAGTTCAACGTCAGCCCGATGCAGATAGCTCGTCAGATTCAGCAGGGCAACAGCCAGATGACCTCCGGTGATTTTAAACAGATGAACCAGGAGATCGTTGTCCGCTCGGGAAAATTTCTTGAAAGCGCTGAAGAGGTTGCCAATATTGTTGTTGGTATCTATGGCGCTTCTCCGGTTTACCTGCGTGATGTGGCTACTATTGTTGATGGCCCGGAAGAGGTCAATAACTACAACTTTTTCGGATGGGCGGCGGCAGCCCCGAAAGGCTCAGTTGCCGGAGAGTATCCGGCGGTGACGCTGACGGTTGCAAAACGGAAAGGTGGCGATGCCTCGGTACTTGCCGATAAGGTTATGTCGAGGGTCGATGGGCTCAGGAAGACGGCTATTCCTTCAGGCATAACCGTGACGGAAACACGCAACTACGGGGCAACGGCTTCCGAAAAGGTCTTTACCCTTCTTGAGCATCTGCTCATGGCGGTTGTGGCGGTAACGATTGTTGTCGGATTTTTCCTTGGCTGGCGAGGATCTCTTGTTGTTCTGGCATCGGTGCCGATCACCTTTGCCCTGACACTCCTGATCTACTACCTGCTTGACTATTCGCTCAACAGAGTCACTCTCTTTGCCCTGATATTTGTTACCGGTATTGTGGTTGATGATTCGATCATTATTGCCGAGAACATTCATCGTCACTTTGCCATGAAGCGCCAGCCGAAGCTGCAGGCCGCCATTACCGCCATCAATGAGGTGGGTAATCCAACGATTCTGGCAACCTTTACGGTGATTGCGGCAGTGCTTCCGATGGTCTTTGTTTCAGGTTTGATGGGCCCCTATATGAGCCCGATGCCGATTGGCGCCTCGTTGGCCATGATTTTTTCGCTGCTTGTAGCGCTGATTGCAACTCCATGGCTCTCCTTCCGTCTTCTGAAAACCGAAGAGGGTCATCAAGAAGAGTACGACATAACAAAAACAGGCTATTACAAGCTCTTCAACAACATCCTTTCGCCGTTCATCGAAAGCCCTGTTAAACGGTGGATAGCGTTCGGTGTGGTTGGCTTGATGCTGGCCGGAGCCATTGCGTTGGTGCCGTTGAAGGCGGTACAGATGAAGATGCTTCCGTTCGACAACAAGAACGAGTTTCAGGTGATTATCGATATGCCTGACGGTACGTCGCTTGAGCAGACCGCAAGAGTGGCCAAGGAGGCGGCAGCTTACCTGAAAACGGTTCCGGAGGTAGAGAGCTACCAGTACTATGTCGGCACCAATGCGCCGATCAATTTCAATGGTCTTGTCCGGCACTATTATCTGCGCCAGAAGGCCAATATGGCTGATATCCAGGTCAATCTTGTCCACAAGGGCGAGCGCAAGGCCCAGAGTCACGATATAGCCAAACGGGTCAGGGGCGATGTTCAGAAGATTGCCCTTCGCTATAACGGCAACGCAAAGATTGTCGAAATTCCCCCCGGCCCACCTGTGCTTTCTACCCTTGTTGCAGAAATTTACGGTCCGTCACAGGAGCAGCAGATAGCACTTGCAAAACAGGTGAAAAAAGTCTTTGAAGAGACGCCCGGAGTGGTTGATGTGGACTTCCTGGTTGAAGAGGATCAGAAGGTCTATAACCTTGTTGTGAACAAGGAGCGCGCAGCTTTTCGCGGTGTCAGTGCTGAACAGATTGCCCAGACGTTGCGCATGTCGCTGGCAGGCATGGATGTAGGAGTGCTGCATACCGACAAGCAGCTTGATCCTGTGGCTATCCAGGTAAGACTGCCACAGTCGGGAAGAACCTCTCTGCGGGATCTTTCCGGGATATTTGTGCAGTCGCAGGGTATGGGAACCCTGACAACGCGTCTGCGTGCCGGGCAGATGATTCCTCTTTCGGAGTTGGTGAAGGTTGAAGAGAAAATTCAGGAGAAAAGTATCTACCACAAGGATCTGCGTCGTGTGGTCTATGTGACCGCCGATGTTGCCGGTGCGACCGAGAGCCCGGTCTATGCCATGCTTGATATGGACAAAAAGATCCAGAAGCTCAAGGTTCCCGGCGGCTACTCCGTCAATCCGCTCTATACGGCAAATCCAACGTCAGAGGATAAGCTCTCTATGAAGTGGGATGGGGAGTGGCAGATTACCTTCGAGGTGTTCAGGGATCTGGGTACGGCGTTTGCTGTTGTTTTGGTCATCATCTACCTCCTGATTATCGGCTGGTTTCAGTCCTTCAAGACTCCGCTGATCATGATGATTGCCATTCCGCTGAGCCTTGTCGGCATTATTCCAGGCCACTGGTTGCATGGGGCCTTCTTTACCGCGACAAGCATGATCGGCATGATTGCGCTTGCGGGCATTATGGTACGCAACTCGGTGCTGCTGATTGATTTCATTCAGATACGCAGGGCCGAGGGAGTGGATCTCAAGCGGGCGGTTATTGAGTCTGCAGCGGTAAGGACTCGCCCTATCATTCTGACTTCCGGTGCGGTTGTCATCGGCTCGGTTGTTATGCTTTTTGATCCTATTTTTCAGGGTCTGGCCATCTCGCTGATTTGGGGTGGTGTGCTTTCAACCATCCTGACGCTCGTTGTCGTTCCGCTTGTCTATTATATGGCGGAAAGGAAATCTGACAAACCTTCTATCCCAAAAAACTCATGAAATTTCTGGCCATAATGGGACATGAAGAGACCCGCCATCAGGTGCGGGCTCTCTTCAAAGAGCATCAGGTGAAGATGTTCAGCAGCTTTGATATTATGGGGTGCAACTGCGAAAACCAAAACGCAGAACAACAATCCTGGTGGCCGACTGATGCGATGCCAGGCGCCTATTCATCGCTCTGTTTTGCCATTCTTGATGATGACAAAGCTGATGCTATCATGCAAGAGCTTGAAAAGAAACCGATAGCTGTTGATAATGATTTTCCTGCACGGGCATTTCTCATGAATGTTGAAAAAATGGCATAAAAACGACCGTCAACAAAACAACTCGATCAGGCGAAGCCGCAGCTTATCCAGTTTTTTTGTCCGTCGTGTCAAGGAATGTCAACAGTTGTGTAATTCTCCGGCTCCATCGCACAAGATGAGAGCATCATTCAGAACCATTGAAAACCTGGAGTGTCTATGGCGAAGGTTGTTGTTTTAGGAGCCGGTGTTGCAGGACATACCGCAGCCTCATTTCTCAAAAAGAAACTTGGCAAACATCATGAGGTGGTTGTTGTTACCCCGAACAGTTACTATCAGTGGATTCCATCAAACATCTGGGTTGGTGTCGGCCAGATGACTATTGATGATGTCCGCTTTGAACTGAAAAAAGTATATGATCGATGGGGCATTATCCTGAAGCAGGCCAAAGCTCTGGAAATCCATCCGGAAGGAGACGCAGAAATCCATAAAGGGTATGTGACCATTGAATATACCGACTCATTACGGAATGGACAGACCGAGAAAGTTGATTATGATTATCTGGTCAATGCAACCGGCCCGAAGCTTAATTTCGAAGCGACTGAAGGTCTTGGCCCCGACAAGAACACTTTTTCGGTTTGCACCTATAGCCATGCAGCCCATGCATGGGAACATCTTCAGGACAATATCAAAAAAATGCAGGCCGGTCATAAGCAGCGTATCTTGATCGGTACCGGTCATGCTATGGCCACCTGTCAGGGTGCGGCCTTTGAATATATTCTGAATGTTGCTTGGGAGATCTCAAAACGTGGTTTAAGCGATAAAGCGCAGATTACCTGGCTGTCCAATGAGTATGAGTTGGGCGATTTCGGAATGGCTGGCGCTTTTATTAACCGAGGAGGCTATTACACCCCGACGAAGGTCTTTACGGAGTCCCTCATGGCCGAATACGGTATCAACTGGATAAGACGAGCTGGCGTCCATAAGGTTGAACCCGGTAAAGCACATTATGAGACGCTCGCTGGTGAGGAGTTGATACAGGAATTTGATTTCGCCATGCTTATCCCCTCATTTTCAGGAGTTGGACTGACTGCCTACGACAAGAGAGGAGTCGAAATTACTGAAAAGATGTTTGCGCCAAACAAGTTCATGAAGGTTGATGCCAATTACGAAGCAAAACCTTTTGACGAGTGGCTAGCTGCTGACTGGCCATCTCTTTACCAGAATCCGCTCTACAAAAATATCTATGCACCCGGAATAGCCTTTGCTCCTCCCCATCCGATATCCAAGCCAATGGCAAGCCCGAGCGGTCGGCAGATATTTCCAACTGCACCACGTACCGGTATGCCAGCAGGTGTCATGGGTAAAATTGTAGCGCTTAATATTTCAGAACAAATTCAGGGGGCTAAAGAGCATCGCCATAAAGCCTCGATGAGCAAAATGGGAGCAGCATGCGTTGTCTCTGCGGGCTTTGGTTCATTAGACGGGCTCGGTGCATCAATGACACTCTTCCCTGTTGTTCCTGACTGGAACAAATATCCTGAATGGGGTCGTGATATGAACTACTCCCTCGGAGAGGCTGGTCTGGCAGGACATTGGCTGAAAGTCATCCTGCACTACCTCTTTTTCCATAAAGCAAAGGGCTATCCGTTCTGGTGGTTAATTCCGGAATAACGTTTACTTTTACAATAATCTCAAACCTGAAAGACTATGGGCACCAATAAAGTCAAAGCATATTACGACGAAGCTTATCCGCCGGTGCCGTCAAAAAGCACACTCTATTGGCGGAAAAACCTGTTATGGCAGCTTGTTCGTTTTGTTGTGTTAAATGTCAAGATTATGAGGATTGTCGTTGGTGGACACTCATAACCCGACTTGGTAAAATCTTTAAGGCTGTTGGTGTTGAGCCCGATTATGCTTTCCTACAGCAGCAATAAGTTGTTGTGTTGATTCATACTCTTTCATGAGCGCATACAGGCAGTAACCTTTTTATTCAAGCTTCTGGTTACTGCCTGTTTTAAGCGAAGTGGAACAGATATCAGCCCATCAAGATTTTGAAGAACGGCTTTTTGCAGGCTTTTCTTGCCGTTCATGTGTTTTGCGTGTTGAAATCTTCAGCAGTGTATAAAGAGGACAAAATCCTGTCAGGGAAGTCAGAAGCGGAACAAGTCCGATTGCGGCCCACCATGAGTGGATTACGACACCCACAAGAATAATCGTCAAACCGATCACCACCCGGATTATCCTGTCAGTTTTTCCTATATTTTGTTCCATTGACTTTTCCTGTTAAAAAGTTAATTCAAAATAGACTGCAAACGGGTCGTCTTGAGCTATTCTATTCCTGCTATAAGCCAAAATCATGTAACCGTTTTGATGCTTCGGGCATCTTGTCAAAGATAACTCCCTCTCAGCCATTCTCAAAGAGTCGCCTATCGAAGAGCTTGCGCTACAAGAGGGTGGTGTACTGCAGCACACCAATTTTCCTGAAGACTATCTGCCCATTTAGGGATTTGGTAAATACTAAAATACCTTTTATTATGTTTTCATACAGCAACATATTAGCCGGAGAAATTGCACATGAAGACATCTGTATTGAATCGAAACAGCATATCACCTGAAGTCGCAGGGCTAATTACTCGTCTGGTTTCCTTAATACCATGGCCAGTACGACGCCAAGCTATGGGAGATGTCGTGCTGACAATATTGGACGGCAAGCCTCGGATTGCAGAAAATGAATTTGGCTGGAATCGCTCAGCGGTCGCTTTAGGGATCAAGGAATTTGAGAGTGGCATTGTCTGTGTCAATGATTTGACGGAACGACACAAGCCAAAATCTGAAGAGAAAAACCCCGAGTTGCTTGAATCCATTCGGAAAATAATGGAGCCATACAGTCAGGCTGAACCGCGTTTACGAACAACCTTGCTCTATACGAACATGACAGCGCAATCCGTCTATAATGCACTTGTTGGTGAAGGATGGCCAGAAGAATCGCTGCCTGCGGTTCGTACTATCTCCAATATTTTGAACCGTCAAAACTATCGACTACGAACGGTTCAGAAAACTAAGGTTGAAAAAAAACAGCAGAAACAGATGCCATCTTCAACAATGTCTGGCAAATGAATGCGCAGGCAGATGCTGACCCTGAAACGTTAAGACTCAGCATTGACACCAAAGCAACTGTGCATGTGGGCCTCTATTCACGAGGCGGTAAGTCTCGTGGAATCAAAGCCGTAGCAGCCTGGGATCATGATATGCGACCCAAGGAAAAACTTGTTCCTGGCGGTATACTTGAACCAGTCAGCGGTAAATCGTTCTTGTTTTTTGGCACAAGCAACAAGACCAGTGACTTTATGGTTGATGGACTTGAGTTGTGGTGGAATGAGCGAAAACAAGCACTTTCTCATATCAAAGAGTTAGTACTCAACATGGATAATGGCCCAGAGTGCAGTGGGAGGAGAAGTCAATTCCTATACCGGATGACCGCTTTTGCCGATATGACCGGACTTGGCATTCGATTAATCTACTATCCGCCCTATCACAGCAAGTATAACAACATTGAACGCTACTGGGCAGGGCTAGAAAAATCATGGAATGGTTATCTCCTTGAGAGTGTAGCAACCGTCATAAAACGCGCCTGTAAATTTACTTGGCGAGGGATAGCCGCAAGGTCAATACTGGTGGAGACGGTATACGAGAAGGGTATCAAGCTCTATGGTAAGGAAAAAAAGAATCTGGAAAAAAGACTGATGCGCTCACCAAGCCTTCATTGGTGGGATATAAGCATCAGGCCTAAAATGGTATTTTTATAATGACGGCGTCCCTTACCTCCTGAGGATTTTAGCAGAAAGAGAGAACCCTATGCGCGTTTCAGCGCTTTTGTCCAGCTTTCCATTGCTGCGTTTGCCGCAGGATTTGGGGCTTCAAGAAAGGTGATGGCAAAAGTGTGTTCGAGTTCTACAACGCCGATTGAGCGAGGCCTTACTGCCATTACTCCTGGATTCTTGATTTCCTTGCCGAAGCAGAAAATAATATTTTTTGCATCTCTGATTTCCGGGGCAATAAAACCGTCGGGCAAACCTCTTGTATGGGCATAGTGGTCAAAGATCCCAATAAATTTGACAACGGGATTACTCTCAATCATCGCCCTAAAGTGCGTTAAGATTTCATCAACACTCTTGCAGTTTGTTTCATTTTTATCAAGTTCAATGGAATAGACCGGATATTTCTCCTCTAAAAGTGTCTGTCGCATAATTTGTCCTCCTTTTTTGCGTTGAAATAGAATTTCAGTTTAATGGCAACCATGACCCTGACAGGCATGCAGGGTAGTGGCCTTGGTCAAGGTTTTATTGTTGAATCGTAGTAAAGCCTCCTCCAGAGTCGGCGATTGTTCCGCCATGTAGACATCAATGCCCATCCTCTGCAATTTTGCAATGGCTCCAGCCCCGATTCCGTTACACAGCACGACGTTGATCCCGAGTTGTGAAAAAAAATCAGCAGGGGTGCACTGACCATGGTCATGATGCATCGAAGCGTTGGGTATAAATTCAACTGAATTTGCTTCCGTGTCTGCAACAGCAAAAAAGGGGGCGCTCCCGAAATGCTCACTCACTGTTGAGTGCATACCGGCTTGTTCATGTAAAGGGACAATTATTTTCATTGTGATTTCTCCATTGGTTGTTTTGTGAACGTTTTCACTGTTTCTGATAACCCTTGATATTCTGTGATTAAAACGAAAGAAGCTTGATGCTGAACTATGAGCAAAAAGGTACTGAAGTCACCATTATAAGCATATGCTCATATAAAACCTAACTTATTCTCATGGAAGAAAAGTTGCCAATGAGGCGCTATTGCTATTTTACCTCGTTCAGGCAGATTTTGCTGATTCGGATGCGATGACCGACCCGGAAAGCGTGTCTCCAAACAGGCGATCGGTAAACTTTACGTACCATGCTGCGGCCTGCACTAGAACGATATAGGCCAATGCAATCAGCAGCGCAGCGTCTGCGCCCTTTGCGCCGAACACACCCAAAGCGATTGCAAGTGCAATAGAGAGATTTCGCATGACCGTGCCATAAACAAGGGCAATAGCATCGCTTCGTCTGAACAGTGCCTTGCCAATGAGGGTGCTGATAAGAAAATTGATCGTATAAATCCAAATCAGCGGCAGGAGCAGATTTGGGAGCAGGTCCGGTTGCGCAAAGATAGTTTTTGCCTTGAGAGTTATGGATACAAAAACAATGCCCAGCACGCCCAACGTCGAAAACGGAGGAAACTTTGGTTTGAGTTGCTGACTGAAATTATAAAATAATGTTTTGACAAATGCTTGATCTTGAAATTGAGCTTATCGCAGCTCGGGTTCACTGGCTGTCGGAGGTGAGAAATAACAAAGAGAGATAATTGATTTGTTTTGTTATTAGCATGTGCTTATAATTGTCTCAATGTTTACAGAAGCCATTAGAGAGAATACAGATTGTATGAAAAGCGAAATGATCATCACGATAGGGGAGGGGAAGAAGGTCGATGCGGAAATCAATGGTTTTGCCATTCATACCGATCAGTCAGTTCAATCTGGTGGAGAAGGTTCTGCACCTGAGCCTTTCACCCTTTTTCTTGCCTCCATCGGCACCTGTGCAGGAATTTTTGTCTCCACATTCTGCCAGCGCAGGGGAATCCCTGCAGAGGGTATACGTCTTGTTCAGTCCCATTTCTTCAACGAGTCAGGTCATGGCGTCGAGAAAATAGAGCTTGCCATTGAACTCCCTCCAGATTTCCCGGAAAAATACAAGGAAGCGGTTATCAGTGCAGCCAATCTCTGTACTGTTAAAAAACACATCCTTAATCCGCCAGAATTTGTTGTTACAGCGCGATGATAAATAAACGGGTCGGCAGGCCCACACTATGCCGCTGCGTGGAGAATTTACCAAAGATCACCTGTTTCAGGCCGGATGGTATACCTCACAATGAGCTTACGACGGTTCTCTTGACGATTGATGAACTGGAGGCAATTCGGCTTGCGGATAAGGAGGGTTTATACCAGGCTGTTGCTGCTCTGCAGATGAATGTCTCCCGTCCTACCTTTGGTCGTATTCTTGATTCTGCTCACAAGAAGGTAGCCGAAGCTATTGTTGATGGCAAGCAGCTTTGCATCCAGGGGGGAGTTATCCGCTCTCTTTGTGACTCTCTTCCAACTGACCGTCCGGATATTTGTGTCTGTCCTGAATGTGGATTTGAGTTTCCGCACGTCAAGGGAAAACCTTGCAGGGAGACGCGCTGCTCGCAGTGTGGCGCCTCACTGAAACGCAAGGGTGGCTGCATGACGGAGCTGTAACCCTGATTGCTGCTTATGGTATTGAATGAACGTTTTACTTTTTTTACTATGACTGATACATGGAACAGTGCGGATAAATTCAATCGTGAGGCTTCGCAATGGGATGAAAATCCGCAACGAAGAGCGGTTGCGCTCGGTGTTGCGCATGCAATTATTGCGGCTGTGACGCCAAAGAAAACCATGCGTGCTCTGGAGTTTGGATGCGGTACCGGTCTGGTCAGCATGGAAATTGCGCCGCTTGTGAAAAGGCTTTCAGCAGTTGATACCTCCCCGGAGATGCTTGCTGTGCTCCAGGCGAAAATCAGCAGATCCGGCATAACGAATATCGAAACGAGTTGTACCAATCTTTCAACATCCACCGAAAGCGCATTCAATGAACAACAGTTTGAGCTGATTTACAGCAGCATGACGCTTCACCATATTGATGATACCGCAGCTTTTTTAAACAGCATCTCCGCTCGTCTCTCTCCTAGAGGCATTCTCGCCCTTGCGGATCTTGATCTGGAAGATGGTTTGTTTCATGACGACCCCCTTGAAAAGGTGCATTATGGATTTGATCGCAGAGAGCTTGCCGCTTTGCTGAATGGTGCAGGGTTACAGGTAACGTCGTTTGAGACTATTTACACGTTTAACAAAACAAACAGGGCTGGCATCATCGCACCATATCCAGTATTTCTGGTGACCGCGACAAAAACCCAACCAATAATTCAAAAATGATGTATAGAGGAAATCGGCTCCTGATAACTGGAGTACTGGCCCTCATGTTTTTGTCAGCAACGGGGTGCAGCGGTCGACCAGAAAAGGTTGTTGATCATGACGGCAACAGTTACACGGCCATTCAGATTGGATCGATGATCTGGACAGGAAAAAATCTTGATGTTGCACACTACCGGAATGGTGATTCAATTCCTGAAGTCTCGGATCCTGAAAAATGGGCAATCCTCACAACGGGTGCCTGGTGTTATAACGAGAACAAGCAGGAAAACGGCACAACCTATGGAAAGCTCTATAACTGGTATGCAGTCAACGATCCGAGGAATCTTGCTCCGAAAGGCTGGCATGTAGCCACCGATGCTGAATGGAGTGCTCTTGGAGATGTGCTCGGCGGACCGGAAAATGCCGGTGGCGCACTCAAGGCATCAAGACTCTGGAAAGAGCCGAAAAGTGAGGGTGACAACAAAAACGGTTTTGAAGCTTTCCCGGCAGGAGCACGGCGGGATAGTGACGGGAAGTTCATGCAACCGGGTGAATACAGCCGCTTATGGTCTGCGACAGAATCTACTGCAAAAAGCGCGTGGAGTCGATCCCTTGGTTATTTTGATGCAGCATTGCGAAGAGGCAAGGCTAATAAACATACCGGATTTTCAGTTCGATGCGTGAAGGATTAACCAATACCCATAAACAGAAATCATGAGAGAGGCCCATAATCCTATTTTTTTAACCTTCACCTCCCATTGCTCTGAATATTGATCGTGCTGTCTTTGCCATTGCAGGTTTTTTTGTGCTTTCAAGCGTTTTATGCTTGAATCCCTTGATGCCATCACCGGGATATATATCCAGGCCTTATGAAAAGCAATAAAAAGCCACAATGGCGTCCATTGCCCATCCCGCCGAAATATCTTGCCGGGATGTTTTTTGTTTTGGTTATTGCATTCTCAGCTACAGCTTTTCTGCATTATAAATCTCGAATGGAAGAGATTGAGAATCTGATGCACGAGGAGTCTTCACTGCTTGTTCATTTTCTTACCGAAGGCGCCGAAACAGCGCTTATCGGGTATAATGAGATCAATGCTCTTGTCACCGGGGGATTGGCGGACCAGTTGCGGCTTATCGAGCGTATGGACTCTCAGAAAGCGTTGACATCCCATGATCTTTCTGAAATTGCCGGTAAAAGCGGCATGTATCGAATAACCATTATTGACCGTGACGGCAAGCGAATTGCATGGAACTCACCGCCAGATCATACACCTCTTCTCCGGAATTGCGATCCCTCCAGTCAGCTCATGCCGATCCTTTCCGGAAAAACAGAGATACTCAACCTCGGGATCAGGGAGAGTGATTCCGGAAAAGGCGTCCGGTTGGTGGTTGCTGTGGCCAGAAGGCGAGGCGGCGCCATTGTCGGCAATGTTGATGCATCAAGGCTTCTTGCCATGCAGCGGGAGATTGGACCCGGAAGACTTATCCAGCGCACGGGTCACGATGCGGCGGGGATCGATTATATCATCTGGCAGGATACGACCGCCATCATTGCCGCAACACCCAATGTGACTGAAACCGAAACCATACAATCCGACCCGGCGCTTTCGAGGGCACTTCAACAGAACAAGTCAATCACCAGGTTTACAAAATTCAGAGGCAGAGACGTTTTTGAAGTCATCAAGCCGTTTCTCTATCAAGGCAACAAAGTCGGCCTGCTTCGTATCGGACTGAAAATCGATCATTTTATGGAAGCATCAGAGAAAATTCAAACTCGACTTCTGTTGCTTCTCGCCCTTGCAGTTATAGGAGGGCTGGCGGTCTTCAATCTTATTATCACCCGACGGAATGAATTGATGGTCAAGGAGGCGTACCTTCGTGAAAAGCTGTTTTCCTCCTCTATCCTCGAAAATATGGCGGATGCGGTTATAGCAGTAAACACTGAGGGGCGCATCACACTGGTCAACAGTGCAGCAGAACAGCTTTTCAGTATAACAGGTGCCGATGTGATTGACAAGCCAGTCAGGGAGATTCTGCCTGAGTGTGGAACATTCCTCATGGCGCTGATTGCCAGTCCGACGACTTCAAACACAAAGGAGTTCGAATGCATCACCAAAAACCGTCGGCTCATACTTTCAGGGCACTTCAGCCTCATCACTGGCACTGAGAACTTTTCGGACGGGGCTTTTGTCGTCTTGAGGGATATGACTGAGCAACGGTCAATGCAGAAAGTGATCGAGCGTCAGGAAAAACTTACCGCAATGGGCGAACTTGCTTCCGGGGTGGCGCATGAAATCCGCAATCCTCTCAATGCAATCGGCGTTTTGGGGCAGCGGCTCGACATGGAGTTTTCGCCAACCGAAGACGAGCAGGAATATCATCATCTTGTTCGAGCGATCGTCTCTGAGGTGCATAGAGTAAATGCCATCATTCAGCGATTTCTGAAATTTGCCCGCCCTCCACAGCTCATGCTGATGCCTTCTGACCTTGACGAATTGTTAGAACAATACCGGCCTGTTCTGGAGGGTGAGGCCGAGGCGAAAGGATTACAATTCATAGTGAAAGCTTGTTCGGAAAGCAAGGTTTCTATCGACAGGGAGCAGATGCAGCAGGTATTGCTCAATCTTGTCCGGAATGCGGTAGAAGCCACCCAACCAAACGGAACAGTGACTGTCACCGCAGGCAAGCGTTCTGGAAATGCCTTCATTGAGGTTGCGGACACCGGGAAAGGGATTCCCGGAAAAATGTTGTCTCAGATATTCAATCTTTATTTTACCTCAAAGGACAATGGTACCGGAATGGGCCTAAGCATAGCCAACCAGATCGTTCAGGCTCATGGAGGAATTCTGGAAGTCGAAAGCTGTGAAGGGGCGGGCAGCGTTTTCAGAATTGTTCTGCCCCTGTTGTGAAGGGCTATTGGCAGTAACAAAATATAGGAACGGCACAATGGATTATACGATTCTGGTAGTCGAAGATGAGACGGTACAACTGGAAAGCCTTGCCGGATTTTTGGCAAAACAGGGTTATCAGGTTCTGAAGGCGGCTCACCCTGAAAACGCACTCGAAACTGTCAGGGAAAATGCGGTCGATATTGTTCTCTCCGATTTCAAGATGCCCGGTATGAGCGGCGTTGAGCTTCTTGAAGCCATAAAGGAGATCAATCCTTCTGTTCAGGTCATTATCATGACCGCTTATGGCACCGTGGAATCAGCAATAGAGGCCATGAAGCTGGGGGCTGCCGACTACATCACCAAGCCGATTGATCTTTACCGGCTTCAGGTACTGATACGCAACATTGTCGAACGAAAACAACTCGTCAGCGAAAACAGGCTGCTTCGCCAGCAGCTTTCAGAGCGTTTCAGTGTTGAAGGCATAATATCGGAATCCTCCGGGATGAGCCTTGTTCTGAATATTGCCGGCAGGGTAGCCGACAGCAATGCATCCGTGCTGATTACCGGCGAGACCGGCACAGGCAAGGAACTCATCGCAAAAAGTGTTCATTTTTCAGGATCCCGGCATGACCAACCTTTTGTCGCTGTCAATTGTGCTGCACTACCGGATAATCTGCTTGAAAGTGAACTGTTTGGTCATGAAAAGGGCGCGTATACCGGTGCCGACCGACAGCGGAAAGGTCGATTTGAGACGGCGGATGGCGGCACACTGTTCATTGATGAAGTCGGCGAAATTCCCCTTTCCCTCCAGGTCAAGTTACTGCGGGTATTACAGGAGAAAACCTTTGAGCGGATTGGCAGCAACACTCCCCTCAAGGCAAATGCCCGCATTGTCGCGGCAACAAACCGTGACCTCGAAGCAATGGTCAGAGAGGGGACATTTCGTCAGGATCTGTTCTATCGGCTGAATGTTGTTTCAATAAGGATTCCACCACTGAGAGAGCGACGTGAAGATATTCCTCCACTTGCCGAACTCTTTGTCCGTCGTTTTGCATCAGAAAATAACAAGCGGATTGCCGGAATTTCAAGAGAGGCCATGGATACTTTGATGAAATACTCTTACCCTGGAAATGTCCGCGAGCTGGAAAACATCATTCAACAATCAGTCGTGCTTTCCCGTGGCGAAACGATTATGGTAAACGACCTTCCCGTCAGGGTTTATGAGGGTATACAGAATGCTGGTTCATGGCAATCAGGGAGCGCCTCCTTTACTGAAAAGGTCGAAGCATTTGAACGGTCATTGATCCTTGATGCACTCAGAGGGGCTGGTCAAGTGCAGACGAGAGCCGCAGAACTGCTCGGTATCAGTGAACGGCACCTGCGTTACAAGCTGAAAAAGTATGGCATGAAGTAGGGATCTGGACGATTTACCATCGACCATTTGGTCGAAGCAATGACCAAATGGTCGGCATTATTGGATATCAGTAACCGAAAAAAGAAATGCTTTCTTCCTTTAAAATACTTTTATATAATCATTTATAATATTGATCCGACGAGTGGCACGCTAATTGTAATATTAATTGCATGGGTTAGAACTCTGGAGGACAAAGCCCTTTCGATCAATTAACAAGAACATATCGTTATTTTAAAGGAGAAAGCCATGAAACAGTTTATTCGTTTAGTTGCAGTCGCAGGCATGATCTTCAGCTTTGCACCATCAGCCCAGGTTTTTGCTGCAGGGAACCCGCTTGCCAACATGTTCGGAATCGGGTTTGTCGATCTGAATGGAGATGGCATCAACGATAACGCACCGGATGCTAACGGAGATGGCATTCCAAACGGCCAGGATCCTAATTACGTCCGACCTCAGGACGGGAGCGGAAGCCGTAGAGGGGCAACAGCAGGAACGTCATTGACCACCGGAACGGGAACTGGTGTTTGTGATGGTACAGGTACTAATGGAAGCGCAAGAAGAGGTCGCTGAGAGACTCCTGCGATTGCCGCTTGTTCAGTCGGATGAGGGAGCGCTTCGGCGCTCTTTTGTCTTTTTCAGGTAATCGAGAAATGATAAGCCATGATTTCAAAACAAATCGTTTTTACCATGATCCTTGTTTCCGGATTCTGTCAACCGGTACTGGCTGGAGAAGCAGCATCAAGCAACCCGACATCCAGTATGAGCCCGGCAGTTGAATCCGGGAACAGAGACCCGAAAAAGCTGCAATTTATCGATGAAGATGGTGATGGGATCAATGACGCAGTTCAGGGACGGGCAGGATTCTCAAACACAAACAGAAAAATCTTTGATGGTTCATGCTTTGGTGAGCAGTCAGAGAGCAGGTTGTTTACGGATGGCCCTGCAGGCAGGGGAGTTGGCAAAGGCTCAGGATCACCCCGGGGTGGTTCACGGAGGTAACAACCATAAAAAATGAGCACTATGAAGCATCTTGCTGGTCTATTTTTGTTTATTGCACTATGGCCGATGGTTGCAGCAGCAGAATGGCAGACCAAAGCCTCAGTTTCTGGCAGTATGGAAGACAACGTCTTTCGAAACAGCAGGCCGGAAAAAGATGCGATTACTGAGGTGGATTTGCGTATGGGGTATGCGTGGGATTGGGAGAAATGGAGTGCGCTGGCATCATACGAAGGCAAGTATATCAATTTTGCTGATCATGCTGAGCGTAACTATCTATCACCTCAAATCACTCTGGCTGCTCAGCTTAATCTTGAAAAGAAAGGTTGGGTTCGTAGCGGATTACGAGCACGAACAAGGATAGACAGTGATACCTATGCGCTCTATGACTATCATGAAGTTGTGGGATTTGTGGATGCAAAATTGCCAGGGAACGACCTTATGACGCTTTTTGCCGGTTACAGCCTGAGTAACAGGCGCTATAATGAACTTGAAGAACTTGACAATCTGGAACACCAGTTGTACGGGGGATTGCAAATGCCTCTTGAAAGCGGGCCAACTATTGCTGTTTACTCTGAACTCGGCTACAAGCAATACCTGTCACCCCTCGACACGGGAACGACCATCGTGAGGCAGGGATATCGAGGAAGAAATATTGTTACAACAGGCACAAAGAAAGAGTTTACTAACGTTGGACAATGGGTCAATTCCCTCAGCGTATCAAGCCCGGTGATCGATGACAAGACGGGAATCAGGTTCTCCGTAAAGTACCGTATCAATTTTGGGGATAGTAATCTCCTTCTCAGCGGATTGTCAGCCGATCATTATTCAGAGAATGACCTCTTCGACGACCGATATGGCTATGAAAGCAGGGAGTTTGGCGTGATGGTATCACGGATACTTCTTTATGGCGTTACGGCACGAGTTGGATATGATCAAGCAATTAAAGATTACACTGAAACGGCGCATGATATCTCTGGCAATCCGGTCTTGACAAATCCGGAAAGAAGTGATAATTACCGACGACTGTGGGCGCGAATCGAAAAAGCTGTTTTACTTTCCGGCAAAGGAACGCAGTTACGGTTGTACGGAGAATACCAGAAGATTTGGAACGACTCAAATGATGCGTTTGACCATTACAACTCGGCATCAACCACTTCTGGCGTGGAACTGGTTTTCTGACGCATCCTTTGTAAGGGCTCATTGCAATGGAGGACGGTATGGATGGTTGAAATTTATAATAGGTATTGATGGGCACCGCTCCAACTTGATAAGAGCGAATATGTGTATATTGTTGTAAATCACTAACTGGAGAATAATGATGAAAAAATTTATGTCCGTGTGTATCCTGTCCGGTTTGGTGTCAGGGTTTTCGCCATCCATCATCTCGGCTAAAACATTGAGCGGTCAAGAGATTTTTACCAGGAATTGCAGTGTTTGCCATTCCGTCATGCCACCGCCAAAAAACGCCCCACCGATAACTCCTCTTGCGTCTCGATACCATCAGAGATTCAAAACAAAAAAAGAGGGTGTCAATCACCTCGTTACATACCTGAAATCACCGAACAAGGACAACGCGATTGATCCTCAAGCCATTACCAGATTCGGCCTTATGCCTGCCCTGGTTCTGCCGGATGCGGAATTGAGAACCGTAGCAGAATGGGTATGGGATCAGTACAACCCGAATATGGGTATGGGTAGGGGTATGGGCATGGGCCGAGGCCGGGGAATGAATCAGTAATTCAGGATTAATCCCCCTGTTTATGCCATGAACAGATTGTTCAGATTGTTTTTTATCACTATAGCCGTGCTGTTCAGTCCTGTAGCTAATGCAGCGACAACCACTGAACAGCACGCAAGCTTTGACCATAGCAGGCTGAGTCCTTCAGCGCAGTGTATCAGATGCCATAAACGTGAACAGCCGGATGATAATCTGCACCGCGAGTCCAAGGCAAACTGCTCATCATGCCACGATACAAAACAATGGAAACCAACAGTAACAAAGCCATGAAAAAATCATTCAGTTGGAGGGTTTTTATAAGCTTCGGGCTTTTTATAGCGTTAGTTATGATGCTGGTTTCAGGGGTGATCCTTTATCTCTCGCCTCCAGGAAGAGTTGCCAACTGGACTGACTGGCGAATGATTGGTCTTACAAAAAGGGGATGGCAGAACCAGCATATCATCTTCGGCTTTTCCTTTTTAATCCTCTCGGTGTTCCATTTGTTTTTTATCAACTGGAAAGCGTTTCTTTCCTACCTGAAATCAAAGACCAGCGAAGGCCTTAAAAACCCCGGGGAGCTGCTCACTATAGTAATTCTCTCCTCCTTATTCGGAACAGGGACATACTTTGACATCGAACCATTCTCGGCAGTCATCAAGTTTGGCGATACCATATCAAACTCCTGGGAACGTCAGGAAAAGCAAGCCCCGGTACCACATGCAGAGCTCATGACCATTCAACAACTTGCAGAGCAACCAGGACTTGGTGGTGATCCGGAAGCGATAATAAAAAAGCTGGAAAAGGCGGGTTTAAAAGGTGCGGCCCGGAATAAAACTCTTGCTGAAATAGCAACCATGAATGGAAAGACAGCCGAAGAAGTCTATGAATATATTGCACCGGCCAAAACCGCAAAACATAGCATACAGGGGAAGGGTTTCGGGAAAAAAACCTTGCAGGAGATAGCCGACGAGGGTGGTGTTTCATCGACGTCACTGCAGCTTGCGCTTCGGCAGAAAGGCATTGAAGCAACACCCGACTCCCCGTTAAAATCGATCGCAGAGAACAACAAGATTGAAATGAGCGAGCTGCGGAAAATACTGGAGACAATGATCAGCAGGTAATTTTTCTGGACCTATACCCGGCAACAACAATCTCATTCATTATCAGTGCTAAAAATGTGAAAATATTTTGTTTCAAAGTTTGAAAAATTGCGAACAAGTTGTTAATTACATAACTGTATAATCTGTCTGTTGTATGCTTGGCAGGTTTCCGGCATAGTTCGCTGCATGAGCTGGATTTCCAATTCTCTTTTTATTGGGTGGCAATACCTGCTTAAATTTCTGTTTTTTATAGTTTTAAAGAATTTACCTCATATAATTTTTATAGTAATTTAAAGGAGCAAATTATGGCAATTGAAGTCAATGGTGTCCGTGCTGAAACTGATGAGAATGGATATCTCGTTAATCTTGAAGACTGGACAGAGGATATTGCGAAGGTGCTGGCAGAGGGCGAAGAGATCGAAATGACTCAGGCGCATTGGGATATGATCAATTTTCTCAGAGGATATTATGAAGAATATCAGATTGCCCCAGCCGTAAAGGTGCTTACCAAGGCCATTGCCACAGAGAAGGATATGGATAAAAAAGCGGCATCCGAATTTCTGTACGGGCTTTTTCCAAAAGGGCCAGGTTTACAGGCCTGCAAAATTGCCGGACTACCGAAACCTACGGGTTGCGTTTAATCGACAGAAGAGAGGTTTGCTGATCCCAATTTTACTGTGAATCAAAGGAGGTCATAATGGAAGGCGCTCAAAAGGCTGCTTCAGATGAAGTAATACAGGGCAAAAACGGTGGGAACGGGAAGTTTCTGAACCCCACCCCTATGCTCGATGAACTGGAAAAAGGGCCATGGCCAAGTTTTATTTCCGGGTTCAAGGAACTTGCCGAAAGAACGGAAAAGCCCATGTTGCGTGGGGTTATGGATCAGCTTGAGTATTCCTACAATACCAAAATGGGGTACTGGAAAGGTGGTCTGGTAACGGTCGACGGTTATGGCGCCGGTGTTATTACGCGCTATTCAATGATAAAAGACAAGTTTCCGGAAGCGACTGAATTTCACACGATGCGAATTCAGCCGGCCCCGGGACTTCACTACAACACAGAGATGCTTCGCGGACTTTGTGATACCTGGGAAAAGTATGGCAGCGGTATCATTACCCTCCATGGACAGACCGGTGATATCATGCTGCAAGGCATTGAACAGGATAAAGTTCAGGAGTGCTTTGATGAGCTCAACCAGGCTGGCTGGGATCTCGGCGGCGCTGGCGCGGGTATGCGTACAGCGGTTTCCTGTATCGGACCAGGTCGCTGCGAAAATGCCTGTTACGATGATCTCAAAGCGCATCTCAAGCTGCTCAAACATTTTGTGGGGCCGCTTCATCGTCCCGAGTGGAACTATAAAATCAAGCTGAAGTTTTCAGGATGTCCGAATGATTGCACCAATGCCATCATGCGCTCCGATCTGGCTGTTATAGGAACATGGAAAGATGCAATCCAGATTGAACCCGAAGAGGTGACGGCCTGGGTAGAAAAAAATGGTATTGATGCCGTTGTGAACCAGGTGATCAATCTTTGTCCGACAAAGGCCATATCGCTTAAAGATGGTGAGATGGTTATTGACAGCAGGGATTGCGTGCGCTGCATGCATTGTCTGAACGTTATGCCCAAGGCGCTTTCTCCCGGCAATGAGAGGGGAATTTCCCTCCTGATGGGAGGAAAGAACACCCTGAAAGTCGGTGTCAACATGGGATCGCTGATAGTGCCCTTCATGAAGATGGAGAGTGACGAGGATATGGATGAGTTTATCGAGCTGGTCGAAGGAATTATCGACTGGTGGGATGACAACGGTCTCGATCACGAACGTATCGGCGAAACCATTGAGCGTGTTGGCCTGAAGCTCTTCCTTGAAGGCGTCGGTCTTGAAGCAAACATCAACATGGTGACAAGGCCTCGTGACAATCCTTATTTCAAGGCAAAGTACTGAGCTCCTTTGAACGGCAGATTCTCTTGATCGAATTCAACTCTCTCAATGAGGTGGTCATACACCTTGTTGAGAAAGGTAAAATTTAAGGAATAACAATATGAGCAGTCCTGAAAAAAAGTGGAAAACCCTGGAATCGGGGCCTCACAGCTATGAGGAGGCCTTGCATCCGGTTGTAAGAAAGAACTATGGGAAGTGGAAATATCACGAGATTCCAAAACCTGGAGTTTTGAAGCATGTTGCACAGAGTGGTGACGCCATCTATACGGTTCGGGCAGGAACCCCCCGTCAGGACACCGTTGATATGCTGAGACGACTTTGTGATGTTGCCGACAAGTACTGCGATGGTTATCTTCGCTTCACGGTGCGCAATAACGTTGAGTTTCTGACACCCAACGAAGCAAATGTGGAGCCGATGATCCGCGAGCTCGAAGCGATGGGCTTTCCTGTCGGTGGCACGGGAATGTGTGTTTCCTCCGTGTCACATACCCAGGGGTGGCTTCATTGTGATATTCCGGCGACTGATGCTTCAGGAGTTGTGAAGTCGATGATGGATACCCTTTACAATGAATTCAGGGGGATGGAGATGCCGAACAAGGTCAGGCTCTCGACCTCCTGTTGTGCAATCAACTGTGGCGGCCAGGCCGATATCGCCGTGGTTGTCAAACACACCCGTCCCCCAAGAATCAACCACGATCACCTCGCAACCATCTGTGAATTACCGAAAGCGGTTGCCCGCTGTCCGGTTGCGGCCATTCGGCCAACCGTGATCAACGGCAAGAAATCGCTTATGGTTGATGAAGAAAAGTGTATCTGTTGTGGCGCCTGTTTTGGTGCCTGCCCTGCCATGGAGATCAACCACCCTGAACACTCGAAATTTGCGATCTGGGTCGGTGGCAAAAACAGCAATGCCCGTTCCAAACCATCAACGATGAGTATTGTGGCACACAATCTGCCAAACAATCCGCCAAGATGGCCTGAAGTCACCGATGTTATCGGTAAAATTCTGACTGCATACAAAGAGGGCGGACGTCCCTGGGAACGAGTCGGAGAGTGGATTAACCGTATTGGATGGAAACGCTTTTTTGAAGAAACAGGACTTACTTTTGATGATGACATGATTGACAGTTACCGTCATGCAAGAACCACATTCAATCAGTCTGCTCATGTCCGCTTTTAGACTTACAGGAGATAATTCATGAAGGTAGAATCAAATCCAGTCCTTGATTTTGCGACATCTTACGAGTTCCCCCCATACCGTGAACTGACGGGAACTGATAAAATTGTTGCCTTTGGAGATCATAGTCACAAGTGTCCTGTCTATGTCAGCCAGCTTCCGCCATGTTCGGCGGAATGTCCGGCAGGGGAGAATATCAGGGGGTATCAGCGGTTGCTGAACGGTATCGACAAATCCGACAATGCGTGGAAAGCCGCATGGGAGATGATTGTCGATGCTAATCCTTTTCCTGCGGTTATGGGCAGGATCTGTCCTCATCCCTGCCAGAGCGCATGCAATCGCCAGTACCACGACGAAAGTGTGGCCATTAATGCCGTTGAGCAGGCGATTGGCAATTACGGTATCGAAGCAGGCCTGCAACTGCCAGGAGCAGGGCCTGACACAGGCAAGAGAGTTGCTGTTATAGGAGGCGGCCCGGCAGGACTTTCCGCAGCATACCAGCTTCGTCGAAAAGGACATGCCGTAACGATTTACGATGCCAATGAAAAACTTGGCGGTATGGTGCTCTATGGCATCATGGGCTACAGGGTCGATCGCAAAATCCTTGAAACAGAAATTCAGCGTATTATCAGCCTTGGGGTTGAGACCAAAATGGGAGTACGTGTTGGAACGGATATCTCCCTTGAACAACTCGATCAAGAGTACGATGCGATTTTTCTGGCCCCAGGCGCACAGGTTGGTCGTTCTCTTCCTGTCCCGGGTTCCGCTGATACTCCCGGTGTGACCAACGCCATTGATTTTCTGAGAAATTACGAAGTTCAGGGCGATGACGTCAGTATAGGCAAAAAGGTATTGATTATCGGCGATGGAAACGTCGCGATGGATGTGGCGCGTCTTGCGCTTCGGCTTGGTTCCCAGGCTTCAGTAGTAGCCGGTGTTCCAAAAGAGGAGATGGCTTGCTTCCAGATCGAATTTGATGATGCAGCAAGGGAAGGCACAACCATGTACTTCCTTACAGGGGCGCTTGAAGTCATTAAGGGAAAAGATGGCGTTCAGGCTCTGCGCTGTGCACGCATGGTGAAAAAAGTGAAAGGAGAAGAGGGCTGGAATTCACCAATTCCCTTTTTCAGGTATAAAAATACTGAAGAAACGTTTGACATTGAGGCTGATATGATTGTTGCTGCCATCGGGCAGACAGCCGACATGCGTGGTTTTGAAAGCGTTACAGCCACCAGCCCATGGTTAAAGGTTGACCGATATTATCGTCTGCAAGGCAAAGAAAAAATGTTTGGAGGTGGAGACGCCATAAAAGTCGATCTTATCACCACGGCCGTTGGTCACGGACGCAAGGCCGCCAATTCCATCGATGCTTTTCTTAAAGGGGAGTCTCTTCCTGAGCAGGGTTATCGGGAGATAACAAAAGTCCAGAAGCAGGACGTGCTTTACTTTATGCATTCAGAACAGGCAAAGCGCGAGACCATTGAGCTGGTTGAGGTGGTTGGTAACCACGATGAACTTCTTGTAGCGCTGACAGAGAGTCAAGTAAAGGCGGAGTCAGAGCGTTGCATGAGTTGCGGGCTCTGTTTCGACTGCAAACAGTGCGTCTCATTCTGTCCCCAGGAAGCAGTTACCCGGTTCAGGGACAATCCTCCCGGTGAAGTGGTCTATACCAATTATTCCAAATGCGTCGGATGCCATCTTTGTTCACTGGTCTGCCCTTCCGGGTATATCCAGATGGGGATGGGTGAAGGCCTTTAGGCACCGGGAAAAGAAACCATGAAAACAAGAGGAGATACAGGATCCATGTCAGAAGATGTCATACATCAGGTTCAGGAGGCCATTGCAAGCTCCAGAAAGTGGGCTGAAACAGGCTGGCCGGTTACTTTTGGTCCCCGAAATGTAGAAGTATCATCGCTCAAGCAGGCCCAGTCACTGCCGAAAAATTTTGTTTTTCGGCTGGAGGCGCTTAACTATTGGAATCAGGCGAAACTTACCGGAAATGATGCTGCTGATTCAGGCCAGAAGGCGCTGGATGCACTGAAAAACAGCAACGTTTCTGCCGCCGATAACGCGCTCTATTTTTGCCAGTTTATCGAAAAACCATTTGCTGAAAATGCAAAAACATGGTTGCCGCTTTATGAGGCATTTAAAGAAAAACGTGCAGGGGTGTGACCGCGCGGCAGTGTCTGTTTTTTTCATAAACTCTTAACGAACGGATCGGTAGTGAAAATAGGAATTTTGCTCAAGGAGGGACCATATAACCACCAGGCCTCTGATACAGCCTTCAAGTTTGCTGAAGCCGCCATCAAAAAAGGACATACGGTTGATGCGGTCTTTCTGTACAATGATGGTGTCACCAATGTGACAAAGCTCATGGATCCACCACAGGACGATCGCAATATCGCTGCTCGCTGGAGTGAACTGAGCCAGAAACACGGTGTTGAGATCCTTGCATGTATAGCAGCCTCCAAACGTCGGGGAATCAGTGATGACGTTCTTGTCGAGGGAAGCGCTATCACCGGCCTTGGAACCCTTACTGACATTGCCATCCGTAACGACCGACTGGTAACCTTTGGAGATTGAAGTATCTATGGAAAATGAAAATGTAAAGAAGATCATGCATGTGCTGCGCCATGCGCCGCACGGCACCATCTATACATACGAGGGGCTGGAGATGATTTTGATCATGGCCGCCTACGAGCAGGATCTTTCGGTTGTCTTTATTGGCGACGGAGTCTATGCCCTCAAAAAAGGTCAGGATACCAGTGGTATCAGTATCAAGGGTTTTTCCCGTACCTTCATGGCGCTGGATGGCTATGATGTGGAAAAACTTTATGTCGACAGAGTCTCACTGGAAGAACGGGGTTTGACCGAAGAGGATCTTGTCGTGGATGTCAAAGTGCTTGATGCCGAAGAAACAGGCCGGCTGATGCAGGAACAGGATGTCATTATTCACCATTGATCCGTAGGACCCATGTTACACACTATCAATAAGTCTCCTTTTGAAACCACTACATTCGAGACCTGCATCAGGTTTCTTGTGCCGGGAGATCCCGTTCTCTTTATTGAAGACGGCGTTTATGCGGTACAGTCAGGCAACAAATTTTCACCCACGATTGAGCGGGTTCTGAAAACCAATCCTGTTTTTGCCCTGGGGCCCGATCTGGATGCGCGGGGAATTGGCGATATTGCCGACGGTGTTGAAAGCGTTGATTACGAAGGATTTGTCGGCCTTGTCGAAGAACACCAGGTGAACAGTTGGTTTTGAATTGTAGACTGATGGCAGCATTTTGAAATGGGTACTCAGTACGTTATGAAGAGAGGATGGACAGAATTTCTGGAGGCCAACAAGAAAGCAATGCTTGAGCAATGGCTCGATTGTGCGCTTGCCTTGTTTCCCGAAAAAATGGGTTACAGTACTCCGATTGCCATGGTGTTTTCCGGAGCGCTGGAAAAGATTCTCTCCTCACTCGGAAAGAGTGAAAACGATTGTAAGGAGGCCCTTGACGATGTGACAAGGATTTTAGCCGTACAGAACTTTCCGCCGTCAAAAGCATTGTCAATTTTTTTGGAACCGAAACTCATTCTGCGTGACATCATGATGAAAACCACAGTGGCAGACACCTTGATGCAGGAGGCATTCAATTCGCGTCTTGACGCACTCACTCTTGAGGCATTCGACAGTTATATGCGACATCGGGAAAAAATATATCAGCTTAAAGTTGAAGAGGGCAGCCGCCGTATGTACATGGCGTTGAGGAGGGCTGAGGCATGAAGAAAGTGCTTATGCCGCTTGTCATGGTGGCACTTCTTGCGCTTGTCCCTTTTGTGGGCGTGCAATATGCAGGCTTATCTTACCTGTTCGGTGTTATCATTCCCTATACGGCAATTGTTGTCTTGCTGGCTGGCTTTTTCCTGCGTCTGGCCGACTGGTTCAGAAGACCGGTTCCCTTCCGTATTCCAACCACCTGCGGACAGGAGAAATCTCTCGATTGGATCAAGTATGACCGGCTGGAAAGTCCAGCTCATTTCTGGGAAGCAGCAGCTAGGGTTTTGTCTGAAGTGTTTTTCTTTCGCTCTCTTTTCCGCAATACCAAAGCCGAGCTTCATAAAGATGCTAATCTGGCCTACGGATCACACAAATGGCTCTGGCTTGGAGGGCTGGCGTTTCATTGGTCACTGCTTGTTATTGTACTTCGCCACTCCCGTTTCTTTTTTGTCATGGTTCCCGGATTAACCGATTTTCTGGATCATGCCGACGGTTTTCTTGATGTCACCCTTCCAACCTTTTATATCACCGACGCGGTGGTTCTTGCGGCCATCACCTTTCTTGTCTTTCGCCGGCTGAACGATGCAAAAATGCGTCTCATTTCATTGCAGACGGATTACTTCCCGCTTTTTCTCATAGCGGCTATCGTGGTCGTTGGAGTTCTCATGCGCTACGTGGTAAGGCTGGATATCATGCCGGTCAAAGACCAGATGCTGAGGCTTGTCAACTTCAGTGTTGATGATCCTGGAGAAATAGGCACACTCTTTTATGTTCATCTCTTCCTGGTTTCAGTGCTTGCCATCTACTTCCCCTTCAGCAAGCTGATGCATGCCGGAGCGATTTTTTTAAGTCCGACCCGCAATCTGACCAATAACAGTCGTCAAAAACGGCATATCAATCCCTGGAATGCGGAGATCAAGTTCAGAACATACTCCGAGTACGAGGATGATTACCGCGAGAAGATGAAAAAGGCCAAGCTGCCGATTGAAAAGCAATAATTATGTCGAAATACGCTCCCAAACTATCCGAGCTTAAAAAAGAGTTCGACGAAAAGCCCAGTGTACTGAAAGGGGACTATTCTGCCCAGGAGTGGTGGGACAGACCCGTCGAGTTCCGTGACGGAAACTGGTGTTTCCCCGGCAAACAGGAGGTGCTTGCAGATCTTGGGTTTGCCAATCCAAGGAAATGGGCGGCAACCGACGAGGACTGGCAACTGCCTGCAGACTGGCAGAAAACAATCAGTGATGGATTGCAAAGCCGCCTGAAGAAGTACCGTTCACTGAAGCTTTTTCTTGATGCCTGCGTTCGTTGCGGAGCTTGTGCCGACAAATGCCATTTTTTTCTTGGTACCGGTGATCCCAAGAATATGCCGGTGCTCCGTGCAGAGCTGCTTCGCTCGGTCTATCGCAATGATTTTCCTCTTGTCGAGAAGATTCTGAAAGGATTTTCAGGCTCACGGAAGCTGACGAAAGCGGTGATCAAAGAGTGGCACATGTATTTTAACCAATGTACCGAATGTCGCCGCTGCTCTGTTTTCTGCCCCTTCGGGATCGATACGGCGGAGATAACTATGCTGGTCAGGGAGCTGCTGAACCTTATCGGCGTGAACAACAACTGGATTCTTGCGCCGGTTTCAAATTGCAACCGCACCGGGAACCATCTTGGTATTGAACCGCATACCTTTGTGCAGAATATCATGTCACTTGCCGAGGATATTGAAGATCATACCGGTGTTAACGTGGATCCAACCTTTAACCGCAAAGGTGCGGAGGTGCTCTTCATTACTCCTTCCGGTGATGTGTTCGGTGATCCCGGTGTCTATACGATGATGGGTTACCTGTTACTCTTCAAGCATATTGGTCTTGATTATACGATAAGCACTTATGCTTCTGAAGGCGGAAACTTCGGCATGTTCACCTCGAACGATATGATGAAGAAGCTGAACGCCAAGATGTATCACGAAGCAAAACGGCTTGGTGTGAAATGGATACTCGGTGGTGAGTGCGGGCACATGTGGCGTGTGGTGCATCAGTATATGAACACTATGAACGGCCCGGCTGATTTTCTTGAAGTGCCGGTTTCTCCGATTACAGGAACACGGTTCAGCAATGCCGCCGCAACCAAAATGGTACACATTGCAGAATTTACGGCTGACTTGATTCATCATAAAAAACTGAAACTGGATCCGAAACGGAACGATCATCTGCGGACAACCTTTCATGACTCCTGCAACGTCGCCAGAGGCATGGGCATGTTCGAGGAACCGCGCTCGATTCTCCGGAACGTCTGCAACAGTTTTCATGAAATGCCGGAGGATACCATCCGGGAGAAGACCTTCTGCTGCGGCTCCGGAAGTGGGCTGAATGCTGAAGAGTATATGGATATTCGTATGAGGGGTGGATTCCCGAGAGCCAATGCCGTCAAGCAGGTCAAAGATCGCCACAAGGTCAACTCTCTTGTGACCATCTGTGCCATCGATCGGGCCAGTCTTCCTCCTCTGATGAATTACTGGAATCCGGGAGTATCTGTTTATGGTCTTCATGAACTCGTCGGCAATGCGCTTGTCATGCAGGGAGAGAAAAAGAGAACCACCGACTTAAGGGAGAATCCAATGGCAGGTTTTGAGGATGGAGGTGATGATGATGAGTAAAAAACTCCTTTGGATTTTTGCCGTTACAGCCATGATGCTCTTTGCTGTACTGAATGTTTTCCGCAAAGGGGAGGCTGAAACCCCACCGCCACTATCTGTACATAAGTCCGTGGCGATTGACAGTAGCAAATGTATCGCACCGGCATCGTTCATGCGTGCCAATCACATGCAGGTGTTGTATGAGTGGCGGAATTCATCGGTTCGAACCGGGAATCGAGTCTACATCGCTTCAAATGGCAGTAAGTATGAGAAGAGCCTGAATACCTGTCTTGGTTGTCACTCCAACAACAGGCTTTTTTGCTTCAACTGTCATAGCTATGCCAATGTTAAACCAAAGTGCTGGAATTGTCATCTGTCTCCGATGGAAACACCATGATGAATGAACAAAGAAGAGAATTTATCAAGAAAACCGCATTAGGGGTTCTTGTCGGGCTCGGAGCTGCATCCGGGCTTGTTCCCGCCTTTTCGCTGGAAAAAACGGTTCTTCCTGTCTGGGATGAAAAACCGGTTCCGGGAAAAATACGTTGGGGGATGCTGATTGATACGCGCAAATGCAAGGAGGGGTGCCAGCAATGCGCAGCCGCCTGCCATCACGCCCATAACGTCCCTGATTTCAGGAACAAAAAAGACGAGATCAAGTGGCTATGGCAAAACCCGTACCAGAAGGTCTTTCCAACAGCGAGTCAGCAATTTGTCAGCAAAGAGATTCAGGATCGCTCCTACCTTGCCCTCTGCAACCATTGCGCCGAATCGCCGTGCACAAAAGCCTGCCCGACCGAAGCGACCTTTAAACGATGGGACGGTATTGTGGCGATGGATTATCATCGCTGCATCGGATGCCGTTTCTGTATGGCGGCTTGCCCTTATGGTTCCCGGAGCTTTAACTGGCAGGATCCTCGCACGGCCATCCACGATCCGGTCACGACCTACCCCACAAGGGAGCAGGGCGTTGTTGAAAAATGCAATTTCTGTTCCGACCGTCTGGTCAAAGGCCAGCAGCCAGCATGCACAGAGGCTTGTCCTGAACAGGCGTTGACCTTCGGAGATCTGAACGATCCCCGCTCCGATATCCGTCTGCTTCTTGAAGCCAATGAAACCATGCAGCGGAAGCCCGAGTTGGGTACCAAACCTTCAGTCTTTTACATTATTTAACGATTTCCCATGATTGAGAAAGCTCTGAAAGGAAACCGCAGTTACTGGATCTGGATAGCCTTCCTGATAGCTGTTATAGCGAACGGCCTCTCTGCCTACGACCAGCAGAGGTGGTTCGGGCTTACGGTTACAGGAATGGGGCGGGATATCAGTTGGGGCCTCTATATTGCGCAATTCACCTTTCTTGTCGGTGTCGCCGCCTCCGCTGTTATGGTGGTACTCCCTTACTATTTGCATCATCAGAAGGAATTTGCCAAAACAGTGATCATTGGTGAGTTCATGGCGGTATCGGCCACTCTCATGAGTATGCTGTTCATTCTGGCTGATATGGGCAGGCCTGATCGTCTTCTGAACATTATGTTATACCCCAGCCCCCACTCTATGGTCTTCTGGGATCTGCTTGTGCTTTCCGGCTATCTTCTCATGAACCTGGTCAGCAGTTGGGCGATGCTCGGTGCCGAAAGGAAGGGAGTGCCGCCCAAAGCCTGGGTCAAGCCTCTGATCTACCTCTCCATTCCCTGGGCATTCAGTGTTCATACCGTTACCGCATTTCTCTATGCAGGAATGCCGGGCCGCCACCTGTGGTTAACGGCAGTCCTGGCCCCGCGCTTTCTCGCTTCAGCATTTGCCGCCGGGACGGCGCTGCTTATTCTTGTCTCCCTTATTCTGAAACGAACAACAGGGTTCGACACCGGCAATGAGGCAAGAACCAAACTTGCGGTACTGGCAACCTACACCGGTTTGGCCAACTTCTTTTTTCTCGGCACCGAATTCTTTACCGCATTTTACAGCAACGTGCCAGCCCATAAAGAGAGTCTGCAATACCTCTTTTTTGGTCTTGAAGGGAAATGCCAGTTCGTCCCCTTGATGTGGTTTTCCCTGATTTCCGGTGTGGCTTCCATCATCGTTCTTCTTGTCCCGGCATTAAGAAAATCAACGCCATGGCTTGTTGGTGCCTGTTCAGCTCTTGTCCTCTCCATCTGGATTGACAAAGGTGTCGGCCTGATTTTGGGAGGATTTGTCCCTTCGCCACTGCAGGATATTGTTCAGTACACTCCCACCGCAACGGAAATTTTCGTTACCCTTGGAATATGGGGTATCGGTATTCTCCTGCTGACACTTTTGCTCAAGGTGGTCGTCGCCGTCAAGATGGAAAAAGAGCAGTGAACTCTTAGTACAGGTTTTGCCTGTTTTCTGTGTTACCTTTTACTCAAGGGCTCCCTGCTTTTCGGGTATGCAGGGGGCCAATTTTTTTTAGATGCCCCGGTGCCGAGAGGTTTTGGGAGATATTGCCAATAAGAAGGGTGAATTATGAAGAGCTTTCTGCCACTGAATATCAGAATAGATAACAAGAAAATTCTCTTTGTCGGAGGCGGTAAAATTGCGCTCCACAAAATCAAGACCGTTCTGCAGTACACCCGGAATATTTCAATCGTATCACCGGAAATTCAGGATGAGTTGCATCAGATGGGTTTCGAGGAGATTCGAAAAGAGTACGAAGCATCAGATCTTGAGGGATTTTTTCTTGTCTATGCCTGCACCAACAACCTTGAGGTGAACCGCAGGATAAAAAACGATGCTGCGGCTTATGGAATTATGGTCAATGTGGTCGATAACCGGGAGTTGTCAGATTTCATTTCACCCGCAGTGATCAAGAAGGATGAGATGACCATTGCCGTCTCCTCAAATGGCGAAAATGTAAAAAAAACAGTTGAGTGGCGAAACAGGATCAAAGCCATGCTCCAGCATGGTGATTTCTTTACAAAGAGTTCCGAACCGCACAAGAAAGGATATGTCTATATCATCGGCGCCGGGCCAGGTGATCCGGAATTACTGACCATAAAGGCTGAAAGAGTGCTTCATGAAGCCGACGTTATTCTTTATGATGATCTGGTGAGCAGCGAGCTTGTCGCCCGGTTTAAAGCCCTGAAAATTTATACCGGCAAAAGAAAAGACCACCATCACTTTGAGCAGGAGGCCATCAATGAAGAGATTATTCGCCATGCCCTGCAAGGGAAAAAAGTTGCACGACTAAAAGGTGGCGACCCCTTTATTTTTGGTCGTGGCGGCGAAGAGATCGAAGTGCTGAGGCAACATGGTATCAGGTATGAAATTATTCCCGGTATTACCGCCGCCCATGGCGCCAGCGCCTACACCGAAATACCGCTGACCATGAGAAAAATCTCCTCATCGGTTGCCTTCTGTACCGGTCATCCCGTCAACAAAATACAGGTGCCGGATGCCGATACCCTTGTCTATTACATGGTGGCATCGACAGTTCAGGAAGTGCTGAATGCTGTTGCGAAAAAAGGAAGGGATGAAAAGACCATGGTCGCTATCGTTCAGAATGCGACAAGGTACAATCAGAAGATTATTACCGGAACTCTGGGTGAATTAAGAAACAGTGAAAAGGCGGTCTATTCGCCGGCATTGCTGATTCTTGGAGAGAATATCAACCAGTTTATTGAGGATAACTGGTACTCCAAAAAGAAAAAGGTGCTGATTGTGGATGAGGATTGTGGCATCTATGCTTCTGAGGAGTATATCAAGGTACAATTCTTCTGCAGGCAGGCTGAAGGCGCAGAGAATACTATGCCTGAACTGAATGAATCTATAGACCTTGACTTTATTGATGAGATATACTTTTCATCATCACTCTGTATCAGAAAATTCCGGGACGTCTATAAAAGTATTCCAGAAAAAATTATCATAAAAACGGCTGATCAGGAGGTCAACGCCGAGTACAGAAAACTTTTCAGCGTTTGAAAATATCGGATGGTAACAAGGGAGTTCGCTCGAACTCCTTCACTTCTTCGCAGCAATTCCATCCACGAGACTCCTGCCAGGCTTTTTCGCAAAGCGGCACCCCGAAAACCTTAAAAAAGTATGCTTTTTGCCAAAGAATCGGTGAGAAGCGGCAGATCTGAAATTGGCGGATAAAGCTGGATGAGCGGCAGCACGGCGGGAACAAAATTACCGAAATGTTCTTTAAGGAACGGGAAAATGTGTAAGTTCTCACTTCAAAATTCACCATCGTCGACGTCAAAAAGAAATATTCACCATCATCCAGACAGACGAAAACAAATTTCTTGACCTTCTCATCAAGCCTTTCAATGAGTCTTGTTTTGGCTTCATGGGCAACGGTCAATGCCAGCCTTGGCAGAATGGCTATACAGGTTTGCATAGCTGTTGTTTCTCTCCCTCTACTCCAAAGAATTATACTGCCGAAACGGTAAGAGAGCAGTATACCAGAGATGTAAATATTTTCGGTTTTCTTATGCAGCAGTACAACATATTATTTAAATGGAGCTATGCAGGAAATGAACACAACATCTCGCGTCCTTTGCAAGGCCTTGCAAGGCAAAATCATGTCAGCGGAACAGGCCGCAGCCCTTATTTCCTCTGGAGACAATGTTGGAATGAGCGGATTTACCGGTTCCGGTTATCCCAAGGCAGTGCCAACAGCGCTTGCCAAACGCATTGAGGATGCCAATAGCAAGGGGCAGAAATTCAGGATTGGCGTATGGACCGGAGCATCCACTGCCCCCGAACTTGATGGCGCACTGGCCAAGGTCGACGGCGTGGAGATGCGTCTCCCTTACCAATCGGATCCCATTTGCCGCAAACGAATCAACGCGGGAGAGATGGAGTATCTCGACATTCATCTCTCTCATGTAGCCCAGTTTGTCTGGTTCGGATTTCTCGGAAAGTTGAATATCGCTGTCGTTGAAGTGGCAGGCATTCTCGAAGACGGGCGCCTGATTCCTTCGACGTCGATTGGCAACAACAAGACATGGCTGGATCAGGCGGACAAGGTCATTCTGGAAGTTAACTCCTGGCAGGATGCCCGTCTGGAAGGAATGCACGACATTTATTACGGCACAAGTCTGCCGCCAAACCGCCTACCGATACCTCTGGTGCATCCACATGACAGGATTGGCGACCCTTACCTGCATTGCGATCCTGATAAAATTATAGCCATCATCGAAACTCATAGCCCGGACCGGAATTCAGAATTTTCCGAGCCTGATGAAAATTCCCGCATGATTGCCGGCCATATTCTCGAATTCCTCGAACACGAAGTAAAAAGAGGACGACTCCCAAAGAATCTGCTGCCCCTGCAATCAGGCGTTGGAAATATTGCCAATGCCGTCATGGCTGGTCTGGACCATGGCCCTTTCGAAAACCTGACAGCATATACTGAAGTACTGCAGGATGGTATGCTTGATATGATCCACTCCGGCAAGCTGATTTCGGCTTCGGCGACAGCCTTTTCTTTGAGCAACAAGGCGCTGGCGGAACTCTATGCCCATCTCGATGAATACAAGAGCAAGATAATTCTGCGCCCCCAGGAAATCAGTAATCATCCGGAAGTGATCCGCCGTCTTGGCGTTATTTCCATGAACGGCATGATAGAAGCCGATATGTATGGCAATGTCAATTCAACCCATGTCATGGGCAGTGCCATCATGAACGGTATCGGAGGTTCCGGTGATTTTGCGCGCAATGCCTACATCTCGATATTCATGACCCCATCGCAGGCAAGGAATGGTCAAATCTCCTGCATTGTGCCTATGGTCTCCCATGTCGACCATACCGAACATGATGTTCAGGTGCTGGTTACCGAGCAGGGCCTTGCTGACCTCCGTGGTCTCTCTCCTAATCAGCGAGCCAAGGTCATCATCGAAAACTGTGCCCACCCGCACTTCAAACCATTACTTCAGGATTATCACAAGCGTGCCTATGACCATTCTTTCGGAAAACACACACCCCATCTGCTCGACGAAGCATTAAGCTGGCATCAGCGTTACCTTACTACCGGTTCCATGTAAGGTTGGGCAAGTTGAAAGACGCATGGGGGAGAGTCTGTATCTCCCCCATGTTCTTCATTTCATTCAGTCGCAGGTTATATCAGTTTGGCTTCAAGCCCCGTAGGGGCGGCATGTTGGTAGCGCTCACCGAATAAAAGCAATCAGCAAGAGAGTGTCCAATTTTCTATAGGTAACCGATCAGGGACTCTGGTAAACACTTTATCTCCCGTGACAAGAACGGCATTGACTGCCTGGGCATGAGCCGCAATCATAAGGTCAAGTGGTGAGAGTGTCACACCTGCGGTTTCACATTTTACTCGAAGATCACCATAGAAGAGGGCAACCTCTTTATCCCAGGCTAATATTTTTACCCGGATCAAAAACTCATGGACTCGGGCTGCAAGACCCTTTGGATAGGCGCGTTTTGCCAAGCCATAGAGTAATTCAGCATGTGTAACCGATGACACCAAAACACGTTGTATTGGTACAGCAACAAGCCTCTCACGAACAAGAGGAATGTCACCTTTGATAATATGACTGGCAATATTCGTATCCAGCATGTAGAGGCTCATTCTGTCCACCCTTCAAAAGGATCTCGCAATTGCTCTGGCTGCGTTCGATCGTCAGCTTGCATAAAATCTGCAGGCACTTCAGTTGTTGTATCAAGCTCAAACAGCCCTGACCATGAATCGGGATGGTGTGACAAAATGATATCACCGGAAATTGCATCACGACGAATAAACACCTCTTTCCCCTCAAAACGGAATTCCTTCGGTAATCGGACGGCTTGACTTCGCCCTGACATAAAAATCTTTGCAGTAACAGGCATAGGTAATCCTCCTTGATAAAAAGCTTTTGTCAATCTAAATATAATATTGATAGGTATCAAGAGATATATCAAATTCTGATCCCAAAAGACTTAAAAGAGAAGGAGACGAAAATACTTTACCTGTTACGGTTTCTTTTGTCTGTGTTCAGGTCGTGAACAAAAATTCTCTTGCTCACCTCTTCGCGTTCACGCAATGCCTTGATCTCTTCCGGGCTGAATGGGTGAATCGGTGTCAAGCAGGATTCGTCGAAGTGACGCATTGTCTGTTTGTCCATCACGCCAGCCTCGAACATCTCTGAAGCTGTTTCATGAACCGCCACAAGGGCATCGCTTTTATATGTTGTAGCTTTACTCATAACATGTTACAGTATTGAAGGCCCCCCGACGTTGGTGCCTGGCGCTCTTGATGATGCTCTCTTGTTTCTCAAGGCGAAAGATACCTCCAACACACAAGAACATTTTGACAAGGTATGCAATCTTGTTGAAGGTTTCGAGTCACCGTTCGGTCTTGAGCTGTTGGCGACAGTGCATTGGGTGGTAAAGAATGAACAAGTTCAGACCGTTGATGATGTCATTGCTGGTGTCTATGCCTGGAATGAGAAAAAGAGACAGTTCTCCAAACGTCAGATTACACTTGCCATTGATGTGCGGTCAAAAAAAGGTTGGCTTGAGCATTTCTGCCCGATTTGTGCTGTGTGAATATTGAGAGCAACATTATCATAGGGATCGTGCCCGGTTACCGGGAGACGTTCATGCTGAATGGCGGGCGTAGTTGAGTCCGTACCCTGATGTGATTCAGTGGAGAAGTTATACAATTTGCGATTTCGATTCGCAATTTGTATAATATTCTATGATCTATCGCAAACTAACAGCAACCCTTCAGCGGTTGGCCAAAACATTTTCTGTTATCTCAATAACCGGGCCTCGGCAGTCAGGAAAAACAACGTTGGCAAAAGCCGTTTTTGCCGATAAGCCATACATAACCCTTGAAGACCCTGCAGAACGTGCCTTTGCCTTTGAAGATGCCAAAGGGTTCCTTCACCGGTTTCGTGATGGAGCCATCTTCGATGAAGCTCAACGATGGCCGGATCTCTTTTCATACCTTCAGGGCATGGTTGATGAAGAGCCGATTCCCGGAAAATTCATTCTGACCGGTTCACAGCAATTCGGACTGCTCGCCGGAGTCAGTCAGTCACTTGCCGGTCGCGTTGGCATGACTGCTTTGCTTCCCTTGTCCATTTCAGAACTTCCGGCAGCATCGCAATCGTCACTATCGCTTGACACGCTGATCATAAAGGGTTCTTATCCTGCTCTTCATGTGAGGGATATATCGCCTGCAGACTGGTTTGCAAGTTACATCGCCACCTATATCGAGCGGGATATCCGGCAGGTGTTACGAGTTCATGATTTATCGGTATTCCAGCGCTTTGTGCGTCTCTGTGCAGGGCGAAACGGACAACTGCTGAACCTTAATGCACTGGCGGGTGAAACAGGTGTTTCCCAGAAAACAGCCCGTTCATGGCTCTCTGTTCTGGAATCAAGCTACATTGTCCATCTGCTCCCGCCATACTTTCGAAACTTCGGAAAGCGGCTGGTAAAAACCCCGAAACTCTATTTTTTGGATCAGGGTCTTGCCTGCTGGCTGCTTGGCATTCGTTCGCATGAACACCTTGCTCTACATCCCATGAGGGGAGCAATTTTTGAATCATTCATCATCAGCGAGTTTCTCAAATCCCGCTATAACCGAGGGCTGCCTCCAGATCTCTACTTCTGGCGTGACAATAATGGGCTTGAAGCGGATATTGTTTTTGAACGTGGCACAAAACTGCAACCAGTGGAAATAAAATCAGGCCAGACCATCACCGGTGACTCTATCCGAGCAGGCCTCAAAGCCGCACGATTTGCTGGAGAAGAGGCGCTTCAGCCCTGGCTGATCTATGGAGGTGACGATTCCTATGAGCGCAACGGTGTCACAATCATGAGTTGGCGCGACTGCGAAAAATGGGCCGAGCCTCAATAAACAAGGAATCAGCTTAGGCTCGTGGAGGATTACTGTAGAGTTTCTTTTGTCCGTGTTCACGCAATGCCTTGATCTCTTTGGCGCTGAATGGATGCATGGGTGTCAAGCAAGATTCGTCGAAGTGACGCATTATCTGTTTGTCAATCACGCCAGCCTCGAACATGTCTGAAGCTGTTTCATGAACCGCCGCAAGGGGATCGCTTTTATATGTTGTAGCTTTACTCATAACATGTTACAGCATTGAAGGCCCCTGTCTGAATTAATTTTTCAAGCTTTTTGTCGCAAAGGGCAACGTAATAAGGGAACGGTGCTGGCAAACAAGATTTGTTCATAAAAAAGAAATGGCTCCAGATAATGTCCAAAGCCATTTTGTCGACCGGGAAAAGCCCAATCCTTTGACTGAATGTAACATAAACCACAAAGAACGCAAAAGGAGTAGATCCAGGATGGATATCGGCGCCTCAATCTTGAACGCTAATTTGTCACAGTGTACTTATTTTGATACATTTTTTGATGAATATACCAACATTTGAAGTCAGGTTTTTTTTAACTGATGGTGGTACAGAGCCAGTGCGTGATTGGTTACGCGAGTTCTCTTCTGTCAAATCACAGGCAACTCCTAAGTCTGACCTGCAATTGGCAAAAAGCAGAATGAGGAATACATGATGAATGAAAAAAATATTGGCAGCAGTTTCGATGAATTTCTTGAAGAAGAGGCTCTTCTGGACGAAGCAACTGCGGTGGCCGTCAAGCGTGTTATTGCTTGGCAAATTGCTCAGGAAATGAAAGCACAAAATCTGACGAAATCTTCAATGGCAAGCAAAATGCAGACCAGCCGGGCAGCACTCAACCGTCTGCTTGATGCAACTGATACCAGTCTTACCCTGACAACCCTTTCCAGCGCGGCATCTGTACTTGGGAAAAAATTCAGGATTGAGTTAGTCTGATTCTTTACTTTTTTGAGAGCATTGGACGCTATAACGTTTTGTACTATCTCAAAACCCGGACACCCAACAGTGTATGTCTTGGCAGGAATAGATGCCAAAAATCACTTATATTGCACACTCAACAGTTATGCACGAGGCACTTGTCCTGATAAACTTTTTATAAATCTGATAAAAAAAAAGAAACGATGGGACACGAAGCAATCAAACTTGAATTGATTCAATGGTTAGCTAACCTTGAAGACGACGAAACCCTTGATTATCTGAAAGTGCTCAAAGATTCAAATGAAACGCAAAAAGATTGGTGGCATGACTTGACAGATGAGCAGAAATCTGGAATAGCTCGTGGTCTGAAAGATGTTGATGAGGGGAGAGTGCGCTCACATAATGATATAAAAATTCAGTATGGGTTCTGATTTCAAGGTTTTTTGGACAGACGAAGCCATTAAAAATCTTCAATCCATTATGGATTATCTTGACAGTCAATGGACACAGCGCGAGATAGACAATTTCAAAAAAAAGTTAGCGAAGCAAATTGAGTTGATAGAGACAAATCCGAGACTCTTTCCGGTGTCTGAATATAATCCACGCTTACGAAAAGCTGTATTGAGCAAGCAGACGACCATATTTTATGAGATAGCAGATCGTATGATTTATTTAGTCTATCTCTTTAATAACAGACAAGATATCGAAAAAATAGTATAGCACGATAACAAGCAATGAATGAGACTGCCCCTTGAAGAGCCACCACACCATAATCCACGGCGACAGCCGAGAGATGAACCTCCTCGCAGACAGGTCGGTGCATCTTGTTGTCACCTCACCACCCTACTGGCAGCTCAAGGACTACGGGACGGAGAACCAGATCGGCTTTCACGAGAGTTACGAGAGCTACATCAACAACCTGAACCTTGTCTGGAACGAATGCGAGAGGGTGCTGCATCCCGGCTGCCGTCTCTGCATCAACATCGGCGACCAGTTTGCCCGCTCGGTCTACTACGGCAGGTACAAGGTCATTCCCATCCGGACGGAGATCATCAAATTCTGCGAGACCATCGGGTTCGACTACATGGGCGCGGTGATCTGGCAGAAGGTCACCACAACCAACACCACCGGCGGCGCCTCGATCATGGGGAGCTTTCCCTATCCCCGAAAACTCACCTTTGGCTCCAGGATTGAGAAGGAGAGCGATGCAGAGCGCGAAGAGTTTTTCACCGTCAAGGAGATACTCAGCCCCGAAAAAGTGAGGTTATCCAACGGGTTGACGGTAAAATTGATCGGCATCAAGAGCGAACCCTTCACGCACGACAAAGCGGTCGGCTATCTGACCGAACAAATCAAGGGAAAGCGTATCTTCCTGAAATATGACAAGCTTAAACATGACGAAGAAAACCTCCTGCTCTGCTACCTCTATCTGGAGAACAAGACCTTTGTCAATGCGCATCTGATCAAAAGCGGGCTGGTTGGGATTGACGGGAGCTATGAGTACAAGCAGAAGGTGAAGTTTCTAACCTTATTGGAAAAAGTCAATGGCTAAAGAGTGGATTCTGAACAGCGTGATGAACCGCTTTCAGCTTAATTTCAAGAGAAATGTCGGCCAAACCTCCGAGTCTATCAGGAAGTGTGCTCCAAAAACCGTTGATGAGTGGCGCGAGTATTACTTCTCGAACGTCAAGCCTGAAGAGCATATCACGGAGTTGGGGAGGAAGCTCTATGTCAAAATAACAGAGGTTATTGAGGCTGAAGTAGCGTCGGTCACGGAAGAGGATTGTATTGCATACATGATTCAGCTTGTTATTGACCGTACTTTTGACGGCTATATGACTGAAATCAAAACGGTTTACGGTCAGTTGGAGCGGCTTCTTGGCGGAACTATTGAACCGGCACCTGATGAGTGGGATCGGTTGTTCAATGTTGACTTTTTTATCAAAGTTGGGGAGAAATTTGTCGGGCTTCAGATCAAGCCGATTACGTTTGGCGGAGGAACGGTACAGCTTCCTGAGATTTTCAAGGAGAAATCGATAGAGGAGAAAACGCATCGGCAATTTACTGAGAAATTTGGTGGCAAGGTGTTTTACATCTATTCGTACAAGAGCGGGGAGAGGCAAACTGTTTCGCACTTACGTTTATTATCCTGAAGGAGAACAAACATCATGGCAAAAATTGAATTACCCTTGTCACAGTTTACTTATGCTGAAAAACTGGATTTGCTGGAGACAATCTGGGATGATCTTTCAAGGGATGAGACGGCATTTGAATCTCCGGCATGGCATGAGAACATTCTAAACGAACGGAGAGAAGCCTTTTCTGCCGGAAAGGTGCAACACTCCGCCTGGGCAGAAGCCAAAGAGCGCATAAAAAGGAATCTGTCATGCAGTTGAGGATTTTTGATTCTGCCGAGAGAGATCTTGAAGATGGCTACCATTTCTATGAAAGACAATCTCAGGGTTTGGGAATCTACTTTCTTGATTCTCTCTATTCGGATATTGATTCGCTTTTATTTTTTTTGCAGGTATACATCGTAAAGTCTTTGGGCATTATCGTCTTCTTGCCAGACGCTTTCCTTTTGCCGTTTATTACGAAATCGCCGAAAACGAGATTTTAGTGATTGCTGTGCTCGATTGCCGAAGAAATTCTGACTGGATCAGGGCAAGATTGCGCGGCTGACTACAGTGAAGTTAGTTACTTCCACTACGCCCCAAACTGCCTCAACATCCACAAATCATTCTCAAACAGCAGCCTGCATCAATCTTGTACCTCAGCAACACCGTGCGATCAACACCCACGCCGAAGGATAGCCTGACCACTCTTCGGGGTCTATGCCGCTGTTGCGCATGACGTTGGGGTGTACCATGTCGTTTTCTCTTTTGGATGGGTTTACAGGAGGCGGCAAAAAGAAATTATCCGGTTTGATTGATATCGCAGTCATGCAATTCCTTTCACGGTACTCTGATCTACATGATGAGGCTGGGTTACTTTGATGCACAGCGAATTTTTGATATGTTTCGTGTGTTGTTACAACAATGCTTGCATGTACCAGGCAAGGCTTGAATCGCATTGAAGAAAAGAAAAGGAGAACCATGGCTGCTCAACACATTACGCTTGATATCCCCGAAAAGATACTGCTTGCAGAAAAGACTGATGTACTTGCTTTCGGGCGGGAACTGATGGTTCTTGCGGCAGTTAAGCTATTTGAGATGGGGCGGTTGTCATCTGGTCGTGCTTCAGAGCTTGCCGGGATGAGCCGCGTTGAATTTTTACTCAGTCTCAGTCGCTATAATGTTTTTCCCCTGGCTTCCGAATTAGATGATTTAGAGCGCGACCATGCTTCAAACCATTAGCAATACCTCTCCCTTACTCTATCTTTACCGTATAGGATTGATTGATCGACTTCCTGAAATTTTCGGAGAAATATGGACTCCCGAAGCGGTGAAGGTTGAATTAATGGTTGGCGACAAGAGTGGATATGATGTTCCAAACCTGTCAGATTTTTCATGGATCAGGATCATAAACCCAAAAGCACAGCCCTCTGAATGGCTCTCATTAGACCTTGGTCCGGGAGAATTGGCGGCTATGTCGCTTGCTTTAGAAAATTCGCATTGTATTGTTTTGCTTGATGATATGCTTGCCCGTCGAACAGCTCATGCTGCCGGTTTACAGGTTTGGGGTACCCTTAAAGTTCTACTGGAAATGAAAGCGCAAGGACTTGTCAATAGGGTTGAGCCGTATGTCGATCGTTTGACTGATGCAGGAATGTGGGTTTCTGATGTTGTGAAGCGTCGGATTCTTGTGTTAGCAGGGGAGTTGTCATAATCATTCGGATAGAGATCCAAAGCCGCTCCACCAACAATACAACCCGGTCACCCAACAGCACCTTGAAAAATATGGCAATACGAACAACGATGGGGTACGAAGCAATCAAACTGGAATTGATTCAATGGTAGTTAACCTTGAGGACGGTGAAACCCTGGATTATCTCAACGAGCAAAGAGATTCAAATGAAACACAAAATGATTGGTGGCATGACTTGACTGAAGAGCAAAAATCCGGGATAGCTCGTGGCCTGAAAGATGTTGATGAGGGCAGGTTGCGCTCACATTATGATATAAAAATTGCGTATGGGCTCTGATTTCAAAATTTCAAACCAAACCATGAAGCGAGATCAAGCACTCCACATGCTGAGCAGCCATAAAGCAGAGCTTGAGGAGCGTTATGGCGTGAAGAAAGTGGGCATCTTCGGCTCCGTCGCCAGAAATTCTGCCAGGGATGACAGCGATATTGATATTGTTGTTGAAATGGAACCGAATATTTTGCTCAGGGTGCAGCTCAAGGAAGAGCTGGAGCAACTGCTGGGCAGCAAAGTTGATCTGATCAGGTATTGGAAAAGAATGAACCCGTTTCTGAAGGCTCGTATTGATAAGGAAGCACAGTATGTATGAAGAATATCAAGCAATAGAGGAGTTTATGGAAGATTGTATGGATCTGATTGATCTTTGGGAAGCAAAGTTTGCAGGACAGGATCAACCATCAGTACCTCTTGATGAAGTGATCAAAGAACTCAACAAAAGCTGACGCTTGGCCCATAAATTGGCCCATGTCACTAAATGGGCCAATTATGTAGCCACAATATCTCCGCTCAATTCCTTCATGGGAAGCAGAGCAAACTTAACTTGACGCAACAAGGCTGTATCAATCATTGTATGAGAACGTTACAGGAAATCACTGAACTGCTGAATGAATTGGACCGTCGCATTGCCGACGAACTCGAAGACCAGGATCTGGATTTCAAGCAGTGGGACACAAAGAGCATGGACAAATCAGTCAAGATGCTGGTTCGTACAGCAGTTTGCATGGCGAACGGTGGTGGTGGTACTGTTGTTTTTGGTGTGGCTGACAAATCGTTGGGGCGGGCAACAGCTCTTCAGGGTGTACCGCTTGAGGTAGATGTCAATCTGCTCAAAAAGGCGGTTTATGACCAAACCGATCCTAAAATTATGCCAGTATATGAAGAGATGCGTATACCGGAGGGCACTGGACGATTGCTTATCATGCAGATCTATCCTGGGTTGCCACCATACACAGATACATCGGGAACTGGTTCCATTCGTATCGGGAAGGATTGCCAGCCATTGACAGGCACCTTGCGGCGCAAGATATCCGTTGAAACTGGCGAGACCGATTTTAGTGCTGTACCGGTTGCGCCGGTCTCTTCAGAATTGCTTTCCCCGACAGCAGTGGATACTCTTCGCAGTCAGGCAAAAGCAGAACGTGCACCTGAAGATCTTCTCAAGTTGAGTGATAAAGAGTTACTTA
>Ga0209697_10000699_pt1 | contig 54963 bp, 51 predicted proteins | sample AliMusrvi5mmetaG_FD_184115 | JGI IMG/M metagenome (GOLD analysis project Ga0209697, IMG submission 184115) | Freshwater lake bacterial and archeal communities from Alinen Mustajarvi, Finland, to study Microbial Dark Matter (Phase II) - Alinen... | ecosystem: Environmental > Aquatic > Freshwater...
ATCCTCCGGGTGCTCCAACTCAACCTCTTCACCAAGAGGAATTTAATCGAACTTTTTAAACCAACCGTTGTCCAACGTGCTGTTTCTCCGCAGATTTTATTGTGGGAAAATCTATAAGACAGCAGTGATAGAGGCACTAGTTTTTTCCATAATTCCGGCTATTATGGTTCCAATCTTTTATCAACGTTTCTTTCTATAACCGACAGTATCCAATTATGCGCAAAGGTATCTTCCTCGGCCTGATAACGGCCGATATCGTTTATTACGTACCGCATCATCCCTACAAGAATCAAAAATTGAAGGCGGAACTGCAACAGTCCTTTGCCGGCGGGCCAGCCACGAATGCCGCAGTCACCTTTGCCGCCTTTGGCAATAAGGCCTCACTGATCACCGGGCTCGGCCGCCATCTCCTTGCCCGTGTGGCCAAAAGGGATCTTGCCGACCATCAGGTCCAGTTGATCGACGGCTCCGACCAACCCAAACGGCCGCCGATTCTTTCAGCCATCATGGTTGACCTGTCAAACGGCGAACGAAGTATCGTCAGCTCCAACACCGATTTCCGCAACCTCCGGCAGGACACCATCAACAAGTCGATTCTGGGTGATGCCGATATCCTCATGCTCGACGGCTACTACCTGCCGCAGGCGATACAAATGGCAGAATGGGCAAGGCTGCGGCACATTCCGGTTGTCCTTGATGGCGGCAGCTGGAAGGAAGGGTTGGAAACGCTCTTGCCTTTCGTTGATTACGCGGTCTGCTCAAATGTTTTTGCCCCTCCAGGATGCACCGATTCGACCAGCGTGATCGCTTACCTGGACAGCGCTGGCATCGAGAATATCGCTATCACCCGGGATGACGAACCGATCATTGCCCATTGCCAAGGCGAAACTACCGAAGTACCGGTCATGCCGATCAAACCGGTTGACACCCTGGGGGCGGGCGATATTTTTCACGGTGCGTTCTGCCACTACATCCTGCACCAAAATTTTCTTGCCAGCCTTGAACGGGCTGGCGAGATTGCCAGCATGTCCTGCACCTCGCTGGGTACCAGGGCCTGGATCGAGCAGGAGAAATTCGCCTGACCGCAAAACCGCGGTCCCATTGGGACCTTGCATGCAACGGTTCATCGCTGGCGAAAGGGAATCTGACAGTAATCGATGCCGCGCTTGGGAATGATGCCGTTTTTTTCCAAAAACATCTTCAGGGAATTCATTGAAATATTGATGTTCGCCGTCGGACCGAGGAAAAGATGGTCCATGGCAAGCGGTGTATCGCCCAGGCCGATGTTGAATTCGATGTACGGAACCAGCATGGCGTGCCCTTCCCGGAACAGGATCGGGGCCTCGGCATTGTTGGCAATAACCGGCGACACGATCCGCCACTCCTTTTCCTCACGAAACGAAGGGTGTTTCAATATGGCTGCGATCCGCAGCAGATCGGTTTCCATCGTGGCAAAGGCCTCACGGTAACGCACGGACCGTTCTGCCGCTGTCTTTTCCCCAACCGCCTGTCGCCCCGCCAGCATTTCCACCGCATCCACCACCTGCCGGATCAACATCCGCTGCCGGCCAGGCTCATAGATACATTTGCCGATCATGAACTGCTGTTTTTCAGAGCATCTCAAAATATACTCCGGACAGAAACCAAGACTGACGCCCTTGCCCGGCGTGCTGTACCCCCGCCACTGACTGAGCAGATTGCCCTGCGAACGGAAGGAGGCGCCGAACAGCATATGGCCGCTGGTGATGCGATGCGACACCCAATCGACAAACTGTGCCAGCAGATTGGGGTTCGGATGGCCGCTGTCAATCCGTTCCCGCACCTCTGTATTGATCAGATCGGCTGTATGCCGCAGCTCTGCCGAATCGTTCATATAGCGGATATCGCTGGCCCACAGTGACCGGCTCTTGACGATGCCCAGCAGCCCGGTGAAGGTGGTGTAATGATAGAGCACTCCCTGCGGGACGTCGGCATACAATTCCTTGTTTAATAGTTCGATCTCCTTCATCACTCTCCCTGCTCCCGTCTTCGGGCGAAGCACAGGTTTGCCCTCCCGAGGTGCTAAATCATTCTTGAGTTTTACCCCTTCATCTGGTAAACAGATATTCACGATGTAACATGCCGAAATTGAGGCATTTACCACCTTTCTCGCCCTACTTGGACTCATTTCTGTATCCGGCGTTTAGAGCGTCAACGGCCAGAAAGCAATCGCTTATCGCTGCGGAGGTTGCACCGCTCCTGATAGGCCCCACCGCCAACTTCACCCTGGTACCATATCCGATGTACAGAAATTTCAAAATAGTCCCTCAGATCATTTTCGGCCGCGGCTCTTTCAATCAATTGGGCGATATCCTCGCAGCGAAACGGGTTGCCCCGGATTCCTACATGGTGTTCGTCCTTGACGATGTCTTCAAGGGCAGTGAGCTGGAAAAACGGCTGCCGCTGCACAAGGGTGACCTGGTGCTCCTGGTCAATGTCGAGGATGAGCCGAAAACCGAATACATCGATTACCTGACCGCCCAGGTCCGGGCCAATAATCTGCGCAAACCGGACGGCATTATCGGCCTCGGCGGCGGCTCCACCATGGATATCGCCAAGGCGGTTGCACTCATGCTCAACAACCCCGGATCGGCCGCCGATTACCAGGGCTGGGACCTGATCAAAAACCCGGCCGTCTACCATGTGGCCGTGCCCACCCTTTCCGGCACCGGCGCGGAAATCTCCCGGACCACGGTGCTGACCGGGCCGGTGAAAAAACTGGGGATCAACTCCGACTACACCCTCTACGACCAGATTCTGCTCGATCCGGAGCTGATCAAAGATGTGCCCAAGGATCAGTGGTTTTACACTGGCATGGACTGCTACATCCATGATGTCGAGTCGCTGGAAGGCACTTTTCTCAACGAGTTCAGCCGCGCCTACGGCGAAAAATCAATCGAACTCTGCCGCCAGGTCTTTCTTGAGGATCACCCCGACAAGGACGACAAGCTGATGATGGCCTCCTATTTCGGCGGCATGAGCATCGCCTACTCCCAGGTGGGGGCTTGTCATGCCCTGTCCTACGGCCTGTCGTTTGTGCTCGGCACCCATCACGGCATCGGCTGCTGCATCACCTTCGACTATCTCGAGGATATCTATCCGCAAGGGGTCAAGGAATTCCGCCAGATGATGGCCAAACACGATATCCAACTGCCGCGCAACCTCACCAAAGGCCTCGACGAGCAATCGCTGGAGACCATGGCGACCGTGGCCCTCGGCCTGGTGCCCCTCTGGGAGAACTGTTTCGGCAAGGACTGGCAGAGCATTATGACCCGAGAGCGCGTCCTGGAACTTTTCCGAAAGATGTGACAGAAAAGCAGTAACGCTGGCGAAGTGGGGAGTTCCGGTGAACCGAGTTTAGCTATCCCTGTCCCCTGAACGTAACAACGGAGTTAGTTTGTGACTCTCCCGTACCTGAGGGGGACGGTTAGACATCAATAACCGTGGCTCAAAATTTGAAAAATCCCATGGAGTACCGCTCAAAAAAAACCACCGGCTAAGCCGGTGGTTCCTGAGTGTCTCATTTTGCTAAGGCAAACAGATGCGGGACGTTTGAAACGCAGCGCGCGTTGCCCATTAATTTCTAATACCGCTTTTTATCCTCACGCCTTTCTCTGAAAATTTTCCGGTCCAATTTATCAATATCGTCTTCTATACCGTCCTTTTCTCTCTGACTAATTTGACCTTCTTTTTTCATACGATCAATTTTGTCGAGAATGTCGTTCAAATCATCTTTAAACCGCCGGGCGTCGCGCTTTGAAATATCTCCCCGGTCAACCCCTCGATCAATCTTCTCATTTTCTTCATCAATTTTGACTTGCGTTGCTTTCAACCAAGCTCTGTCTTCGGCAGCGCCTCCCTCTTTGCCGCCTATCGCTTCATTCAAAAGAGAACGAACCCCTCCCGGCAAACCTCCTTCTGCAGCTGAGCCCTGCGTTATCGCGCCAAAAGTCATCAATGCAAAAATTGCTACAAATATCACTTTCTTCATGGGCAACCTCCTTGTTTTGTTAAAAACAACTTCTAACAAGCTGATTTTTTTAGCCGCGCTTTCAATCGAAAAATCCGTTTGAGCCAATTTCTCCTGGTGGCCATTCCGACGGTCATCTCTCTCCATTGGCCACGAGGTACAGAGAACCTCACACCTATTAGATATTATTTTTTACTTTGAGTGCTGTGAGACTGCAAGAGTATTTAGTAGCCATCTGGAAATCCCTGTTTTGATAGTAGATAAAACCGTCGAACACCAGACGTACAGGCGCCCCCTTCCTTTCCAGATGCAGCGGCGAGGGTGATCAGCCGGTAACAATTTGCTCGAGATAGTAGTCGTAATCGCCCTCGAAAATCCGCATCTGGCCGTGGTCGATCTCAAAGACCCGGTTGACCAGGCTGCGGAGGAAATGGCGGTCGTGGCTGACCATGATCAGGGTGCCGGTGAACTGCTGCAGGGCGGTAAGCAGCACCTCGCGGGACTGGATGTCGAGATGGTTGGTGGGTTCGTCGAGGATGAGGAAGTTAAGCGGCCGGGCCAACAGCATGGCCAAGATGACGCGGCTCTTTTCGCCGCCGGAGAGGAGCTTGATCTTTTTATCGACATCATCTCCCTGGAAAAGGAAAGCGGCGCAGAGGTTGCGTACCGCCCCGACATTGGCTTGCGGCATGGCCTCCTGCACGGTCGCGGCAACGGTTTGGTCGCCATCGAGCAGCTCCATCGAATGTTGGCTGAAGTACCCGGTGAAAACGTTGGCGCCAAGCGTCGCGCTGCCGGTGGTCGTCTCCACCAATCCTGCCAGCACCTTGAGTAGGGTCGATTTTCCGGCCCCGTTCCTCCCCGTCAAGGCGATCTTTTCCTGCCTCCGGATCATGCCGGAGATGCCTGAAAAGACCCGCCGCGTTGTGCCGTCCGGCTGAAGCCATACCTTGCCGAGGTTATCCAACCGCGCCACATCATCACCGCTGCGGGGTGGCTCTGAAAATTCGAAAGAAATAGTCCGCTGTTCAGGCGGCAGCTGGATCCGCTCGATCTTCTCCAGCTTTTTGATCCGGGACTGGACCTGAGCGGCATGGGACACCCGAGCCCCGAAGCGGGCGATAAAATCCTCCTCCTTGGCCAGCATCTCCTGCTGCCGCCGGAAACTGGCCAACAGCTGTTCGCGCCGAATTTCCCGTTCGCGCACATAAAAATCGTAGTTGCCGCTGTAGGTGGTTACGGCCTGATTAGCCACCTCGACAATCCGGCTGACCACTCGGTTCATGAATTCGCGATCATGGCAGGTCATCAGCAGCGCCCCCTTGAACTCGCTCACCAACCACTCCTCCAGCCAGACGATGGATTCGACATCAAGGTGGTTGGTCGGCTCGTCCAGCAGCAGGACATCCGGATTGACAGTGAGAATTCCGGCCAGGGCAATCCGCATTTTCCAACCACCGCTGAAAGACTCGACCGGCAGCAAGTAGCGGTCGCTGCCGATGCCCAACCCGGTGAGTACGGCCTGCGCCCGGTTCTCCAGGTCATAGCCGCCCCGGTGCTCAAACTCCTCGGTAGCGTTGCCATACCGCTCCAGCAAGGCCGCCATCTCGTTGTCTTCCATCGGGGTCGCCATGGCGGTCTCCATCGCCCGAATCTCCTCGCCCAGTGCTGTTATTGCGTGAGCGGCCGCCATGACCTCGGCAAGCGCCGAACGACCGGACATCTCCCCCACATCCTGGGAGAAATAACCGATCACCGTCCGTTTACCGCAGGAAATTTCCCCTTTATCCGGTGCCTCCTGACCGGTAATGAGCCGAAACAAAGTGGTCTTGCCTGCCCCGTTGGGGCCAACCAGTCCGGTACGGGTAGCAGGGAGGATCTGCATGGAGGCATCACGGAAAAGAATCCTGGATCCGTGTTGTTTACTGATATTGGTCAGATGGATCATGGCAACTCACAGAAAAAGAGATTGTGCACAACGGTTAACGGGCTGCTTTCATAACGGCAACTGGCAATTCCCGCACAAAAAAAGCCGGAACATAGCCAGGAAAAAGAAAGCCTGCAAGGGCCAGCTGGTATTTTCCCTGTTCGGGCCATCAGGCATGTGGGTCCGATGCAAACCGCTGCCTGTAGGTGCAGCGACGGCAAAGCGGCTCGACCAACCGTTGATGGCCGAACCCCTCAAGCATGCGTCGGGCGCGGGGACCGTTCAGAATTGCCACCAAGGGCTCCTGGAGAATCGTACCCAGGGCGAGAAGACCCTCCGCATCCAGGCAGCAGGGCACCACCGTCCCATCAACCAGGATAGCGAGATGATCGCGCAGACCGCGGCAGTAGCCGTGCAGGCCACGATCCGGGGCAGAAGGGTGCGGCCAGTCGAATTGTTGTTCCGGATTGAGAAAGACCCTGGGGGCCAGAAGAATACCGCGTTCTGCTTCAAGATCATCCGCACCAATCGCGGCAACGCCAAAAGCCGAACTCAACCGCGCAAGGAGCCAATCGTTCCAAGAAAAAGATTCCTCGTTGTTGCCGTTGGGCAGATTCCATAACCGCAGGCTGATATATAAGGGGGTGGAACGGCTTGCCTCCCTGGCAAAACGCACTATTTCCTCCAGATACCGATCAGCGGCCTGTTGTTGCACCTGGGCCAGGCTATGGAGGGAAATGCTGATCTGCCGCAAAGCCGGAGCCGAGAGCAGGGTCGCCCGATGCTGGTCCAGCAGAGTACCGTTGGTGGTCAGGTTGACCTTAAGGCCAAAATGATGGGCGATTGCCAGCAGCTCCGCAAAATCGGGATGGAGCAGAGGCTCCCCGAGGACATGGAGGGAGAGGAACCCGGTGTATCCCCTGATTTTCTCCAGTATCTCTGCAAACACCACCGTACTCATGAACCCCTTGGGCCTGTTAGAGTGCTGGCAGAAACTGCAGGCCAGATTGCAGCAGTTGGTTACTTCGATGTAGATTTTTTTGAATAGAGTCACAACGAAGCTGTCCTTGATAGTTTCACAATAAGTAGAAAACCATTCGTTATCTCATATCGAACGCAGGGAGAAATCTCAAAAATCCGAGAGATTTCTCGTCGCTGTGCTCCTCGGAATGACAGTATTTGTTTTTTTGCCATCATCCTTGAGCAAAAAGAAATCAGAAACAACCGTGCAGCCCCCCCCTTGACACCAGCATACCCATTATTACCTTAACATTAAACTAACGAACATTGATCCATTTAACCAGGCATGCTCATGACCCACTATCAAGGTCCGCAATATATTGTCGAATCGCTTGACAGCTTCATCAAATTGATGCGAGCCGCTGAATCGGTTGCCACAAGGGTACACCAGCAATTGCCTGCCCACAACCTGACCATCAGCCAGTTTGGCGTGCTTGAGGCCCTCTACCATCTCGGACCGATGTGCCAGCGGCAGCTTGCACAAAAAATCCTGAAAAGCTCGGGCAACATGACCATGGTGATCGACAATCTGGAAAAACGCAACCTGGTTGTGCGGATACGCGACGAACGGGACCGGCGCGCCTTCACCATTCAGCTGACCCCTGAAGGCGAGCGGCTCATCGCTGCAATTTTTCCCGATCAGGCCCAAAAAATCGCCGAGACGTTTGCCGTTCTTGATCACAATGAAAAGCAGGAGCTGGCCCGGCTCTGCAAAAAACTGAAACCGCAGCACCAGACCGCTCGCTCATCCCTTGCAACGGAGAACGACCATGATTGAGATCATTCAGGCACAGGATCGCCATTTCAACGACTTTGGCTGGCTGCAGACCTACTGGCTCTTCTCCTTCGGTAATTATTACGACCCCGCCAATATGCGCCATGGCACCCTACGGGTTTTCAACGACGATATCGTCCAACCCCAGCAAGGCTTCCCCAAACATCCGCATGAGGAAATGGAGATTATCTCCATTGTGCTCAGCGGCACGATGCGCCATGAGGATACCATGGGTAACGTTACGGTCATCCGGCCGGGAGACGTCCAGAGAATGACCGCCGGGACCGGTCTGTTTCATTCGGAATGGAACGACAGCGACCAGCCGGTCCATTTCTTTCAAATCTGGGTGCAGCCGGACACCTCCCGCCTCTCGCCTTCCTATGACCAGAAAAACTTTGCCGCCGAAATCTGGCAGAATCGGCTGGCGCTGCTGGCCTCGAACCATCCGGGACCGGGCATCGTCACCCTCAACACCGATGCCAGCCTGTACCGGGCAGTGCTGACTGAAAAAAAGAGCCTTACCTCTACAACCAGCAGAGATCGCCACCTTTTTCTCTATGTGATCGAAGGGAAGGCCCTGCTCAATGGCCGGATGCTGAACGCCGGAGATCAGGCCCGCATCAAGGACGAGGAACACCTGACGATCAGTGGCGCCGATAGCGCCGATCTCATCCTCATAGATGTCCCATAAAAATAATAGTAACCGCGAACCTGAAGAGCACGTTAACCCATCTTTTGGAGAAAACCACGACAACCATCTTAGTTGTGTATGCAAGCGATTACGGCAGCACCGAAAAAATGGCCCTGGCGGCCGTGGAAGGCATCAACTCGGTACCGGGCGGGATCGCGGCGGTCAAAAAAGCCGAAGAAGTGACCGCAGAAGACATGACCGCTAGCGACGGCGTATTGATCGGCAGCCCGGTGCACATGGGCAGCATGGATTGGCGGGTCAAGAAGATGATCGATACCGTCTGCTCCGGCCTGTGGATGCAGGACAAAATGAATGGCAAGGTGGTTGGCGCCGAGGTTCTCGCCCTGACCAAACGGCACGCCGTGCATGTGACCCGGGCTGCTGCCGCCCTCAAGGATCAAGCGCTCTTTGCTGCCTGATCCAGCCGGACGCCCGTTTGGCATCTGCCTGCCGATCACCGCATCGGGAGCAGGTGCGCCATACTCAGCCTCAGATAAACTGTTGCATCAGTGCATCGCTTATCTGATCGACATTGGCCGGCGTGGCCATAAATTGCTCGACATACCCCAGTGCCTGCTGCCGGAGCCGGGGATCACGGCAGTCATCAAGCCGCCTGAATAGACCGATCCGCCGGCCAATCTGATAGAGGACCTGCTCTTCCGGATCCATGGCAAGAAAGCGGTGGATCACGGCCAGCATTCGTTCCCGGTCATCGGGCAGGACACCATCAATCTCTTCGAACAGATTGAGGATATGATCGCTTTTTACCCGGCTAGTGATGCCTGCAAGTGATTGCAGGAAGAGCAGCAGCTCTTCGGCAATTTCCCGGTCACCCATTTTCGCAAAAGCGCCGTTTGCCACCTCACCGGCCAGTTCGATGGAGTCCGGGATAGCCAGAGTCCGCAGCCGAATGAAATCCGGATTGATTTGATTGAGGGCATCAGCACTTTCCAGGGCATGTTCCCGTGAGAGCTCCCGACCACCAAGGCCGGGCATAAAATATTCCGACAATTCCATTCCGGCCCGCTTCACTTTACAACCGGCCCGGATATGGGTCTGCTTGTCTGCCCCTTTTTTTATCCGAGCAAGGATACGATCAGATCCTGATTCCAGGCCAATATGAATGCGGTTCAAACCGGCGGCGGCTATGCGGTTGAGATCTTGATCGCTGATGCGGGCGATAGTCTGCGAGCGGGCATAGGAGGTAATCCGTTCAATGCCGGGGAAGGCTGTCTTGAGGTGCTGAAGAATGGTGACCAGATGGTCGGGCTTGATGACAAGACTGTTCGAATCCTGAAGAAAAACCGATCTGGCGCCCGCATGTAGCCAGTTACAAGCCGCGTGCCAGGCTATCTGCTGGCCCCCGTCCATCTCACCGAGCGAGGGCAGACTGCCGACTCCCGTATTCGCTGCGGCCGACCGCAACTGCAGGAGTTCAACGTAATGGCGGACCGTGTCGATATCGTGCAGCACATGCGCCACCGGCCGCCGGCTGAACCGTTCATCCTTATACAGACCGCAGAAGGTACAGCGGTTCCAGGGGCAATTTCGGGTGACCCGAATAAGTAGGCTGCCGCTTTCACTGGGTGGCCGGATCGGCCCTTGTTCAAATCCCTGGTACGGGTCAACGGCTGGCATCGGGAATTTTGATCCTCACTCTCATGATGACGGAAGCCGGCTTATTGTACAGCACAAGGGGCTGGCTTCTTTCATCTATTGAAGATACCGATTCGGGACGTGCTCGATTCTAAGAGTTTCACACTGATCAAATTGGCGATTCGACTGCGGCTCTTTTCCGGCAAATGGAGAATAAGGCAGCCCATGTAGAAACGTCTCAATTCCGTCTTGTTGGCATAAATCCAGCGAATCTCCATGGGAATCTGCTCGTCACAAACAGGACCGGTACGATGGGTCAGAGAGTTGAGAATGAGCTGATCGCCGACATCGAAACCGTGATCCCCCATGAAAGTCAGGTGCAGACCGCCTAAACTCAAATCAAGCACCGATGCGAGCAACGGCTCTGTTGCTGTTGCTTGTTCAGCAGGAGAAAACTGACAATTCGTTTCCTCTAAGGTATCAAAATAGACTCGAATGTGCCGACGGCGTTCCACAAAATCAATGTCCATCATCCCTCCCTTGATTCGACAATTTTAGTCGTATAATATTTCAGCGACAACATTTCGTTATTTACGCGTACCGCATTCCTGTCGCCTGTCGAGCAAAGAAACGCCTCTTGTATTGGCAGGTAATACCCAAGTAAATCTTTTTCCGCGAGAAAATCGCTAAAGACTGCGAAGGGCAGGAAACCTGACTTTCCGAACAGTATAAATAATACCTGCATCCTCTGAAAACAGGTTGAAAAAAACGATATTAATACCGATATTAAATAGAGACGTAATACAAGTGCGGTAATCACAGTGACACTATCAAGTTGCCCCGACATTGGTCTCCTCCGAAGATTGCCTTCCCAGGATAGAATTTCTTATAAGGAAAGTATGGAGTCTCTATTCAAAATTGAGGCCGCTGTGGCGACCATTATCACCTCGCAAGCTGTCCCTGAAGTGCTTGTTCTCAAACGGAAAACAAACCCTAACGATCCGTGGTCGGGGCATTATGCCTTCCCTGGAGGCCACCGTGAGGACGGCGACCCGTCCCTGCTGGCAACCTGTATCCGGGAGACTTATGAAGAGTGCGGCATTCAGCTCTCTGCCCACAATCTGATCAAGCAATATCCTGTTCGCAAGGCCGGCAATCACCTCAATCATTCCGTTCCGGTCACCACCTTCTTATTCGAACTCACCGAGCAACCGGCAATCAGGCTGCAGACCTCGGAAATCAGCTGCCATGAATGGCTCGAACTTGAATATATCTCCAACAAAGGGAACATTATGAATCGGCCGATGAGTCCGCGCTGCCCGGAAACCCTGTTTCCTTGCATCCCCGCCACCGCAGGATTTGTCTGGGGCTTCACCTATGAGACCCTGATGATGGTGATCGCCGACCGGTACCCAACCATCTCCTGAAAAACAACAACATTGCAGAGAGTTACGCTGACAGGCAAAGAGCACTTGACTTTTCCCCCATTGGCCTGTATCAATAACGGCGGATTTGAAAGGGGTTTTGTTTTTTTGGTCGGGGTGCTTAAAAATTCTGCCAGTTGCTGCAGTCTCTCAGATGCGTGCTCTCATTCCACAACACGCATCCTGCCTGGATGCCCGGACCCTTCTAGGCACTCCTGATTTTCATCTCCGCCAACGCATCAGGTTCCATACCAAGCACATTCCTTCTTGATCGACATTTCTTGTAAAGGAATCGCATTACAACGTTACGGTAGGTTGCCAATTTTTTGGTCTACTAATTGTTAAGGTTAAACAGCAAGGAGAAAACAAATGAAAGCACCAGTACGTGTAGCAGTAACCGGAGCTGCCGGCCAGATCAGCTATTCCCTCATTTTCCGCATCGCCAGCGGCAGCATGCTCGGACCTGATCAGCCTGTCATCCTCCAGCTTCTGGAAATTCCCCCGGCAATGGGCGCCCTTCAGGGCGTGCTGATGGAGCTCAACGACTGTGCCTTCCCGCTGGTTGCAGGCGTGATCGCCACCGATGATCCCAATGTTGCCTTCAAGGATATCGATTTCGGCCTCTTGGTTGGTTCCAGACCGCGTGGTCCGGGCATGGAGCGTTCCGACCTGCTCAACGCCAACGCCGCCATCTTCGAAGTACAGGGCAAAGCGCTGAGCGACAACGCCAAGCCCACCGTCAAGGTCCTGGTTGTCGGCAACCCTGCCAACACCAACGCCCTGATCCTGTCAAAGAACGCTCCGAAAATCAACCCGCGCCAAATCACCGCGATGATGCGTTTGGACCACAACCGGGCCATGTCCCAGATCGCCGAAAAAACCGGCACTCACTCCACCAAAGTGGAGAAAGTGGTTGTCTGGGGTAACCATTCCGCTACCCAGTATCCGGACATCAGCTATGCCACCGTTGACGGCAAGGCTGTCAAAGCACAGGTCAGCGACGAATGGAACAAGAATGACTTCATCCCGGTCGTTCAGCAGCGCGGCGCCGCCATCATCAAGGCCCGTGGCGCCTCCTCTGCCGCATCTGCCGCATCTGCCGCAGTTGACCACATGAGAAGCTGGGCCCTGGGCAGCAACGGCCAGTGGGTCAGCATGGGCGTCTATAGCGCCGGCAACCCTTACGGCGTTGACCAGGATCTGATGTTTGCCTTCCCGATCACCACCGAAGGCGGCGAATGGAAGATCGTTGAGGGTCTGGAAATCAACGCCTTCAGCCGTGAGATGATCAAAAAGACCGAAGCAGAGCTGGTTAGCGAGAGAACCGCTGTTGCCGATCGCATCAAATAATTTTTCCCACCGCAGTTGTCTTTCAAGGGGTGCTCTTTGAGCACCCCTTTTTTTATGTCCCGCGCTCTGCTGCCTTGACAGACGGTTGCACCTGCAGCTACGCTCATTCATTCCATACTGAATACTACCAAGGAGCCCACCGTTGGAACCCCATTCTTCCGTAACCATCCAAGAGACCATAAAGGCCGGCCGAATCGTTGAAGCCAGAACGCTCCTGACCCTACATGAGAGTACTCTTTCCGAAGAAGAACGGAGCGCTCTTGACCAGGAGATAGACCGACTTCATGACGAGGCAAACGCACTGATCGTCAAAGCCGAGGCCATGGAGAACGAGGGCAGAGCTGAAGAGGCAAAGGCTTTATACGAAGCCGTATTGATCTTCGCGGCCGATTTTCCGGGTATACAGAGCCATGTCAAACGAATAGAAGAGTCCCTTTTTCTGACGAGGGCCGTTAAAAGAAGGAGCCGACGGATTCGAGAATCCATGCCGCTTGGACAACGGGTCCCCCCAAAAAAACAATCTTCCCGCCCACTTGGCACAATATTGGCGACAGGGATCATTGCCCTCATCCTGTCCCTCTTTTTTTTGAAAAATCAATTCCCGGGTTCGACACCCAAAAAAATCGAGCAAGAAACTTCGGTACAAATTGCGTCAGTACAACCGATCGCTGCACCTGAAAAAACCCTGCCTCCTGAGCCGACTGCAACCAAAGTGGAGCAACCGATAGTATCCGAACCGGTTAACCTACCAGAGGTCAAAGAACCGCAAGCCGCCGCGTCCATACCGGTTCAACCGACAGGTACCGCCACCCAATTGGCCGAGTCATCCCAGAACAACGAAAAAAAGCAAAACGAGGAAGAACGGTACACGGTGCAACGCGGTGATTCGCTCAGCCTCATTGCTGAACGAATGTTGTGTTCTCGTGATGCCTGGAAAAAAATACATGAACTCAACAGGAAGCAAGTTACCGATCCGAATCAACTGCAGCCGGGGATGGTGCTGGAACTCAAAGGGATAAAAAGCCACTGTCGTTCGACACTATAAATCGGGGCATCTATCCAAACCGACTAAAGCGCATCCCTACCAAAAGAGGCCGCTGAACGAAAATCCATTTTCTGTTCTGTGTCGGGATGGTCGAATTGCAGCCAGGTCGCATGCAGCAACAGCGACTCATCAGGCCCCCCGGAGCCATAGAGACGGTCACCCACGATGGGACAGCCAAGCCCCAACGGATGGCTGGCATGCAGCCTGAGCTGATGGGTCCGACCGGTCAAGGGCGTAAACTCTACCAGAGTCCGCCCCTCCCGGACATCGATCTTCCGCCACCGGCTGACACCTTTTTTCCCCTGTACGGGATCATACACCTGATACGGCCGGCGCTCCGGGTCAAGCCGGAACGACAGAGTGATCTCGCCGGCATCCCCGGGGACAATGCCGTCGAGTAGGGCCACATACTTTTTGGCCACCCGGCGCTCGGCAAACTGTATGGACAGGTGGCGATGAGCCTCTCGGGTCAAGCCCAGGACCATCAAACCGGAGGTGTCCATGTCCAGACGATGGGCGGCTGGCTGTTCGATGCACCAGGGCAGAATCTGCCGCAATCTACTGACCACCGAATCCTGTTTTTCAGGGCCTCGTCCGGGAACTGCCAACAATCCCCCCGGCTTCTCGATAACCGCCAGGGAGCTATCCTGATAGTGGATCTGCAGTGGCAGAGGACTGATCATGATACTTGCAACCCGCACAGCATAAACCCCAGGATCGGTTGGCACTTGGAGGCGCAAGCCCTATAAAATCGGCAATGCTGTCTGGTGGACGAGGCGTTGCTCCCGCCCCAATAAAACTCGGCCATGGCCTCCGGTATCAATCCATGCGTAGCGGCATGGTGCAGCAGTTTCGGTCCGCAACAGTCGGCCGTACCCGACGGCGGCGCACCTGTACCGATGAAGGCAGCGGTAAGCGGCAGCGTGTCGCCGCGAAAATTGACCAACCGATAGAGGTTGTGAATATCGCGCATCAAGTGCTGCGCCAGCGTCCGCCGCTGCACGAGCAACTGCCGGTGAGCGCTCGATTCCCTGGGCAAAACGCTCATTTCCCTGCCGAGACGCTTGATTTCCTGCTCAGGGGCCAGAATAAGATTCTTGAAAGCGGTGGTGTCAAAAACCGGCCCCACCCAGCCGTCCACATGCCACAGACCGTTATATTGCCCGGAAAAGGCCTGCAGCACCACGCGGCGTCCCTGATCGTCACGACAGGACAGCATCCCGAACATCTTGCCCCCTGCCTCGCTGAACAGATCGCTGGTCGAGCAGCGGGGATCTGCCATTGCCTCGGGTACTGCAAAATCGATCCGCCGATACCGACGCAACTGATCCATCAACCGCAGGCAGGCCTGCCTGGCCTGCCCCGGAGGCAGACTATGCCTGACCCCGCAGCGCTCGCACCAACCGCCGCTGGGTGCCAGTGGCAGTCTTGCCGTGTCTTCGACGGTTGTTGGCAATTCAGACAGCATAGATACAAAAACGCAATGCGACTCCTCTATTTTCGGAACAACCAGAAAAGAAGCGAAACGACCAGACTGACCAGAACGGAGCTGGAGAGAGGGAGATACAGCCGAAAATGCTCGCGGACTATCACGATATCACCAGGCAGACGTCCAAGGGGAAAAGTACGCAGCCAGGGCCACAGTAAGCCCACAGCAATACAACCGATACCAACAAAAACGAGCGTTTTACTCATACCTTTTGCTCCGACCTGTGCATGAAAACAGGATCCTGGCTCACCAACACCCCGAAGAAGACCAAGGCACAGGCCATCCCCTGCCAAAAGGTCAACTGTTCCCCCAGGATCAGAAAGCCAAGCAAAATGGAAAAGACCGGGATAAGATTGACAAAGGCGGCGGCCTGGCTGGCCGGAATACGGCTAATACCAAAATTATACAGGCCGTAAGCGCCGACGCTGACTACCGTTCCCAGGTAGAGCACCATGCACAGACCGCCTGTCGGTAGGGGTGAAGCCTGCACCTTGGGCAGCAGCAGGGCCGGTAAAAAAAAGAGGGCACCGACAAAGGCCTGGAGACCGGTTAGAAAAAAAGGATGGAGTTCTTTACTTAACCGTTTCATTAGAATAGTATATCCCGCTGCACAAATCATGGCCATGAATTCGAGAAAATTGCCCCAAGCGGGGTGCGGGGCCTGCAGGGTGTCCTTTCCACCCAGTCCGAGCCACAGGGCACCTGCGGCAGCAATAAAAAAGCCGAAGATGGTCCGGATGGAAACACGTTCGCCCAGAAACAATCCGGCGACCAAGGCGACCAGCAGCGGCAGCATGGTGGTTATCATTGCGGCCTGAGAGGCGCTGGTACAGACGAGTGCCGCCGATTCAAAGAGAAAATAGAGACAGGGTTCACACAGACACATCGCCAGAATCGACACAACGTGATGCCGACGCAACCCCATCCTGGCAAAGGAACGAGAAAAAGGAAGAAAACAGAGTGATGCAATCACCATCCGCCCCAAGACAACGGACAGGGGGTGCATCTCCTGAAAACTATATTTCATTGCCACGAAAGAGCTGCCCCAGAGTACCATGGCCAATACCAGTGCCATAAACGGAAGCATTCTTTGCAAACCACCAGATACCATCAACCCACTACTCACACTATGCAAGATCACACACTCTATAACCGGATTAACCGGCACTGTACCCACCGCCTGCTGTTCCTCGTCACCCTTATGGTCCTTCTGGCCGGGGAAATCCCGTCCGCCCAAGGAGCAACTTTTCAACCGGACGAGGTCAGCTCGCAGCAAACCATCAGCCAATACCAAAATATTCCCGGTTTGACCAGCCAACAGATAGAGTATGGGAAATCGGCAATATCCAAAATGCCCTATAATGCCCAGCGTATCCTCCGCAAAATATGCGTCATGCAAGGGGTGAATTTCGCCTCTGCCAAGGAAGTCATTGAACTGCTCGGCCGGGAACGTTTTAACTTTGAACAGGTCCAGGCCTTCGAGGCCCTGAGCAATCCCGGCACCCTGGACATCAAACTCGGCATCTCCGGATTGACGGCCGTCAAAACACTCAGCTACGAGTCCAGCCGCTCATTCCGCAGTTATCTCGGCGTGCAGGGGGTTACCGCCGGTGGCGCGATCAACTCGATCTCGCTGTTCAACAATCTGGACGATGTCAACAACCGGGCAGCGCAAGCCTTCTTCGCCATCAAAGGCATGAAGGTCGACCAGGCCCTGAAAGGCCTGCCATATATGATGCGCCTCAGGGATAATCAAGCCAAAGCCGCCGAAACCTTTGCCAAGATCCCGGGCATGGACACCGAAACCATGCTCGACGCACTGGAACTGATCCAAAAGTTACACCAAGACGATGCCTGGAACGCCTCTTGCCTGTTCACTAACAAAGCGCTTGCCGGCAAAGACGCCTGGAACTGGTTGGTCAGCTATTTTGCCCTACCCACCGATATCCAGGAAACACAATATGACAAGTTAAACAGTCAACAAAAATCCATACTGCTGCAAGGCCTCTATGACGGCGGCACGGAACTGATTTGGAAAATCAATAACCTCCATGACATCACCGATCAATATGGCTACCAAATCTCCGATGCGACGCTGAACAGTTACTCGATGAAACAGCTGCAGGCGAAATTTGATCAACTCCCGCCCCTAGTGCGGACCAAATTCGGCAACCAATTTTACGGAGCGAGCAAAGGGCAGGCCATTGGCATATTAAAGACGGCGACCTCGGCCGGCCGGGTGCAAACCGTTCGCGACCTTGCCACCGCCAATGTGTATGCCATTATGGCCCAGGGCAGCGAACTCTACGATTCTTCTTTCCGTGATGTTTCGGTTCCCGTGATCCAGAGTCGTATTGCCAGTAAACATCAAGGCGATCTGCTCGCGTTTCTCAGAGCTATTGACCCAGAAAACCGGCTTGTCTCGGATTTCATTGTCAGTTGTGCCCAAAAGGGCAAACTCACCGCCTTCTTCCCCGCGGACGGCAAAAAGCAGAAAGAAATCCTCAATCTGGTGGCCAATTCCGCCTTTCGCAATGAGGATGCCATCCTGCTGTTCTCGGCAACCCTGACCCCTCTGCTCAACGTACTCGAGCCCGACGCCCGCACCTATCTCATCACCCTCATGGCCCAAAAATCCGAGAGTGACAACATGGCCTTTGCCAAGCTGATCAATGTTATCCTGCAATACTATCTGCAGACCTATCCGGAACTGCTCGGCCCGGCGGACCGCAATCTGATCAGTCGTTTGATTGTCCGGCATGGTGCGGTTAACCTGGAACAGTACCAGCTAACCCCATTCAGCGAATGGAAGCAGGATGGTCGCATTGGCTCGGTGTCCATGTTTCACCCCGATGATGACGGCAGGCAATCGTTTGTGTCCAATGCCAACTTGCTCGTGAAAAACGGTTACCGACTGATCTCTTCGCCACAATATACCATTACCAAAATGACACCCGCATTCGACCAGGAAATTCAGCGGTGGAGCACCTCCGGTTACCCCGCCCTATTTCAGGCCATGCGCGACCGACATTTTGCCGTCGCCTTTACCAAAAAAATTGGTGACGTGACCATCGTGCACACCCAGTTCGTCTATTCCGATAAGGAACATCAGATGGAAATGCTCAACCGTTTCATCCACTCCAAAGACGAGATGCTGGCCCAACGGGGTCACAGTTACTGGCGTTCGGAGCAGATCGTTGAGCCGCTGACCCAGTTGATTGAGGATAAAAAAATTACGGAGAGCGATTTACGGGGGAAACAACGCTTCCTCAGCCTCGGCTCCTGTGGTGGCGTGAAAGCCTATACCAATCTGACCCGGTTGTTCTCAGGATCGGTTGATATCCTCGCCACCATCGGCACAGGCCTGGCCCTGATTAACGATCCCTACAACATGATGTTCTTCGAAATTATCGCCAACAACTCCTCCTCCATTACCTGGAAGACCGTGGCCCAACGGTCTGCTTCTATCTTCCAGAACGGACGAGGGCAGGACTATCTTCAACCCGGTTCCCTGACCGCCATTCTCCATAAAATCCTGGATGAGACGCAACATACCCAAGGCACCGCAACACGAAATCAGGCTGAACGGCCTCGGAGCTGAAACCGGCTATGCCGATATACACCCGTGAAACCCTGCCCACGCTGCTTGCCCAACCGGCAGCTGGCGCTTCACAGGTCTTCTTGTTGTTTGGGGATCGCTATCTCTGCCAGAATGCCCTGGAACAGCTCGAGAAGCAACTGCTGCAGGACATGGGTGGGGCCGTCCACCCTATTGACGGGGATCAGGAGGACATGGCCGCCACCATTGCCCGGCTCCGCAGTTTTAGCCTGCTGCCCGGCCGGCAGCTCTACCGGGTGACGGACACCCGGCTGTTTCTTTCCAAGCAAGTCGCAAAAAATCTCTGGGAAAAGGCGCTCAAGGCGCATGCTGACAGCAAGACCGAGCAGGCAGGCCGCGCCCTGAGGACGCTCATCAAGAGCAGCGGTCTCGATCCGCACTCCCGTGATAATGATCTGGAAGCAATGACGTCGGCCGAATGGCAGCAGTGTTTTGGTTTCACCAAGCCTGCAGGCGATTTGAGCTGGACCCGGTCCTATCTCGCCATCGATCAGAGTCGGGGTGGCGAGGGCTCGTCGCCGGCATCTTCGACGGACCCCGCAGAGATGTTGAGCAACGCCCTGGCCGCGGGTCTCCCGGAAAACAACATCCTCATCCTGTTGGCAGAAGAAGTCGACAAACGAAAGAAGCTGTTCAAGCTGCTCAAAGACGAGCAGACGGTGATCGACCTGAGTGTGGAAACCGGGGCAGGGGCAAAAGCCCAGAAAGAACAGAAGGCGGTCCTGCAGGAAGTGATGCAGCAAACACTCAGGGAGCACAACAAAACCATAGCCCCAGGACTCGCCGAACTCCTGTTGGAACGGGTAGGTTTCCACCCTGTGGCCCTGGTCATGGAACTGCGCAAAGTCATGCTCTACATCGGCGAGCGCCGGCAGATCACCCGTGAAGATCTCGATCTTTTGGTCGGCCGCACCCGCCAGGAAGCCCTTTTCGAACTCACCACCGCCATTACCCGGCGCGACCGGGAACAAGCGCTGGCCCTCGGCGATCGATTACAGGAAAACGGCATCCATCCCCTAGCCGTTGTAGCAACCCTGCGCAATTTTGTCCGTGGCCTGCTCTTGTTCCGCGCCCTGCAGGAACAACCCGATATCCAATTCCAACCAACGATGTCCGCCGCCAGCTTCCAGCAGAACTGCCTGCCGCGCCTCAAAGAGCGCGCGCAGTGGAAAAAAGAATTGAGCACGCATCCTTTTGCCCTCTACATGCAGTTCAAAGCAGCTGCGAATTACACTTTGCCGGTACTCTCCGGTTGGATGAAGCTCCTGCTGGCTGCCGAATTTCGCCTCAAGGGTTCCCCCATTGCCGCGGCAACCGTCCTGCAGCACCTGATCCTGGCCATGCTCACCATGGACTCGGCAAAAGTATAAACAAGAGCTAATCCTCCCACCCTTGCAAAATCACCAGCGGGTATTAAAATACTATATATGAATTATCCTTTTACGCAGAACCCTTTGCGCAAAAGGTCCTACCTGAGCAGGTAACCAGTGACCTTTCTATGTGGGGATCTCGTCTTGCAAAAAAGAGAAGAAAGATATGGCCGGCTGAGAAGCAGGCTTTCCCCCTGTTGAGTTGAGCGTATGGCGAAAGAAGATTCAATAGTACAAGAAAAAGTTGAGACGACCGACCGGACATCGTTACAGGAACCACCACTCTACAAAGTGCTGCTCCACAATGACGATTACACCACCATGGATTTCGTGGTTATGATCCTGCAGATGGTGTTCCAGAAGGATATTGATGAAGCAACCCAGATAATGCTCAATGTGCACCATCAGGGAGTCGGAATAGCCGGTGTCTTTACCCTTGAAGTCGGAGAAACAAAGGTGGCTATCGTTCACCAAATGGCCAAACAAAATCAATTTCCGCTGAAGTGCTCGCTGGAAAAAGAGCGTTGAAAATTTAAGGTCGTTCCGGATGCCGTTCCATCCGGAGGAGAAGGGAATTCTTTCTATCCCTATAGAGGTACTACATTATGTTGAGTAAAGAGTTGGAAATCGCGCTGATCAAGGCGATAAAGGAAGCGAAGAATCACCGGCACGAGTACGTCACGGTCGAGCACATGCTTTACGGTTTGCTCCATGACGATCTCACCCGACACATCATCGATAAATGCGGCGGCAACAACCAGAATATCAAAGACCGTCTGGAACGTTTCTTTGAAACCGGCATGCCCGTCTTGAAAGACAGCGACAGTGAACCGGCACAGACCGTTGCGTTCAACCGGGTTTTGCAGCGGGCGGTGAGCCACGTGCAGAGTTGCGGCAAAAAACAGGTGGATACCGGCGATGTCCTGGTCTCCATTTTCACCGAACCAGACTCCCATGCCGTCTATTTTCTTGGCAGCGAAGGCGTCGGCCGCCTGGAAGTGGTGGAGTATATTTCGCACAGCCTGCCCGAATATCTGCAGGGTGAACCGCTCCGGCAAGCACCTCCGGGGCAGCAACAAAAGAAGAAACAAGAAAAACCTACCGATGCGCTTGATGAATTCACTGTCAATTTCGCCAAGCGGGCAGAAGAAGGGAAGATCGACCCGCTGATCGGACGGGACAAAGAACTGTACCGGATGATGCAGGTTCTGTGCCGACGGAAAAAGAACAATCCGCTCCTGGTCGGAGAACCCGGCGTCGGCAAAACAGCCATGGCCGAGGGCCTGGCCCTGCGAATTCATGAAGACAGCGTCGCCCGCAAAGAAGCGCATCCGGATCCGAAAAAGTTGATCCCCGATTTGCTCCAGGATGCTGAAATCTACATGCTCGATCTTGGCATTCTAGTGGCTGGCACCAAGTACCGGGGTGATTTCGAAAAACGGTTGAAGGAGGTGGTGGCTGCCATCGAGAAAAAAGAGAAAGCCATCCTGTTTATCGACGAGATGCATACCATCATAGGCGCCGGTGCCACCAGCGGCGGCTCCATGGACGCCTCCAACCTGCTCAAGCCCGCGCTGCAGGCCGGTACCATCCGCTGTATCGGTTCAACCACCTACGAGGAGTACAAAAACCACATCGAAAAAGACCGGGCGCTGTCGCGGCGTTTCCAAAAAATCGATATTGACGAACCCTCGGTCGCCGACACCTGTCAAATTCTGCACGGGCTCCAGTCACGGTATGAGGAGCATCACCACATCCGCTACGCTAAAACCGCAATCGAGGCTATGGCGGAACTGGCACACCGCCATATCAACGACCGATTCCTGCCCGATAAGGCCATTGATATCATGGATGAAGTCGGTGCCTTCTTCCGACTGACCGGGAAAACCGGGCAGACTATCGGCGTCCGTGATGTGGAACAGATTGTCTCAAAAATTGCCAGGGTGCCAGTCAACAGCAAGGCGGGTGGTGACAGCGATACCCGGGCCCTGCTGCACCTGGGAGACAAGCTCAAGACCGTTATTTTCGGCCAAGACGAAGCGCTTGATGCCCTGGTTAAAGCCGTCAAGCGTTCGCGTGCCGGTCTCAGCAACCCGCTGTCGCCTACCGGCTCTTTCCTCTTCGCCGGTCCCACGGGAGTCGGCAAGACGGAGGTCGCCCGGCAGTTGGCTGCGGCCCTTTCCGTTAATTTCGAACGTTTCGACATGAGCGAATACATGGAGAAACATGCGGTCGCCCGACTGATCGGCGCACCTCCCGGCTATATCGGTTTTGATCAGGGCGGACTGCTGACCGATGCGATCCGCAAACATCCGTATTCCGTGCTTTTGCTCGACGAAATCGAGAAGGCGCACCCGGATGTCTTTTCCATCCTCCTCCAGGTCATGGATCATTCCACGCTCACCGACAACTCCGGCCGCCGCGCTGATTTTCGCAACGTCATCCTGATTATGACCACCAACGCCGGAGCTCGTGAAATGAGCGAACGCACCATCGGTTTTCTCGGGGACTCAAAGGGCAAGGAACAAAAAGCGATCAAAAATCTCTTTTCTCCGGAATTCCGCAACCGTCTTGACGCAACGATCAGCTTCGCGCCGCTGGAAATCGAGACGGTGGAAAAAGTGGTCGACAAGATATTGCGAGAACTGCAACAGCAACTCGCCGATAAAAAAGTACAAATATCTCTGACCGCTGCCGCTCGCTCCTGGCTGGCAAAAGAAGGCTACGAACCAGCTTTTGGCGCTCGTCCTCTGCGACGTCTGATGATGAAGGAAATTGGTGATATTCTCACTGAGGAGATACTTTTTGGAACCCTCAACAAGGGCGGCAAAGTCAAAATAGGCCGAAAAAACAATCAAACTATTTTCACCTACCTGTAATTACAATAAAAATAACGAATACGGGGCGAACCTTTGATAACAGGGGTATGAAATAGAGCCGTTTTCATTCTCAACGACGTATTGATGAAACTTTATAACAATCCCCTGCCCTCTTACACCAGTGGACTTTTGTCCGTTCCCCACGGCATGTTCTGCTGCGGAGGCGGCGTCAGCACTGAACCTTTCGCCTCCCTCAACCTCAGTTACCATGTCGGTGATCAGGTCGAGCAGGTGGCCGCCAACCGTTCTCGCGCTCTTGCCGCCCTGCAGCTCAGCCAACTGGTTGCCGTCAAACAGACCCACTCCGATCAGGTGCTCGTGGTTGACCAAGCCCACGTTGCGGTTGAATTGGAGGGTTACGACGCTATGATTTCAACCCTGCCGGGGACCGGTCTGCTGATTCAACAAGCCGATTGCCAGGCGATCCTACTCTCGGCCCCGCAGCAGGGAGTTATTGCCGCAATCCACTGCGGCTGGCGCGGCAGTGTGCTCGATATCATCGGCAAAACAATCCGATGCCTCCAGGAAAACCATGACGTAGCCCCCACCAGCCTGCTGGCCGTCATCAGCCCGTCACTCGGCCCCTGCTGTGCCGAGTTCATCAATTACCACAGGGAACTGCCAACCTGGATGCACGCTTTTCAAGTACAACCGCGCTATTTCGATTTCTGGTCAATCAGCCGCCATCAGCTGCTTAAGGCGGGATTGCTCCCGGAACACATCGATAGCGCCGCCCTCTGCACCTGCTGTAACCAGCAGTTCTTTTCCTATCGCCGAGCGACAAAGAGGGGAAACGGGGTAACCGGTCGGCACGGATCAATCATCGGTCTGCCGGAGCAAAGGGCGGCTCAGCGGTAAAAAACCATCAAGTACGATTAGCAGAATGCCACAAGGTATTTCCCCCCCGAAGCGAAGCGCAACGCAACCGCTCAAGACGAGCGGCACTCCTGCTTAGAATTCAAAATCACAGACTAGGGGGGCATGGTCCGAATAGGTTACGGTGGGGATATGGAAATGAACGACCTTGAGCTCGGGGCTGTGGAGAATGAAATCAAGCTCTCGTTTTGGCGCCCGGCTAGGATGTGAAGGTTTTCTCTCAGGGTTGGCGCTGACCAGACCGGTAGCGCCGAGGAAAAGCTCGAGTTCCCGCATCCCCCAGAGCACATTGAAATCCCCTGCCAGAATCGTCGGACGGTCCACCTCGCGGATCAACTTGTACAAACGTTCGAGCTGATACTGCCGATTGCGGTACGTAAGGGACAGATGCACCAAAAAAATGGTCACCCGTTCGGTGCAGACCTGTATAATCAGCCGTTTCATCCCCTCGTCAAAGTAATGAAAACGGTGACTGATTATCGGCATTTTAGTGAGAACGGCATTGCCCTGGGCCCTGAGCAGCGGCAACCTTTGCGCCATCGAAGCCGAACCATACTTGCTTTCAATTACGTGGTTATACCCAAGCTGTTCAGCGATCATTTCCGCCTGACAGTGCTGGTCCGTACGAAAGGAACCGCCGTCAACCTCCACCAGCCCCATGATATCCGGTTGAACCGATTTGATGAACTCTAGAATTTTATCGAAATTGTGCCGGGATCGCCGCAGATAACCCGCATAGGGAAAGGGAAAATGAAAACGGCCGCCAATGCCGGCAGCGTAACGGATGTTGTAGAGCAAAAACCGCAAAGAGCATCCTCCTGACCCTCTAATATCGTTGCCGCCGAAGGCCGAACACGCCCTGCGGCTTACTGCTGAACGCCGGATTAACCCCGCCGCCTCTGCCTCTGGCTTTTGATTCGCCGCCGCTCTCCTGAACTCCGTTCACGACTTCAATGACCTCTGCTGTATGCCGCTCGGCTACAAAGCGCTCCACCTTGATGGCTTCGACTCCCTGCGATTCGAGATAGAGGTCATAAAACCTGGAACAGTCGTTATAATAGCTTTTTTTCTTCAACCAGTGAGGATCATCACCCTGAGTCTTCCGGGCATGATGGAAGGTCGAAAGATTAATCAGCAGGGTGGTCATGGATTCCTTGGCCATGCGCTGCACGTTGAACGGCTCTCCGAAGTACCGATCGACGTCGTCCCGGATAGTGCGCGACAAGCTGTTAAAGGCCTGCCCCCGCACATTGGTTTCCGGCAGATTGAAACGCTGACAGGCCCATGGCAGCAAAAGAGCGGCAAGCAAAAGAGATTCAGGTATTTTTACAGGTTCCGACGCATCCGTTCTGACGTGGAGGCGGTCCAAGACAGTGAAAATACGCAGGAGATCCTGCCGCACCTTCTCGCCATGATCCCCCTGCAGGTATTCTTCGTACAGAGGAAACAACGCCAACCAGATGGATGAGCTCATGCAGAGCTCCGCCCAGGCACGGCTCGCACCGGACCGCAGATCCTTGAGTATTTCGTCGCGAATACGCGAGGGGGGGCAGAGATGCAGTTTATCCCGATGCTGCTGGAGGGCGGCGAAGGTTTCCGCCTCGATAGCAAAACCGGTTCGGGCCGCATGGCGGATAACCCGCATTATCCGGACCGGATCCCTGATAAACCGTCGGTCCGGGGCACCGACCATCCGAATAATTCCCCGATCAAGATCCTGTACACCATCAATATAATCGATGATGGTATGATTTTCGATTTCGTAAAAGAGGGCATTAATGGTGAGATCGCGCCGGAAGGCATCGTCTTCCAGGGTGCCGAAGGTGTTATTCGACGCCAACAACTGTTCTTCGCTGTTGATGTCGAATTCGCTCCGCGAGCGCAGGGTTGACACCTCGACAATTTTATCGCCCCGGAAAAAAACCTGTACCAGGCGGAAACGACGGCCAATGGTCCGGCTGTTACGAAACAGCTGCCGCAGCTGGCCGGGCCGGGCATCGGTGGAAATATCGAAATCTTTGGGGGTACGGCCAAGATAGAGGTCCCTAACCCCACCGCCCACCAGGTACCCCTTAAACCCGGCATCGCGCAGACGATAGAGCACCTTGAGCGCCTCACGGTCGAGCTGCTGTTCGCGTATGGGGTGGCCGGATTCAGGAATGACCGTGGCTATAACCGTCGTTCCTTCTTCCTGGCTGGAAACCTGAGCCTGCGGTTCAACTGTCATAGGGGCGCGCTTGATAAAAAAAGGTAAAAATTCATCACGGGAAAAATTAGTACCCCCATGGACTCAGGCTTGAGCAATCTTTTCCTTGTATACCGATTCCGCCGCCGTAACAAACCTGTTAAAGATCTCCTGTACAGAGAGGATCTCCTTCATTCTAAAGGTATTGGCTCCGGAAAAGACCAGCCCGTTTTCCACATCACCTTTCAAGGCAGCGGTCAGCCGCTCACTGATGCAATATTTATAGTTGCATTTCTTAAGGCATTTAAAACGACACTTTTCGGCCGAAATATCTGCGCCACTGAGCATCTTTTCGACAAAGGGAGTCTTGACCGCACGGCCCGGCATGCCAACCGGCGAGGTGACCAGGACGATATCCTCCTCATTGGCCTTGAGGTAGGCGTCTTTAAACTCCTGGGACACGGAACATTCCTTACTCAAGACAAAACGGGAGGCGATCTGCACCCCATCGGCACCGTATCGGTCCATCATCTCAGCCATCTCGAAACCGTTGGTAATACCGCCAGCGGCGATCAACGGGATCTTGGACACCACTTTACGGATCGAAGGAAAGAGATCGCGCAGTGATATATCCGTCCCCAAGTGGCCACCAGCCTCGGCCGCCTCGACAATAACGGCCGCAGCCCCCAGCTTCTCAGCCAGCGTGGCCAAGCCCGGCGAGGAGACGATTGAGACAATGGGGACATTATGGGCCTTGCCGATTTTGAAAACGTCCCTGGAAAAACCGGCGCCAGTGATGATCATGTCGGCCCCGGCTTCAATGGAAGCCATCACCAGCTCATAAAAGTCCTTCATGGCATACATGATATTGACGGCGATAACCCCCTTGGTGGCATTTTTGGCCTTGCGAATATCCTCCTGCAGTTCCGGCACAGGAATGCCGGAGCCACCTATGGTTCCGATACCACCGCATTCAGCTACCGGTATGGCCAGGGCGGAAGTTGATACCCGGATGGACATACCGCCCTGGATGATGGGAATTTTTGCTATGAGTGAGCCTATTTTTAGTTCTGGCAGTTTCATTCAACCCTCTTGGTAATTTTGTTACAGTGCAAACGAAAAACATCGGGGAATACTCCCTGCCCCCAAAAAGATGTGCGCAATTGGAACATGAAAGAATGCCGAGCTCCCGTCCGTTTGTCAAGCATGGCGACTAGCCCTGAAAAACAGCGGCCCAATTTAAACATACATAAAAACTATTCTACCACAAAGAAGCCACATCGGCTTGACTTTTCACTGGTTTTACGATTACATTCTTGTTTTTTATTAGCATTTAGATTGTTACATGGGAGGCTCAGGTGCCGCCTATGGATAAATAGGAGTTTTCCTTGAAAATTCAAGCTGTCAATGGCTTTAAAGACATTCTTCCGGGCAGTGTGATCCGGTGGCATTATATCGAGCAGTGCGCCCGGGACATTTTCGAGCGCTTCGGCATGCAGGAGATCCGCATGCCGCTCATGGAAAAGACAGAGCTGTTTGTCCGCTCTATCGGCGAAGCCACGGATGTGGTGGAAAAAGAGATGTATACCTTTGCCGACAAAGGCATCACCATGCGGCCGGAGGCCACCGCCTCGATCATGCGGGCCTTCATCGAACATGGCCTGCACGTGCAGCAACCGGTACAGCGGCTCTACACCATCGGCCCGATGTTCCGCCATGAACGACCGCAAAAGGGGCGTCTCCGTCAGTTTCATCAACTGGATGCCGAAATTATCGGCGCAGTCGAACCGCGCATTGATGCGGAACTGATTGCCATGGGCCAGATGCTGCTGGACGAGCTAGGCCTCACCACCAGCCTGGAGATCAACTCGCTGGGCTGCCCGGTGTGCCGCCCTCCGTTCAAGGCAAGACTGATCACCTATCTCGAACAATCGATCGACCACCTCTGCGACGATTGCAAACGCCGAACCCATACCAATCCCCTGCGGGTTCTGGATTGCAAAAAACCTGCCTGCAGGGCCTTGGTGCAGGAGGCCCCTTCCATGCTTGAGGCCCTCTGCCCCGAGTGCGATCAACATTTCCGTGAGGTGCAAGAGGCCTTGCAGGCCCTGCAGATACCCTTTCGGCTCAACCGTTTCATGGTCCGCGGCCTCGATTACTACACCCGCACCACCTTCGAGTTCCTCACCACCGACCTTGGCGCTCAAGCCGCTGTGGGTGCGGGCGGCCGATACGACGGCCTGATCGAGCAGCTGGGCGGGCCACCGCTGTCCGGCATTGGTTTCGCCATGGGGATGGAGCGAATTGCACTGCTGATGGAGCAGGACACCGAGAGCCATCTGCCTGGTGCGACAATGGACATCTGCCTCGCGGCCCTAGGCAGCGAGACACTCGGCCCCTGCAGCCTGCTGGCCCATCTCCTGCGCAAACAAGGCGTCAAGGCAGCGATCGACTACAGCGGTCGCAGCCTCAAGGCGCAACTCAAACAGGCCGGCCGAGTCAATGCCCGCTTCACCCTGATCGTCGGTGTTGACGAATGGGCCCGGCAGGAAGGTATCCTCAGGAACATGGCCACTCAGGAGCAGCAGCCGTTTGCCCTGTCGGGAACCCCGGAACAGCAGAGCCTGCGCCTGATGCAGCTCCTGCAAACAACGACCCAATAACAGCACTGCCCACCGGCGTCTTCACACCATATCCGAAAGGACACCCGTCGCCGGCACCGCTTTTTCCAGATCCGCCCAAGGTAGATCTGCCCTTTATTTGGAGAACTGACATGGAATCAATGGGAGCGCTTCGGCGCACACACACCTGCAACGATCTTGGCCTCGATTTTCTGGACCAAGAAATCATCCTCATGGGTTGGGTGCTCCGCCGCCGCGATCATGGCGGCGTGATCTTTATTGACCTGCGCGACCGCTGGGGCATCACCCAGGTCGTGTTCAACCCGGAGATCAACGAAGAGATCCATGCCAAGGCGCATCAACTGCGCAACGAGTGGGTCATCGCCGTACGCGGCCGGGTGGTGCGACGGCCGGACTCCATGGAAAACGCAAAACTCAAGACCGGGGCCATCGAGATTCTGGTTGACGAACTGCGCATCCTCAACACCAGCGAGACCCCGCCCTTCCCCCTGGACGAGGATATCGAGGTCTCCGACTCGCTCCGCCTGCAATACCGCTACCTTGACCTGCGGCGCCCGGAAATCGCAAAAAATCTCGTTCTCCGTCATCTGGCCCTGCAAACCGTGCGCACCTATCTCAATGACAACAATTTTCTTGAGATCGAGACCCCGATGCTCACCCGCTCCACCCCGGAAGGGGCACGGGATTACCTGGTGCCGAGCCGGGTCAATGCCGGTAAATTTTTTGCCCTGCCCCAGTCGCCCCAGCTGTTCAAGCAGATTCTGATGATTGCAGGCATGGACCGCTATTATCAGATCGTCAAGTGCTTCCGCGACGAGGATCTCCGGGCCGACCGTCAGCCCGAATTCACCCAGATCGATATGGAGTTGAGCTTCATCACCGAAGCCGAGATCATCACCATCGTTGAAGGCATGATCAAAAACCTGTTCAAAGCCACCAAGGACATTGACCTGCAGCCGCCCTTCCCCCAGATGACCTACGACGAGGCCATCCGCCGCTTTGGCACCGACCGGCCCGACGTCCGTTTCGGTCTGGAACTGGTTGACCTGACCGAGGCCTTGCGGGGCTGCGGTTTCAAGGTCTTCAACACGGTCATTGAAAAAGGTGGGGTGATCAAGGCGATCAACGCCAAGGGCTGCGGCGGTTTTTCTCGAAAAGATTTGGATGACCTGACCGAGTTCGCCGGTCGTTTCGGGGCCCGCGGCATGGCCTGGGTCAAGGTCAAAGAGGATGAGTGGCAGTCGCCGATCACTAAATTTTTCAGCGCAGAAGAGATCAAGGCGATGGCAACGGCCCTCGACGCCCAGCCCGGCGACCTCATCCTGTTTGGAGCGGACAAGGCCAAAACCGTGCATCAGGTCCTCTCGGAACTCAGACTGGAGCTGTCCCGACGCCTCGGCCTGGTGGCCGAAGGCAGCTTCAACTTCCTCTGGGTCACCGATTTCCCCTTACTCGAGTACGACGAGGAGCAAAAACGCTACACCGCCGTGCACCACCCCTTCACCGCCCCCAACGAAGACCAGCTGGCCTTGCTCGAGACCAATCCCGGCGAGGTCAAAAGCCGCGCCTACGACCTGGTCCTCAACGGCACGGAAATCGGCGGCGGCTCAATCCGTATCCACAGCCCAGCCATGCAGAAAACCGTGTTCAAGGCTTTGGGTATCGAGGCCGAAGAGGCCCAGGAAAAATTCGGTTTTCTGCTGCGCGCCCTTGAGCTTGGCGCCCCGCCCCACGGCGGCATCGCCTTTGGCGTCGACCGCTTGATGATGCTCCTCACCGGATCGCCCTCCATCCGTGATGTCATCGCCTTTCCCAAAACCCAGAAAGCAACCTGTCCGCTCACGGATGCCCCCTCCTCGGTGGCACGCAAGCAACTGACCGAACTGCACCTGCGCCCGGACTGGAAGGAAAAAGACTGATTGCAGCAGAGGACGGCGGGAGTAGTCGATCAGCGCTGCTCCTGCCAGACCCCGTCTATCAGCAACTCGTGGGGCCGAAAAGCGTTTTTATAACTCATGCGGGAATGGCCGTCGATCCAGTAGCCAAGATAGAGGTAGTCAATCTTCCGGGATGCACAGATGTGATTCATGGTGAGGATGTTCAAGGTTCCGGGACTGCGCCAGCTCTGGAGCGGATCGAAGAAGAAATAGACCGCATTCAGCCAGGATGGCGCACCGTCGACCACCGCCACGCCGATCAGCTGCTCGCCGACCCGATAGCGGATTTCAAAACATCGGCTGATGGTGGTGATGAAAAAACCGGTATAATAGCTTTCGGCAGTACTGCGCCCCTCGGGGAAGCGGGTCGAGAGAAAACGCTGCAGCAAAGCCAGATTCTCCCGTGACATGGTCAAAGGGGCTATCTCGACCGCGACATCCTGATTTTTCTTCCAGACACGCCGCTGATTTCGGTTCATCTGAAACCGATCGGGACGCATCCGTATCGGCACACACAGGCGGCACTCCGGACAGCGCATAGTATACATGCAGTTGCCGTTGCGCCGGTAGCCGTAGGCGAGCAACTCGCCCATGGAATCATCATCAAGCCGGCCGAACATCGCCTGATGGTAGACAGCCTGCCACTCCATTCCATAGGGACACTCGTCAACGGTGTTGACAAAAAACCGATCAAGATCCCTGATAAACCGTGGCGGAACTTCCTGATTGGCCCCCTCGTTTCCTGTCACCCGGCACCTCCTCCGCCCCCGCTACACCAGCCCCTGATCGAGCATGGCGTTCGCGACCTTGATAAAACCGGCGATATTGGCCCCGGCCAGATAATCACCCTCCAGACCATAGGCAGCCGCGGCCTCAAGACAGGTACGGTGAATATCTTTCATGATCAGTCGCAGCCGCCTATCCACTTCCTCGCGCGGCCAGCTGATTCGGGTGGAATCCTGGGCCATCTCCAGTCCGGAGACGGTGACCCCTCCTGCATTAACAGCCTTTGCCGGCCCGTAGAGAATGCGGTGCTCCTTGAAAATATCGACAGCCTCCGGGGTTGAGGGCATGTTCGCCCCTTCGCAGACCAGATGCACACCTCCATCAACCAGATGTTGAGCATCCCTGGCATTGATCTCGTTATGGGTGGCACCCGGTACGGCACAATCAGCCTTATGCAGCCACAAGGGATTATAGCCGAGAGCGGGATCGGCCGCGACATAGACCGACCGCGGATAGCGCTCACTGTATTCACGGATGCGTCCCCTGCGGACATTCTTAAGTTCCTTGATAAACGCCAATTTGCCGGCGTCGATGCCGTCTTCATCAAAAATTGAGCCCGAAGAATCCGACATGGTCAGAACCTTGCCGCCCAGCTGCAGCATCTTTTCCGCAGTATACTGGGCAACGTTACCGGATCCCGAAAGCAGACAGCGCTTACCCTCCATGGTTTCCCCACGAAGGCCGAGCATTTCCGAAGAAAAATAGACCACACCGTAGCCGGTGGCCTCCGGCCTGATCAGACTGCCGCCCCAGCCAAGGCCCTTGCCGGTAAGCACACCGGTAAATTTATTGCGCAACTTTTTATACATCCCAAAGAGATAGCCGATTTCCCGGGCACCGACGCCGATATCTCCCGCCGGTACATCCGTATCCTCACCGATATGGCGGAACAGTTCGGCCATGAAGGCCTGGCAGAACCGCATTACCTCGGCATCGGAATGTCCTTTGGGGTCAAAATCGGCGCCGCCCTTTGCACCGCCCAGGGGCAACGTGGTCAAACTGTTTTTAAACACCTGCTCGAAGGCCAGAAACTTAATAATCGAAAGATTGACCGAGGGATGAAATCGAAGCCCGCCCTTGTACGGTCCGATAGCAGAATTCATTTCCACCCGGTATCCACGGTTGACATGGACCGCTCCCTGATCATCCATCCAGGGCACCCGGAACATAATCATCCGCTCCGGCTCGACCATCCGCGCAAGGATCGCCTGTTGCCCATACTCTGGATGGCGCTCCAGGACAGGCCTGATACTTAATAAAAATTCGCGAATCGCCTGATGGAACTCTTTCTGCTCCGGGTCCCGATGGACGATGGCTGCAAGGATATCTTCCAAAACCTACTCCCTCTTCATTCCTGTTTCAGGTACTTCCAGTCAGCCTTCAAACTGGCATTGTTCTCTGGTTCCCACGCAGAGCGTGGGAACCAGAAAAAGAATTCAATCCTGCGGACGGAAAAATTCCGCCACCACGGCCGGATAATGGCCGAGGTCTTCGGGCGTGTTGACGTTACGCCAGCAAGGACGCAAAGACAACGGCGGCTGCGGTGTTATAATCCCAGGGGCTGCCTGCAGGCGATTCATCCGTCGATACCCGGCAGCGGCCATCTCTTCCAGCAGAGGGCGACAGGCCCGGTCGTAATAGGCGAGCAGAGGCTCGATCCGCCCATCCCCCGCCAGTTCCGGCATAACGGCCAGCACCCCGGGCCGCCGACAATCCAGCAACCACTGCAGGGCCGCCTCCTTCATATCCGGCAGATCGCAGGCCACCACCAGCCAGGAAACCTGGGGATACCCACGAAAAGCAGCGAGAATACCGGCAAGCGGTCCGGAAAGGCCGGCAACATCGTCGACCCGGGCCGCATCTGCAAGAGACGCGGGCAACTCGCCAGCCCCGCAGATCACCACCTGCTCAACCTTCTGCCGCAGCATCGCCACCGTCTGCTCGATCCAGGCCAGACCATTCTCGTCTAACAGGTGTTTCGGCGCCCCCATACGACGGCTCCTGCCGCCGATCAGCACGCAGCCCCAAACCGGAACCGTCTCCTCGCTGTTCTCCGAGGTCATAGCCAATCCGAGTGCAGAGCAAAGAGACCAGCCGCCGCACCGCGCCGCAGCAATTCCCGCACGGCATGCAGACCTTCCTCGCCGAGATTTTTTGAATAGTGATTGACGTACAGGCCGATATGGCTACGAATCACCTCCGGATCCATCTCCTGGGCATGCGCCTGGATATAGTCCCAGCCTTCCTCGGGATGAGCATCCGCCCAGCGGATACTGGCGGCAATAGCGGTATCGATCTCTTCGCGGACAGCCGGAGCAAGTGTACGCTTGGCGGCAATACACCCCAGGGGGATCGGCAGGCCGGTGGTCTGCTCCCACCACTGACCAAGATCCTGAACGCAGTGCAATCCGAACTGCTGGTAGGTGAACCTGCTTTCGTGAATGATGACCCCGCCATCGACCGCGCCGCTGGCAATGGCCGCCATGATCTGATCAAACCGCATGACCACCAGATGACGGCAATCCGGTTGATAGAGGCGCAGTAAAAGCGCTGCGGTCGTGCAGGTGCCGGGGATGGCAATCTTCCAGTCAGCAACGCTGGCCGCCTTGTCTTTAGTCCCGGTGATCAGCAAAGGTCCGCAGCCTCGCCCCAGCGCTGCACCGGCATGCAACAGGGCATAGCGATCGAGCACATGCCCCAAGGTATGAAAAGAGAGCTTGGTCACAGCCAACCGCCCCTGCACAGCCCAATCATTCAAGGTTTCCACATCCTCAAGCAGCGGCTCGGCAAAGGCCACCTCTGCCAACGGCACCTTGCCGTGCACCAGTCCATTAAAAATATAGGTGTCGTTGGGGCAAGGCGAAAAACCAAGGGTCAATGCATTTTGCTCAGGCATGCGACAATCCTTCCACGATGAGCGCCGCAATCTGGCCGCAGCGGGTACAGGCCTGCTTCAATTGCCAGTTCTGCAGATTGCGATCCTCAACCAGATTGGAAATGCAGCGCAACTCGAGCAAAGGCAACGCGAACTGCTGACAGACCCGGGCCACCGCAGCTCCCTCCATATTTTCGCAGAGGGCCTGGTGCTGCCGGGCCAGCAGAACGCCCCGCTGCCGGGAACCGCTGACACAACTCACCGTGACAAAGGGACCACGTTTAGAGGCCACATTGCTGTTTTTGAGTAGGGTTTCCGCCTGAGTCAGCAGATTACTGTCCAGGCTAAACGAATCCAGAACAGGCAAAGACTCCCCCCGTAAGGGTTCCACCGCATCACCATAACAGATTCCAAGATCACCCAACACCTCGCGTTCCGCCAGACAGATATCAAGCAGATCCGCACCTCCCTGATCCCGGCAATACGCCCCCCCGACCCCCAAATTAATGACGCCCTTGAAGGCCACAGAGGTTTTTGCCAGATAGACGGCCACCTGCACAGCTGCCTCAACCGGGCCAATACCGGTTAGCAGCTGGGCGCACGGCACGGCTGGCGAACAAGCCTGCAGAAAGGCCTCCATTTCAAAAACGGTTGCGGCAGTGACCAGATACATAGCGTTGCGACAAAAGGATGATTTGCTGAAAAAATTAGTAACAGGGTAGTTGAGATCGGTCCCGGATCAGATCTCCCAATGGGGTCTTGCACGCGAATGCAGCTCTGAACGGTCTGCAGATGTACCTCGGGTGACACAATTCACACAAGACTTTCGTGGCAATGTAAGGTAGGTTAGCCTGCTTTGCAAGAAAATCACCCCAGCTTATCCCCAAACGCCCTCTTCTCATGACCGATTACAGCCATTGCCTGGAAGATTATGATTACGATCTTCCGCCGGAACGAATAGCCCAGTTTCCGGCACCACAACGTGATCACTCCCGTCTGCTCGTCCTTGACACCGGCACGAACGAACTCGTTCACCACCAGTTTGCCGACATCATCGACTATCTGCGCGCAGAAGACCTCCTGGTCATCAATACCACCAAGGTCTTTCCCGCCCGCCTGCTCGGGCACAAGCAGACCGGCGGCAAGGTTGAACTCTTCCTTCTGGCCTTTCCCCGTCTCGCAACCTGCTCAAACCTGCCCGCCCCCTGGCAGGAAGCCACGGTATCTGCCCTGATCAAGAGCTCCAAACGGCCCAAGCCCGGCTCCCTGCTCCATTTCAGCAAAGATCTCAAAGCCCGTGTCGAGAGTTTTAGCGAGGACGGCAAGGCACAGGTAACCCTGCAGTACAACCAGCAGCAGGGCCACTCCCTGGAGGCTCTGCTGGAGGCCCATGGCCAGATGCCGCTGCCGCCCTACATCAGTCGGCCGCACGGCAATTCCAGCGAAGACCTGCACCGGTACCAAACCCGTTACGCCCGTCACACCGGATCCGTGGCCGCACCCACGGCTGGTCTGCATTTCAGCGATGAACTGCTCGCAAAGATTGCTGCCAAGGGGGTGGCTATAGCCAACATCGTACTCCATGTCGGTTACGGCACCTTTGCACCGGTACGGACAGAAGACATCCGCGACCATGTCATCCACCGGGAAGTTGTGGAGATATCCGCAGCGACAGCGGAGAAGATCAACCAGGTGAGGGCAACGGGCGGCAGGATCTGGGCAGTAGGGACAACTACGGTACGAACCCTTGAATTTGCCGCTGACGAACAGGGGCAAATGCAGCCCCTCACCGGTGAATGCGATCTCTTCATCTATCCCGGGTTTCAATTCAGGGTGGTGGACAACATGATCACCAACTTTCATTTACCGAAATCATCGTTACTCTTCCTGGTTTCGGCCCTGGCCGGCAGACAAAAAATCCTGGACGCCTACAGCGAGGCGGTTGCCAGCGCCTACCGCTTCTTCTCCTATGGCGATGCCATGGCCATCATCACCAAGCCGTAACCCACGTAAAAACACCATCGCCCAGCCACCAAACACCTTTCATAAATAAAAAACCCGGCACGAAGCCGGGTTTGCAGGCAGACTGAGTATTGAGAGGATCAGGTTGCCGCTGCCGGACAATTGCAGCATGCCCCCCCACCGCCCTGACAAGGAGAAGAGACTCCGGCATCCTTGCTCACAGCTGCTGGACTCCCTGAAGCGCCTTTGCCGTTTGACGGACCGCTATAGCCGTCAGTGTGCCACCCACCGCCTTTCAACTGAAAGGAACTCATGGAAATCAGCTTTCGCACCTCACCGCCACATTCTGGACAGACCGTCAAAGGTTCATCGGCGATCCGCTGCTGAACCTCGAATATCTTGTCGCACCCTCCACATTCGTACTCATACACCGGCATGACAACACTCCATAACGTTAAATATATAAAGGTTTCAAAACTTCTACCGAAACATCAAGCATTGCAAATTTAATGTTTCCTTTCCCCCCTGTCAACTCCCATGGCGGCAGGAATATTTTAAACGTATCAATAACCGCCGTTGCACGCACGTCCACGCACGTAACAAAAAAAGAATCGGCGACTGGCATGATACCGCTGCGCCCGCCCTGCTAATGGAGAGTCCTTCAAGTCTCACTTCCTTTCCTGTTCCTGCCCTTGCGGCCTTTTCCCTCTTTGTTGCTGCGGTTGCCCCTGCTGCTGCCGTTGCGCTTCCTCCTCCTGCTGTTGATGTCTCTGCAGTTCTATTTGACGGTTTCTTTGAATCTCTTCCTCCTGGCGCCGCTGAATCTCCTGCTGCTGACGTTGCACCATCTCTTGCTGTTGATGTCTCTGCAGTTCGACCTGACGATTTCTTCCAACCTCTTCCTGCTGACGCCGCTGCATCTCTTGTTGCTGGCGCTGCACCATCTCTTGCTGTTGATGTCTCTGCAGTTCCACTTGACGATTTCTTTCAACATCTTCCTGCTGACGATGCTGCATCATCTCCTGCTGTTGCTGTCTCTGCAGTTCCACCTGACGGTTTCTTTGCATCTCTTCCTCCTGACGCCGCTGCATCTCCTGCTGCCTGAGTGCATCTTGGTTAATACCCTGGGGCGAGCTCGGCTGTTCAGTTACTTGTGATTCAGCAACTCCTCGCCGTCTGTCTTGGATATGAGGACTATTCGCCTGTTCCACAAACGGCCCCCCCGTGTCCCTGGGCAACCTGATTCCTCGAGTAGCATCCTGATCGGTGGTTTCCGGACCTTGATCAATCCGCCTCTGACCACGTGTACCTTGATACTGCCTATCTAAGCTCGGCCAATTCTCCGGAGCAAGTCGACGCTCCCGATTTTTGGGTTTAATCTCTTTTTGTGGTACAGGCACTTCATTGAGAGGTCCTACAACCTTGTCGACATCCACCAACCTGGTCGTGAGCCTCGGAGCATGAACATCCGATTTCGGGGCCGGTTGAGCGACAGCATTCATTCGTTTTAAATCTTGTTTGATGTCCTGCCTGTTGTCGCGGCCGACCGTCCTGATCATTTTTTGATTTGTATCGATGCGGTCCAGGGCTGCAGGGTGAGGTTTCCTGACGACTTTCACATCGGTTTGGGCAAAACGGCCTTTATCAGCGTTGAAGCTGTCAATAACTGTGTTATTGATAACCGTTGCGGGTCTGAAGTTGTTAACAAGAGTGGTTCTATTAACATTGCGTTCCAGATAGGGTGTGTAGCGAGTTCCTTTGTACAAGTGGTCTTGCGGAATAATGACTGCATGATCGAGATAGCGGTATCGACTGATATTGATCTGTGCAATCATGGGAGGCCCGACAACTACAGTGCGATGCCCCCAGGGGCTGTGGCAATAATAATCCTCGGTCGGATGGAGTGGTACCCAGCCGACGGAAGCGCCGCTATGGATCCAACCCACTCGGCCGGGATACCAACCAAAGCTGATGTTGAAAAGGGGAACACCAGCCCCTGCCCGAATGAGGGGAGGAACCCAATACCAGGCTTGAAATGATTCAACAAAAAACCATGACCCATAATGATGCGTAACGTAACCAAATGGCTCATCCGGGATCCAGCAATTGTCGCCATAGTAAACGCTCCAGCGGCCGACGGTGAATGGTTCCCATTCTGGATCGACATTGGTTGGACGCCACATATCCCGATAGGCACCTTCATAAAACACGCGTTCCCATCTCCCGTTCTCTTCAAGAGCATAAGATTCCTCGCGAATGGGCTCAGGTAATAAATCGGAAAAATTGCCAGCGCTTGCAAAACGTTGAGCCCAAACGCTGTCGCGCAGCCCATTCCAGTCATCCCAGTCCGCATCAACCATACCATTTCCAAGGGCGGTTTCTTTAGTGTCGGCGATAAGCGAAGATGAGCCTTCCTTTACTTCGTATCTGGTTCCGGTTCCATCATGGACAAAATCGACGTTGCCGCGAACAGCGATCACTTCCAGTGACTCATCGCCGACGTAGAGATCAAAAATCGTATCACCTGGCGCGACCACATAACCAAAGGGGGTGGTGACCTTGATAATAGTGTCACCGCTCTTGTTGTAGAGTCGGGCAAGGCCGGACGCCACATCCACGGTGGTCGCTTCCGGATCCAGGTTGATGAGCTGCACCTGAGTGTTGCCGCCCACGCGCATCCAAGTGCCGTTCGGCATAATGAACTCAGCCTTAGCATCATCCTCTGAATAGAGGGCGTCTTCCAGACCAAAAGGCGTATCTTTCACGGTGACGACCCAGTCTTTCTCCTCGCCAACGTAGCGAAGCAGCCTTCCTTCGATGTGTGCGATACGACCCACGAGAATCCCCTCATCGCTTTCGGCGGCATTCGCAGGGGCACCTATGGATTGAGCCCCGATAACCATAAGCAAAACAACGCTCAAGTATTTCATAGCTTTCCCCATTGTCGTTTCCTTCGTTGACGGTTGCTATTCGACCGGGTTATCCATATATCTGTGTTTATGATAGATACTGTAAAGTTTGTCTGTGGTTTTTCAAGTGCTGGAACCTTCCCTTGCCCACAAAATATTATGCATCAGTTGTGTCCTGCACATGGCACCAAGGTATAGAAAAAATTAATACATATCTGCACGATATGTTAGCATGATAGTTTTCTAGCAAGTGACAAACAACTTTCTTGTTTGTTCCCTTGCAAAAAAGGGAGGGGGATACCTCATCGGCCTCATCTCTCCGAACGCAACAAAACCAAGCCTCATTCATCTCAGCCTGCATCTATATTGTTTTATCTGATTGGATTGCCGGGGTAGGGATATGATCGCGGTGGCAACATTCGACACACAATCGAACATGGTGTCGCTCCATAATCTCCTGTTTATCCAGATATAATCGTCATCAGCCCCCTCACGATGTACCATCTCAATGAGCAAATCGACAACCACAGCAAGCAGTAGATAGGCAATGATGAATCCCATGTTCTTTTCCTCCTAATGAAAAAGGGTTTGGTGTTTCTCATGCCTGCACGTTACTCTAGGTGGTGGGACAAATAGCGTCCCACCAGGAGAAATATTTTCTGGGCCACTCACTTTGTCATTCCGAACGAATGTGAGGAATCTGGATTTGGAGAGTTCTCCCTTTGGTCGATATGACAAGGCAAATGGGTAGTCCGGGCTAGAGCCGCTGGATTCCCGTCTGCGCGGGAATGACGGTACAAAAAAAATCGTTTAATGCGAGACTGTCCACCATGGCAAAATACAAACCCCAACATGCCCGTCTGCTCTTTATCGACCGGAAAATCCGGGAAAAACGGTTCCCCAACCGGAACACCCTGGCCGAAGAGTGGGAGACCAGTTACAAAACCATCCAGCGCGATCTCGACTACCTCCGCTATGAGCTGAATGCCCCCCTGGAGTATTCGGCCAAACATCGCGGGTATTTTTACACCGAGGAGCAGTATCAGCTGCCGGCCATCAACATCCGGGAAAGCGATCTGTTCGCCATCTACCTGGCCGACAAACTGCTGGGGCAGTATGAAGGCACACCCATCTATGACAGCCTGCGATCCGTATTCAGCAAAATAGAGGATTCCCTGCCGGAAAAGGTGGCGACCAGGCCGGGCAACGATCAATCCCTGTTCACCGTCTTTGCCCCGTTTTCAACCGTCATCCTGCCCGAGGTGTTTGCAACGGTGCTTGATTGCCTGCGAACCTCGACCCGCTTGGAGATCGAATACCGGAGGCCCGGCGCGACCGCGGTACGGCGGCAAATCGATCCCTATCACGGCGTGCGGTTTGAGGGGGATTGGTATGTGGTGGGCTACTGCCATTTGCGGTGCGAGATTCGGACTTTCAGCCTGGCCAGGATGGCCATTGCCAAGAAACGCAAAGAACGATTTGTCGTGCCCGAAGATTTCGACTTCAGGCGACTCTCTGCCAGTCAATTCGGTATTCACTGGGGTACGGGGGAAGTAGAGGTGAAGATACGGTTTGCCAGCGGCGCTGCTGCCTACATCCGGGAACGGCAATGGCACCCCTCCCAAGCCATTGAAGACTCTCCGGATGGTTCTCTCGTCTTGTCGCTGACGGTCAACCATCTTCTGGAACTGCAACGATGGATTTTGTCATGGGGGGCAATGGCGCAAGTGCTGGAGCCGCCATCGCTGGTCGAGGAGGTCCGAAATACGGTGCAGGGCATGGCTGGTTTTTATCTGAAAGGGTAACCGGATTCTACTTCTCTCGCCCCGCTCTGCAATTTGCTGAAATTGTGAAAAACTAGCGCTTCCCCTGGCAATACTCGCCCGAGTTCAAGGCAAGTTATCTTTCGGAGCAAGATGTTCGTGATCGATTACAATTAATACTGTACAAAGGAGTAATTATTCCTTGATTATACAAATATTCTTTAATCGAAGCGTGAATAAGAAAGGAGGAAAAGTGAAGAAGATACTTTTATTGATGGCAGGGGTGTTAACGTTTGGCGTTACTGGTGTAGTAAATGCTGAATTGGTCACAAACGGAGGTTTTGAAACTGGAGATTTCGCAGGATGGGGACTCTCCGGTGACAATGCGCTAAGCTCCGTAGTTGATGGGTCCTATTCGGGGGGGTGGCACGGAGCTTTTGGCGCAGTAGGATCGCTAGCCTACTTAAGCCAAGGACTTACAACCAATACTGAGGATCAATACAATCTAACGTTCTGGCTCAGAAATAACAGCGCAGGAACCAACCATTTTCTAGTGACATGGGGGGAGGCAACTGTGTACGAAAAGTTTGATTCTGACGATTTTGATTATACTCAGTTTACGTTTAGCGGTCTAACCGCAACAAGCACCCCAACAGTACTTACCTTCGGTTTTCAAAACGATCCGTCCTTCTTTTATATTGATGATATTTCTGTAACAAGCTCATCTCCCGTCCCCGAACCCACCACCATGCTCCTCTTCGGAACAGGCATTGCCGGTCTGGCAGCAGCAGGCAGGAGAAAAAGAAGTTAATCTTATTCCGGCATATCGGGATCAAGAGGCAGTGCTTAACCGCTCTGCCTTTTTTGTTTTTTGGTATTTAGAAACAACAACAACCATGATATCTTTTCTGTGAGCTTCATGGCATTCTTCTTGGTTCTGTTGTGCTGGACACAAAACCTCATCATGAATTGTAATTAAATTTAGTTACTTCAACATGTTAAACTGACACTCCGCACAGCTGAACCTCTTAACTGCTGGTAGTTCTCATCATTTTGCAACAGGCTCAATCGTCAGAAGAAATTGCCACTCAACCAAAAAGGAGAAAGTACTATGATAAAGAAGCAAAGTGTAACAATGATCCTCTCTCTGCTTTTAGGTCTAATCATTCACCTCCCGGCCTTGGCGGCTGACGAGGCCTATGGCCCCCAGAAGGTCGTATATCACTTCAACACCAATAATCCCCAAACCAATAACGGAGGGTTGAAAAACATCCAGAACCATCTCAACGCCGTGCCCAAAGGGCAATTGACGGTGGTGGCCTTGGTCAATTCAGCCGGCTGGGAGATGGTGGGCAAGGCCAAGGCTGACCCCAAACAGGTGGAGCGGATGAAGGCGCTCATCGACCAGGGGGTGGTTTTCAAAATGTGCAGAAACACGCTCAATGACAACAACCTTGACCCGGCGACCGACTTGGCTATTCCCATGACGGTGGTACCGGCCGGAGTAGCCGAGTTGACCAAGCTGCAAATGGCGGGCTACGCCTACATCAAGCCTTAAGTACATAAGGCTGCCGGTGATAGGCTTCTTCACCATCTGCCACGCTCTCTTATAGAAAAGGCCTTCTCGATTCCCCCGGTTAGCTTCGGCTGGCTGGGGATTTTTTTATTTCAGCGAACAGATACTAATCAGGAAGCAAAACGATGAATGAATTGAAACCATGCCCTTTTTGCGGTGGACGAGCAATATTGCTCGGAGGTCCAAAGATGGAAGAACTTTGTACAATATGGTGCGCCGGTTGCCAAATACACGTTGAAGGAGGTTTTGACTCAGTCTACTTAATTGAAAGGTGGAACAGAAGGGTCGAAATTCAAGAAAAATTTAATGATATGAAGTGATGGTCAATGACCTGCCCTGCTCCCCCCAAATAGCTTTTGACACAGCTCACCCATGAGCCGTATTGTGGATTCTCGCCAGGATGGAGCAGCGTGGCGCCGCCCTTTCGCTTCCAATCACTTCAGAAACCAAGAAGATTGACACATTAACTACCCTTATTATATATATCTTTACCCTATTGTCTCTTTCTATAAAATTTCGCAAAGTAACCTCCAACCAAAATGGAAACACTACCGAAGAAATTATTGATAAGGGGGTTGGAAAAACAATCTTTTCCGAGTGTTCAACCTGCGATTGGAAAAACTATGACCTCCATGATCCCAACCTCTGAAATCACCGGGAACATAACAAAGAGAAAAGCGAAGGAAATCGAGGAGTAACTATCATGTTTAAGATGAAATGGTTGGATTCATATAATACAGGCGTTGAGTTATTTGACAAGGAGCACCATAAGATTGTTGAACTCATCAATACCATGCTTGCTGCTATTCTAGAGAAGAGTGAGAAAGAAATTTTTATTAAAGTTTGTGATGATATCATCGCTTACACTGAATACCATTTTGCACATGAAGAGAAGGCGATGGCATTGGTAAAGTATCCTGGGATTAAAGAACATATTGCCGATCACAAATGGCTAAAGCAAGAAGCCGAAAAATTTAAGGAAATTATCACAAGCAATTTCCCTGAAGGCACAAAGGATATGTTTGTTTTTCTGCGCCAATGGCTAATTGATCATATCCAAATTGTAGATAAGCAATACAGCGCATACCTCATAAACATGGATAAATGATATAATCAGAATCGCACCAGGGGGTTCTTTGCGGTACCCGGTCAGCACCGCCATTGCTGAAGAGAAAGGTGGTTTGTCCGCCTTGAGTTGGGAATGCGACTTCCCGGCAAATCGTGTTGAAAAAGATATCAGCAAGCTGAATGAAAAAAATCCGGGCGCATTATCCATAACAGGAAGACGTTCGAGCCTGCTGGCATGGATTACCAGCCAGAGGTCATCCTACATGGAACATGTGTAATCATCTCAAAATTGCCGCTTAAAGCAGCACCTTCTGCCCGACAGGCAATTACCACCTTGCCTTGCTTTCCCAAAAAACTACTCGACTGAATCATAACCGTGTCCCCGCTGACTTGCAGTCAGCCAGCTGCTTCTATCGGGTTACCGATGCAGAACAGAAAATCACAACCTCATATTTTATCATTCGTAGCAGCCTTGCCGCCCGAATCTTCCTTCCGGCGGCCCAGCACCACGATGTTTGCAATGTAAACTTGGACCTCTTTATCTTTCTGGTTCAGTGTAGTGACCCTAATCTTAACGATTCCCTGCCCCGGCCTGGACTTAGATGGACGTATTTCAAGGATTTCTATCTCGATACGCAATTCGTCCCCTGGACGCACCGGACGCGGCCAGCGCAGTTCATCCATGCCTGCGCCGACGAAACCTCCTGCTGGATTGAACTCGCTTTCAACCAACAACCGCATAGTAAGTGCTGCGGTATGCCAGCCGCTTGCGGCTAATCCTCGAAATATTGTCTCGCGTGCGGCTTGTTCGTTGAGATGAAAAGGCTGGGGATCAAATTCAGCTGCGAAGCGTTTAATATCTTCCGCATCAATCCGGAGACGTCCCGAACCAAAACTCTGCCCTACCGCCAAATCTTCCAGAAAAAGTTTAGTCATGTTTTGATTTCAAAAGGTAGGACCGGAGTACTAAATAAAAAAAGCACCTAACCGTTCCCGGCTACGTGCTTGATTGTATGGTGGGCCGTCGCGGATTCGAACCGCGGACCAATTGATTAAGAGTCAACTGCTCTACCAGCTGAGCTAACGGCCCAAATCGGAATAATAAGGGAGAAAGACGTGCAACGCTGCCAAAAACGACGCGCTGCGAGCGCATCTATTAGCACACCCTTGCGGAGGCGTCAAGAGGAAGCTCAGTCTAAATTCTGCCGGCGCTGAAGCTGGCAAGGGCCTCACACGGTCCCTCTATCCCCATAGGTGAAAAGCATTGGATTTTGCCTTGACTTTATGGGTTGTTACCCTACTTTCAAGAGACATTGATTTTATTTTAGCAAAAGGAGAACCTTATTTTCATGGAAAATGTGGAGCCACCGCCGGCAAACCCGGCGTCTTCTGATGAAGAGCCCCCTAGTAAGTCGTTATTTGAAAAGTTAAAGTCAGCCCTCGGTTTCCGTGGCGCTCCCGACACAACCGCAGAACTTGAACATGAGATCCAGGAATTGCTCGAAGAGGGCGAAGAACAGGGCCTGATCTCCGTTCACGAGGAACGGTTAATCAATTCCATTTTTGATTTCCGGGAAACCATGGCCTCGGAGATCATGACGCCCTCGGCAGAAATGATCTGCGCGGAACAAAAGACTTCGGTGGCGGAACTGATGCGGCTGATCATTGAGGAGGGCTATACCCGTATTCCTATCTATCAGGGCAATCCGGACCAGATTGTCGGTATTCTGCACGCCAAGGATCTGTTGCGCATCTGTGCCTGCGGGCCGGAAGTAAAAAATGATCTCAAGGATTTCTTAAATCCAGCCACCTTTATCCCCGAATCAAAACCAATCACCGAACTGCTGCGCGAGTTTCAGCTGAAAAAAATCCACATGGCTATTGTGGTCGATGAATTCGGCGGAGTACGGGGACTGGTCACCCTTGAGGACGTCATCGAAGAAATTGTCGGCGAGATCGATGACGAGCACGACGTTGCCGAGAGCGAACTGCGGGTAGTGGATGACCGCACGGTCATCGTTGATGCCAAAATTGATATTGAAGAAGCGGAGGCCCATTTCAATCTGACCCTGCCGAAGGGCCCCTATGAGTCGGTGGGCGGATTCCTTCTGCACCGTTTAGGCAAGGTGCCACCTGTCGGTGTGGTCGTGCAGGAGGGGGCGTTGTCGTTCAAGGTCGTCGGAGCTGACCAGCGGCGCATCAAAACTGTCAGGATTGTCAAAACCGATGAATCGAATGTCCAGAATTGACGGTAAGGGGCGGTTGTTCCTTCCCGCAATTGCCACCGCCGCCCTCCTCTCTGTAGCCATGCCCGGCCACACCGGCTGGTGGCCCCTGCTGTTTATCGCCCTGGTACCGCTGCTGCTGGCAGTGATGCAGACCACTCCCGGCCGTAGTGCCTGGATGGGATTTGCCTGCGGGCTGTTGTACAACCTCGCTCTCCTCTATTGGATTCTGATTGTGCTGGGCCGGTATGGCGGACTACCCTGGTGGATCTCCCTGCCGGCGCTGGTTCTCCTTGCTGCCTACATGGCCTGTTTTCCGGCGGCCTTCGCCTTTCTGCTCAGTCTGTTGGCGGGCCGTCACCGACAGCGGGAACGCGGGGTGGCCTTTTTGGTCTGGGGAGCGCCGGTACTCTGGGTCGGACTCGACTACCTGCGCAGCATCTTTCTGAGCGGATTCCCCTGGATGGATCTCGGTTACGGTCTCTTCAGCCAACCCCTGCTGATTCAGGCCGCCGATCTCGGCGGGCATCACCTCCTCACCTTCAGCCTCGTCCTCTGCAACAGCCTGGTGGTAGGGATGATCAACCACCAGCGCCGCGATGTCCGCTGGCACAACCGTCTGGACAGGTCTCTACTGCTGCTGGCCTGTTTCTTTTTCGTGGCCATCGGCGGCTATTCGGTTCTCCGCTACCAGGAGGTGGCAGGCAGCATCGCCAAGTCGCAACTGGCCCAGGTCGCGGTGGTCCAGGGCAATATTAATCAGGCGATCAAGTGGTCGGCGGCTACCAAGGAAGCCACGGTCTCCCAGTATATCAGGCTCTCGCAAACGGTTCTCCAAGATACAAAAACCCAATTGGTGGTATGGCCGGAGACGGCCTTGCCTTTCTATCCGCAACGTGACCCCCTGGCAGACAAGGTGGTCGATTTCACCACAACGAACAATACCTGGCTGCTGACCGGGGCCCCGCTCTACGCCCTTATCCCCAAAAAAGAGGGAACCGACCAGGTCCAGTATTACAATGGCGCCCTGCTGATCGGGCCTTCCGGAAAGATCGGCGGCCAGCATAGCAAACAGCACCTGGTACCCTTTGGCGAGTATGTGCCGCTGCGTCGCTACCTGCCCTTCCTCGAACCGCTGGTGGTCAGTATCGGTGATTTCACCCCCGGAACCTCTGCGGAGCCGCTCGTGCTAGGGCCGATGAAACTGGGTCTACTGATCTGCTACGAGTCGATTTTTCCGGAGATCTCCCGGAAAACTGTGGTTCGCGGTGCCAACCTCCTGGTCAACCTCACCAACGATGCCTGGTACGGCAAATCAAGCGCCCCCTATCAATCCATAGCCATGGCGGTCCTGCGGGCGGTGGAGACCAAACGGTCGCTGATTCGCGCTGCCAATACCGGGATCAGCGGCTTTGTTGATCCTCTGGGGCGGATAACCGCGCAGACGGCCATCTTCACCGAAGCGGCCCTTACCGCCCAGGTACCGATGCTCGATCAGGCCACCGTGTTCAGTCGGCAGGGCCATTGGTTCGGGGCTGCCTGCTGCCTGCTGATTCCGTTGCTGCTGATCTTTCGGAGACGACGCCTGATCTGAAGAGGAGGCCTTTTCCTGCAAGGAACCGGCCTGAGGTCACGGTTTTCAATCCCTATCCCGCCTTTCTTCCTTGAGACTTGCCGCAATTCTGTTTACTATAGGCTCTTTTCTTCAGGCCGGATCGGCCAGGCTCAGCCGCGCAACCGGCAACAGTCGTTTATTATCCAGCGAATTATGATGCGCCCGTGGGCCGGCTCTGCCGCTCAATGGCGGGATCGTCGCTTTTTTATGAGATTACAGTGAGGTATACCATGGCCGATGTTACCGAATCAGCGGAATCAAAACAGTTAATCGAGAGCCTCAAGGGCAGAATGCTGGTGCTCAAGGAGCATCTTTGACTTAGATGGCAAAATAGAACAGGTTGAACTGCTGGAGCGACAGACCGTCAGTCCTAACTTCTGGGACAACCAGAATGAGGCGAAGCGGGTGCAGCGCCAGCTCGGCCAGCTGCAGGATCTGATCGGCGTCTGGCAGAAAAATTTCGGCGATCTCGAAGATACCGAGATGATGCTCGACATGGCCAAAGAAGAAAATGACGAGGACTCCTATCAGGAGGTGGTCGCCAGTCTGAGCAATCTGCGCAACCGCATCGATCTGGTTGAGCTGGAGTGCATGTTCAGCGGCGACCATGACGCCAGCAACGCCATCCTCACCATCCATGCCGGGGCCGGCGGTACCGAAGCCCAGGACTGGGTGGGCATCCTGCTGCGCATGTACCTGCGCTGGGCGGAAAACAAAGGCTTCAAGGCCGATATCCTCGATCTTCTGCCCGGTGACGAGGCAGGCACCAAAAGCGCCACCATCATGGTCAAGGGCAAGCACGCCTACGGCTATCTGCGCTCGGAGATCGGCATCCACCGACTGGTGCGGATTTCGCCCTTTGACGCCAGCGGCCGCCGCCACACCTCGTTTGCCTCGGTGATGGTCCTGCCGGAGCTGGACGACGACGTCGCCATCGAAATCAACGACAAGGATATCCGCATCGATACCTACCGGGCCAGCGGCTCGGGCGGGCAGCACGTCAACAAGACCGATTCCGCTATCCGCATCACCCATTTCCCTTCCGGAATCGTGGTCCAGTGCCAGAACGAGCGCTCTCAGCACAGCAACAAGGAAACAGCTATGAAGATGCTGATGTCTCGGCTGTTTGAACGGGAAAAGGAAGAGAAGCTCCGCAACCAGGAAAACCTGCAGGGCGATAAAAAAGAGATCGCCTGGGGCAGCCAGATCCGCTCCTACGTGTTGCAGCCCTACCGGCTGATCAAGGACCATCGCACCAACACCGAGGAGGGCAATGTCGATGCAGTCCTCGACGGCCGCCTTGACAGCTTCATCAAGGCCTACCTCCTCTGGCAGCCTTGAGGCCGGCCGAGGTGACGCATATGGAACCCAACATTCGGGAGCAACAGGAGGAGCGGGAAAAGCAAACGCTGTCGCCTTATGCCTGCCTGAGCAGCCAGTCCAGGGGTCGATTTTCCAGAGAGCATGAGGAACAGTGCAACCTGCGCACCGCCTTCCAGCGCGATCGGGACCGGATCATCCATTCCAAGACCTTCCGGCGGCTGAAGCACAAGACCCAGGTCTTTCTCGCCCCGGCGGGCGACCATTACCGCACCCGCTTGACCCATGTCCTGGAAGTGTCGCAGATCGCCCGCAGCATGGCGGTCTGCCTGCGGCTCAACGAGTATCTCACCGAGGCCATTGCCCTGGGCCACGATCTCGGCCACACCCCCTTCGGCCATGCCGGTGAATTCAGCCTCAACCTGCTCCATCCCAAGGGGTTCAAACACTACCGCCAGAGCCTGCGGATTGTCGACTTTCTCGAAAACGACGGCAAGGGGTTGAATCTCACCTGGGAGGTGCGCAACGGCATCCTCAAGCATTCCAAGGGGTACGGCGAAATCCTGCCCGAGGAGACGGCGGAGCTTGCCGCTACCCTGGAGGGACAACTGGTGCGGGTGGCGGACATCATGGCCTATGTCAACCACGACATGGACGATGCCCTGCGCGCCGACATGCTCAAGCCTTCCGACTTGCCCCGTAACCTGCGGGATGTGCTCGGCGACCGATCCTCGCAGCGGATCAACGCCATGGTCGGCGACCTGGTTTATACCACCCTGGAGCGCAATGACGGCCGCCTTCACCTGAGCAACCGGATGAACGACACCATCACCGAGCTGCGCGGTTTTCTCTATGACAATGTCTACCGCAACTGCCGGGTTCATAATGAATTCGAAAAGGCCCAACGCGTCATCCGTGACCTCTACGGATTTTTTCTGCAGCATGAGTTCCCGGACAACGGTATCGCCTCCTGCCTGTTGCGCCATCCGGTGCAGTCCGTTCAGGAGGAGCAGCAACGCCATCGTCAGGTCTGCGATTTTATCGCCGGCATGACGGACCGCTATGCCCTGGCTCTCTATGCCCAGATTTTCATGCCCAAACCCTGGTCCGTGCTTTGATTGCATGACACCCCCTCGCTGCCAACCACACCGCAACCCTTGAAGGATAGTCGGATGCACGCCATGCACCGTTTCGCTCAACAACCTGAACAGTTCCTATGAAAGATACAGAAATAAACAGCCCCGAAAAATATGACCTCCCCAAAGGCTATGAGTTCGCCGAGGTGGAACAGCGCTGGTACACCCACTGGCTCGAACAGAAAACCTTTGCCGCCGGTATGGAGGAGGGCAAGCCCTCTTTTTCCATCGTCATCCCGCCGCCCAATGTCACCGGGGTGCTGCATATCGGCCATGCCCTCAACAACACCCTGCAGGATCTCCTCATCCGCTACCACCGGATGAAAGGGGACAATACCCTCTGGGTACCGGGCACCGACCATGCCGGCATCGCCACTCAGAACGTGGTTGAGCGCCAGCTGGCCACCGAAAAGCTGACCCGTCATGATCTGGGTCGGGAGAAATTTATCGAGCGGGTCTGGGCCTGGCGGGAAGAAAAAGGCGGCACCATCATCAACCAGCTGAAGCGGATGGGTGCCTCCTGCGACTGGGAACGGGAACGGTTCACCATGGACGAAGGGCTGTCCACAGCAGTGCGCGAGGTCTTTGTCCGCCTGTACAAGGAAGGACTAATCTACAAGGGCGACTATATCGTCAACTGGTGCCCGCGCTGTCATACCGCACTGGCCGATGACGAGGTCGAGCACGACCCGACCGACGGCAAACTCTACCATATCCGCTACCCCTATGCCGACGGATCCGGATCGCTGGTGGTGGCCACCACCCGGCCCGAGACCATGCTTGGCGACACGGCGGTGGCGGTCCATCCCGACGACGAGCGGTATCAGCACCTCAAGGCTATCGGCATTACCCTGCCGCTCACCGGCCGCACGATCCCGGTGGTCTTCGATCATCATGTCCAGCGCGAATTCGGCACCGGGGCGCTGAAGGTCACCCCGGCCCACGACCGTGACGACTACGAGATCGGCCTCCGTCACAACCTGGATCGGATCAAGGTGATGGATGATCACGGGGTGATGAACGAGGCCGCAGGCAGTTACGCCGGTCTAGACCGCTTCGCCTGCCGGAAACAGATCGTCAAGGACCTGGACGAACAGGGGTTTCTCGACAAGATCGAACCCTATCAGCATGCGGTGGGCAAGTGCTACCGCTGCACCACCGTGGTCGAGCCCACCACCTCCAAGCAGTGGTTCGTCTCGGTTCGCCCCTTGGCCGACAAGGCCGTGGCCGCGGTTCAGCAGGGCCGAATCAAGATCTATCCCAACACCTGGGACCGCACCTTCTACGCCTGGATGGAGAACATCCGCGACTGGTGCATCTCCCGCCAGATCTGGTGGGGGCATCGCATTCCGGCCTGGACCTGTGCGGCCTGCGGCGAGGTGATTGTCGAGGTGAACGATCCCGATACCTGTTCCGCCTGCGGCAGCGCCAATCTCCACCAGGAGACCGATGTCCTCGACACCTGGTTCAGTTCGGCCCTCTGGCCCTTTTCCACTCTCGGCTGGCCGGAAAAAACCAGGGAGCTTGACTTCTTCTACCCGACCTCAGTACTGATCACCAGTTTCGACATCCTCTTTTTCTGGGTGGCACGGATGATGATGATGGGGCTCCACATTATGGATGAGGTGCCCTTTCACGATGTCTATCTCCATGCCCTGGTACGCGACAAGCATGGCAAGAAGATGTCCAAGTCCACGGGCAATGTCATCGATCCCCTGGTGACCATCGCTCAGTACGGTACCGACGCCTTCCGCTTCACCCTGACCGCCCTGGCCGCCCAAGGCCGGGAGATTCGCATGGACGAAGAACGGATCGACGGCTATCGGCGCTTCATCAACAAGCTATGGAACGCGGCCCGCTTCGCCCAGATGCATCTCAAGGAAGCGGACCCGGGCATTACCGCCCTGACCACGGACCCCAAGGCGCTGAGCCTCGCCCACCGCTGGATCCTCAGCCGGGTCAATGCCACCATCCTCGCAGTGCGGGCAGCGCTGGACGGCTACAACTTCAACGAGGTGGCCTCGGCTAATTATCAGTTTGTCTGGCATGAATTCTGCGACTGGTATCTGGAGTGGATCAAGGCCGACCTATTCAGCCAGGATGTTCAGGCCCAGCAGCAGGCCAGGGCGGTGCTGCTCACCGTGCTGGAGCAGGTGCTCAAACTGATGCATCCGATCACCCCTTTCGTCACCGAGGAGATCTGGGGCCAGCTGCCCGGAAACCGCAGTTCGATCATGGTTGAACCCTTCCCCGAACCAAGGGCTGCCTGGGCTGATGCAGAGGCGGAGGGCGTGATGAACCTGCTGATGGGCGTCATCTCAGGCCTGCGCACCATCCGTACCGAGGCCGAAGTCCACCCCAGCGCCAAGATCGAGGCGACCCTGATCTGCCCGGATGCCGCCAAACGGCTGCTGCTGACCACCTATGCACCCGGCATCCAGGCCATGGTCAAGGCCAATCTGCAGATCGAGGCAGCCGGCATCGTACCCGATGACGCTGTGCATGCCCTGGTGCAGGATGTCGAGCTGGTGGTGCCGCTCAAGGGTTTGATCGATGTGGCCGGGGAGCTGGAAAAACTGGCTAAGGAACAGGCGAGGCTGGAAAAAGAACTGGAACGGATTGCCGGCAAACTGGCCAATGAAAAATTCATGAGCAACGCCCCGGAGGCGGTGGTGGCCAAGGAACGGGACAAGGCTGCCGAATTCCAGGCCCATCTGGCTAAAACCATCGAGTCAACCGAGCGGTTGCGGAAACTCTGCTGATATGGATACCTTTTTACTCGACAACGCCCTCCGGACCTTCCTTGCCGAGGATCTGGAGCACGGCGACATCACCACTGAGGCCATTTTCACCCCGCAAGACCGGGCGCAGGCCTGTTTCATGGCCCGCCATCCCATGACGGTCGTCGGCATGGAGACGGTTGCGGCCCGGGTATTTGCGCTGCTCGACTCGCAGGTTGCCTGTACCGGAACCATGGCCGACGGCAGCCGCGTTGAGGCCGGCACCGAACTGCTGCGCTTAAACGGTGCGACCCGGACGCTGCTGCGGGGCGAGCGGGTGGCGCTCAATCTGGTGCAGCGGCTGTGCGGCATCGCCACCCTGACCGCGGCCTTTGTTGAGGCCGTGCAAGGGCTGACGGTAAAAATCGTCGATACCCGCAAGACCACGCCGGGTCTGCGCATGCTGGAAAAATATGCGATCCGGGCTGGCGGCGGCCACAACCACCGCTACTCCCTAAGCGACGGGGTACTGATCAAGGATAATCACATCGCGGCCTGCGGCTCGATCACGGAAGCGGTGCAGCGGGTGCGGCTCCAGGTGCCCCATACAATCAATGTCGAGGTCGAAACCGATACGCTGGTGCAGGTGGAGGAGTGCTTGGCCTGCAAAGTCGGAGTGATCATGCTCGACAATATGGATCTGGCCACCATGCGCCGGGCCGTGGCGCTGATCAACGGCCGGGCCCTGGTCGAGGCCTCGGGGGGCGTTAACCTGCAGACTGTCCGGGGGATCGCCGAAACCGGGGTGGATATCATCTCGGTCGGTGCCCTGACCCATTCGGCCAAGGCCTGCGATATCGGCATGGATTGGCGGAGCTGAGAGGTAGGAGCGGGCCACGCCCGCGATGTGGTTCTTGGTTTCGCGGGCGTGGCCCGCTCCTACAAACAGCACCTCAAGTGTACAGAGGGAAGCTTACCATGAACAAACGGCTCTTTGTCGCCATCGACCCGCCTCCCGAGATTCGGGACCAATTGACCACAATTTGCTGCAACCTGCCCGATGCCCGGTGGACCCCGCCTGAACAATTCCACCTCACCCTCTGCTTCATCGGCGAGGTCAACGGCGCAGCCTTTCTTGACATCAAAGAGGCCCTGACTGAAATCACGGTTGCCCCGTTTGCCCTGCGCCTGCAGGGCGTCGGTTTCTTCCCGCCACGCGGCCAACCCCGCGTGGTCTGGGCCGGGGTCGAAACCAGTGAACCTTTGGCGATTCTACAGCGCAAGATCACCAGCCGGCTCTTTACCCTCGGCCTGGAACCAGAGAACCGGAAATTCTCGCCCCACATCACCCTGGCACGGCTACACCAGACCCCGGCCGCAAAGGTTGGCCGGTATTTGGGAGCGCATGGCTTATTTGCTTCTGCGGAATTTGTGGCAGATCGTTTCCTGCTCTACTCGAGTGTGTTGGGCCGCAAAGGAGCCATCCACATTGTTGAACAAGGGTATGGGATTGAGTGTGGTCCAGGCCTGTGAGAGATGAAGGTGAGCAGGTCAATGAGAATCAAGGCTCCGCAAATGCAAACAAATCGGTTTCCGTTATTACGGATGTCGAACGTTGAATAACCCACCATTTTCATGCGGCATTTTATCGGTATTTCGGAAAAACGGAATTAGACAGTTTAACTACTGGATACTCTGGAAGCTTGTAGAGGGTGCAACAGACTCAGCCCGCAGGGTTATCGCTTGTAACATTTTGATATTTCAACATTTCCCTTGCCAACACGGCGACTCGACCACAACTGGCATAGTCTGTGCATCGCAAATTTTAAGAAAACTTAATTGAAATTGATTTTGCGAGGCTATTTATAAAAGGATAAATTGGGGTCTGTTCCCCAATTATCTACTGCACCCTGCACTGCAGTTCCTTAAAATTCATACCTGGAGGGGAAAAAATGAAGAAACAATTATTGAAAAGCGCGTTGATCGCCGTAGCGGGAGTAGGATTGATGGCAGGGAGTGCGTTGGCGACGCATTTTGACATTAGTAACTCAAGTTTCGGAGTTGATCTAACTTTCCGTTATTAGGTTTGTAACGTGGGCCAATCTTTTTCCCGTTTGCAGTATATCAATGGCAAACCCCATGACTGCATCAACAATGGCAAGCACTGCATTTTC
>Ga0209697_10000702_pt1 | contig 54891 bp, 37 predicted proteins | sample AliMusrvi5mmetaG_FD_184115 | JGI IMG/M metagenome (GOLD analysis project Ga0209697, IMG submission 184115) | Freshwater lake bacterial and archeal communities from Alinen Mustajarvi, Finland, to study Microbial Dark Matter (Phase II) - Alinen... | ecosystem: Environmental > Aquatic > Freshwater...
TAACATCTAAGTGCCTTTATTTAAGGCCGTAAGATACTAAAAAAAGCAGTAAAGTACAAGGATTTGAACCTGTATTTTACTGCTTTAAGTTTAATAATTATGTCCGAGGGACTTTTTCAGTGCCCTCAGATAAACCTCATATTTTTTTTCTTTGACTCGTTACTTACCTACTTGAAATAGCAGCAATATTGTATAAAGAAAGAAAAAGGATATATTTCAATTCTGGAGATAAGACATGATATAATTCATGTTATTTACTTCAATGATCGTTGCGATTTTTTCTTCCAACATTCGGTTTTTCTTTTCAAGTTCCTGATGTAAATACCGGGTTTCAAGCAGGTTTCTGATTCGAAGAAACACATCAATGAAATCGAAAGGTTTGGTGATAAAATCACGCGCGCCACTGGTCATGGCCCGTTGCTTCGCGCTGGAAGATATATCAGCAGTAAGGACAAGAATCGGCAAATATACATCGGGTGGAATCAACGGTTTCAGCATTTCCATCACCTCGAACCCAGACATTTGAGGCATCATCAAATCAAGCAGAATTAAATCGGGTTTAAACGAATTAAATAACTCTAACGTCAACAGTGGATTTGTAATGCATTGAACATTATCAAATCCCTGCATTTTGAGAAAATCTCCCAGAAGATCAATATTCACCTGCTGATCATCGATGACCAGGATGTTCGCGTTCTTCAAGTTTAAATCTATCATGATGATAATTATTTTATTAGTTCAATGTTCCTTTGATATCCTGAGCGATGATAATGTCATCGATTATCCTTAAAAATAAAGTTAAATCCAATGGTTTAGTCAGGTAATCTTTTGCTCCAGCTTTCAGTAATCTGCTTATTTGTTGGGGCATGGCGTCGGCACTAATTATAACCACCGGAATATTTCTTGTCTGTTCGTGTGACAGAAGGCGATACAAGACTTCACTTCCATGAATATCGGGCAAATCGAGGTCAAGAAGAATTAAAACAGGTCGATAATCAATGGCCAATTGGACCGCCTGCTTACCGCTCATGTGCGTAATCAATCTTAAATCAGACCGCTGAATGGAAAGTATTTGTTCAACTAATTCAATATTTGAAATATTATCCTCAATGTATAATATAGTGCCAGCCTTATTGGGCAGTTGTATCTTAGGGTTTTCAAAGATGCCCGATTTTATGGCACTTTCCAACTGACTTTCGCTGCCTGGCAGTTCAATCCAGAAAGTACTCCCAATTCCATACTGACTTTCAACGCCAACAGTTCCACCCATCGCTTCCACGAGTTTCTTTACAACAGAAAGTCCAAGACCGGTTCCTTCTGTAACAGTTTTTTCAGCTCCAATCCTTTCAAATGGTTTGAAAAGTTTAGGCAGGTCTTCTTTTGAAATACCCCAACCTGTATCTGTGACGGAAATCCTGACCATTGCAATGCCAGATTCGTTGATCGGTCTTAATTCACAATTAATCAGAACTGTGCCATTTTTTCGGTTGTATTTAACCGCGTTACTCAATAAATTCAACAAGACCTGTTTCAATCGCTGCCTGTCTGACTTTACAAATAAATAACTAAAAGAAGAGTTTGTCAGCTCAATTTTTATCAACCGTTCATCGGCACTTAGTCTTACGATGTCGGTCATTTCGGCAATAACTCCGTTCAATTGAACTGGTTCAATCGAAAGGGACATCCGGCCAGCCTCAATTCTGGAAATATCCAGGACTTCATTGATCAGGTCGAGTAAATGCCTTCCACTTTTCAGAATATGATTGGTGCCTTTCTTCTGACCTGTAGTGAGTTCTCCCATTTCGAGCAACTGGGCAAAGCCAAGTATAGAATTCATTGGCGTCCGAAGTTCATGACTCATACGCGACAAAAATTCGCTTTTGGCAAGGTTGGCATTGTCGGCTTCCATCCGGGCTGCTTTAATTTCCTCCTCTACTTTTTTCCGGTCCGTAATATCCACTGTGACGGTTAGTAAACAACGGGTTTCACCAATATAAATGTAATCAGCCGATATTAAGCCAGTTTTAATATGACCAGATTTTGTAAGCAAAAGCACTTCCATCTTTCTAATCGGACTATTCTGATCAAAATTTCTAATTATATCCCTATCATTTTGGTCAGCATAAAGTTCAAAATCAAGGCTTGTTTTTCCAATTATTTCATCGCGTGTGAACTCTAAAGTTTCCAGAAATGCATTGTTAACATCTATAAACTTTCCACTATCTATATAGGAAATAGCCATCATAGCCGAATTAGACTGAAATGCCTTTGAAAATTTTTCCTCGGATATTTTAATTTGAGAAATGTCTTTACTTACCCCAAATATAACCTCTTTACCATTCCAGAACCCTGGTTTTACTTTTGTTTCAACCGGAATAGTTTTACCTGATTTTGTCACCACAGGTACCGGGCAGAATTCGGAGGTTCCGGCCAGCATTTCGCCAACAATCCGGCCAGCTTCTTCTCGACGTTCAGCTGGATGAACCAAAAGTATCGAAGAGTCTAAAAGCTCTTCGGTAGTGTATTCCAATCGATTTGTAACGGTTTTGTTCGTATGGATAATGTTGCCCTGTTGATCTAATACCCAAAGAAAATCGTCGATAGTATTGAAGAAGGTTTCATAATTCTGCCGTGTTTGTTCCAGTAAACCTTCTACCCGTTTATTCTGAATCAGGCTGGACAGCATACTGCTCCAAACTTTCAGCATATTCATCTCAGTTGAATTGTAATCTCTTTTAGCTTTTACTGAATCAAGACCTACAAATCCAATCAAATTGTTTTCGACCAGCAAAGGAATAACCACCAGCGATTGAATGCCTTGTGTTTCGAGTATTTCACGTTCACTCTGCCAGCTTTCAGGCAGATCCTGAACTGATGAAATTATGATATTTTGATGAGACCGCAATGTTCCCATCCAGTTTGGAATCAGATTGTAGGATAATTCCTGCATATTTCCTATTTCAGGTTGAATTCCTTCGTTACACCATTCATAGGTATTATTCATGCATTCGTCCGGATCATTAAATTCAAAGATATAAGCCCGGTCGGCATTCAGGAACTGACCAATCCGCAACAAAGCAAGCTTAAGTGCCGAATCGATTTCTGAGATGGTTACTCCGGTTAATTTGGTCGATAACTGAAGCATTTCATTTTCAAAGTTTGCCGCCTGCTTTTGAATGGTAATATCCCAATTTGTGCCGATCACCCGGAGTGCCTGACCTGAATGATCGCGTTCGACTGCGGCCAGTGCTCTCACAAAATGTACCGATCCATCAGGCCAGACGACCCGGAACTCGGTATCGAATTCTTTTTCGCCAAGAATGGCCATTTGTATTTCTTTGTCACCCCGTTTCTTATCATCCGGATGAAGACCTTTCAGCCAGGCATCGTATGCACTGCTGAAATCTTCTTTCCTGATTCCGTAAATGGCGAACATCTGATTGTCCCACAAAAGAACATTGTTAACCACATCGTAATCCCATACGCCGATTCCACCCACCCGCAATGCCAGATTTAAGCGAGATGACATTTGGGACAATTCTTCCTCGGCCAGCTTACGTGCGGTTATATCATGGTAATTCAGCAATACGCCATTAATAATTTTATTATTGATCAGATTGGTAGCCGTAAGTTCGATAGGCTTATAGCTTCCATCCTTGCATAAGTAGCTGTACTCCACCGTTGTTGCCGCATTATCCTTTTGAACGACAGTATAGAATTCTTTTTGGATGCGATCCAGATCGTCAGGATGAACCGTTAACCAGCCATTAGTGCCAACCAGGTCTTCCGGCTGCCAGCCGAAGTATCGGGTGATATTCGGACTCTTGTAGCTCATTACCCCATCGGCACCAATGATACCAATTACGTCCGAAATATTGGCTATCATCGAAGTGTACCTGATTTCGCTGTCCCGCAGGGCAGCTTCAGCCAGCCTGCGTTCAGTAATATCCATCAGAGTTCCAAAGGTTCCTGTAATTTCATCCTTGTCGTTTAACCCCAGTCGGGCGAATACTTCAATCCAGCGGAAGCCTCCGCCTTTGGTCAGATACCTGATTTCGTGCCTGCAATATTCTTTTTTACGCAAAATAAGCGGCTCAAATAATTCCCAGTTTCTTGCCCTGTCATCCGGATGAACGTAATCAACAAAAAGTTGTCCCAATGATTCATTTACGCTGAAGCCGGTTATATGTTCCCATGATTTGTTCAGGAAAACCCACAAACCTTCCGCATCAGTCTGGAAAATGACTTCGTTCACATTCTCGACAACCGTACGGTAGCTTTTTTCGCTTTCGCTTAAGGCATTTTCAATCCGTTTCCGCTCTTCAATTTCCTCCAACAGTGTTACGTTTGTTTTTGCCAATTGGGCCGTTCTTTCCTCAATTTTAACTTCCAGGTTGGCATTCAAATCCTGTATTTCCTGTTCTGTATGTTTCCGTTGGCTAATATCCTGTTTTACGGCCAGGTAATTGGTTATTTTTCCATTTTCATTGCGAATTGGCGTTATGGAAACATATTCCCAATACAATTCGCCGTTTTTCTTTTTATTCTGCCATTCACCATACCATTCGTCTCCGGCGTTTAAAGTGTCCCACAAATTTGAATAAGTCTTCGAATCTGTCTTACCTGATTTGAGAATTCTGGTATTTTTCCCCAATACCTCTTCATTCTGATATCCTGTAATGGCCTCGAAAGCAGGATTAACATATTCTATATTGCCATTCAGATCTGTAATTACGATGATTGTTGGGCTCTGTTCTACGGCCAATGAAAGCTTTCTGATTTCCGTATCTTTTTGCTTTTCCTGCGTGAAGTCTCTGATAAATCTTAAGACCTTGTCATTTCCAAGAGGAGCTAACCGCGCTTCACAATACTTGTAAATGCCATTGATTTCTGCGGAATATTCATAGGTAACTAATTTTTGTGTTTGTAAACATTCGTCGATTTTGCGAATATGAAGATCCGATGTTTCTACATCAAACAAATCACGAACAGTTGATCCAACGACTTGATCAGCTGAATACAGCAGATTCTGGTTACCGGCATTGTAAAATTCGAGGTAGGCACCTTCCCGGTCTGAAACGAAAATTAAATCCGGAATGGCATTAATGATCGCACTCAAACGTTCATTCTGTTGCCGAATGTTTTCTTCAGCCAGTTTCTTTTCGGTTACATCAATATTTACGCCTTTAAGACGAACCAGTTTTTCACTCTCAAATTCAGGAACTATATTGTTTTCAATCCAACGGTATTCGTTATCCGGCATCCGGAGCCTGATATCATAAGATACAGGTTTTTTGGATAATTTCATTGCTTCAAGATTCTCATTCACCAGATGAATATCATCCGGATGAACTCTTTCAATAAAGAAATCGGTTTCCATTTTTGCCCCAAATGGAATACCCATCAGGTGGTAATAATTCTTCGACCAGATCAGATTTTCTGTTTCCAGATCCAATTCCCAACTGCACATCATTGAAATCTCCTGAGCCTGGTTCAATGCCGCTTCATTGATTTTCAATGCTTCTTCAGCCAGTTTTTTATAGGTAATGTCAACATTTGTTCCGTTAAGCGTAACCAGTTGGTCTCCTTCAAAGTCCGGAATCATTGAATTTTGAATCCAGATTGTTTTTCCCGATTTCTGGTTCATGCGCATTTCAAAAGTTACCTGCTTCCGGTCCCGAAAAATTTTCTCCATATAATCGCTAATCAGGTGGCGGTCATCGGGATGAATTAATTCAAAAAAGAGATCCTGTGAAGCCTTCTCTTTATCGGGGTCTAAGTCAAAAATACGATACAAATTATCTGACCACTTTGATGTGTTGGTGACCATGTTTAACTTCCAGCTTCCCATGCCTGCAATTTCCTGCGAAAAATTGAGGTCCTGTTCGCGCTGAAGCAATGCTTCTTCGGCAAGCCTTCGTTCAGATATATCGTGAACTATAGAGTATAATAGTGTTGAATCGCCAAATTTCAACGGGCATGAATAAACTTCAACATCCCGGATTTCGCCATTCGACAGGCGATGCTTAAAGAAGAACTGAGTTCGCTTTTCTTCTTTTGCTTTTTGCATTTCTTCGTTTATCTCTTTCCTGGTCAGTACGTTAACTTCTGTAATATTTTTGGAACACATTTCATCATATGTCCATTGATAGTAATTACAGGCTGAAGTATTTACATCTTTAATATTGCCGGTTTCGGGGTCAACAATCATCATCACCGAATGATTGTTTCGGAATATCGATTTATAGCGTTCTTCACTTTGCCGCAATTCTTCGAATGCACTTTTTTGCTGATTAATGTTTAGCGAAGAGCCCCGGTAACCTTTCACATTTCCTTCGGAATCGAGATAAGGCATGCCATTGGTCATTACCCAGTTCATTTTCCCATCTTCACCCTGAATAAGGCTTTCCATATTTCTGAATTGCGCTCCTTTATGTATTTGCCGAAGACAAGCATCAATAAATTCTTTTCGTCCTTCCTCTGGATGAATATCGAAAAACCGCTTTTTACCTACCAGATCAGAAGGCTTTAATCCCCAGGCAATTTCTGAAGCCTGACTGACAAAGGTGTAAACTGCCTCCGAATCAGTTTCCCAGATTACATTCTGGCTTTGTTCGGTAATTTCCCTGAAGCGATCTTCACTTTTAGCCAGTTCTTCCCGAATCTTCTTTCGTTGTGTGATGTCTTCTTTTAGGGCCAGGTAGTTCGTAATATTTCCATTTTCATCTGTAATCGCCGTAATTTGGGAAGATTCCCAGTATAATTCTCCATTCTTGCGTTTGTTATGGAAAATACCTTTCCAGACATTCCCACAAGAGATTGAATCCCATAAATACTTGTATTCATCAATTGGTGTTTCACCTGACTTTAATACCCGCGGATTATTTCCTTTGAGTTCTTCTAATCGGTAACCTGTCGTTTCACAGGCTATGGGGTTAGCATACTCAATGTTGCCATCCAGATCGGTAATCACAATGCTGACGGGGCTTTGTTCCACTGCCTGTGACAACTTTCTAAGCTGATCTTCTTTTTGTTTAGTTTCAGTAATGTCCCGATCGATGCCAATGGAGTATGATTTTCCGTTCCAGGTGATGGGTCTGCCAATGTATTCAATCGTATTGTCTTTCCCATCAGGTCTTAACCACTTGAACGAACCCTGATAGGCTTGATTATCTAAAATGTTGTGAAGCCGCATTTCGTTTGCATGATCAGTAATCGTTTTTGTAAGGGAATACGTATTTCCGATATCCAACAGTTCTTCCCTGCTGCGGCCAGCCATAGCTGCATATTGCTCATTACAGTCAACGAGTTTACGGTTCTCCGGATCGGAGGCTTCTTCAAATATGCTGATTCCATCAAATACATTTTCAAAGACCATCCTGAATTTTGCTTCCGAATCTTTTACTTTTTCCTCGGCCAGCTTTCGTTCAGTAATATCCCGGTATTTCCATAAATGCCCGTTATATTTGTTTTCAATGTAAGTCGGAATGTAATCTCTTTCCAGGTATCGTCCATCCACCAATTCCAGCTCATCACAATAAACTGCTTTTTTGTCCTCAAGAATCCGTTCAATATCGACGATGAACTTTTCGGGATTTTTGAAGAATATTTTGCTTTCCTCGGCTGAGGTTGAACAATCGGCGCCAATAAGTGCTTCAGGGGGTACCGGAATACCAAACATATCACAAAACAACTGGTTGGTTAATGCAATTTTTCGAGTTGAATCTTCAAGCAGTATGCCTTCCTGTAAATTTATGATAAGATTGGTCAGCAGATTTGTTTTATCTTTCAAGGTTTCCTCTGCCAGTTTTCGATCAGTAATATCAGTCAGAATTCCTGCTCCGCCAATCCTTTCTCCATTTTCGATGATGACTGATGTGGAAGACCGAACCCAATGGATAGACCCGTCTTTTCGTATTAGCCGGTATTCCATGTAATTGATGTTATTGACAGGCGAGTTTTTCAGCCTGTTCAGGATACCCGGACTATCTTCAGGATGTATATACTCATAGATATTCCTACCAATAATTTCTTCAACCGTAATTCCCAAGACTTTGAATATGGATTGACTGATAAATTTGATGTTCCCTTCAATATCAATTTCAAAAATGACATCGTTGATCGATTCTACCACCCTACGGTATTGTTCTTCGCTTTTGCGCAATTTTTCTTCAGCATGTTTTTTATCGGTGATATCGTGCAAAATTCCAGATCTTCCAACCAATACTCCTTCTTCATAGATTGACTTAGCTGAAACTTGTACCCAAATAATTTTTCCGGATTCTGTCAGGCAACGATATTCAATATTTTTGTATTCATTAAACCGGTTATTCTGAAAAACATCCAGCAGAAAAGAAAGATCTTCGGGATAAACAAAGCTGAAAAAATTTTGTCCGATCAGATCCTCTGGTTTGTAATTGAATGATTTTTCAATCGACGGACTTATGTATTTGATGATGCCATCAATTGTAACCTCAAAAACAATATCACTAATGGACTCGACCAGTTTCTGATAATTATCTTCGCTTTTGTGAAGTTTTTCATTGGCTAATTTACGTTCTGAAACATCGCGGACGACAAATACAATACTGGTAGGATGACCTTCGACATCACGGATAAATTCTCCATTTACTTCCATGTCAAATTTAGAACCGTCAGACTTAATCCCCATGTATTCAGTACTACCGAAGTATTTCCCTTCAAACATCTGAGCGATGGCATCGCGTGCTTTGGAATGATCTTTGGGATCGACAAAATCAAAGAGAGGCGTATTTAATGGAAATTCGATCTCTTCATATCCAAACATTTTCAATGCCATGGGAGAGGTGAAAAGAACATGTCCCTCTAAATCGGAAATAAATATAGTGTCGGGCGAGGCGTGAAGGATAGATCGGTAAAGCGATTCGCTTTTTTGAAGTTCCAGTTCGATCAGTTTTGTCTCTGTGATGTCGGTCAGCGTTCCTGTAACTCCAGAAAACTGCTTCTCATTAAATAACGCTTTTGATGAAAACCTGACCCAATGTTGTTCTCCGGTTTTTGACTGGATTTGATATTCGTTTATTAATTCAAATGTCCGCTCTATTTCATTAAACCTTTGCTGCAGTTGTTCATGTTTGTCTCCAACAAAAAAGGAAAAATTTTTGCCGATAATTTCTTCAGGTAAGTATCCCAGTAATTTTTGAATAGAGGGACTGATAAAAGTTATATTTGCATGGATATCTGTTGCATAAATAACGTCATTAATATTTCCAATCAAATCTCTGTATTTTGCTTCACTTTCGCGCAAATCTTTCTCTGCCTGTTTACGCTGGGTAATATCTTTATGTGTCCCAATTAACCGAAGCGGTTTTCCATGATCATCGCGGGTAACGATTTTTCCTTCGTCATTTATCCATTTGTAACTTCCATCCTTACAGATTAAACGGTGCTCGAATGCATAGGTATCTATTTCCCCGTTAATATACTGATCGACAGTTTTCAGTACCATATCCAAATCGTCAGGATGGATGCGGTTACTCCATTCTTCTAGCGTCTCGCCAATTTCTGAATCTTCAAAACCAAGCATTGCCTTCCATTGCATGGAATAAAATACGCGATTGCTTAAAACGTCCCAATCCCATAAGCCATCAGTAGCCACTTCGAGCGCATATCTCAGTCTCTCTTCGCTCTTGCGTAATTCTAAATCAGTTTGCTTATGAATGTATAATTCATTCTCATGGATGTTCCTTAAGGATTCAATTTCCTTTTTTAATTCATTTAATTCTGTGACTAATTTTTCATTTGATTCTTCCTGACTGTTCATTTTAATCATAATTATAAATTTACCTATCCAAGAAGGTTTAATAAAAAAATGTCAATTATCAAATTTTGTTTTACGAGCTCAAAACAAGAGTTCACAAAACTTAAATGAAGCCAAAAATACGAAAAAACCTATACGAAATTAATAATTTTTTAACATTTGTCATGTTTTTTATCGACATGTAAAATAATACAAAGAAAATGTAAATATATTTACAAAACTGACATGACATCAACGACTAAGCTTCCGAATATAAATGAAGTATATATACAAAAAGGCGGTAAAGAGAAATGTGAATATTTTCTCTTTACCGCCCTTTAAATCCTAAATGAGGACGATTTGCTAAATGTTCTAATGATGCCAACTCAAATTGAAGCGAAATTCATCTAAAGCTGTATAATGAGAACTATCTTTTGTGAATCGCGCATCACCTCAACAGCGATACTTTCACCGGGTTTTAGCTGGTTCAACCTGAACATATAGTCCTGGATGTTGTTCACCGGTTTCCCATTGATAGAAGTTATAATATCTCCCTTTTTCATTCCGCCAAGTGCTGCTGGTTTTCCGGGTGTTACCAAATCGGCACGCAGACCGTTCTTAACATTCCCCGCAAAGTCGGGCATAATTCCGAGCGTTATACCTTTCCTGCGGCTGCCGCGACTTGCCACTTCCTTTGGTCCCGCTTCCTTGAAGGTAAGTTTCGTATCCATATTCGCGAGGTCGGCAACAAGCTTATAAGCCATGTCCGAAATCTTCACCATGCCCGTGTAATTAATTTTATCCCATGTATCTGCAGGAGTGTGGTAATCCAGGTGAGCACCCGAAGAGATAAACAAAACTGGTATATTTTTCCCATAAAACGATGCGTGATCCGAAGGGCCATAACCTTCATCAGATAATGCGAGTTTGAAGACTGTAGTATCGCACGAAGCATAAATCATTTTTTTAAACTGATCGGCAGTTCCCACTCCGCCAATCTGAACCATCGAATTTTCATTCAACCGTCCAACCATATCGAGATTCACCATTGCATTCACTTTAGTGAGGTCAATTTCGGGCTTTTCAACAAACTTCTTCGAACCCAGAAGTCCTTCCTCTTCACCGGAGAAAGAGATAACAACGATGCTTCTTTTAAAATGGTTAGGTTTGGCAGCCAACTTCTGTGCCAACTCAAGCACCATTCCTACGCCCGATGCATTATCGTCGGCGCCATGATGCACAGCAACTGTATCGGGAACACGACTTCCCGAACCAATACCACCCATGCCCAGGTGATCGAAATGGGCGCCAAGAATCACATACTGCTCTTTCAGCTTTTTATCACTGCCGGGTATGATCATTACGACATTACGCGTTGGAATTGTCGTTTCAATGACATCTGACTTACCCGAAACCGTAACTCCTGTCTTAAAACTCTCTGATTTACGTAGTTCGTTCAATCGTATTTCGACATCAACGATTGTTTGCTTACTTGCTTCCAATATCTGATTGGCAATTTTCCGCGATATTCTAAAAGCAGGTATTCCTACCGACTGATCGCCCTTGGCCAATGATTCAAACTTATCTTCCGGATCAAAAACTTTTCCTGAAACCAGCAATACTGCTACTGCACCCATATCTTTTGCCTGGAGTACTTTATCACGATCTTTGCTATAACGGACAAACGGGCTTTTGGTCTTTTCGATTTCAGGATCGGCACGCAAAATCATCACGACCTTTCCTTTTACGTCAATGCCGGAATAATCATTCCATTTGAGGCTATCTTCCTTAATTTCAAACCCATATCCGGCAAAGACAACCTCACCGCTAAATGCGCCATTCTGTGAGAAGGCAAACGGGGCAAAATCAGTATTCACCTTGAGGGATGTGCCATTTAATATCAAAGAATTTGTGGGGCCATTGATAATTTTATCAGTTACCCTGAAGTGCTGGAAACCTTTATGATACAACGGAACCAAACCGCTGGCTTTTAAATCCCTGCTAATATATACTGCTGCCAGGCTATCGCCTTCGCTGCCTGTGAGCCGCCCTTTTAATTCGTCCGATGCGAGATAACTGATGTGCATTTTAAGCTCATCGACGGTTACATCCGTCGATCGTTTCTTATCTTTCGAAAATGAAATGGTAACTATTACCAGTAAAATAAAGGCAATTCTTCTGAAAATTCTCATATCATGTGTTTTATAATCGATATATTGAAAAACGGTTTAAAATTAATTAAATCGCTGAAATCTACCTTTCTTTATCTATGATTTTGTCAATTTGTAGTTTATTATCTGGCAGGTAATTATATGCCACATCCCAAATAATTTCATTGTCCACTCCAAAGTACCCGAGCGAAACCTCATTTCGCAGTAAATACATTTCAACCCATGGAATTTCGGAATATTTCTCTATTATTTCTTTGGGCAGATTTTTAGATGCCTCTCCGGAAACCTCCAAATTACGGATGACCGCAACAATAGTTTTGTAATCTCTTTTAAAATCAATAAGTGTCAAACCATCAATATATTCTGCAATCCTGATCATTGCTACCTGAATATCCTCAAGACACATTATATATGGACGGTTTTCCTTTTTTACTAAATGTAGTTATCTTGTTTTAGAATACTCTCTTTAATTTGATGTTTAAGTGCATTTTTAATAACCAAATCTATTTTACGATTAAAGATTTTTTCAAGGTATATTTCAAGAGCAAAAGAATTTCCAGCCAATTGGTCGCTCCAATTCAACAAGAATATCAATGTCACTACTTTCGGTGAAAGTATTTTCTGGAAATGAGCCAAATAATCCAATCTCTTTAACAGCAAAATCTTCGTAAAAGGCAGGTTTCAGTTCTTTCAGTTTGGATAATACCTCATTCTTTTTAATCATAGTCCAAATACAAGCTTTTTTGTAAAGTCACAATGACACATTTCACAGCTATGGAGCAATATAAATTGAAAACGGTTGAAACGAGCATGGTGTAACAACCACAAAATAGAATGTTTATCCGTCAGCTGACGGATTCATGCGAGTTCCACATAGGTGGTATCGTCAAAAAAGCGTTACTGCTAATACGATTTGAATATTAATAACTTACAAAAATTTAAATGTGTGAAACGAGCATGGCACAAATACCACAAAAGAAAATGTATAAACTCATGCGAGTTCCATGAGCGGGCACCTGAAATTTATGTAATTCTGCACTTCGATCCAAAAGATATACAGCAACTTAATAGCAATATATACGAATGAAACGAGCATGGTATGACAAACACAAAATAGGATGTTTATCCGTCAGCTGACGGATTCATGCGAGTTCCACACCGGTGGTACATTCAAAATAATGATGCTGCCAATACGAATTGAATATTAATGTCTTACAAAAATTTAAACGTGTGAAACGAGCATGCCACAAATACCACAAAAGAAAATGTATAAACTCATGCGATTTCCATGATCGGGTACCTGAAATTTATGTAATTCTGCACTTCGATCCAACAGATATACAGCAACTTAATTGCAATTTATACGAATGAAATCAATTATTTATGCATCAATGTCGTTTTGTTAAGGAAGTCTTTTAAAGGTACTGATTTAATGATATTTTGATCCAAATATTCTTTGAAATGTTTGTATTTATTGGAGAATGTTTTATCTTGTGGGATATATGGGGGCAACTTCAATTATCAACAAAATAGATGATTTCCGCGAAATTTCATTTTTATAAAATTTGATTTTTAAAGGTCAGATGGAATCGCCATCCGTCAGATATGAGCCGACGGATTCATTTCGGTTTGTGATTTTATAATCATGGCGATTTCATCTAAAAAATTAGTATGCAAACTTGAGAATGAAGAGTTTAATAGCCATTGAAAAAATAGCTATAAGGAGATATTTTCAAGAGAAGAAAAGCTGACATTCAAAAATTTCAGTACGTCTCCCACGGTGCGTCTTCAGAACGTATTTCCCTATATGGTGCAACCTAATTTATTGTATCAGTTCTCTTTTAATCCTACGATATATTACTGTAGTGTTTGTTTAGGTTGTTTTTGAAATTTAAGACTCAAATTTATATCGGACTCAGATTGCCAGCCTGTTTAGACAATTTTTCGACTATTTTTTTTGCCTCTTCCATTTTACCGGTAGGAACAGGAATCCTCACAATTTCCTGTTGCATTGCTTGTAATGTAGGAAATTCGAAGACGACATGCAGTATCGGAATCGTTGATTTGGTATAAACAGATGCAGCAACCAAATGGGCTCCCAGTTGAGTCCATGTTTGGAAAGTGCCGCCAACAAAGGCAGAATCTATACCAATATATGCTTCATGAACCCCTTTTCGCAGCATCAAACTACGGATACGGGGAGCAAGAAATGCTACTGTGGATAGTATAAGAATAAGTCCTCCAATGATCAGTATAAAAAGACTATCCCGGTAGATTAAAAGAAGTATCCCGCAGACTATTACTGATATTACAATCAACATTAGCAGCGTTGCCTTATTGACCGTTATCATTTCCTTTTGGCTCTCAACGATAAAGGCATCCCATTCCTTTTGTGTATACGTCCAGTGCGCCAGGGGATTCATCTGGTTGATCAGAATGTTAAATTCCTTTGCCCTTGAAATATAAACCAAGGCAGTGATGAACGACACCATTGCACCAAATCCGAATAAAAAAATCAGGGCAAAGCCTCCATTCATCCTATCCAGATTGCTGTATCCGGTTATAAAAGCTCCGCCGATCATAAGTGCAGTAAGTACAAATGCATTCCTCATCACCCTTCGGGGTTTGTTGATGATATTCGCGTATGTTATTTTAGTTCCCATATTATTCCTCTCTGCCGCCGATTGGGTTTGCGGCCCAAACAGTAATAAAACCTTTGTTGGCTGACTGAGCATTCATCGACCATGTTGATGGATCAGAATCGGTGACAAAATAGGTTCCTTGAGGTAAATTCATATTTGGTTTTACAACCCAATAAGCGTTTTGAACGCCTCCCTGCCCATCGGATCCTGTTGCCTGCCATGATCCAACCTGTTTTCCTTCGGAATTCATCAGTGTTATGGTTCCTGGTCGTTTACCGTTGTTGAAGTAATGATAATTCTCAATGCGGGTAATATAAGTGGATTTGGACAGCTTGAAAGGTGTGGAACCTGTTGGGCCATTAGCCACACCATAGATATTACCATTATCAAAAATTTTCTCTTCCTTCCCGGGAATCATTTTTGCGTCCGGCGCATCATTCACTGATGTTATTTTCGCGCCACTAATTGCCTTATCTTTTGACAGGGCGAGTATACTTCCGGGAGCATTAGCTTCATTTGGTGAAAAAGAAAATTTTTCACCGCCCGTTACGGGGAAAGAATATTTGTATATGGAACGCTTCGCTTGAACTTCCTGCATATTTAATCCCGCATATAATTTTACCGAACCATTCGCAGTACCTTGTAAAGTAATCCTTAAATTTCTATTCCTGGGATAAGCCAGCTCTGTCCAATAAGTTCCGTCTGCAAGTTTTAATGTCATCACAGAAACTTCCGGAATTTCTGCAGAATATTTACCATCCGGAAAACCACTGATACGGCCGGAAGCATCTGTGACATACAACGACACCGGACAATCGGCAATTACTTTAATATCGTTGTTCCTATCAGGAAAATCATTTTTCAATTGTCTTGCCCATACTTTCACATCCTTAGCTCTAATTTGTTCATAATAAGCTTGTCGATCTTTTGAAAGTGTTTTATACCAATTAATTACAGGTGCTGGCACATTGGTAACATCAGGACTATTATTATAGCCACTGCCACCACACATTGGATATTTACCTTCGTATAATTCAGAGGATCTTACACCAACCGGAAAATGACTCGTCCATTCTTCGACCGTGTATTTTTCCGGTTTCTGATTAATCCATGGGTCAAGTACGGTTCCTGTTTTCTTCCAGTCTGTACCTTTGGGATAAACCACTACGGCCTGATGACCTCCACCAAAGGCCTGTATAGGCCCAAAGTCATACCCTTCCATTTGTTTTGTTTTCCTCAAATCTTCCAAAAAGTCTAAAACTGTGCTTTGGTATCCGCCACAAACATATTTACCATACTTTTCATGGTCGTTCAAATCTGCCAAAGCATTTAGGTTACCATTAGCCAATATTCCTTTTGGAATTTTTTCCATATAATTCTTAAGCAAATTATTTAATAGTGCTACAGGTGATGGAGCTGGTTTATATTTATCCGGTTCAGCAGCTTGAGTGACAGCACCCAATGTTGCGTCCCATTCACTTCGAACTACAACACCACGGGAACCACCTCCCATACTGTAATGACCTTCCATATTTATAGAAATACTTGCAGATCGGGCATCATTTAGTATAATTACTTCTTGTTTAAAGCTCATAGGAGTACCAGGCTTTACTTCATAAGTGCCACTATTAGGTTTGCCTCCTGCATTCACCGAAACTACTACAGTACAACCATTACCTCCTGCATTTAATGTTCCTGATATGCTGAGTGAAGCTCCCTGTTGAATTTTGGTTATAACAAGACTTCGTGTCCAGGTAAAACCCGGAGTATCCGTATATTTTGAAATCGTAGCACCGGTTATATTGTAGTTAACCTGCATTCCATTAAATGGTTCACCTGGAAAAATGCCAGATGACTGAGCGATGGCATTTATTGAAATAAGTAGTACTATTACTAAAAAATTAAATTGCTTTTTCATTTGGTAACGTTTATTTGGGATTATTCAATTTTCTAAAAATCGCAAAGAAATCCAGAATGACTGCTCAAAAAGAAAGGAATCAGTTCCCTCTTCATTTAATGTCTTCCAGCCTGAGGTTGATAATTATTTATTGTTTTTACTATTTAATGATGTTAGTATCTGAGGACTATAAAGTTGTTTAGCGTTCTATTATGAATATACAGGAAAATATAATCTAATGTGATTAATTTTTATAAAACTAATTGGTTTTTTGAAATTATACTATCATACAAAGTTTTTTTTTTATAAATACACCATTCAATTTCGTTTAGTTAAGGAAGTCTTCTAAAGGTATTGATTTAATGATATTTTGATCAAAATAGTTCTTTGAAATGTTTGTATTTATTGGGGAATGTTTTATTTTGTGGGATATAAAGGGGCAGCCACAATTATCAACAAAATAAAAGCTCAATACACCGGGAGTTAGGCCGCTCTTTAAGAATGTCAACAAAAGCTATTTTAACATCGGGGAAGTCACCAAGGGTGACCGTGCAAAGTTAATCCCATGTTTTTTAAACGTTTGAATGAAGTTGTCTGCAAAACTTTTTATGCAGAGGCCGATTATTACACTTGGTATGGTTTTAGAGTTTTAGCAGTTGATGGCAATCGTTAGGTATTGCCAAATCACCTCATTGTCATATAAGAACTTGGGGAGCATAATTTTTACCATAAGGCAGATAGCCCAAGATCATTAGCTATGGCTTCTATGTTATACGATGTTCTAAATCAAAGTGCCATAGATTCTGAAATTGCTCCTTATGCCAGCAGTGAACATGATCTCCTGATGAAACATATCAATAAAACAAAAGTCAGGGAACTGTTATTGCCTGACAGAGGGTACCTTGTATTTGGCTGCTTTTATTATTTAAAGCACAAGGCATTGAATTCTGTTTGAGCATGAAAGACGACTGGTGGCTCACAGTAAAAGATTTTACAGAAAGTGATAAAGATGAGCGGATTGTAACTTTTAGTTTGCCAAAGCAAGATCGCAAAAAACTGGCTGATTATCCAGAGATACTGGACAAAACAATAACCTGTCATTTGATTAAGATCGAACCTGAAACAGGAGAAACCGAGATCTTGCGCACCTCATTAACGGATATGGAAAAGTATGAACATATTGAGTTTGATTCATTATATCATTACCGGAGGAATGAAGAAGAAGCTTATCAACTGCTCATAGACAGAATAGAACTTGAAAATTTTTCAGGAAAAACATCAACAGCCATAAAACAAGATTTCTATGCCAAAATTTTATTGATGACACTATGTGCTGCATATGCACACCCGATAGAAGAAAAGCTTACCAACGAATGCAAAGCAGATCAAGAGAGAAAGTACGATCAAAAAATCAATCGGACTAACGCACTGGCAATGACACAAGAAATCTTAATCAGCGTAATACTAAAGAATCAATGAGAAAGGCATTACCAGCCTTCGATTATATTGTGGAAAAAACAAGGGAAATCAGATGGCCAGAAAGAAGTGAATATAGACATATGAAACGAGCATGGTTTAAAAACCACAAAATAGAATGTTTATCCGTCAGCTGACGGATTCATGCGAGTTCCACACCGGTGTCAACGTCGAAAAAGTGTTTCTGCTATTACGAATTGAATATTAAAAACTTACAAAATTTTAAACGTGTGAAACGAGCATGGCACAAATACCACAAAATAAAATGTATAAACTCATGCGAATTCCATGAGCGGGTACCTGGAATTTATGTAATTCTGCACTTCGATCCAAAAGATATACAGCAACTTATTAGCAATATAGACGAATGAAACCAAGCGACATTATTCTATAAACTACAAACGTTTATATATAATGTTAATTAAACGACATTGATTTATGCATCATGAATATAACCTAAAGATTGCTCATTATATACCCGACATTACTCTTTTTAGAAGTGGTGAAGCTGGTTAAGACACTCCTGAAAAATGTAATATTTGCGGTTGATTTTTGCAAAATTCAAATATAGGGCGTAGGAACCGTAGGAATCGTAGGAAAGCTTCTTTTATTTCTCTTTATATCCTTCATATTCAACATTTAAAATGTTCATTAAGTTCCTACGGTTTTCCTACATTCTTCCTACATTCTTCCTACGTTTCCTAAATTCCTATTTTGCTATATTTAATTCCGAAGGTTCTGACTCAGAAGCACTGTCTCGGTCAATAATAAATTGAGAAGAAAGCTCTTATAATACATTTATTAATTCGTAGAAGCTTTGGGATCGGGGGTTACAAAAGAAGTATTGCATTAATCAGGTAGGTTTGTCTGATGAGTATGACGGTAATGTTTCTTGTCCCGCATTTTTAATATGCGGGGTCTTTTAAAAATCTTTGTTATCTTGCAAAAGATCTTCAGGCGAAGCCCTTGTTAAACTGGCAAGCTTATTGGCAGGTCATTAAACGATTACAAACTAACTGTTTGGATATAAAACCATCAGTATTGATTTGCTAATCAATTGCTTAATAACTAATATTTTCGTTGGACCAATTGAACAAGCCTGATGCTGATCCACATCAAAAAAGACTGAATTGCCAATAAAATCTACAAACCTACCGGCTGATATCCCTTTGATTTTAAAGTAAGTTGGTAACCGTAATCCCAATTGTTATTTTTAAGAACCATATGCACATTAGTTTCCAATATTTTGCGAATAATCAGACGCGTTTGATCTGGATAATTTACAGTCACTTTCTCTTCCGACTCAAGCCATCTGTCAATTTTTCCGAATTGTTTTTCCTTGAGATTCTTAATTACCGGAACTCCCATCAATTCCAATGCAGCAGCATTGCATTGTTGTTCGTATTGTCCTTTCATCGGGACAACCATGAGCTTTTTATTTAAAAACAACGCTTCAGAAGGCGTCTCGAAACCGGCTCCACATAAAACTCCTTTCGATTTGGCCATATCCGAAACAAACTCATCGTTCGTTATTGGTTTAACAATCACATTACCTACCTGATATGTTTCTTTAGCATGTTTTGAGAAGACATGCCAGGTTGTATGAATAAAATTGGAAAACTTTTTGATGAGTCGTTTTTCACTATAAGCAGGGAGATACACGGTATAATAATCAAGTTCGGCTACCTCGCACGATCTTATTTGTTTCCTGATCACCGGTGTAAAGATATTTTGATCGTATGCCTCAAAATGAAAACCAAAATGCATCATCGCAGGCGCGTAATTCCTTAATACAAAACGACCGAAATGATTCTGCTCAGGCGGGAAAGGGACTTTTTTATTCAGTAGCGAACCCTGGTGGCTTAGACTGATACAAGGAACCTTTTTCTTGCGGCACGCCCATGCAGATACAGGTTCGAAATCATTAATCACGAGATCGTAATCTTCGACAAAGAGTTCAGCAATTTCGCGACGCAGATTCGGAAGACTCGCATTCATTGTTGTGTTCCACAGATCAATCCCTCCGTTCTTTCCGAATACAAAACTTAATCCTTTAAACCTGTACTTCACAGGAAAATCAAGTTCAACATCGCATTGCGTTCCGCTAATAAGGATGTCGCATTCACAATAATCGAGAAGATGTGGGATAATTTCGCGGGCACGGCTGATATGACCATTCCCTGTTCCCTGAATTGCATAAAGCACTCTCATAAAATCTATTTTTAATTGCTGAACTCGAAAAGCATATTTTTGAACAACTCCTTTACTTCGGTATCTACCAATGATTCGAAATCGGCAGGAGTCACTTCAGGTTCTTCTACAAAATCATTCCGGTAATTAAATATCTTCCATTGCTTGTCGTTATATTCCAACGAGGTAAGATTTTCGATCCAGTCGCCCGAATTAAGGTAATTAATGCTGCTATCTTCAACCTTGATCGTACGCATATCGGGGTGATGAATATGTCCGCAAACGATTGTATCTATCCCTTTTCGGGCAGCAATAATCGCCGCTGTTTCTTCAAAAGCATTGATGAATTTAACTGCCCCCTTCACGGAGGCTTTAATCCTTTTAGAGAAAGAGACCGGTTTGAATTTGAATAAACGCCCTATCCAGTTTACCTTCGTATTTAGCCAGATCAGCGAATCGTATCCCACGGCACCCAATTTAGATAGCCATTTCGAATGCTGCATCACCACGTCGAAAACATCGCCATGAAAGAACCATACCGTCTTGTCGTTCAGAACAAGTTTTAGATCGTTCAGGATACGAAGCCTTCCTATTTTCATTCCGCTGAACTTTCGGAACATCTCGTCGTGATTACCCGTGATGTAATATACGGTGCAGCGGTCGGAAGCAAGTCCCATGATGTGTTTAATAACTTTAAGGTGGGCTTTTGGGAAATATCGTTTTTTAAACTGCCAGATATCGATGATATCGCCATTTAAAATCAGGGTTTTAGGTTTAATACTTTTCAGGTACTTTAATAATTCGGAGGCCTGGCATCCTGTCGTTCCAAGGTGAAGATCAGAAATAACTACCAATTCTACATTTCGCTTATTATCCATTTGGTTATACATTTTGTACATGACCAAGGAACGGCTAAGGAATTACGAACCTGTTACAAAACGATTAATAATTGATTAAAACATTGAATGTATATTAAACGAAGATTAATTTGGCTGCCTGATTTCTAAACCCGTTATATATTCTTCCCTTAAACCGTAATGCAGGTAAACCAGCATACAAATTTCCGATTCAATAGATATAGTTATTTAGTTTTTGCCTTACCTCTATTCCCCCTTGTGACATCCTCTCTCTTAGTCCTCCCTCTTGTAAAAATTCTTTTTCTAATGTTTTTATTTGTTAGGCGGGTAAAAAATCTTTGTAATCCAATGACATTAGTTAACACCAGCAGTTGAAATTTTACCGCAGAGATCACAATGTTTTACACAGAGAACCGACAAGAAATTCGGGAGTATCTTCATTTGCAGTTTATTGCGCTGCCTCAGTGTTCTTTGCGTTTAAACTTTAGACGTCATATCACGAATGGCTCGATTCATTATTTTTGCAGGATGCGCGTCTGATACAGGACCTTCGTAATTAAACATAGCATATAGAATCCGTATGAAAACCGTAGGAACGTAGGAAAACCGTAGGATGTAGGAAAACTATGGGATAACCCAGGTAATCCACTGTATACCATATGTATTAGCAGAAATATAGGGATGCTAAAGGAAACCGTAGGAAACTAAATTAATCCGTAGGAATGTAGGATCGTAGGAAAAATGCAGGAAAACCGTTGTAATCCATTGGAAAACAAACGTATAAATAGGAATATCGGAACGTAGGAAAACTGTAGAAACATCGTCTTAATAAATTGTAATACAAGCATATAAGTAAGGATGAAAGATCGTAGGAAAATACGGATTTTCCCTACGATCCTACGTTCCTACGGCCTATATTTAAATTTTTAAAAAAATCACTGGCAAATTTTATAATTCCTGAAGTGACAAAGTAATTAAGTAGCTGGAATTCTATAAAGTCTTACCTTTTTGTGTTGGGAATATTTTTTCACATTTTCTTTTGCATTGCGTTCCTGGTGACTTTGTGTGAAAGAAATGACCAAGTCGCGCTAAGGACATCATCCATCAGCCAACAGACGCAAAGAAGAAAAAAATGACACGATATTCCTACTATTACTTATTTTCCTGTTTTCTACAAAATATTTTATTGGCAGACAAATCGTATAACCAGTCTTTATCTTTAGAATAGCCATCGTTGAACCATTTCTGTGAATCGTCAAAGTAACATATTTGTAATCGTTTTGTTATCGCATGGCAACAAAATCGCCCTTACTTGCAGTGGTTAGAAAATGGTTTTTCTAAATTTGATTAACCATTTTACCGGGTTTATAAATGACTAATTCACGTTGATATGGAAAGTTTTGTAATACATAAGCAGGGGGAAGATCATTATTATGCGGCTTTACTGTCAAATAATGGCCGCATTATCCTTAGAGGAAAAGATTGCACAAATCTTACCGAATGTAAATTTTCGATTGATTCGATTCGTAGTAATGCAACGGATTATGCGAAGTACGAGTTAATGACCGCTAACGATGGAAAATACTACTTTAAAGTCAAGGGATCGCATGGAGATGAGATTGCCCGAAGTGAAATTTTTGAAGATACTTCACTACGTTATGAAGGCATCGTATTAGTCAGAAGAACAATACCCTATGCCATTATTGATGATCAGTTATATGCATCGTAATTTTTTTTAATAAGTTGAATCTGTTGAATTTAAATATTTATGGGAATCTTTATAGTAAAGAAAGAAGAAGACGGACACTACTATGTCACACTGAAAGTTAAGGGCGGACACATCATGCTAAACAGTATTAAGCATCTTTCAAAATCGTCGTGCAAAAATGGAATCGAAATCATACGTGCAAATGCCTCCGATAACCTCAAATACGAGTACAAAAAAACATTTGACGGTAAGTTCTATTTCCGTCTGAAATCTGTTCATGGCGAGGTATTGGGAAACAGCAAAATATATGAAACGGCAGAACATCGCAATATTGGAATCGAAACGGTACGAAGAATTGCGCCTTTTGCCTGTGTAATCGATTTAGCTTCCTGAAAAATTGTCTTATTTAGGTATGCCGCCACATCATCTAAAATAAAAGAAAGTTTTACAGTTCTTAATTCAGACCCATTTTTTACTTTCAAATCATAGTGTTAAGTTTAGTGTTAAAAATTCAAAGTCAGGAGAAGTTCGGGACAGTTCATCGTTCCCGGACTTTTTTTTATTTCAAAAAATCGCGAAACCATGTTCCTGAATCTTTAACCGTTCGTTCCTGAGTTTTGAAATCATTGTAAACCATACCAAATCGCGGCCGATAACCTTCAGCCCACTCGAAATTGTCAATAAAAGTCCAGGCAAAATATCCCTTTATATTAGCGCCGTCATTTTTAGCCCTGAGAACCTGCTGAAGAAATCGCTTATAGAAACTGATCCGCTGCAGATCATGAACTCGTCCATCAATAAGCTGATCCGGAAAAGCCGAACCATTTTCTGTAATGATAATCTCTTTTACAGGGTATTTGGCAAACTGCATTATGATATTGTAAATTCCTTCGGGGTATACCTCCCACCCCATTTCAGTCATCTCGGTTTGTTGTCCGGGCTTAACTCTGTTGGCCCAGAGAAAAGGGATCAATGAAGGTTTACTGATCACCCTGAAATAGTTCTGAATTCCAATAAAATCAAAATCGAACTTCAGCTTTTCGTGATCACCAGGCTGAATGTATTTTTCGATTTTTCGAATAAAGGGAAGCTCTTTATAAGGATAGCCCATTCCCATTGAAGGCTCAATAAATAAACGATTTAATAATACATCAATCCTGTTGGCAGCGCGTCGATGGCTATCCGAAGATTTTGAAGGCTCAACAAACGAGCATGAATAAGCTGTTCCTATATGGCTGTTTTTTACATTTTCACGGATTATCCTTCCCCCCTCAGCATGACAAAGACTTGCATGATGAACCGAAGCCAGAAATTTATTAATGCTACTTTGATTCGGTGCATGGATGCCCGCAAGATAACCTAAAAGGGTGAAGCCAGCAGGTTCGTTAAGTACCATCCAATGACGAATCCTGTCGCCAAATCTACGTGTGCAGATGTCGCTGTATTCCGAAAACCACCCAACCATATCGCGATTGGTCCATCCTCCGCGATCGTTAAGCTTTTGTGGCAGATCCCAATGATAGAGCATTGCCCAGGGTTCGATACCTAATTCTAAACAGTTATCAATCAACCTGTTGTAAAAATCAATCCCCTTTTCATTTACTTTACCGGTTCCATCGGGCAGAATCCGTGACCATGAAAAAGAGAACCTGAAGTTTTCGAAGTTCAGACTTTTCAGGAGTTTTAAATCACTTTCTGAACGGTTATAAAAATCGATCGTCTCGTTACCAGTTGATTTGTCCTTAACGGACCATTTTTTACTGGTGGATCGGTCCCATATCGATTCACCTTTTCCATCCGTATTCCACGCTCCTTCAATCTGGTAAGCCGATGTACCGACGCCCCAAATGAAATCATCGCCAAAATCTGCCTTTGAAATTTGTGGATCCGCGAAACTATTCGGATGGATTGGATATACTTTGTTATTTACTGACAGAGATGCCAGGTATTTTAAAAATTCAAATTGAAACATTCTAAACTTATTGCCAGATATTTTAACTGCTAAATTTGGAATTTTAGCTTTACAGGCGGCAAAGATAATCAGATAAAATCAAAACTACTCTCATCTATTTGAAAGAAAACCCCGGAGTAGTGCGGGGCTTTCCTTAGATGAAATAATTTTGAGCACTTATTTATAACTTCTTGCAAAACTGTGAATAATATTACCCTCGGTGCCTACAAAATTGACACTGACACTGTCGCCTTTCAATGAAACAACCGTAAAAGCTGGCAACGATTCGCTGTAAATTGATAATTCGTTTGTGCTGCAGGGGCGTGTATCACCGCCTGTGCCGGTTACGATGTAATCAACTTTTCCACCTTTTTCACGCAGGTGCTGCAAGTCGTGATCATGACCACAAAAGTAAAACTGGGCATGGTATTGATCGAGCAAGGGTTTGACACGATCAATCATTTCTTTTGTATTCCCATGTGTTTTGCTTGCCGAATAAATCGGGTGATGACCAAAAACCAATATCCATTGTTCTTTTGAGTTTGCCAATACATCTTTGAGCCATTTTATCTCTTTGGCTGTATCCTGTTTAGCTATATCAGGATATCCTTCAGGTCTTTTCTGGTATTCCTCAACAAATGGTGGTGTGTCGAGAAAGATAAAACGTGCGGAAACCGATTCGTTCACTTTCTTTACAAATGTGTAATAGTGATCGGTCATGCGCCAGCGACGACTGATTTTTGAATAATCAATTTCAGCCTGTGTGCTCCCTTTGTAATCGTGATTACCCAGTACCGGGAACCATTCGACCTGAAGAGAATTTGATTTATAAACGTTTTCGAAGTTGGCCATCCATAATGGATCCTGGGTTGAAGCAACACCACTCATCTGAAAATTATCGCCACAAGTTGCGACAAACTTTGCATTGATGCTATCTGCCGTTTTTCCCATCTGATCGGCAACTTCCCGTTGATGATCCTGACCGTTCCAGCCGAAATCGCTAACAATAATAAAGTTAAAAGCCTTTTTAAAGGTATTTGAAGAGACAATTGTTTTTGCTTCCGGAGTGTTTGCTTTTTTCGAATCCGTAAACGACATCAGAAAAATAGCTAAAACGAGAGTCAAACAGACAATCAAGTTTTTTTTCATATTATGATAATTTTGTTATTAAATAAAAAACGCATTTTACCATTGTCTGTAGTCAGAAATTGAAATTTATTTCTTCCTGGCAAAATCATAGATTACATTCCCTTTGAAATCAATCAACCAAAAGTGAAATTCATCGTCTGTTACTGCACAAGCCATAAAACCTTCTCTGGAACTGCAGAACAGGGTCCCTTTACCCCCTTTGTCGTCGACCGGCCGGGCTATTCCTGCTGAGGTGTTTATGACATATTCCATATTGGTATCATCATGATGGATATGCTGGAAAGTATGGCAATGTCCGCTAAAATAAAAGTCAACATTATGCTTCTTCAATAAAGGATCGACTTTTTTAATCATTTCATCATCACTCTGGTATTCCTTTTTTGCCAAAGAGTTATTAGAATAAATCTGATGATGACCTACAACGATTGTCCATGTAGCTTTATTGACCGTAAGAACACTATCAATCCAATGCAGCTGACGATTTGGATCCTGGGCAGCCAGTTCAGGGAAATTCTCCGGATCAATCGGGCGGCTGGCATTGCGTTCAAGAGGAGTAGTATCAATATAGAGAATTCTCAGACTTGATTTCTCACTTAACCTGTGTACCTGAGTATAGTAATTCGATTTGGTTTTCCATCGGCGACTTATTTTAGAGTAGTCAAATATTGCCTTTGTGCTCCCGTTATGTTCATGATTTCCTAATGCTATATACCAGGGACACATCAGATCGGGATGTGCATAAATTGATTCAAAATTACTGATCCACAATGGATCACTGACACTTTCAACCCCTTTAAAGTGAAATATATCGCCTGTTGATACAATAAATTTAGGGTTTATCATACCTGCAAGGCACCCCATTCTCTCTGCCACTACTTTTTGCTGATCGAATCCATTGCGTCCGGGGTCGCTTACAATAAAAAAACTTAGCCCTTTCCCTTTTGGCCAAACGGTGCTTACTGCGTCTGCATACCGGCTATCTTGTGCAATTAATGAAAATCCATTAGACAGACCCAGTAATAATGCAAAAATGAATATGTATTTATTCCTCATAAATTTCAATATTAAATGATTTGAGGCCTAACGGACTCAAATCATTTAAAAGTGGATTATTTTACCAGTTTTATTTTATCAAAAAGGGAGGCATTGCCCTGATCATAGACTTCAAATGTTGAAACAGTAATTGTATCACTGGTGACTGAGATATTGCTGAAAGTTGGTCGTCCAGTCTGTCCGAATCTTCCGGAGAACAAACCGAAGTAATTTTTTATACCAAGCTTAGATTCTGTAGAATCCATCTCTGCCTTTGTTTTAGGTTCATATTTTTTCTTTCCGGCAGAATTATTCAGAAGATAAAGCGTCCCCTCTTTTACATTGAACACTCCGTTTAACCGGCCTGTCACATTTTCTCTTGGATGAACCGGAACCTGAAGCTGGTTTTTTACCGCACCCTGAACAAGCATTTTCCCCTTTACCGGTCCTATTACTTCGTAAATATGGTCATGACCCTGGAGCGCAAGATCTATTTTCAGGCTGTCAAAAAGTGGGGCAAACCGGTCGCGGATCAATTTACCATCCGAATCATCCTGATGGCTGTGCGATCCGGTAAACAAAGTCTTATGATAATAGGCTATTCTCCATTTTGTATCCGCATGTTCTGATACTTGCACCTTCATCCATTTAGCCAGAGACTCCAGATAGCCCGGTTTATCGTAATCTTCAAAACTCAGGGCGAGAAAGAGCGCATTGCCGTAAACAAATGAATAAACGCTACCGGGAGAGGTCGACATGGCCACATCAAAATCTGTGGAAGAAGTATTGAAATGAGAAGAAAAATTTTTGTTTGCCGATTTGTCATGATTTCCCAGAATCGGAGCAAAAGGAATATGAAGGAAAAGATCCTGCTGCGTCAGAAAGAATTGTTCCCATTCCCATTCCGAATTAGCACTTTTGTCTGATTGCACAAGATCGCCGCAGGCAAGCCAGAAATTCGCACTCGGGTAAGTACTTCTGGCAGTGTGGGTTGTTTTTTGGGAGATATTGAACATTTCATCGTTATTGGCCTGCGGATCTGTCGTATATAAAAAGGAAAAATCAACCTTTTTATCAGAAGCTGTTTTAAACGTCCCGATATTGCTCCAGTGTCCTTCACTTCCGACCCGGAAGGAGTAGTCGGTATTCGGACTGAGGTTGGTTACAATGGCCTTGTTAACGGTATAGCTCCTTTTGGAATTGTCAGCGATACCTGCAAGGGTTGAAAGGTTGTTCGATTTTACTGAATAGTTCAGGTCATTGGCAGGAAACGTCTTCGCATCAACTGTTTTAAATGGTTTTGCAAACTGTGCGGAATTTGACGATATACCTATGATGATTTCAACTTTACCAGCTGCAACCCTCGCATTGGTAAACCAATTGAATGCCATTTGGGAAGTGGGGTCTTCGTTAATATTGACAACTATACTGTATGGGGTTTCTTTGGGACGGAGGTTTTTCAATGCTTCTTCAAGCGTCTTAATTTTGTCTGCATCTGTGCCAGTATTGGAACTTACGATTGCCTCTCTTAATCGTGTGAACCCCGGTATATCAATATTTTCTTCAGACTTTGATATGGCCACTCTCCTGAGAGAGTCGGGATTTTGGATGGATCCGGAAGTGGATTGTCTAATCACATTTCCTTCCTGGGAAGTGGACTTTTCAGAGAGAGATACTACCACGATTCCTGCCAAAAGGATAGACAACAATGATTTTCTCATTACAGTGATTATTGATTTGTTATATTTAACCTGGTTCTTATAAAGTATGCGAAGTAGTTAGTTAAAAAAAGGAAAGTTACATTCTGAAAAAATTCCTTTAAAAAAAGGTGACCAGCAATACAACTTTCCTTTGACTTAAGTTAACGTGAATATTTATTCACTTTTGCAAGATCTTCCATCTGATCTGTAGTAATGAAATCGGTATGTGCCTGAATTGCCGCTTTCCATCTTAATTCAACTTTTTCCTTGCTTCCAAAGTTGTTTTCCTCTTCCCAACCCTGGTTTTCATTCTGAGAAAATCCATCAAGGCAATAAAATCCGACAAAGTAGCCCATCTTATGACCAAAATTCACAATCTCCTTTAATCTTTGATTCGATTTGTCTGACCAATCACCCGTATTCTCTCCACGCAATTCAACAAATTCCCAGCTGGCACCGAACCATCTGTGGTAGTTGTCAGCCTTGGCTGTAACAAGTAGCTTAATATCTGCACCCGGAAGCAAAGCAAGGGTCTCTTTCTTTTTTTCCTTGGGGAAATTGTTTGGATTCTCATTGAACTTCGTAGCTGAACCAAATATTTTGATCTTGCCTCCAACAGGCACATCGTCATAGAAATATTTCTGTTTGATGTCATTTTGCTTGTCTTCAACCAAAATCATCAGGGGTTTTAAATCCAAAGGGGACTGCTTGTTAATGTCATCATTTTTCACGGCAGTTGTGATCCATGAATCATATTTTTCCAGTGTCTTTAAAATAGACTGGAGGTGCTCCGGAGTGCCATTCTTAATATCAAGGTAGAGAATGATGAGGGGCCATTTCTCTTTGTTCCCTTTTTTCAAAGCCTCTTCCATAATTGGTTTTACCTTTGGGAAGAAGTAACTATCAAGTGTCGGATCGTTGGTTCCGACGTTTTTTGCCCCATGGATCTCCAGCGATTTTCCATCAACCCATGCCAGATCCTGTTCGGTTGCAAATGGCAAACCGGCGGCAATCGCCCTGTCGAGCCGATCGGAATATTTGCCGTGGTCAGGATAAGCATTGTGTGACAGAACCATCGTTTTGGCTCCCGGAACAAAGTTTGCATTCTTCTGGGCAAACAGTGCAGATGACAATAACAGGACAACTGCTGTAAAGATCAAACTAATTCTTTTGCTCATGATTTTCTACTTTTTTATTAAAAATAACACCCATGGCTGACATTTAAATTTCAGAACCATGGGCGTTTTTATTATGTTGTTTTTTGATGTTTATCCAGATTGAATTTAATGTTATTGCTGTGGTGCAATATCAAGAACTTCAAAAGTGCTGGGTATCAACTTTGGCTTTTCCACACCGGGAGTTTTATCGTATTCGGCTGTAGGCAAATAGATATGATGTGTTTTCTTGTTAACCGCAATTGTTTTGGCACCTTTTTGTGTAACGATGTTTTCCAAAACAACGAACGAATCTTTGTTTACTTCTTTCACAACGGTTACTGTACCTGCACCATTTGAGCTGTAGGCGCATTTCAATGAAGGATCGAATGCAGCGCCATCGGTCTTTTCGCCTGTAGGTAAAGTGGTAATTACTTTTCCCGTTTCAGCATCCACCACAATCATTAATTTATTGGCACAAACACTGAAGAGGCGATGCGTTTCGTTATCGAGCGCCAAACCGGATGGACCTTCACCAGGAGCAATTGTCCAAACATTTTCAACCTGATGTGTCGTTGCATTGATGACTGCAATACTACTCTTGCTTTCAAGATTGACATAAATTTTACCCTTCCCGTCTGTTTGCGGAAATTCAGGATTTCCGGCTAAGGCTATCGTTGCGATGATTTCATTTGTTTTAGCATCAATTACAGTCGCATTATCCGAATGACCATTGAATACAAAAACCTTTTGGCTAAATGCATCAAAAAGAATGGCATCTGGACTTTTTCCTGTTACTTCAATTTTTTTGATCACCTTATAGGTTTTGGTGTCGAATATTGTAACTGAATTATCATTTTTGGTGCTGATGAAACCTTTATTTAATTCCGGCGCAATTGCAATACCGTGAACACCATCGAGCCCGGCTACTATTCCGACGATTGAACCCTTGACCTGATCAACTACCTGCACTGTATTTCCATGCGATACATAAAGAAGACCTGCAGCATCATCCGAGAAAAGATAATCCCATTTTTCGTCACCTGGAAGGTGGATTTTGTTCACGATTTTGTAGCCCGATTTTGGAGCATCTTTTGCAAAAGCTGATCCTGCAACAAGAAGAGCTACAATTAAAACAGATATTTTATTCATTCGTTTATTTTATAAGAATAGTTTATTGAACTGGCTGACTTGTTGGTAAATGTTTGTTACCTGTGCCATCCGTCGGATAAGCTCCCATATCTTTATTTACCATATCAGCTGTACCTTTTTTACCATCAACAGAAGTGATATAATAGGTAAACGGAGCCACTGCAAGCCCTTTCCCTATTGCAGGAGAACCTGCTTTAAGACTTGGAACATTGCTGTCAGTAACTGTATTATCAGGAAGCGATGTTACAGGAGGAACCCAGTTTGCAAAAACAGAATTACATAAATCGGTAGATGCTCCTGTAATATCTGTTGCTTGTTTTTTACCAAAAGAGCCTACAGGATAGATCCATGCTGCAGAGGCCGCATTGATGGCATAAATGAGATTATAACCGTAGTTACAATTAAGCGTATCTGCCTTCTTTGTAATGTTTATCCCTGTGTTGTTACCAACCATCACATTGTTATAAATATTGGCTTTGGTCCATTTGTCAATAAGTATTGAATTGGTTGCTTCTCCTACTTTGCGCCATCCACCATCAACAATTGTGTTGTTAAAAATATTCATTTTTGTTTGGGGTACTAATATCGATCCTGTTTCCAGTTTTATACCATTGTTGGCAGCACTCCAAATGTAGTTATAAGCGATATCGCCTTTCACGCCAGCCTTAATATTCATCGATTCACCATCAGGACCTCCAAGGTGTTGCAGAACATTCCTTTTAATACTGGCTGTGATATTTCCTTTCAAATGGATTCCGTCATCAATACCTCCAAACATCCAGCAATCCTCAACAACGATATTGGCACCGCCGTCATAAGTCTGGCTACCTTCCACATCAAATGATGCCTGAGGACTTCCTTCAGAATCCGGTCCACCTGTATAATTCACATGCGTGTATCGCATGTAGACATACACAGCAGTAGAGTCAAATACGAAACCACCCCATTGACCTTTGTTTATTGCAACATCTGACAACTTGGAAGCCGCATTTGAAGTAAACGTAATTTGTTTTGCTTCTGTACCCAGACATAATAAAGTACCCGAAACCTGGAATTGAAAATTGCCTTTGGCAATGATAGTAGCCCCTTGCTGGACAGCCAGCGTATCACCCTTTTTCACTGCAACATTTCCCGTAAGATAATAAGTTGAATCTTGTTTCAGCGTACCTTTTAATACACCGGTCAGATTTTGGCTTTTAACAAAGTTTGATGGAGGCATGGGATAGTTTGCAGTTGCATCTATCACATCGTTTCCGGATTTTTTGCAGCCTGACACGCCAATAATAAGCACTGCAATAATTAATAACAAGCTCTTGTTTTTCATTCGATTTGTAATTTAAATGTATATAAAAATGTTTATAAATTGTATTTAATTCCAATTAAAAAGTTCAAACTGGTCGATACATCGCGCATCTGAAACCCACCTTTCGATTCATACTGAACCTTTGAATTCAAAAGGTTATTCACTTTGGCATATAGCATAAAATTCTCGTAAACTTTTTTCTCTATTGTTGCTCCCAAATCATGAAATGTCAACTGATAGACGTCCTGACCATAGTAGGAAGCGATTTGTTTTAGATTTTTTCCCTGCATTGTATAAACCAACTGACATTTGAATCCCTTCTCAATATCCCTGTATATCAGTGCCGCGTTTACAATATGAGGAGATTGACCAACCAATGGAATCGTTTCTGTAAGTTTTGTAACAGCATCCGGAGTCGGATACCAAATCTTACCGGGATATTTCATTTCTGATTTGGTAAATGTGTAGTTCGCACTTAAACCAAAATTTCCAAAATATTTAAGGCCTACCAATTCAAAGCCATAATTGGTAACTGGTTCAGATAAATTCATTGGAGTAGTAACATTATTACTTGAAAGCAAATCAACAATAGGCCTTTCTATTTTCTTATAAAAAATCCCTGCTGTAAATACTTCTTCCTTATTCGGATATATTTCGTAACGGGAATCGAAACAGGTTCCCGTAGAATGGTTCAGTTTAGAGTTACCATTCGATCCCCCATATACACTTTGGGCATGATAATCGATAAGTTCCGTATAGTTTGGCCGGCTGATTCCCTGATAAACGGAGAATCGCAAATTTTCCCTGCTGGAAAGCTGATAGTTTAAATGCAGACTTGGAAGGACATCAAAGTAAGAAAACCGGTTACGCGTAAATGGAACCAACACATTTTGTGTTTCACTATGATAGTTGGTTTGGTAAGTAAATTCAACCCTCACACCTGTAAGTACCTGAAGTTTACCTATATTTGTCTTTACCTGCACATATCCGCCCTGTATATCTTCAGTAGCTTTATAGTTGCCTGGATTATTCACCGGATTACCGCTACGTTGCTGATCGTTACTATTCTGGGTCACTACAACTGTGCGAATATCAGGATTTGGCGGGTTATTTAAAGGCGCATCAAAAGTGTAATCATTTGCATAGTTATTTCTGAATTTTTTGCGACCCATGCCTCCAACCTTAATCTCGAATGAATGGTCGAAAATCATCGGTTTGTATTTCACATTCAAAAAAACCGTTTTATCTTCATCAGAATTATGCTGCCACCCTCTTGATACACAGCCTTTATAGTTCAAATAAAAGGGCTGTAGTTCAGGATGTATTATCTGAACATAATTAACCGTCACCAAATCGGGCGATTGCGAAGTAGCGATTGAATAGATAACTGACCAATCAATATCCAGATTACGAAGCACTTCGTGATGTCCAAGCAAGTTCGCACTAGTCAACGTAGAGATATCAATGTTTGTAATGTCGGATGTACCCACACGGCCCCAGCTAATTTCAGAGGTCGTATCAGCCTGATGTCTTACACGGTCCTCAGACAAACGAAAATAGGAACTATGCAAACTGATATGATTTTTTGGATTTATCTTGTAATCGAATTTGACATTCGAACCCATTCTCAAAGCTTGTGTATAATAATTGGTCCTGCTTTTACCAGTGAGTACGTAATTATTATCAGTACCGTATTCATAGCTATAGTAATTACCTATGATTCCCTGGTTGGCGTTGGTTGCCGTACCCGAAACAAGCACCCCTAATTTATCCTTAAAGTAACGATGTCCAAACGAAAAACTTCCGTTCAGGTCGGGCATAGCCTGCTTTTGGGTGATTACCATATTCTCTCTTGTAAAATCGGTCAGATTTGCCAGATAGGAAATTCCATTTATTGCAGCCGGATCTTTCATGTTAACCACACTGCTGTTAAACGTCAACAGCTTATTATTGAAGAAAAGCTGGTTATAACCAGTTGCAAAGTCAATGGAGAATAACGGTACATCAGGGGCATCTTTCATTTCGACATTGACTGTACCACCTAAACCATTGGCTTCCTGATCGGGTGTTAATGCTTTTGTTACTTCTATTCTTCCAACGAGATTGGAAGGGATAATATCTAAAGGTACAGAACGTGTTGATCCACTCGTGCTTGGAGCGGTAGTCCCGTTTACTAAAACGCTATTATAGCGCGGTGGCATCCCCCTGATTATTGCCTCTGTATTATTTCCGGCAAAATTTTTCACCATCGAAACACCCGATACACGCTGCATCACATTTGCTACATTTAGATCGGGCAACGCTTCAATGGTTTTTGCACTCATCACGTTAATGACCTGACTTGCCTGTTTTTCAGACAATCGCGCACTTACATCAGTGTTTCTATTGGTATGTGAAGATACCATTACTTCATTTATTTCAGCACTCTTTGGAGAAAGTGCGAAATTGATTGTCTGTGTGTCATTATCCCGAACAGATATCTTCTTCTCAATGCTTTTATAACTAACGAAACTACAGGTTATTGTGAAATTGCCCTTCGTAACATTATTTATTTCAAACGAACCATCCGATGAGGATATTGCGCCTCGCTTCAACTCTTTTATATAAATGTTCGAACCGGCCAGTTCTTTACCGGAATTATTATCACTTACCCGGCCTCTGATCACTGCCGAAAAAATAGAATTCGAAAAACACAATAAAAATATACACACTAACAATTTCTGATACATATCCTTAATTTTTATTGCAAAAGTAACCGGGAGCAGTTACAAAAGTGTTTCAATGATGTTACAGTTTAATTAAATGATATAGTAAAATATAATATATTTTAACAGCCAACTCAATTTAATCAGTTATATATCAATAGTATTACACAACTATTTATTTGGGCATAAATAATTGTGCAATTACATATTTTTTCTTTTTTTTGATGATTAAGTATACTATAATTTAAAAGCTATAATATTTAAACTAAAACCACTAAACATTTATAAATCAACTTTAGAATTACTCCTGTTTTTTCAGACTATACTTATATATAGTTTCACCTTGATGGTCAATAAAGGAAAAAGTGAAATTCTGCTGAGTAACAGAACAAAGCGTGAAACCCGGATTTGGATTACAGAAAAGGGTGCCATATGTTTTTTTGACCGGTCTGGAAGCAGACGCCGAAGAATTGACAATATAATTCACTGTCTTTCCTTCAGGTTTTATGTGCTGAAAATTGTGGATATGACCACAGATATAAACATCCGCTTTCCGCTTCTCAAGAATGACCCCCACTCTTTTTTGCATATCGGTGCGCTCTGCTTCTGCTTTTTCGGTATCGGCATAAACCGGGTGGTGTCCTATTACAATTTTCCAGCGATCAGTCGAAGTAACGAGTGTGGAATCGATCCATTTGAGTTGTTTTTCGATATCCTGTTTACCTGCATCAGAGTAACTACCTTCTGTCCTGTATTTATCGATAAGGGGAGCAGTATCAATGAATACAAACAAACATTTATTTCCATCTGTACCAAATGATTTCTCGATTGAATAATAGCGGGCAGGAGCTTTCCACCGTTTGGATAGTTTTGAATAGTCAAGGATCGCCTGAACGCTTCCATGATATTCATGATTACCAGAAACCACATACCATGGGATATTCATCAGCGAAGAAGCTGTGTAAATATTTTCGAATTTGTCCTTCCATTCGCTATCTTCGGTGCTTTTCACCCCATCGTCATGAATTGGATCTCCGGCAACTGCCACAAAATTGATCATGTTAAATTCTGCTTCTTTTCCCATAAGGGTGGCAATGTTCTTTTGCTCCGAAACGCCTCGTCTCCCCATATCATTTGCAACCATAAAGTTTAACCCATTCGCCGGTAACTTTACAGGATTCACAAGTTCCTGGGCATTTACCAAAGTGACCCATAAAAGCAACGTTAAAAAAATACTAAAAATCTTTTGCATAGATTATAAATTAATATAAGTTCTTAAATACAAAGGGGATGCCTCAAATATCGTTGTTTTTTGAAACATCCCCATTTGCGTAAGTTAAAAATATTAGTTCGTTCCAAATGCTCCGAAACGTGCAGCTGGAGCGGGAGTTTTGTACTCAACACCATTTACCGTTAATCCGGTTGTTGCGAAATAGGGAGCATAAGAACCTGTGAAAGTTGAGTAAGCGCCGGTTAAAACCGGAGAACCTGCCTGAACTTTGAAATTCCAGGTATTATCATAGGTGAAACTGCTCAAAGCAACTGTATTGAATCCGTAATTTACAAACTTAGGATCTTTGTTAACGTCGCCTGCAGATGAGCTAACAATGCTGTGAAAATCAACTTTAGGTGTACTAAGTCGACCATCGTGGTAGTAGGTGGCTTGCGCAGAAACATATCCCATATAGGAAGTCATCGTTAAAGGATTATCCTGTGTCAGGGTGCTTATTTGTGAACCTGAAGCGTAAAAATTATAGTCAATGACTGAGTTATTATCCGCGCCACCAGCTAATGGTCCTGGTTGATCTAATTTTGGTGTCATTGCCATGAATTTGGCATTTACAAATAAATTATTGAAAACGCTTACCAAAGCTCCCTTTTCAATATAGGCGCCACCACCCTTAATGCCATTGCGTCTCCAACCTGAGTTGATAATGGTATTATTAAATGCCCTTATCAGCGCTTGTCCTCTGCCTGTCACATCATCCTGACCTGCTGACGAAAGCTTTAAACCATTCGTATTGGGTGCAAAGATCAGGTTAAAAGCTGCATCCACTTTGCAACCCGCTTTCATGTTGATCGCTTCACCACCAGTTCCACCAATGGCAGAGAAAGTGTTGTTGGCAATAATTCCCTGACCACCTATGAAATACAAGGCATCAGAATTGCCATTGCGAAAGGTGCTGTTTGTGACAACATATTTACCCAGCGGATTATTGGTTGTGATATGAGGTGTGATGTCGCCACCGGCGGTATAGATACCAGCCAGCGCTGATGGAGAATCAGCAACTACATTGCCACCAGTATATTCCATAATCACGTTGTCGATCAACATTTCAGGACAATCTTTGGTTGCAACAATTCCACCCCAAAGACCTGCAAATGAGTTTGCGGCAATACGTTTGCTCGTGGCAACCGAAAAAAGGATTGGATTAGCGGTGGTTCCTTTGCAATATAATTTTCCGGCAACCATAAATTCGATTTTTGTATGGCTTGCACCAACACCATTATCATCAAAAATTACCTGAACACCCTCTTCGATGGTAAGCGTTTGGCCTGCAGCAACGTTGATATGTCCAGATACATTTACTGTTGTATTTTTCTCCCAAACACCCGAAACACTTCCGGCAATGTTATTAAGAGTAGTCCATGATACTGTTACGTCGCAGGTTGCTTTTAGAGAACTTATCAAAGCGCAAGTTACACTGATTGTTGTGTTACCTACACTGACAGCCGTAATTTTACCGGTATTGTCAACAGTCGCAACGGCAGGATTTGATGAAGACCAAGCCACCTCCTTGTTTGTGGCATCTACAGGAAAAAATGTAGCCGTTACGGTTTCAGTCATCGCAGGTTTCAGTGTTGTCGAATTCTTTGACAGTGTGATCCCTGCCAGATCAATTGTCTTGTCTTTTTTACAACTCATCAGTTGAGCTGCCAATAAAAGCACTAAAGAGATTAATAAAAGTTTCTGTTTCATTGTGATTTGTTGTTTTAATAAATAATTATTTAAATCTTAGTTTAATTCCAATTAAAATATTTTGTCCGTAAAATTCTTTCCTCGATACAATTCCTTCGTGATATCTTTCAACATTGGCATAAAGTGCGTTTTCTTCAGTCCTCTTTTTGTATTGAATCATAGGAGAATTTAGAAGATTCGATGCTTTGGCAAATAAGGACAATCCCGATTTAAATCTTTTTTCTACAGAAGCATCCACTTGTGCATATCCCCCCTGCCAGGTATCGTCATCTAAATAGCTTGAAACACCAGTAATTCTGTCGCCGGTGTAAGAAAAAGAAAACTGTCCATCCCAGCTGTTGCGTTTATCTTTAAATAGGATTGAAAAATTAGCCACATGTGCCGCCTGACCAAATAAGGGCCTGGTTTGATCAACATGTAATGTGATAATATTGGTCTCAGCTTTTGGGTCAGGGTTGGGAATATCCTTCTTTTTTGAAGTGGTGATATCGGAGTTGGTATAGGTGTAATTTGCTTTAATCCCAAACCAACCAAAATATTTGATAACATCTATCTCAACACCATAATTATTGGCATCGCCATAATTCATTGGCATATAAAACAAATCCTGACTATTGTAACTCATAAATCCAAATTCAATCGGGTCTTTTATTTTTTTATAGAAGAGGCCAATCATATACTGCTCGGAAGGACTCGGAAAATACTCGTACCGAACATCGAAATTATATGCTTTTGTATGCTTTAAGTCGGGATTACCCCTCTCCTTATATTCTTCGCCTATAATGCTATAAGGAACAATCTCGAAAAAACTTGGACGATTGATCGCCTTCGCGTAGGATAGCCGTAAATTGGCATCTTTGTGAACCAAATACTTCAGATTAAAACTCGGAAGTATATCCACATATTCCTGTTTGCCTTCATTTTTTGCCCCTTCGGTTGTAAATTTTAAGTTATACCCCTGATTAGTAGATTCAGCCCTCACACCGACAATAATCTGAAGTTTTTTAACAGATAGTTTTCCCATCAGATAACCGGCTCCTATTTTTTCGGTGGCATCATAATTCAGCGGATCGCTTAAATTCCAACTGGGAACTATAAATTTAATCTCGTCAAAATTAGTATAATCAACCCCTTTGGTTATCTCATTTGGATTCTGTTTTGATCCATCATATGGTTTAAAATGATATTCGTTAAAATAGCTACCGCGTACCTTATCCCTGTACATTCCACCGGTTGAAATATCAAGAACAGGTCCGGTTGAAAATTTAAAACTATACAAGAGATTGGCATATCCTGCCATATCTTCATCGGAGTTATGTTCCCAGCGACGGGAAGCGCCATCATTTTGATCGATACTCGTAATACCGTTGATGATTAATGCATTAATCTGCACATTGTCAGGGGTTTCGTTCATTGCCTTGCCATAAGACAATGACCAATCAAGTTTTAATTTGGAATTACTAAAGTTATCGAACCCTTTTAGTGTGGAATTCAATATTGTTTGACGGTTCCACCTCATACGTGTTGTTTCAGAGCTATAAGAAATAGCGTCCCTGACCTGGGAATTCTTAAAATCCATATATGCATTGTACCACATCAGCTTATGGTTGGCTGACAATTTCACGTCGAACTTGGCATGAAGACCCAAACGTGTTTGTTGATTGGAGAAAAAACGATTCGTGATATCCTGCTGATCGCCGGAGTTTGTTGTTGATGTACTGTATACGTCACTTGAGTTTGCCCGTACACCCTTTTGATAACTTCCAGCCAGTATCATTCCTAATCTCTCCTTAAAAAAACGATCACCAAACGAGAACCCTCCTGATATATTCGGGGTCGCATTTTTTGAATTTAGATGAAGGTTCTTTGTTGTAAAATCTTTCATCTGAACCGGATAAGCAAGTCCATATTTTTCGTTAGGCGATTTTGCATTTATGGCTGAGACATCAAAAAATTGGTATTTGTTATTAAAAAAAAGGGTGCTGTATCCTGTTGATAAATTAGCAGTGAATAGCCTGTTCGATGGAGCATCTTTCATGACCATGTTTACTGCACCACCAATGCCATCACCTTCCATATTGGCAGTAAGTGACTTGCTAACCTCAAGGCGATCGAGAAGTTCAGAAGGGAAAATATCGAGCGGGACAAAGCGGTTTTTATTATCAGGGCTGGGAATCTTCATCCCATTTACCATGGTATAGTTGAAGCGTTTGTCCATTCCGCGTAAAATGGCATATTGGCCATCACCAGTTGCATTTCGTTCAAGAGTCACCCCCGACATGCGTTGAATAACATTAGCCACAGTAAGATCGGGTGAAATCTCAATGGTCTTTGCACTCATTACATTTATAACCTGATCGGCATGTCGCTCAATACTTCTGGCACTAACGTCCGTATTTTTATTCATGGCTGAAACTATTTTTACTTCGCCAAGTTCAGAAGTTTGCTCTGTCAGATTGAAATCAACAACCAGTACATCATTTTCATTAACAACTATCTTTTTTTCAATTGTTTGATAACTAACATAGCTGCAAGTTATTTTATAACTTCCTTTTGGTACATTCTTTAGAATAAACGACCCATTCAAACCAGAATTTGTTCCCTTGTTTAACTCCTTTATATAGATAGTAGAACCTATCAGCGGTTCGCCTGTTACCGCATCTCTTGCAATACCACGAATCGTCTCCGCCCGCAAGCCCGAAAAAATGGCTATCAACAATAGAATACAACACAAAAATTTATACATAGGAATTTCGGATAAAATGACGATGCAAGGTTATAGCGAATCCATAAAGCCTGCAATGGCACTTTTAATCGAAAATGTATAGTCGTTTTAACTATACGATATAAGAAATTGGTAAAGCGTTGACATTCATGTTTTTTGAATCTTAAAAACTGCAATTACCGAATGAATACTTAATACTATACACTTCTATATCCTGTTCTCTTAATCTTCAATTAACATTAATTTAATATTACAATTCAGATAGATTAAAATACTTTTATCATCAAAATCAACCAGTTTTGGACAAGCCGTTAAAACGAATTATTATTGCCGACGACCATGCAGTCGTACGCACGGGATTGCAACTCATTCTCGACGAAACAACCGATATGAGCATCTGCGACGAGGCTTCGAATGGAGATGAACTGATCGAAAAACTAAGGCGCAATCGTTATGACCTTATACTTCTTGATATTTCCATGCCGGGGAAAGATGCTATGGATGTTTTAAAGGAGATCAAAGCAACCTGGGAGCGGTTGCCTGTTGTTATTTTCTCAATGAATCCGGACGAGATATATGCAGTTCGCATGATTCGAAATGGCGCTTCGGCCTATATCAACAAGGAGACCGATCCGAAAAAAATTATTGAAATATTGAGAATTGTTCTCTCCGGGAAAAAATATTTCACCCAGCAACAAGGCTCCTTGCTTGCAGAGTGGGTCATTGAGCCTGAAAAGAGCGTGGATATATTATTGCACGAATCATTGTCAGACCGCGAATTTCAAATCTTTTTTATGATGGCTTCAGGAATGAAGAAATCGGAGATAGCCGGGAAACTGGCGATTAGCAAACATACAATCGGAAATCACCGAAGCAATATTATGCACAAAATGAATCTAACAACGAATTCAGATTTAACACGCTATGCCATTCGCAACGGAATTATCAAATAAATGAAAATAGCTGCTCATCCCTTCAACTTAATATTAAGTCTGGTTTTATTAACTGCCGTTTTCGCGTGCCAGGAATCAACAAACAAATCAAAGGAAACCAAGTCAGCGCTCGAAATTGACGGGTTGCTTCACAATACCTTTGTTCCCGGATACGTATCGCTGAGTTCATCGTTTGAAGCAGCAGGTAAAGCGCTTAAACTGGCCCAAATCGCCGGGAACGATACGATGATCGTCAAATCATGGCTTGCATTAGGATCAAATCTCCGGCTCCAGGGTAAAAATGATGATGCACTCACTTTGTTTCAGAATGCATTGGAATTATCGAAGAAAATTAGTTATAAATCGGGTGAATCCCTTTCGCTTATTGAAACAGGATCCATTTTTTATATCAGGGGAGAATATGAGAAATCGGGTGATTTTTTTAAAGAGGCACTAACAATCGCACAACAAAATCAATTATCCGATCTTGAAGCTACTGCCCTCAACTATATTGGCAAGTATTACCACACAACCGGAAATTTTGAGGAATCGGTTCTGTATTACAAACGTGCCATCGAGATTTATAAAAGCAGCGGAAATATGTTGCAATCGGCCTCAGTACTCCTAAGTCTTGGAAAAACTTACAACAACGATGGTAATTTGTACATGGCCCTCAGATGTTACTTAGATGCCTACGATGCATGTGAGAAAACGAGCGATTACATCAATTTAGCTGATGTTTGCAACCATTTAGGCACCATTTACCTGGCACTCGAACAACCCGACCGGTCAATGGAATATCACCGCAAAGCGCTTGCGTATCGCATATCGCTCAATACGCCCGAAGGGATGGCCAACTCATTCAATAACATTGGAAAAGTTTTTCTCGTAAAAAATAATCCCGACAGCGCCCGCTTTTACTTTTTGAAAGCGCTCAGGAATTGTGAACAAATTTCGTATACAAAAGGAAAGGTAAAGGCATTAACAAACCTTGGAAAAGCATATAATCTCCAGAAAGGATACCCTAAAGCCAAAGATTACCTGCTTCAGTCACTTGGTATTGCTCAGAAAGCTGGCTATGACGCCGGCATAGCCGAATCTTCCCTCGAACTTGGAAATACTTTATTAGGACTGAATCAACCCGATTCTGCGAGGCTATCGTACGAACTTTGTCTGAAGAAAGCCAAATCTGCAAACCTGACGGAGCTTAATCATGATGGATATTGGGGATTATACCAATGTTACTTCTCAAAAAAGGATTATGCAAAATCATTACAATTTTATACCCTTTTTGCACAGGCAGAGAAGAAATTGACCGAGGCCGAGAATAATCATCGACTGAGTGAATTACGCGTTACTTTCGAATCAGAAAGAAAAGATAAAGACAATGAGGTTCTGCGCAAAGACAACGAATTGAAAAAGATGACCATCCTGCGTAAGGATGCATTTATCTGGATTTTTATTATTGCGCTTGTATTCACTGCAGTATTTACTATCATGCTTTACGCCCGTTTTGAAAGCAAAAAAAGAGCCAATCAAGAGCTCGAAAAGCTAAACAATAAGATCGTAAAACAAAACAAAGAACTTGAGAAACTAAACAAAGAACTTGAAAATGCAAACAGAGAAAAAGACAAGATATTTTCAATTATAGCACACGAGTTGCGAAATCCCCTTTTCTGGTTCCAGAACCTCACTGAAATGTTATCGTTGCGGTATACCAAAATGCCACCTGAAAAAGTGCAGAAAACATTGGACGCATTGGATGAATCTGCGAAAAATGCATTTCATCTGATGGATAACTTATTGCATTGGTCTCGATCACGTCTTAACCGGATTACACCTGTGATTACCGGCCATTCGTTGGAAAAACTGGTTTACGAATCTTCGCGTATGTATGAGACCATTCTGAAGCAAAAAAACATTCAACTTATTATTGATATGCCAATTGATTCTTTCATCAAGGCTGATGCCGATTTATTTATGTGTGTTGTCCGAAACCTGGTGTCGAATGCCATCAAATACACACCCGAACATGGAATCATCGAAATTACCTCCACACTAAAGAAACAGAATTACATCATTTCGGTAACCGATTCGGGAATTGGTATCGATCAGAAACTAAAGAAATCAATCTTTAATTCGGAAAAAGAATCATCTTCCGCTGGTTTGATGAATGAAAAAGGGACAGGTTTTGGCTTAAAACTTTGCAAAGAATTTGTGGAGATGAATAAGGGTAAGATTTGGGTTGAAGACCATAATGAAAGTGGCACATGCTTTTGCTTCACGGTTCCTTATGTAAGTGTAACAGCAGTGGAATATGATCAGATCTTGCGTAATCAAACAAACCAGGCTTTCAATTAAGTTTAATCAATTGGGGATAACGTCTCCGCTGTTTGCTGCAAAATATGGAATGAAAAACTTCTTCGAGTTGTTAAAAGGTTGTTCAGAATAGTGTATACGAGGCTCCAATATCTTAATTTTGTATTTCTTTTCAATGGAAAATAAGATAGACCGCATCAATTTGTGATGAGAAGATGATTGTCAGTTTATTTTTAACTATGCAAGTATTAAGAGAACTTAAATTACAAACAATAAATGGAAGAATTAGAACTTGATTTAGTTGACGCTGAAACAGCAATAAAATTAGTTGAAAGAGGTTGTTATCTTAAATCTAAAAAATTTATTTTTAAGGATGACAGAGATGAAATAAACGATCTTCACGATAAGGTAAAACTACTTGTCATCAATAAGGAATTATTTGCTGAAAGCGATGGAACATATAAAGAAATCTACACTTTACCGGAACTTGAACTTGTTTCAAAATGGCTAATGGAAAGAAAGGATATTAACATTACTATTTGCTTATTGCGAAGAGAATTTAGTAGCTCATGGTATTATAATATTGATCATATTAATGTTGACAAAATTATTCATAGGTGGCATCCAAAAGAACCTACCTATTTTAAATATGAAGAGGCATTATTAGAAGCCATTAAATATTCTCTCAGCTTAATACCAAAAATTGATCTTCACCCACATTAATGCAAAAATTTTATGGCTCTGTGACGTTTGGTATGGGCAATTGAATTTTATAATGTTTGCTGGTGGCTACTATTTACTGGCAACTGGCAGACCAGCTTATTGAAAAAATCAGGAATAATCTTGATTTTAAAGAATTAGAGTCAGATTATTGGTAATATCAGGCTAATTGCAAGTAGCCAAGAGCCAATTGCTCATTGCATAATCCATTTGAAAGCGGTTACAAAATTTACCACAAGATCCGTTAAAGAGCCAATTTTATTCTTTCATAAAAGTAATATTGGAGTGCTTATTTATGCAACAATGACAGTGATACGGGTGGGGAAATGTTGAAATTTACAGTGGCCTCAATTCCGTAATGATCTGAAAGATATGAATCGATATCTCTTATGCACCCTTTTAATACAAAGACCTGCCGTTCAATATCCTTTATTGCTTCGGGATTTCGCACCAAAACATAGTCTATCAATTGCCTTTCGCCGTTCTCTTTTTGTGCAAGGTTATTATTCACTTCATCAAATGAAGTCTGCAACTCGCCTTTTAAACTTCCGTTTTCAGCGTCGAGAATTTTCAGCATTTTACCATAGGTCATATTTTTAGCAAATTCGATGTTAAAATCGCCACAAACGATTTGAGGAGTATCCAATTTTGTATATTTTTTCAAAAGCTTTTCAGCAATTTCGTGGCATTGCCCGTACCGGACACTATCCGGACTGTCGTTTTGAAGATGTGTCCCTAATAATTGAAAGGGTTGGCCCTGCCATTGGCCTTCAAACAAAACTGCTCCTTTTCGGGCCAATGCGTCGATGCCAAAGCGATTTTTAAATTCTATCTGCTCCAGTTGCTGAAGAGGAATCTTGCTTAATATCCATATCCCGCTGTTTGTCCGTAATGAAAATGATGATTTATTGGCTGGACCATACATATAGGGGTAATAATCCTTCAATTGTTGACTAAGGATTTTTCGTGCCTGGTGATCGAATGCCTCTTCAAATACTATAATATCATAAGCATAACCCGGAATTTCCTTAGCGATTGCCATCGCACGTTTACAATTTTTGTGAATTCTTGAGCAGAATGGGAGCATATAGATGTTCCAGGTAAGTATTTTCAATAGGTGTTTGTCTGCCCCTGATAAAGTTAATCCCTGTTCTGGTTCGAATGCTTTCAACTGGTTATGTGTCACCATAATTAAAACAAGAATTACGATGGATCTGGTTATAATATTAATTACCATAAAATTGATTTTTAGCAATGTTACATTGGACCATTCAGATTGAATACCTTCTTGTGCAGCTGTCATATCTGATATAATTTGTGAACTATTTTATGAAACGACCTGCAGATTGATTTCACGTGTGCCAATGAGTAAATATTTCAGAAATCTTATTATGGATTGGATACAATTCAGTAACATTATAGTTACAATTTTCAATGAAATGGAAAAGTCTGATTGGAAACCTAATTTCAAAAAGAGAGGTTTTGAGGAAGTTAATGATTGGTCATAATTTGACCATTTTAGCCTGCGAATCCCTCTATTTCGAGGCCCAAAGGTAAAGCCTGATCGCAATAACTGCGTAAACCAGATTGGGAAGCCAGACTGCAAAAAGGGCATTAAATCCTGCCTTAATAGCAAAGATAGTGGAAACCTGCATAAACATGATATAGGAAAAACTTAATAATAAGCCAATTACCAGTTGAATTCCCATTCCACCTCTCATCCGTCGGGAGGCCAGTGAAACCCCAATAATTGCCAGAATAAAAGCACTCGCCGGCTGAGCAGTTCGTTTGTATCTCTCCTGCTCATATCGGGCAACATTATCTACTCCCCTGAGCTTAAGATCTTTGATATACGCTTTGATCTGCCAGTAATCCATTGTCTCTTCTTTACTGTTTTGCTGACCAAAATCAGCTGGCAACATCCTCAAAGTTGTGTCAATAGCTGTTCCTGTCCTGATAATCTCCTGTGGTCCATGCATATCCCGGACATAGTAGTTTTGGATTACCCATTTCTTTTTATCTCGATCCCATTTAATACTCTCAGCTATTAATTTAGATACCAAACGTTTACCATCTAATTGATCGATAGCGAACCGATAGCCAACGTCAAGTTTATTGTTATAACTCTGCATATACACATACATTCCAGGTTCAAGCTGACGATGGATATTCTTATCACTATTTACAAAATCATTGCTGATGTACGTGTTTCTAAAATTTACCCGGGATGCAGTAGCCGAAGGAATTACAAAATTTCCTAAACTCCATGACATTATTGCGATAACTCCCGATGCGATTAAATAGGGTCTCATTAACCTGTTGTAAGTAATACCACTTGCCAGAATGGCAATAATCTCGGAGTTGTATGCCATCTTGCTGGTAAAAAATATCACCGCTATGAATGTGAAAAGAGCGCTGAAAAGATTTGCATAATATGGGATGAAGTTTAAATAGTAGTCCAAAACGATCGCCTTCAAAGGTGCCTTTTTAGTGATAAAATCATCAATATTCTCAGAAATATCAAAAACTATTGATATGCTGATGATCAACAAAATAGCAAGGAAAAAAGTCCCTAAATATTTTTTAATGATATATTGGTCAATCCGTTTAATATACTTCATCCCTATTCTTTTGCTCTTATTTGAGTAATACCTTGCTTTTCCTTTATCATTTGTCAAGTTGATTTATCGTGATTTACCCTTCGTGAATATTTTAATAATGATTCATGTACCATATCTCTTCCTTGTATGTAACTTAGATACCACATAAGGCTTTCATGTGGATGCAGAAAGAGGCAAAATGAATTGCAGATTCCCTGAGCAGATTGGGGAAATCAGACCTTAAACAATTATAGCGCAATCGTATATAATAAGAAACCCTATTCAAGGTATGGATATAATGGCTTCCCAAAAAAATATAATGCACTGAAACTTTTCCCGTAATTGGTTCAAAATATCATGACGTAGATTGTTTCATGAAAATTCTGTTTGTAAAAACAATATTGTTGTCTAACCACGAACTCTTTACCTGTCTGCTAAAACAATAACAAAATAAGGTAATCGATACTCCGACAAAGGCACCCATAACAACATCTGCAGGGAAATGGGCAGAGAGATAAATTCTTGAATAACCTACCAAAAAAGCGATGAGGAACAAAAGCAATTTTAAAACGCTGGTTTTTGAATAAATAGACAAATACAGACAGACGCTAAATATAGTTGCGGTGTGCCCTGATGGAAATGAGCCCAAATAAGGCGGCTTATAACCAGGAACCAGGTGTAACAATTTAGTTGTTCCAAAATATTGTACCGGACGCACAAGGTCGGGAAAGATATGATCTTTCAGTAAACTAACGATTATTGTAATTAATAAGGTAATTATTAAAAAAGTAATCGCATCACGGAATGAAACCCGGAGTAAACTCAATATTAGCAAAAAAGCAACGATCCCGTCTCCTAAATTTGTGATATACAAAAATATAAGATCGACAAATTCTGTGTGATTTTCGTTTACAAGCAGAAATAAAATGGAATTTCCATAGGTTCCTAAAAGAATCAAAAAGAAGAGTGAAAAAATCAGATAAGGAAGGAGGAAATTCATATTCCCATAAACTATCCTACCTAAAACAGATTTCTGGTTAAAACTTCGTCCCATAGCAAAATAATTAAGCTCCAAATGTAGAGTGTCATTATAATAGATAGGTTTAAATCTTGTTACATTTTGATTAAACTTTTCGCTGTCAATATCATTGATTAAATGATTACTCTAAATTTGTCACCTGCCAGGACAACCTTTTCAAAGGATCTTTGAGCATCATGATAAGATCAATGTGAACTATGGCAGTATCTAATTTAGTTATCCTGAAATTTATCAAATTCTGTGCGGTCGGCTTTTCCGGAATGAGCATTGACTTTGGGACTACCTGGATTTTAAAGGAAAAGTTGAAGATCAACAAATACATTTCCAACTCAATCGGATTTATCCTTGCCGCCACTTCCAATTACATGCTGAACAGGTACTGGACTTTTCATAGCGGGAATAAACAGATCGCTACCGAATACCTGTCATTCATGCTTATTTCACTTGTAGGTTTGGGCATTAACAATATTGTGATTTTTCTGCTTCATGATAAGTTGAAACTGAATTTTTACGTCGCTAAAGTATTAGCAGTAGTAGTTGTTACAATATGGAATTTTGGAATGAACTACCTATTTACATTCAAATGATAACATTCAAATATGAGTGAAATAAAATCTGGGCTCTTCGGAAATCTTAAAGTAACAGAGAAACAATTTCTTTTATTTATTATTTTTATTAATTTAATTATAAAGGCATTGCCAGCTTCAGTTATTGAACTTGGTAATGATGAGGTTTATTATTGGACATATGCCCTCTTTCCAGACTGGAGCCATTTTGATCATCCTCCAATGGTTGGCCTGATTATACAGCTATTTACCCTGAATCTGACGTTTCAGTCTGAATTTTTTATCCGTTTGGGCTCCTTAGTGTTATCCTCGCTCAATATTCTATTGCTTTTCCAAATTGTTAAAAGAATTTATTCGGTCGAAGCCGCCTACATTTCATCGCTACTTTTTACTGCATCCATCTATTTCAATATTATCTGCGGATTGTTAATAATGCCCGACACCCCGCAAATATCCTTTATCATGCTTGCACTGTATTATGGACTTCCGGCATTCACTGCAGTTAACCACACGAAAGGGGATTCTCTAAAAATAATTCTCTTCGGACTTTTTACAGGCCTGGCCTTCTTAAGTAAATATCATGCGCTCTTTTTATGGTTTGGCCTCGGCCTTTATATTTTATTTCATGACCGACGCTGGCTAAAAAGGCCCTCCTTGTACATCAGCCTTTTTGTCACTTTACTCGTTATGATACCTGTCATATACTGGAATATAAACAATAACTTCATAAGTTTCACCTTTCACGAATCCAGGGTAGGATTATTTAACAGTCCGATCAGAGCTGAAACATTTTTACCGTTTTTTCTAGGTCAATTCTTTTATCAGAACCCGGTTTTGTCTGTTATCTACATACTGACCCTGTTTTCACTTTACAAGAAGGGAAGAAACCGATTATCAGCCACCGATAAGTTGCTGCTCAATTTGTCATTACCACTCATCCTGATTTTCACTTTATCTTCGTTATTTAACGACACATATCCTCATTGGACCGGACCTGCCTTTATTGGCTTAATCATATTGAGCAGCGGATGGCTGAATGAAAAACTGGTTTCAAACCGAAAGACAATAATAAATACGCTATTAGGATCAAATTTGCTTGTTATATTGGCTTTATTGTTAGGGATCGCCCAAATTAATTATGGTCTTTTCTTCGCTCCGATGAAAGGGCAGGATCCCAAAGAACTTGGAACAAATGATGTTACCCTTGATATGTTCGGATGGCACCAGGCCGACATTCAATTTCAGCAATTTTTAAAAAAAGAGGGAATTGAACAAAAGGATTACGATAAAGTGAAAATCATAACGAACAACTGGTTCCCGGCAGCACATATCGATTTTTATATGGCCCACCCACTAAATATCGACCTGTTTGTATCCGGAACGCTGGGCGAAACTCATAAATACTTCTGGATTAACAAGGCAAGAAAAATAAATCCGGGCGATAAAATTTTCTACATCACTTCAAGTCAGTTTTTTAAAGACCCGGAAATGCTTGGTGGTAAATATCTCAGATTTATTCACATGGATACCTTACAAATCAAAAGAAACGGGAAAACCGTAAAAAACCTGTTTATTTATGAAATTAACATGGTTGATAAATCACAAAACGAAATGATAGTAAACTTCTTGCGAATCGGAGATCAACGAAGTTAATTCGGGTCTGCTGAAGAAGTTGTTAAATATTAATATTAAGCACTATAGACACTTATTCGAGTAAAAAATAGGCAAGGATTTATTCAGTTATGCTATGAAAAGCCTGCAATTAAAATAAAAGTGTGCACTTAAAAATTATATCTGATGAATAAAATTTTATAGAAAATTTATCCAATAACCGATTACGACCCGTAACCTGGGTCAAACACCTAATTTTGAATCAATTTTTATAAACATACAACCTCGATAAGGTCTTCCGAATAAAATGTGAGTTTTTCGGCCAACCCTAATTAAAAACAGTTTTATAGACCATTGTGTAATATTTCAGTCTATTACGACTTCTTTAAAGACTCTTGTGAGAGAAATATTACTTTCTTCATACATACCCGATATTGGGTTAATCATCCTCATCCTCTATTTCATCTTCTTCAAATTCATAATCGACCAGTTTCTTCCATTTTTCATCGTCCTCATCATCTTCATCGTCTAATTCTTCCCTTTTGAATTCATTATCGCCTTTATTACAAATATAACCTTTCAATAGGTCCATACGTAATTCGTCATTATGGGCCTTAAATATATTATTAATCACGCTTTCTTTTTCCATAGTTATTTATTTTTATTCATTGTAATATTCTTGATTCATTTGAATGGAAACCTTTTCAGGATGGATTGCGTTAGCCTATCTAACAACTTTCCGGAAGGAGAAATAATATAGCCCCTCACCTACCCAAAAGGCGCTCAATCCTGGAAATAGAACAAAATAAGAAGGATATTTCGTTCTATTTATGTTTTCATCTTTCAAGTTAAAATTACAACTCATCATCATCCTCTATTTCAAACTTTTTTTCGGGCTTAACCTGTTCAGTAAAAAATTTCGTTGCTTCGTCTTTATCTTTCAAATTTCTCCGGATTAGATAAACAATTAAAATAATTGCGCAAAATGCTACAATACTTAAAACCATCCAATTTGCTTCCATTGTTTTAATTTTTAAAGAATGTTTAAGCGAATACTTATTCCGTTTTTATCTTTTTGAAAAATTACTGGCCATTTTTTCAATCTTAACCAACCATTTACTTCTGAATTCAATCTTTGAATTTTTCATTGGTTGAATGTAAGTGACTTTTATAGGTTTTACGCCACAAAATCCCAATACAGTTTTCCTTAATTGATTCACACTTGGCCGTCCGAACATTAACCAATAATACCAACCAGGCTGATCGAGTGTTGTAATGATATGTGCCGTCTTACCTTTTAGTAGTTTATCCCACCAAACAGAATTTTCTCTGTATTGAAAAACAAAGCCAGGTAAAAAAAGCCTGTCAATAAAACCTTTTGTAATTGCGGGAAGACCACCCCACCACACAGGGTGAATCCACACCAAATGTTCCGCCCATTTTATTTTTTCCCATGCGGCTAATAAATCTGGTTCTAAGACGGTTCTTTTCTCATAACCAAACTCGAGATTTGGATTAAATTTTAAATCCCGAATAATGATTTCTTTTACTTCAAGACCCGAACCTAGAGCCCCTTTCTTATAAGCTTCTGCTATTCCAAAACAAAAACTGTCTTTATTAGGATGACCATTTATGATTAGTATCTTCTTCATTATAAACTATTTTGCAAATTCATCTTGCAAAATAAATTCATATTTATTAAAAATCACGCTCAATAAGATTACAATATTATTACATTTTTAATTTTGAAGGCTCGGCATTCTTAAGATCAGCAACTAATTTTCGGATAAAGTGCCAGCGCTTTTTTCCTTAAACCTTTTATTTTCAACTTGAATAAACCTTCTGAAAGTTGCGATAATTCGGGGAAGTGTGTTGACAAGTACTGATAAAACACCTGTAAATCGTGTTCATTACCTAAGAACTCGGTCAGTTTATACAGTTTTTTATGTTTCTTTGACGTTTTCTCTGATCCAATACGATTTAAAATGATCTGTTGATGGTAAAAAATCTTGCACCATTTACGAAACCGATGATATTCATCAGCAGAGGAACGAAGGCTCAGTTTTTTAAATATTCTCCGAGATCTTTGAAAGCTGATAAGTAGTCTTCTTTTCAGAGGCTTATGCTTTAAATTTATATCTAAATTACTTAACTCTTCTGTTAATTTCAGGATTGATTCCTTTCCTGACTGAATTTTTTCATTTCTGCTTTTAATATCGTGGTCAATTAAATTGTATTGCAGCTCAAGGTTATATCTTAGTTCAAACAGATTACTGCTGTCGAAGTATTTTAGTTTATCTTCCATCCGATTGAAGGTTTGAAGAAAAACATAAGGTTCCCTCACCTCACCATACTTTTTTGAAAGAGACTTAATATATGATTTCAAGCTCAAGTACTGTTCACTTTTAAAATGAACTTCACATAACAATAAAATCGCTGAAATAGATTTCAGCGATTTTCGTATAGTATGAATGGATTTGTCAATATTCAAATGGTCTTCACGCGAAACAGCATTTAGTTTATTAATGTCTTTTTCAAGTAATATTTTGAGATTGATTGGTTTCCCATATATATCCAGACCATTGTCAATCACCGATTGCATAACCATTTTTAATTTGCCTCAGGAATTACTTTATGATGATTTTTCGATTTTTGTTTTGGCTTAGCCTCAACCGGCTCATTTTCATCTCGCAATAAATCCTGAAAATCAGTCTCCTGATTAATTGTTTCTTTTACATGTTTGTATGAGTGCTCCTCTCTCAAATCATGATATTCCTTGTAGAATCCGGGATTTTCATTTTCAAACATAAGTACAAACCGGTCTATTTTATTCGTCAGCAGCTTTTTATTCTTCTTATTGATTTCCTTCATCTTCAATCCCAACTTTTCTTTTTCCGCCATTTCTTCATTATAAGGAAACATCGCTTTAATAAAGTTGAGAATTGCATCTTCGAGATTTTTAATCATGTCGGGATTTAATCCGAACTCTCTTTCAAATTTGTTGGTAGCTTTTACATTTTCAGGATCAAGTGCCGCTTTTACCTTATTTACAAATGTTATAGCATATCCTCCGAACTTATTGGCGATCAGCCAGATCTCCTTCGATATTTCTACTAATTCAAGATCCAGACAGTTATCAAAATATTCATAGGTAAGATGATACAATTTGCGCTGTAACTTCCCCTTCTTTTTGTCGTGGGCAAAAACCTGCATAATCCGAACCACCGTCATGGTTCTTTCCTCTAATTCCTTTCTTCGATCATTCTTTGCTTTCTCAATATTCGAAATATCGGTATTTAACAAAGACATTAATTCCATCAACTTTTCCTGATTTAAAGTAAGTCGATCAACAGCTGCCTGAAATTTGGAAACCTTTTTCCATACTTCTGCATACCTGGATAGAATGCCAATTACCTGTGCACTAATTTCCATTTTTAAAGAAAGATTTTCAATGTTTTCCATGGTGATTTTGAATTTATTTATAATAATGAATCGATTTAAAATGAATTAGCAGTTAAAATTACAACAATAAAAAAAAATAAAAGTTTAAAAAAACTTAAAATTTATTCTATCGAATCTATTAAGATTGATTATAAATAGATATCAAGTAAAAGCTATAAACTTAATTTATTGTTGGCCGGGGCTACAACACAAATTCAGAACCTCAGGAATTAAATAAAGCAAGCTAGGAATGTAGGAAGAATGTAGGAAGAATGTAGGAAAACCGTAGGAAAGCAGGAAAACCATATTAAAATCATGAATATCAATAATATATAATCAATTTAAACCAGCGGGAAGCCATAGGAACTATAGGAAAACGATAGATACCACAGCAACCAAATTAACCATGATAACCACATGATCAGTAATTACATAGAATCATATAAACAATAGAAACCACCAGAACTTTCCTACGTTCCTACGATTCCTACGCCCTATATTTGAATTTTTGAAAAAACGACAGCAAATATTACAATTTAAGCAAAGAGAATAATATGATGTCGTTTAAGAATCCATTGGCTTGTTTCATTATTGTCTGAATCACACTTCAAATTCATAACCTTCAGAATTAAAAAAATAGTATATAGGAACCGTAGAAGCTTAGGAATCAGCAATAAAACATTAGATATCAGAAAGAAAAATAAGTTGTTTTCCTACTTCTCCCATGACCTATTTTAAAATTTCATAAAAACCAAAGGCCAATATTTCAAGTACTCGAAATTCTTTAAGGTGTAATCAATTATCCATGGATAAGTTTAGATGCATACCTCTGCTTTCAGAATTTCAAAGTAGATTATCGTAAAAAATGTATGTGTAAAATAAAACATCATTTTAGCTAATACTTATAATCTTAATTTATTTCTTCAAATAACTCATTCGTGTTTTTCTTTTGTCCGATAAGTTTCAGTTGGCTTAATTTGTAATTAACCGGGTATTAAGGAGGGCACTGAAAAAGTCCCTCGGACATAATTATTAAACTTAAAGCAGTAAAATACAGGTTCAAATCCTTGTACTTTACTGCTTTTTTTAGTAT
>Ga0209697_10000703_pt1 | contig 54883 bp, 45 predicted proteins | sample AliMusrvi5mmetaG_FD_184115 | JGI IMG/M metagenome (GOLD analysis project Ga0209697, IMG submission 184115) | Freshwater lake bacterial and archeal communities from Alinen Mustajarvi, Finland, to study Microbial Dark Matter (Phase II) - Alinen... | ecosystem: Environmental > Aquatic > Freshwater...
CTTGAAGTGCGACGTGAGCAGTTCCGTGGAAGCCATCGTATCAAAGAGGTATCTCTCGACCTCCTCGATTTTGGGAAAACCATAGGGAAGACGCTCGGGCAGATCGTGAAGCGCGGATTTCCCGCACTCCGGAATCAGGATCTCGGCGGGAGCGACGCGGACCAGTTCATCAAGCAGGGCATCGAGGCCGGACAATTCCGTGATCCTGAATTCTCCCGTGCTCAGGTCGGCGCAGGCAAATCCGAAGACTCCGCCCTCTTTGTCGGGAGGGAGCACCGCCACGGTGAAATTGTGGCTTGTATCCTCAAGACCTGCATCCTCAAGGGTTCCCGGGCTCAGGATCCGCGAGATCTCGCGGCGGACGAGTTTTCCGGCCTGGACCTCCCCGACCTGTTCGCAGAGGGCCACACGCCGGCCCACAGCCAGCAATTTCTCCATATACCCCCGCGCGGCATGATAGGGGACGCCGCACATCGGTATGTCACCCCTCTTGGTAAGGGCCACATTGAGGATCGCCGAGGCCTCCCGGGCATCCTCGAAAAACATCTCGTAGAAATCCCCTAGCCGGAAAAGCAGGAATGTGCCGGGAGGAAGTTCACGCCTCATGGCGTGATACTGCTTCATCATCGGTGTCGCCTCGGTTGCCATAAATCAGGGATGTCGTCGAAGATCCGTGAGTTTGGAGGTCGTGAACCCGGGGAGCATCCCAATCTGTCGTTAGCTCTTCAGAAAAGCGGTCAGCGGACTTGTCGGGAGGGCATGATCCGCCCTCATGGGGAGTCCTGCGGCATAAGCCTCCGAGGCTCCCTCAACGGCAAGGCGGAACGCCCGCGCCATACGCACGGGATCAGCTGCCACGGCAATCGCAGTGTTCACCAGGACGGCATCTGCCCCGAGTTCCAAGGCCTCTGCGGCATGACTCGGCGCACCGATCCCGGCATCCACCACGACCGGCACGGTGGCCTGCTCGATGATGATCGAGATCTGGTGACGTGTTTCAAGTCCCCGGTTGCTACCGATCGGCGACCCAAGCGGCATAACGGTTGCGGCCCCCGCCTCCTGAAGGCGCTTGGCAAGAACGGGATCTGCATTGATGTAGGGCAGCACGGTGAATCCATCCGCCGCAAGGATTTCGGTCGCCTTCAGCGTCTCGATTGGATCGGGAAGGAGATACCGGGGATCCGGATGGATCTCCAGCTTGACCCATTTCGGAAGACCTGCCGCAACGGCAAGTCTTGCCAACCGGACAGCCTCCCCGGCCGTGTTTGCCCCGCTGGTGTTGGGAAGCAGGAGGTAGCGCTCAGCATCAATGAACTCCAGGATGTTGGCGAAAGGGTCCGACGCACCCCCCTTGCGTTCCAGATCGGCCCTCCGCAGGGCCACCGTCACGATCTGCGTGCCGCTCGCCTCCAGGGCTTGGGCCATCGAGGGGCCTGAAGAGAACTTTCCGGTTCCAAGAAAGAGCCTCGAAGAGAACTCTCTACCGGCGATGATCAAGGGCGATGCTGCTGACATGGCAGGAGGTTAATGCTCAGGGTCAATCCCTGCAAGACACGCCGTGCCGGAAGTTTTTATTCAGGAAATCGAGGAACCCAATGCTACGAGGGCCTCGTCCCGATTGTGGCAAACCGGATAGGCTGTCTGAAATTGGGCAATGTCAAAGATCCGCTGGACGGCCGGTTGTAGGGAACAGACCGCCAATCCACCCCCCAAGCGCTGAAGCTGACGACCCAACAGGAAAAACTCTCGGAAACCCGCACTGCTCACGTATTCCAGTGAGGCCAGATCGAAAACAACGCCCTTGCATCCACTCGATTCGATCTCGTTGCCCACGGATTCGCGGATCATATTGTGCTCGGCCGCATCAAGCCTTCCCTGAAGGGTCACCACAAGAACCGGGCCTGATTTTTCAAATTGAATCTTCATGGAGTCTCACTAATGAAGATGCTTGGCGTCGGAGAGTCAACAATCGTCGTTTTTTTCGGCTTTTCAATCATAAGAGCCCGATCACAACACTTGGCATCGTCCCCGGCTTCCCTTATCGCTGAGAGGCTCCCATGGCTTTCTTTCCCCCCTTCAGAACGTTTCTGATGCCCCGCTCCATCGGCCAGAGGTTTGCCTTGGCCATTGGGTCGGGAGCGGGAGCGATCCTGATCGTCCTCGCCGTGGCGAACTACATCAGCGGCAGGGAACTTCTGCTCGAGCAGACATCGAGCGAGGCTCTCAAGGAGGTCCATGATGAAATGGCGAACTGGGATGACCTTGTGGACCGGATCGCCATGTTTCCGGTCGTGATCGGGGCCACGGAGATCGCTTCACAAGGGGCCCCGAAAAACTCCGGCGTGACCACCCCTTGGTTGGCATCGCTTCTGGAGCATTCCCCGATCGAGTCGGTCTACGGACTTTATATGGCCCGTGAGGCCTTTGATTGGAGAGAGTCTGAGTCCGACATCTGGGTCGACCGCAAAAGTTGGCCGCATGCGGCGCACCTCAATTATGATTTCCACGATCCCGCACAGGACTGGTATCGAGGGGCGCGTGAGACGAAGGGAACTCATGTGACACTCCCCTACTATGACGAGGGGGGATCGGACATCGAGATGATCAGCATCACGAGGGCGGTCTACGACAGTCAGGGCGGTTTGCTCGGAGTTGCCGGTGCCGATGTCGCCCTGACGGAGATGAGAAAGATCGTGCGAAAAATGCATGTCCGGAACTTTTTAAAGAACAGCACGGGAGAAAAAGGGAATGCTCCCCAATCCCACGCTCCATCCCAAGCCGAACAACCCCCGGAGATCATGAGGGAGTCCTCCTACATGATCTCAAAGACAGGAGTCGTCATCATCGGTCCCGCCGCAACGGCGGTCAAAAGGGTGCCGTGTCTCGGTGAGAAAGATTTCAACAAGCTTCTCGGCGACTTACCCAGCCATGGCCTTGCCATCCGAAAAACTGATCTGGAGACGCTCCTCGCCCGTGATAGCGGATGGCTTCGGCTGGATGGAAACCGGGACGTTTTCATCTACTGGTCGACCAGCCGGATCACCGGATGGAAGCTCATCCTGGAGGTCCCCTATCGGTTGATCATCTCGCCGGCCCACGTGCTTGCGGAGCAGTCGGCCATCATCGGACTCGGAGGGCTTGTCCTCCTGTTGGGAGTGGTCTTCGTGGTGGCGCGCAGAGTCTCCGAGCCGATCAAGACACTGGAAACCGTAGCCTCGGACCTGGCACGCGGATCCCTCGGAAAGGGGGGTGATGTGCTCCAGAAGATTGCTCGCCGTCAGGATGAATTGGGGCGCTTTGCCGGGAGCTTCTCCGCCATGGCGAAGGAGATCCTTCTCAGGGAAAAACGCCTCTCTGAGTGGAACGCCAACCTTGAAAAAACTATCGAGGACCGCACCCACGACCTAGCGGCGGCCATGGACAAGGTGGAAAAAACCAACCGAGACATGAGGGCGGAGATCGCTGAGGCGGCCGCCTACTCGAGAGCCGTTCTCCCGGCGAAAATGAACGGTTCCGTGGAGACCGATTGGGTCTTCGAGACCTCCTCCCAGTTGGGGGGGGATTCCTTCGGCTATCACTGGATCGATAAGAACAACCTGGCCCTCTATCTCCTGGACGTCTGCGGCCACGGTGTCGGAGCCGCATTGCTCTCGGTGAGCGTCGTCAACATGCTTCGCACGACCTCGCTGCCCGGCACTGATTTTCATGACCCCTCCGCCGTGCTCACTCAACTGAACACCTCCTTCCCAATGGAGAACCACAATGACATGTATTTTACGGCATGGTATGGGGTCTATTCAACTTCCACGCGCCAGCTGAGATATGCCTGCGGAGGCCACCCTCCAGCCGTACTGATCGCAAGCGATGGGGCCATCTCCCTCCTCGCCGCACGTGGGCCGGTCCTGGGGGCGTTCCCCAACGGCGTCTTTGAGACCGTGACCGCATCCATTCCCCTGGCCACTTCCGACTCTCCATCCAAGCTCTATCTCTTCAGTGACGGAGCCTATGAGATCGATCGCCCCGGCCGGGACATGATGAGCTATGAGGAGTTTGTGAAGATTCTCTCCAAATCCCGGGGGGATGAGAATGTCTCCTCAATCCTGGGGAGACTTCGCGAGGAGAACGGCGGCGATCTCTTTGCGGATGATCTCTCTCTGGTTGAATTCCGTTTTTGCGGCCCAAAAGCCGGCGACCATCCTGACTTGGTCTCTCCCGTTCAAAAATCCCAACTCTCCCGAACTCACTCCCTCACGATCGACAACGCCCTGCCCGAACTGCAGCGCCTCCTTCGCTTCACCCGTGAAGTCGCCTCTCTCGAAGGGATCCTCGGGGCGGACCTCATGGATCTCGATGTCATCCTCGAGGAAGTTGTTACCAATATCCTCAAATATGGCGGACTCAAACCGGATGCCGAGGCCTGCACTGTCGAACTGACCCGTGAGAAAAATCTTCTGAAGATAAGGATCTCTGATCAAGGGACTCCCTTTGACCCTCTTCTAATGCCTGAGATCGACACCAATCTGGGCATTGAGGATCGTCCCATCGGGGGACTGGGTATCCATTTCGTTAAAAACCTTACCGAATCCCAGCACTATGAGTATCACGAGGGCATGAATGTGCTCACACTCACCAAGAAACTCACCCAACCGATTGACTTCGAAGTGTAGAGGAATCTGCTCTTACACGGAGGAGCGAGATCAATGGGATGGTTAGAGAGGGACTGTTATCTTGCGTCAAAGTCCCAGCAGAGGTTTTAGCCACGGCAGCCTTCGGCGGGGCACATAAAGCACAAGAGGTCAAAAGGCGGAGGTCAGGGGCCGCGTTGTGACAGATTGATGATTGTTTATTCCTGAGGTTTTCAGAGGTCTGCAATCAGCAATTAACAACCAGAGGGCAGAGGTTATTGTGGCATCAGGAATCTGATCTCAAAGGGAGGAACGAGATTAAGGGGATGTGGGTGGAAATGTTATTCCCCGTTCGTGCTTTTTGTGAATTTCGTGGTGCTACCCACTTCATAATTGATGTCATTCGCCTCCTAGGGGACGGTATCACCCTTTGGGTCACGCTTCGCGTGATCTACCGCGTCCGATCTCTCGGACTTGGTTCATCCTTTCCGCAACCTCTTGCGCCTCTTGCGCCTCTTGCGCCTCTTGCGCCTCTTGCGCCTCTTTGTGGCATAATCCTGGCGGTTTCCCCTCCTTACGGTCTTCTTATTCCACCGTAACGCTTTTGGCGAGGTTACGCGGCTTATCCACATCGCACCCCAACTCCACGGCGATGTAATAGGCAAAGATCTGGAGGACGATGGATGCAAGAATCGGAGTCAGGATCTCGGAAGCCTCGGGGATGAGAATGACATCGTCACAAATAAGGGAGAGAGCATTTCCCTTGCCCTCGGTCCCGATGGCAATGACAGGACCTCCACGGGCCTTGACCTCCTCAATATTGCTTAGGTTCTTTGCAAAGACGCCATCATCGGGAGCAATCACAACAGAGGGGGTCTCGGGATTCACCAGGGCGATGACTCCGTGCTTGAGTTCTGCGCTTGGGTATCCCATTGCGGCGATGTAGCTGATCTCCTTGAGCTTGAGCGCTCCCTCGAGAGCGACGGGATAGTTGTACTGCCTTCCCATGAAGAGCATCACCTTGGACTGGGCATATCGGCGGGCGATCGCTGCGATCTCGGATTCGAGCTTGAGAACCCGCTCGATCTTGGCAGGGAGTTCCTCCAGTTCAGAGATGATCCGGCTTCCCGCAGAGCTGGAGAGATTGCGAATGCGTCCGAGAAGTAGGGCGATCAACGTGAGAACCGTGACCTGCGAGGTGAAGGACTTGGTCGCAGCCACACCGATCTCAGGTCCGGCATGCATGTAGACCCCACCGTCGCTCTCCCGTGCAATGGTGCTGGCGACGTTGTTACAGATGCCGAGGGTGCGATGCCCCTTGCGTTGGCTTTCCCGGAGCGCGGCCAGGGTGTCCGCGGTCTCCCCGCTCTGGCTGAGGACAAAGACGAGCGTATCCTTGGTCATGGGGAGATTGCGGTAACGGAATTCACTGGCATACTCGCACTCGGTGGGGATCTGGGCTAGCGACTCGATGAGATATTCGCCGACCATGGCGGCATGGAAGGCCGTGCCACACCCGCTCAGGACAATCCTCTCGATGGAGCGGAGGTCGCCGTTGCTCATGTTCAGGCCGCCGAGCTTGGCCGTGGCCTCCTCGTGGGAGAGTCGGCCTCGGAGGGCGTCGGTGACACTCCTCACCTGCTCATGAATCTCCTTGAGCATGTAGTGGGGGTAGGCTCCCTTGTCGACATCCTCATTGGTCATGTCGACAGTGGTGACATTGTATCCGGCGCCGACACCATCAATCGTGGAAAGCGCAAATCCCTCCCCCGTGATCGCCGCGATCTCGTAATCATTGAGATACACGACGTCGCGCGTGTGGCCGACGATCGCACTGACGTCGCTTGCAAGAAAATGCTCCCCCTTGCCGATACCCAGTACCAGGGGACTGCCACGGCGGGCTCCGATGATGAGTCCCGGAAGTTCTGCATGGACGACGGCGATGCCGTAGGTCCCCTTGACATATGTCAAGGCCTCGCGCACCGATGAGACCAAGGCCCCCTGGGAACGCTCCGAGGTGCGGTCGAAGGCACGGCCCACGAGTTGGGCAAGCACTTCGGTGTCAGTCTGCGAAACGAAAAGGTGGCCCTCTTCCTCAAGTTGGGCCCTGAGTTCTGAGTAGTTCTCGATGACCCCGTTGTGCACGAGGGCCAACTTCCCCGATCGGTCAAAGTGGGGGTGGGCATTCTCCCGGGTGACTTTCCCATGTGTGGCCCATCGTGTGTGGCTGATTCCGGTGCTCCCGCCGATGGGGTTGGCGGCTATGGAACGGCGCAGGTCATCAATCCTTCCGACCTCTTTGCGCACCGAGATCAGGCCCTCTTCGAGGGTTGCCACTCCCGCAGAGTCGTATCCCCGGTATTCGAGGCGCCTCAGTCCTTCCAGAAGGATGGGGACTGCTTCAGCTTTTCCGACGTATCCGATGATTCCGCACATAATGAAAAATGTTTTTTTGGACCCATCCTTTGAAAACGGCAAAGGTTTGGTTGATTTAAGAGACTGACAAACGATCTGACCGACTGCAAGATGCAACCAGCAACCAACCACTCTCCCTATGACCATCAAGCATGTCACCGCCCCCGCTGCACGCACTCTGGCCATCATCATGGGCGGAGGAGCGGGCACCCGTCTTTTTCCTCTGACCATGGACCGGGCAAAACCGGCCGTGCCGATCGGGGGGAAATACAGGTTGGTCGACGTCCCGATCAGCAATTGCCTGAACTCGGGCATCAGGGGGATCTATGTGTTGACCCAGTTTAACAGCACTTCCCTTCACCGACACATCAATGCCAGTTACAAGTTCGACGATTTCAGCCCCAGTTTTGTCGAGATTCTGGCTGCACAGCAGACAACGGACGGGGCAACTTGGTATCAGGGAACCGCCGACGCGGTGAGGCAGAATCTCCGCACGTTTCTGGAGAGCCCCTACGACTACTTCATTATTCTTTCCGGTGATCAACTCTACCGGATGGATTACCGTGACATCATCCAGCAACACATCACAAGCGGGGCCCAGTTGACGATCGCCTGCATCCCTGTGAACCGCGAGGCGGCCAAGTCATTCGGCATCATGGATACGGACTCCACCCAACGGATCACCCGCTTCTGCGAGAAGCCTTCCGATCCCGAGACACTCGATTCCCTGAGGATGAAGCCCCAACTTCTCACGGGTCTCTACGGTCAGGAGCAGGAGGATCTCTATTTGGCCTCGATGGGAATCTATGTGTTCAACAGGCAGGTCCTCGCAGACTGTCTCGACAATGATTCACCGGATTTCGGCAAACATATCATTCCATCGATCATCGGAACACGGAACGTGGAGGCCTTTATCTTCCGCGGATACTGGGAGGATATCGGAACAATCCGCTCTTTCTTCGAGGCGAATCTCAATCTCTGCGATCCCAATCCCCAGTATAATTTCTACGCTCCCGGAGCCCCGATTTACACCCAGTCCCGCTTTCTTCCGGCCAGTGTCGTCGAGGACACCATGGTCAGCAGGGCCATGATCTCGGATGGATGCCAGATTCATTGCTCTCGTTTGGAACGGTGCATCCTCGGGATCCGCACGTTCATCAATCAGGGATCCACCCTTCGCAGCACGATCGTCATGGGTGCCGACTATTACGAGAGTGATAAGGGCGGAACTCCGGAGGGCATGGTTCCCATCGGAATCGGCCGAGGATGCCTCATTGAGGATGCCATCATCGACAAGAATGCACGCATCGGGGATGGCGTGGTGATTACTCCTCATGAAAAGGATGCCAATTCTGAGGGGCCGGGTTATTACATCCGTGACGGCATCGTGGTGATTCCGAAAAATGCGGTGATTCCACCCGGGACGAGAATCTAAGAATGCCGATGCCTTAAGACTTAAGAAAGCCAGTTGCAAGACCTCTCGTTCTCTTCATCGTTGGCGTCCGCCTTCCGTCAATTTCCCGACTCCATGTCCAGACTCCTCACTCTAATCCCCATCCTGGGCCTTCTTCTGCTCCTGAACGGTTGTCTGTATGATAATCCCCCCTCGGGACCATCAACCAGCATCGATACGTGGCTTGTCGGGCAATGGGAAACACGGGACAGCGCGGGCCATCATTTCAAGACGATCGTCGCTCCGGGCGACTCCGACCATTACCGGGTGACCTTTTTTCACGATGCAAAACTCCCGGAAAACTTTGATGCGTGGATCAGTCGTGTCGACGGATTCTCCATCCTGACCGTCAAGTCCCTGAATGAGGGACCTTCCCATGGTAAATTCTCCCTTCTTCACTATGAACTTCTGGCCCCCGGGACTCCCCCCCCTGGCGGTGTCGGACCAACCCGTATCCGCCTGAGCGAACTTCAACTCGACGAGTCGTGCCGCAGTCTCGATTCCTTCCGGTTGAGGGCGGCGATCCGCCGCACCCTCAAGGAGGGGACTCTACTCCCCCCCCACAATGTCGTCTCGGACCTCAAGGAAGAAAAGAGACTGAACGACATCTATGCCGCCGACACAGCCTATGTCACGGCATTCCCCTCATCCGGTAAGCTCAAGACCAAGACAACAACCGACAAGAGCAACCCGGCAGCGGGGGAAAAGATTCCCGGAAGCATCATCTGGATCAAAACTGGGGGAGTCACAATCAAGGGGGAAACTTTCTGATTTTGAAAGCGTAACGGATAGGCAGGTGAACATCCTGCCGGCTTCGAAACCCGACTTCAAAAACATCAACGTCGCACAATCAAAGCGTCACGATCCAAGCCTCAAAATCTGCAGCATCAAGCTCCAATCTCTCCAACCAATGTCCACAAAACCTGAAACCGACAATCGCATGGAAAAGATCGTCAGCCTCTGCAAGCGCCGTGGCATCATCTTCCAGTCCTCGGAAATCTACGGTGGGATCGGCGGCTTTTGGGACTATGGCCCACTCGGAACAGAACTGAAACGAAATCTCCGCGATACCTGGTGGCGCGCAATGACCCGCGAACGTGAGGACATTGTCGGACTCGATGCCACGATCATCATGCATCCCGCCGTCTGGAAAGCCAGCGGACATGTCGACACGTTTGCCGACCTTATGCGCGAGTGCACAATCACCAATAAACGCGTTCGTGCCGACCATGTGGAAGCGCAGACCGGCTCAATCATCCGATTCACAGGAGCAAGGGCAGTTCTTTCCGAAGGAACTCAAGGATGGCACCTTGACCGCACGCTCACCGTCCTGATGAAGCAGGGGGAGCATATCGAGAGTTTCCGTAAAAGAGTCCGGCAACTCATCGCCCAGAATGCGGGAACATCGGCTGGAAAACCCGAGGAGATTGAGCTCCTCGGAGAGGAGCGGATCGAGGTCGTCGAGAACTCCGTGGATTATCACCCGGAATCCGGAGGCCTGCTCAACGAGGCACGTCCTTTCAACCTGATGCTGAAGACCTACATCGGGCCGACAGCCACTGAAGATGATGTGGCCTACCTGCGTCCGGAAACCGCACAGGCGATTTTTGCCCAGTTCAGGAATGTCTGCGACTCGTCCCGAGTGAAGGTTCCCTTCGGCATCGCCCAAATCGGCAAGGCCTTCCGCAACGAGGTGACCCCGAAGAATTTTACATTCCGTTCCCGTGAGTTCGAGCAGATGGAGCTTGAGTTTTTCATCAAACCCGACGAGGCGGTGAAGTTGATCCATGGCAAGGTGGCCACATGGAGCGATGCGTCCGATCTGAGCGAACCCAAGCCCGACTGGGGTTGGGAGATGTGGCACCGCTACTGGGTCGCCCAACGCACGGGCTACTATGCCTCGATCGGTTTGGGCTCAGAGGTTCTCGATTACTACTGGCAGTCCAGGGAAGACCTTGCCCACTACGCCCGCGCCTGCGTCGACATCCTCTTCAAGTTCCCTTTTGGCACCGATGAGCTGGAGGGAATCGCTGCCCGAGGGTCCTTTGATCTCACCCAGCACCAGAACCATTCCGGCAAGCAACTTGAATACTTCGACGAGGAGCTCAAGGCGGCCTGCGATGCCATGTCTGCGGAGCAGAAAGCCTCCTTTATTGAGGAAACCTTCTCACAGCGCACAAATCCCAAGGCCTCACGGGAGGAAATCACCTCAACCTGTGAGAAACTCTTCAAGGGTCTCTACATTCCCCATGTCATCGAACCCTCCGCAGGGCTTGACCGGCTTGCGCTTGCGATCCTCACCAGCTCGTTCGACGAGGAAGTGGTCACCGATATCAAGGGGAAGAGCGAGACCCGGACGGTCCTGAGATTCCATCCCCGCATCGCCCCGATCAAGGTGGGTGTTTTCCCCCTGCTCAAGAACAAACCGGAACTCGTTGCCAAGGCGAGGGAGGTCGTCGCCATGCTCCGGCCCCACATGAATGTCTTCTACGATGAGACAGGGGCCATCGGAAGACGCTATCGCCGTCAGGACGAAGTGGGTACACCCTTCGGAGTCACGATCGACTTCGAGACCTTCGGCGAAGCCTTTCCGGAACTCAAGGATACGGTTACCATCCGCGAACGTGACTCGATGGACCAGAAGCGCATCCCAATCTCCGAACTGCTGCCATTCCTACTCGGAAAAATTCTCTGAGGGTCGGAAAGATCAACCTCTCCTTACAGATTCTATCTCTTCCTCAGCGAGTTGGGTACGGATTAATGTACCCGGTAACTTTAGAAGCTTGTTTACTTTTTCAGTAAACTTCCCGAGGGGAGCTCAAGATAGTTAGCCTTGTTCAGGAGTTCAGCGGCTTCCGCGGTATCCTGTGATTGATCCGCTGCCTTCCTAAGAATTGGGGCTCCTGCGGCATCCCCGAGAATCACAATATCGTTCAGAGCGGCCTCTCGAAGATCTTTGTCCTTGGAATAAAGATATGGCTCGATCTGCGGTAGAGATGTCGCCTGATAAGTACAAGCGTAGCGATTAAGATCTGAGAGGATTTTTTCCTTATCGATGACAGGGCTTGGGGATGAAATTGGTATCGTCTCAGCTGGAGGCGTCCTGCTTAACTCTACTTTTGAGGTGAGTTTCTGTTCCGAAGCTGACTCTCTCTCCCCTTTCACTACAGGAGAGGGCGGCAGGGCACTCTCTACTGACTTAGGTGAGGTATCTTTAAATAACTGAACACCTAAATGAACTAATACCAAACATAAGATGATCCCAATCGTAAGGAAAAGCGGAACGCTATTCTTACGATCGATACTCATCTGAACAATTTGATTGCTGATTACGGTGCTGCTACTTGAATCGTCTTAAAGGCTGTAGAAGCAGCAATACTTAGAGTGCCTGCGACGGTCACAGGCGCAGCATTATCACCAGAAGTTCCAACTCCCACAAGTCCGTCAAAGGAAGCACTTCCGGGAACTGGCAATACATTTACCGAGTTCTGTACCGTACTCCATGAAATAGTCGAAGCAGAAGCTCTGTAGCGACCACTGAGAGTCACGGCGGCAAGTGGTCCAGCTACCCCTGATGCCTCTTGAGCCTGCGTCAGGGATGGATTAACCACTTGGATACCAGCTCCCAAACTAACAGTGGATATCGTATAATAGCGTGATGAGCCTGAACTCTTCAGATTGGAGAAACTATTATTCAGATTGACTCCTCCTGTGGTGCTTATTTCCTGCGAGAGAGGCGAGGCACCATTTACATCAAGCACATCATAAAATCCTCCATTCGCATCAATTTGAATATAGCTTTGCAGCGATTGATTATAACAAAATGTTGAATAACTAATTATTCCTGTTGGATCAACAAATGGCTGTGCAATAAGCGACCATCCGTTAATGGTCGAACCCGGAATAATCCCAGCACCTAGAAGGTCTGTTAAAAATTCTTTGTTTCCGTATTTTGTCGTAGCAATAGCCGTTGCTTGACTCATTGCAAATGACTCGGGTGTGTATACACTTGTAACCTTATTGATATTCCATGAATACCATTCAGCACTCGTAGTTAGTAATTGAGAATCTGAGGATGAGGTCCAATTAGGATGAGTCGCAAGAGCTGGAACTTGAACATTCAGCGCGAGTGCCATGGTCACGGGAGCCTGCTTCAATATATAAGTTGTTTGTCCGGGTAAGATTGTTGTCAGGTCTGTATTAACAAAAGGATTTAAAGGCGGGTTTACGGATAGATAATCGTAAGGTTGGGTTGCCTGCGCCTTCATTGAAGGAACTGAGAGAGCAATTGCGCTTATAGCAATGACTAGGGTTGGATAGGTTTTTTTCATTTAGACTCTGGGGTTGTTTTTATAGATCTATAGATTGCTAAATGTATTTATATTAATCCACAGCCATCCCATAGAGGAGGCAAGTGGAGGGTAAAAGTGGGTGGGATAAAGTGGTGATGGACGGGGAGATTTCAACCTGCCACATGGCAGGGGTATGCAAAAACAACCCCGCCCATCGGTAGGCAAGTTCACGATTTTGAGGCAGCTCTGCAACCTCATTCCGAGCCATCTGGTACCAAAGCTTGCCAGGGAGACGGGAGTGGATCAATTGAGTCGTAGTTTTTCGCCATGGAGTCATGTCGTGGCGATGCTCTATGCGCAGTTGACCCATTCTATCGGTCTCAATGATGTGTGCGATTCTCTAAGGCTGCATCGAGGGCCCCTTTCCTCGATTCGAGGAGCCACGCCACCGAGTCGCAACGGACTCTCCCATGCGGGCAAGCAGCGCAAGGCAGTTCTTGCCGAGAGGCTCTTCTGGGAGGTGCTGGCTCACCTTCAGAGCCTCTCCCCGGGATTTGCTCATGGACGCCGAGGCCAGGGCGTCACCCATCGTTTCCGCAAGACGATCCATCTGGTGGATTCCACCACCATCGAACTGGTGGCCCTCTGCATGGACTGGGCCAAGCATCGCAGACGCAAGGCCGCAGCCAAGTGCCATATGAGGCTGGATCTCCAGAGTTTCCTTCCAAGCTTCGTTCTCATCGACACTGCCCGTCACAACGATGCCAAGCGAGCAAGGGAACTCTGCTCGGGTGTTCAAGCCGGTGAGATCGTTGTCTTTGATAAAGCCTACGTGGATTTCGACCACCTCTTTGAGTTCTTACTGCGGGGCGTCTTCTGGGTCTCTCGCACCAAAAGCTCTCATCTCTTCACTGTCGTGAAGAGCAGGCCATCTTCCGACCCGAAGATCCTTGCCGATGAGGAGGTGGTCCTCTCCCGTAAGGCTGCTTTTGAGGGGAAGTACCCTGAGCGGATGCGCCGTGTTCGCGCCCTCGTAGAGATCGATGGCTCGGAACGGGAGATGGAGTTCCTGACTAATAACATGGACTGGAGTCCCCGTAGCGTCGCTGATCTCTACCGCTCCCGTTGGTCCATTGAGGTCTTCTTCAAGCAGATCAAGCAAACCCTGAAACTCGCCGACTTCTTGGGCCATAGCGCCAATGCCGTGCGTTGGCAGGTCTGGAGCGCTCTGCTCACTTATCTCTTGCTGCGCTTTGAGGCGTTCCTCTCCTCTTGGAGCGGGAGCTTCACCCGCCTCTTCACGCTCATCCGCTCCTCACTCTGGCAACACTTCAATCTGCTGGATCTCTTAAAAAGCTGTGGGACAGCCGCCGGCGGCTTTCGCGCAATGGCTACTCCCAATCAGGCTTATTTCCCCTTGTTCAGGTCATAACCTATGGGACAGCACCCATCTCAACTGCTCGCCCAGCACTTCAACCCCAGAAATTCTAAAACCACTTCTAACCAAAATCACCCTTCCTACCCCTTCAATACTTAATCAGCACTCAGTCTTTATGCCCCTGTGGGATGGCTGTGTTTCAAGTTTCATCATTCATACTTTTCCTCTCCAATCTTAATCTCTTTTTGCCCCTCCTCCATTCAGCGAGGAAGGGGAAAAAACAATGCAGATGGGTGTGGGGACATTGACGAGCCCATCTGTTTGGAAAGTCAGTTTTCCGGTTGCCTGATCGATCCGGTGAACAGAGACTGTGTCTGAGTGCTCTCCGGCGGCAAGTAACCAATCACCCGTCGGGGTGATGTTGATATTCCGAGGGAAGGCTCCACGGATCGGTTGCACTTGAATCAACTCGTGATGGCCGGATGTGGGATCCGCCTTGAAGACACTCACTGAGTCATTGCCCCGATTGGACGAGTAGAGGAACTTTCCTCCCGGATGCGTCAGAATCTCCGCGGCTGAATTAAAGATTTCTCCGGCCTTTAGGCTTTCCGGGAGGGTGGAAACCGTCGCAAGGAGCGTGGCGGTTCCCATGGTGGGATCCCACGAGAATGTGGAGAGGGAGAGCGAGAGTTCGTTGAGGAGATAAATCAGCGATCCATCCGTCGAGAACTTCATGTGTCGGGCACCGCCACCCTTCACTGAGGGATAAAACCCGGTGCGTTCCATGGCGGTCCTCTCCGCGTTGACCTTGTAAGCGACGACCCCATCCAGGGCGAGGTCGGGTACAAGAACATAGTTTCCGTCCGGTGAGATGTTGCTGGAGTGCGGATGTGGGGAATCTTGACGACCCTTCACCACTCCCGATCCACCTTCGTGGCGGTAGAGAATCGGTTCTCCGAGTTGCCCCTCGGCATCCAGAGGGATGAAAGTAATTGTCCCGTCATCGTACTGGGACGTGACCAAAAACTTGCCTGAGGGATGCACTGCGACATGCACCGCACGAGCGCCCGGATTGAGCGCTTTGGTGAAGGGAGTAAGAGCTCCCTCGGGGCCGATGTGATAGCCGATCACGCCGTATCCCTCCGGGAGTTTGGCAACTGCATAGAGTGTCCTGTGAATGGGATGAATCGCCAGGAATCCCGGAAAAATAACTTTTGCGGCCATCGACGCCGGACTCAGTTTCCCGGTCAGGGTGTCAAAGGTGGCATGATAAATCCCATCCCCCTTCGGGATACCCGTCCCGAAGTAGACGTCGAAAGACTCCGCGCGGGAGCAAACTTGGGATCCTGCTCCTGTCAGGGCCACTGCAAGGAGTAGTGATCTGATGCCCATGATGTGTGCCTCACTCCAATACCGAGCGGCGATCCCGGGAAATCCCCTGCTCTCCCCTTTTAAACGTCCAGATTGCGGACGTTCAGTGCGTTGTCCTCGATGAAGATCCTTCGGGGTTCCACGACGTCTCCCATGAGGATGTCGAACATCCGTCCTGCTTCGAGGGAGTTGTCATCGTTGAGTTCCACTTTCAGGAATCGACGACGCTCGGGGTTCATGGCGGTTTCGTAGAGTTCCTTGGCGTTCATTTCTCCAAGTCCCTTGAATCGTTTGATCTGGACGCCACGGCGACCGACCTCCTTGACTAGTTCTAGGATGCGGGGAATCGAGAAGATCTCGTGGGTGGTGTCACCCTCAATGAGGTGGAAGAGAGGGGTCTTGCTGTCGGCGTAGTGTTCGATCTTGAGTCCTTTTTTCTCAAGTTCAGCAATCAGTTTTTCGATGCTCTTGGATTGGTGGATCTCCACAAGCCGTGCGCGTCGCCTGCGGGCATTCCTTTCGGCCTTAGTGGTCTTTTCCACGGCGGCAGGTTCGCCATTCTCACCGATTTCTCCCTCGGTGGGTTCCGCATCAAAGAGATTGAGATCAATGTTGGTGGCGGTGAAGTCACGAAGGTCGTTCTCATTTTGGAAATACTCCACGCTCTCCTCGTTCCCCGATCGGATCACGACGAGATAAGAGGGAAGGACTCCTTCCTTGGAGCGGGAACCGAGATAGGCCTCGAATTCACCCCCAAGCCTGCGGATCGCCTCGCTCGACTTTTCAAGCCTGTCGAGGAGTTCCAGCGTCTCCTTGAGCTGTGCGGTCGGTACCTCCTTCTTGTCCGGCATGCTGACAAGTTTGATCTCCTCGGCACCGAGGGAGATCAGGATCCGGTTGAGTTGGACGTCGTCATCGACATACTCTTCGCGCTTCTTCCTCTTGATCTGGTAGAGGGGCGGTTGGGCGATGAAGATGTGGCCGCGCCGGATGAGCTGCGGCATCTGGTTGTAGAAAAAGGTCAGGAGCAGTGTTCGGATATGGGATCCGTCTACGTCGGCATCGGTCATGATGACGATCCTCCCGTAGCGGAGTTTCTCGATATTGAAGGCGCCCTCCTGATCACCGTCACCGATTCCGGTGCCGATGGCCGTGATCATGGTCTGGATCTCGGTATTCTGAAGAACTTTGTCCAGACGGGCTTTCTGAACGTTGATGAGCTTGCCTCGGATCGGCAGGATAGCCTGGAAACGGCGGTCACGTCCCTGTTTCGCACTGCCGCCTGCAGAGTCGCCCTCGACAATATAGAGTTCGGTGAGGGCGGGATCGCGCTCGGAGCAGTCGGCGAGCTTGCCGGGGAGACCTCCCCCGGTGAGGGCGCTCTTGCGGACAGTCTCACGGGCTTTGCGTGCCGCCTCACGGGCACGGGCCGCGGTCAGTGCCTTCTCGATGACCTTCTTGGCCACCGGTGGATTCTGGTCAAAGTGATCCATGAGCCCCTCGTAAAGGGTCGAGTTGACGACTCCTTCGACCTCTGTGTTGACGAGTTTGACCTTGGTCTGGGATTCAAAACGGGGATGGGGAAGCTTGACGCTCAGGATGGCTGTGAGCCCCTCGCGGACGTCGTCGCCGGAGAGTGCGGGGTCTTTCTCCTTGAGGATGTTGTTTGCCTTGGCATATTGGTTGATTGCACGGGTGAGCGCCGTGCGTAAACCTGTGAGGTGGGTTCCGCCGTCCGGATTGGGGATGGAGTTGGCGAAGCAGAGGATCTGGTCGCTGTAGGAGTCGTTGTATTGCAGGACGGCGTCTACAAAGATCTCGTCACGCTGGCGCGAGATGACGATCGGCTTGGGGTGCAGCACCTGCCTGGTCTCGCTGAGTTGGCGGACGAACTCCACGATGCCGTGCTTGTAGAGGAAGGTCTCGCTGCGGGGGCGATGCTCCTCATCGTCGCGTTCGTCGGTGAGGACGATCTCGATGCCCGGATTGAGGAAGGCCAGTTCGCGAAGGCGTCCCGAGAGGCGTTCGAACTTGAAAGTCGTTGTGATCGTGAAGATCTCGGGGTCGGGTAGGAAGGTGACAAAGGTTCCCGTCTGCTTCTTGTTTTTGAGTTCGCTCAGGACAGTGAGCGGTTGGGTGGTTTTCCCTTGGGCGAAAGCCATGAAATGAACCTTCCCTTCGCGCATCACCTCCACCTTGAACCAAGTGGAGAGGGCGTTCACGCACTTGGCGCCGACACCGTGGAGACCACCTGAGTACTTATAGGCCCCCTGGCCGAACTTACCGCCGGCATGCAGGTTTGTCAGCACCAACTCGAGGGTCGGAATCTTGAATTTTGGATGGACCTCTACGGGAATGCCTCGCCCGTTGTCGCGGATCGAAACGGAGCCGTCAGAGTGAATGGCCACCTCGACGCGCGAGCAGTAACCGGCAAGGTGCTCGTCGATCGAGTTATCAAGAACCTCGAAGACGCAATGGTGAAGTCCTCTCTCGTCAGGGTCACCGATGTACATTCCGGGGCGCTTACGCACCGCCTCGAGTCCTTCGAGTTTGTCGATCTGGGCCGCTCCATACTCTTCTCCTCCGGCTGTGTCCTGCTTTTCAGGAATGTCTGAGTCGTCGAGGGGAATGATCGGTTCTGCGGGTTCTTTTTTGGCCATGGGAAGGGTCTGATTCCCCCGGAAAAGGGGGTGGTTTGTGGTTGCCATAAGATAGGGATACCAAGAGAAGGGGGCAACGCTTTTTTAGACATTGGACACTCTATCTGGATGTCTTATCGCATTATGAGCACCATATCTGGGGGTTAGGGGTAAGATGAAGTCAGAGTGGTGGTCATAAGATGCATTGGGGAAAAGAGATCAGAGTTCAGAAGTCGGAGGTCGCGTTGCGATAGATTGATGATTGTTGATTTTTTATTCCTGAGGTTTTCAGAGGGCAGTAATCAGAGATGGCCTAGACTTTTACCATTGTGAATTTTGTGCACAGCCAAAGGCTAAGGCAAAAAATGCTTTGGCATTTAGCCACAAGATGCATCCATTCCGAAATCCTGATTTCGTGATTACAAACCCTCACTCTGTTTCCCACCTTTTCAAAAAGATTGGTGGGGAGCAGAGTGAGTTGATGAAGGAATACGATTTTGCCGTCATCGGAGGTGGGAGTGGCGGATATGCGGCGGCGCGAACTGCTAGCTCCCTGGGGCTCTCCGTCGTGGTGATCGAGGGGGGGAGTGAGTTGGGTGGGCTGTGCATCCTGAAAGGGTGCATGCCCAGCAAAACGCTGATCGAGTCCGCTAACCGCTTCCGGACACTTCGTCATGCCTCGGATTTCGGATTGATCGCCGGGACCATTGGTTACAATGCCGACAAGATCATCGAGCGAAAAAAGCGTCTCGTTGATGAATTTGCGGAGTACCGCGCCGGGCAGCTTGTTGGAGGGGCTTTTGACCTGATCCGCGCTCGGGCCGAGTTTCTCGATCCCCATTCTCTGCGAGTGGAGTTGAGCGATGGGGGTGAGGAGACTGTACGTTTTAGGAGCGGGTGCATCGCAACAGGTTCCGTGATCAATTACCCCTCCGTTCCGGGTATCGCGCATTGCATGACCAGCGACGGCTTGCTGAATATGAATAGGATTCCCGCTTCGGCTATCGTGCTGGGAGGGGGACCGGTGGCGCTGGAGATGGCCCATTATCTGGAGGCTCTTGGCGCGAGGGTCACGATCCTCCAACGCAACAGCCAGTTGCTGACGGGTTCTGATCGTGATGTGGCTGAGGCCCTTGCCAAGTCCTTTCGCAAGAGGGGTATGGGCGTGATCTGCGGAACCAAATTGCTTCGGATTGAAAAAGAGGGCAAGGAAGGGAATTCAATGTCTGTTTGCTTTGAGGACGGAACTGCCGAGCATCGATTGGAGGCGGAGGTCGTGCTGAATGCGCTGGGACGTCGTCCCAACATTGATGCCCTGAAGCTTGAAAGAGCAGGGGTGGGCATGGATGGGCGTGCGATCCTCACAGATTCTGAGCAGCGCACCACGAGCCCCCATCTTTTTGCCGCCGGGGATTGTTGCGGTCCTTATGAGGTGGTTCATATCGCTATCCTGCAGGGAGAGACGGCTGCCAAGAACGCTGCGGCCTCTCTCAACGGGGGCCGGCCCGTGAGGATGGATTACCATTTGAAGCTCTTTGCCTGCTTCACCGAGCCGCAGATGGCAGTGTGCGGGATGACCGAGGAGGAGGCTCTTGGCTCGGGATTACAGATCATCACGGCGGCCTACCCCTTTGCCGACCATGGGAAGTCTATCGTCTTGGGAGAGACCGATGGTTTTGTAAAACTGATCGCCGATGCCTCCGACGGTCGTATCCTCGGAGGGGCCGTTGTCGGTCCCGAGGGCTCGGAGATCATTCATGAGATCGTTGTTGCGATGGCTTTCAATGCAACGGTCGGACAGTTGGCCTTGATCCCTCACTACCATCCAACCCTCTCTGAGATCTGGACATATCCAGCGGAAGAGATAGCCAATAAGATCCATTCCAATTCAAAAATCTGATACCTTCCGCGGGAACTAAAAATGGGTTTCTGATTTAGGGGGAAGATCACTTTGACGCCGGCTTGGGTTCCGTCGGTGAAGGTGGCCCAGATTCCTGACCAAGTCTTGGTATAGAGTGGGACGTGAAATAGTTGTCGTTTGCACCGAGGCATTCGAGGCCTTGATCACAGGGGAGGCCATTGCATAGACCATGGGGTATGGAGACCTGCGAAACAGTGGCTTGGAAGGCCACATGATTATAGTCGTTGAAGGCAAGTTTGCCGAAGTTGGCAAAAGTGGTCGTTCGTGGATCCTCCCGGGACAGAATCCAAGGTTTTGAAAACAATGGAAACCGTTGGATTCAAGCTAGGCGAGTTCGTGGGAAGTTCCCGCGCTCCCACGGCAAGAAGCGGGACTGATAAAGCGATGACAAGATGCTTTTGAAGGAACCGCTCTCTGATGGGCCTTAAGTTAATCCTTTCCGCTGAGTTGCCGAGAGGCGATCGGAAGCCTTAACTCGGAAATATCGCCCCCCTCAGAGCTTCTTCTCTAATTTCTAAAAGCCCCGGAACCTGCCAGGCTCTGAGCGATAACGGATCCGGAATATTGGGTTCCAATCGTCTGAAAAATACGTTTTGACTCCTCGATTTTGCCCTGCTGGGCAAGTAGACGGGCATTGTTAAAGAGAACAAACGGTGCTCCGTAAGATTGAGGAAAACCAGCGGCAGCCTGCTGGTAATCACTGATGGCAAGGTCCGTTTGATTGGATACTCTTGCATTGGAGGCTCTGCCGATGAGTCCCGAAACAGCCAGGGAGTTTTTTGGGAACGTTTCCGTGAACCGGGAGTAGAGGGCATCGGATTCCTCAAGCTTACCGGAATTCCTGAGTGAGGCGGCCAGAAGCAACATGGCATCCGCTGATGCGGGAGTGCGAGGGTACTTGGAGATAAGAGCTCTCCATCCCGCTTCATCCGTTGCATTTGAGAGTGCCGTCTCGGAACCTCTGATCGTGTTCCGGGATGAGATGATTAAAGCCAATACGATGAAAAGCATTACAATTGCGGCTCCAATGCCCCCAAAAACGGTCCCCCGGTGATTGGTCCAAAGAAGTTCAAGCGCGGAGGGACCTGCAATTTCAAGTTCGGTATCTGGAGGAGTGAAGGGAGAGGACATGTGAGTGAAAGGATGAGGTTAGAAGTATGAAAGATGAAGTTGGAAGGATGAAATTTCTAAATTATCCGGCAATTAGGAATGAGCTATGGTAAGATATCAGGGGTTCTGAATGTCCCGTTTATCCTTTTTTCCTAGCCTCCCACTTGAGCGCGGGCCTCTTCAGCCAAAGCCGTGCTGAGATAGCGCTCACCGGTGGAGCAGGCCACGGTCACAATGAGTTTGCCGGCGTTTTCCGGGCGCTTTGCCAGTTCGACAGCCGCATGGACATTTGCTCCGGAGCTGATCCCCGCAAGAATTCCCTCCTCCTTTGCAAGGCGACGGGCCATGACGAGTGCCTCCTCATTGGTGACGGTCAAGACCTCGTCAATCAAATCAAGATGGAGGTTCCCAGGTACGAATCCTGCGCCGGTGCCTTGGATTTTGTGTGGACCGGGTTTGACAGGTTCGCCATTACGGGTCTGTGTGATCACCGGGGAATCTTTTGGCTCCACGGCAACCGAGCGGAAGGCGGGATTGAGTTTTTTGATGACCTCGGTCACTCCGGTGATCGTTCCACCGGTTCCGACAGCGGATACTAGGATATCGACCTTGCCGTCCGTGTCCTCCCAGATCTCCATCGCCGTTGTCTTCTGATGGATGGCTGGGTTTGCCGCATTGTTGAATTGTTGTGGCATCCACGAGTCGGGGGTCTCTTTCAGGATCTGCTCGGCCCTTGCAATAGCCCCCTTCATTCCTTCGGCACCCGGAGTCAGTACGAGTTGGGCTCCAAGCATTGCAAGGAGAGTTCGGCGCTCGACGCTCATTGTTTCCGGCATGGTCAGGATGAGTTTGTATCCTTTTGCTGCCGCCACAAAGGCAAGGGCGATCCCCGTATTGCCACTAGTGGGTTCAACGATGGTCGTTGATTTCTTCAGGAGTCCCTTTGCCTCGGCATCCTCGATCATTGCGGCGCCGATACGATCCTTCACGCTGCCAAGGGGATTGAAAAACTCGCACTTCACGGCAATGGTCGCATGAAGACCCTTGGCGATGTGATTGAGGCGAACCAGCGGGGTGTGACCGATGGTATCAATAATGGAGTTGTGAATGCGTCCCATGGTGTTGCTATTGGTTCCTTAATCTTACAGGGCCGACGACCTTGATCCAAGTCAATCTTGCGGTTCATCCGGAGAGTGAATCAACCTGATTGAAAAGTCCTTGGTGCTCGGAGAGGGGGTCGAACCCACACACCTTTCGGTACTAGATCCTAAGTCTAGCGCGTCTGCCAATTCCGCCATCCGAGCTTTTACTACCAAGATTTGAAGAGCCTTACCTATTCGGACTGCCTGCTCAAGGCTAAAGCTTTTTTTACATACGCACTCCATCCTGCACAACGACACTAGCCAGTTCGATGAAAGTGGAAAAACAGAGGAGGTATTTTGGTCTTACCTAAGGGAGGGACAGGTTTTTCAGATCAGCGTTTGTGAAGATCGCTTCCCTGAAGGTAACGCACTGATTTTTTAGCAACAGCCGCCTCAATCAACCCAGGATTCGCCTTGACGAACTCCTCGACCCTGTGAGTGGAGAAGGATTGCCTCAGTACGATCCCATCGCAGAGAACCCTCACGAGATAGCCCTCTCTGGGGTATTCGAGGGAAGGGTTTGGAGGAGTCTGAGTTTTTGAACCCTTGCCTCCTTTCCCACTTTTGGAGGTTTGGGTTCCCGAGGAGGTATCCCTTCCGATCTTGATCGGTTTTGCCAGCACGGCGTAACTTCCGTGGGGATTGGTGACATTAAAGATCACCGTATCATCGATCGTTGCCGGATGATCCCCTTTTCCCTTCTTGAGGAAAAAGCATTGGACCTCGTAGATCGTGCCGGGTTCGGTGTAACTGACCATGCGAATTTCCAATCCTTCGACACTCTCCCGGACACCATCATGACTGGATGTCCCGTAGCAGGTCTCGTGGACGGAGAGCGTCGGTGCATGGGGTGCAAGGGTTGACGCTCCTGCGTGGGCGGTGAGTAAGACCGCAAACGCAAGAACCGCACCACAGGGTCTGACGGGAAGGGAGGAGGCCACTCAGCGCCCGATGTTTTTAAGAGGTTTCCCCGAGAGGAGGTTTGATTCGATTTTCTCAAGCGAAATCCCCTTGGTCTCCGGAACAAAAAGAAGGAAATAGATCACGAAAAGTGCATTCAGTCCGCCGTAAAGCAGGAAGGTGTTTCCGTTACCAAGTTTATCGAGCAAGGTCAGGAAGGTTCCGCCCACGATGGCATTCACGATCCAGTTGGTTGCGGTGCTGAAAGTCACGCCGAGGTCGCGGCCCGAAAGTGGGAAGATCTCGGCACACAGCACCCAGATGATGGGACCGGCGCTCATGGCGAATCCGACGATGAAGATAAGAAGCGCTCCGATGGCCCACACCCCGAGAGAGGGTGATTTCTCAAGGTCCATGTTGAAGAGCAATCCGACGGCAAGCATGGCGATTCCCATGACGACAAAGCCGGCATACATGATCGGTTTGCGTCCGATCCTGTCGACGAATGCGATCGCGATGAATGTGGCAAGCACATTGGTGACGCCAACGATGACCGTTCCCCAGAGCTGTTGCTCTGTGCTGGCGAAGCCGGCAATCTTGAAGATACGGGGGGCGTAATACATCACGACATTGATTCCCGTGAGCTGCTGGATGATTTGGAGGCCGATTCCCAGTCCGATGGCGCGGCGGAAGTTCGGATTTTCAAGGAACATTTGGAATCCGTTCTGCTTGACGCGGAGACTCTCCTCGATCTCCACGACCTCCTTACTGATTTCATCCCCGGGGAGATGCATCCTCTCAAAGACGGAGACCGCGAGGGCTTTCTTTCCCTTCAGGAAGAGCCATCGGGGGCTCTCCGGAAGGAAGAGCACACCCAGGAACATCAGGATTGCGGGAATGGAGACGATCCCGAGCATCACCCTCCAGTTACCGGCGCCCAGGATCGATTTGTAATGATCCCCAAGCAACCAGTCGAAGTTTGCGTAATTGGCAAGCCATGTATTGCTGAGAAAGGCCAGGACGATGCCGATCGTTATCATCAACTGGTACATGGAAATCATCGATCCCCGGATGCGCTGAGGGGAGATCTCGGAGAGGTAGAGCGGTGCGGTGAAGGAGGCCACCCCGATGGCGATGCCTAGAAAAAAGCGGGCGATGATCAAGAGGTGGGCATCGGGCGAAAACGCGCAGACAAGCGAACCGAAGATGAAAATCAGGGCGCTGATCAGGATGGCGCCGCGCCGCCCCAGTCTATTGGAGAGAATGCCGCTGATCAGTGTTCCAAAGACGGCTCCCCATAGAAGGGAGCTGACAACAAGTTCAATCACCTTGTCCGTGATAGAAAAGCTCTTCTGAATCAGTCCCTCCGCACCCGAGATCACCCCGATGTCGAGTCCGAAGAGGAGACCTGCCAGGGCTCCTGTGAAGCCGATGAAGTAGACGATGGGGCTGAGTTTTGCAGGAATGGGAACTGTGTTTTGCATGGGGGTGGTGGTAGTGAGGGGGATGAGGCGTAGCAGACAATGTATGATTTTTTAAATGTAAATCCCTCGTGTGCAGAAGGTCAAACACAGCCTGACGCATGTAGGGATGGGAGGGCGGCGCATTCCCTGACACTTAATGACATTAAATGAATTCTCTGTTAGCCCTTGGAAGAATCTTCTGCCAATGGTTGATCCCTCACGACTTCCCACCGCCCTCGGTAAGCGTGCCGCATCGCAGGGATGGCTCAAATGGGCGATTTTATTTTCCGCATGCCTCGGTGCGATGATGGAAACAGTCGATACGAGCATTGTGAATGTTGCGGTGCCGGACATGAGGGGAAATCTGGGGGCCACGTTGTCTGAGATCGGATGGGTATCGACAGGGTACACCATGGCCAATGTGATCATTATTCCTCTCACCGCATGGTTGGGGGTTCGCTTCGGAAAGAAAAATTATTTTCTCTTCTCCCTGATCTCGTTCACCGTGGCTTCTGTCTTTTGCGGGATGGCCGATTCCCTCGGCACCCTGATAGCGGCCCGGGTGTTTCAAGGGTTGGCAGGGGGTGGTCTCCTGGCGAAGGCTCAGTCCCTGCTCTTTGAGACGTTCCCTCCCGCGGAGCAGGGGATGGCCAGCGCGATTTTTGGACTCGGTGTCATCGTGGGGCCCGCCATCGGTCCCACATTAGGAGGTCTCATCACTGATGGTCTGGACTGGCGTTGGATCTTCTATGTGAATGTACCGGTCGGACTCGCCGCCATCTGGATGATCCACACATTTCTTCCCCAGGATGATCCCGTCCATCGAGCCGATGGTAGGGGAGCCACGGTCGATTGGTGGGGCCTGCTCTGGCTGACGCTGGGACTTGGCGGATTCCAGTTGGTGCTGGAGCAGGGACAGCAGGAGGATTGGTTCTCCTCCCCATTCATCCGTTGGACTTCTTTCATCAGCATCTCAAGTCTCATTCTCTTTGTCCGTCAGGAACTCGGTACCCGTCACCCCGCGGTCGACCTCCGCGTTCTCCGGCACAAGGCCCTCATGGCCGGAAGTCTCTATTCCATCGTGCTTGGATTCGGTCTTTACGGCGCTGTCTTCATCATCCCTGTTTTTGCCCAATCGCAACTTCATTTTACGGCTACAAAGACCGGTCTCATTCTATTGCCGGGTTCGCTTGCTTCCGCCGTGGTGATGATCCTGTTCGGCAAATTCCTGAAGAATTACGACCAGAGGATTCTTATCACGACAGGGGCCCTCATCCTCTGCGCCTCGATGTGGTCGCTTGGAAGTCTCAGTTCCGAGACCGGAGAGGATGACCTTTTTTGGCCACTGATCGGGCGTGGAGTCGGAACGGCTCTGATCTTCCTCCCCCTCTCGATCGCCACGTTGGGAGGGATTCCCCGGCACGAGATTCCCGCCGCGGCGGGGCTGTTCAGTCTGACCCGGCAAATGGGTGGGAGTGTCGGGATCGCGGTCCTCACAACCATGCTTGAAAAATGCACCCTCATTCATCGAGGTGATCTTGTGAACGCTATCAATCCCCTGAGCGTTCCGTACGTCCAGCGCTCCTTGATGGCAAATTTTGCACTCGCCCCGAACACCCCCGACCTCCAGATGGCCTCCACCAAGACCCTTGGCGTGTTCGACAACATCATTAACCTCCAATCGAGCATCCTGGCCTCCATCGACATTTTTCAGTCGCTTGCTTGGATGTTCCTGATGACTCTTCCCCTGATCCTTCTCCTGAGTCGTGGCGGGGTGAAGCCCTCAACTGCTCGTTGATGCCAACTCGGAAAGGATGAATGATGAATTATGAAAGATGAAAAGAGACGTTGCTCAACCATCATTCCGCCGATTTCCTCCCATTTCAACCATGAACCCTGAAAAAGCCCCGCAGTCACCGACGTCCTCTCCCGTTCCCGGAGCCCCTGCCCTACCCGGGGAAAAGTCTGCCCCGATGAGTCCAAAGAAAAAGGTTCTCCTGATCGCCCTTGGTGTGATCTGCTCCATCTTCGTGCTGAAATACGGTGTCTACCGCTTCTTCCACGAGACGACGGACAACGCCTACATCACCGGCCATGTCCATTATATCGCCTCGCAGGTTAGCGGCGTGGTTCAGACCGTCGCCGTTGAGAACAATACACCGGTCAAGGCCGGCGATCTCCTGATCCAGATCGACCCTGCGCCCTTCGACGCCGCGCTTGCCGATGCAGTTGCCAAGAATGAGAAGGCCAGTGGTGATTACGATCGGCAGCAAGGGCTTGCCAATACTAGAGTCGTCTCCGTTCAGGATCTGGCCCATGCCAAGGACGACGCCAACTCCGCCGCCGCCCAGCTCCGGATGGCCCAGATCAACCGCAAATACGCCACCATCGTCTCGCCCGTCGACGGCATCGTCGGGGGACGCAGTGTGGAGGCAGGGAATTCCGTCATCCCAAGCATCAACCTGCTCGCAATCGTCGAGGGGAATCCCTGGGTCGAGGCCAACTTCAAGGAGACCCAGGTCGCACACATTCACAAGGGGCAGGAAGTCAGCCTGACCGTCGATGCCATCCCCGGCCATGAGTTCAAGGGAAGGGTGGTCAGTGTCGCGCCGGCAAGCGGTCGGCAGTTCGCGCTTCTGCCCGCAGATAATGCCACCGGCAATTTTACCAAGATCGTCCAGCGTCTACCGGTCAGGATCGAGTTCGAAAAAGAATCGGTGAAGGGCTGCGAGGATCGCATTGTTCCGGGACTATCGGTCGTCGCCTCGATAAAAGTCCGATAGAGATTCGCTAGCCTGACAGGCGATCGCGCCAGGAGTAGGGGTGGCTGCTATCGTGTTTGTTGAGCAGGAGAGCAGAGGTCAGAGGTCGCATTGTGACAGATTGTTTCTTGTTAATTCCTGAAGTTTTCAGAGTTCTGCAATCAGCTCTTTTCGGCCTTTTCAATTTTGGTTACGGCACGATTGAGTTTGTGAACCATCGCCGGGACATGAACCCAGGCCCTTTCGTGAAAATAAAACAGGACGAGTTTTGCAAAGAAATCGAAGATGCCGACTCCCACTGACAAGACGACTTTCCCTGTAAAGACATAGCATCCGATAAATGTGGTCAGGGTACCGAACATTCGGTAGGAGATCGATTTGATCAGGGAGATGCTTCTCGGTTCGGTGAGTGAGTTCATGAAAAAAGTTTATCGTGTTGAAAACCATCAAAGGGAAAAATAATCGACCAATCAAGTCGTTTTTAAAGGTGCGAGTTTTTTCTTTGAGAAAATCATTAAATGTCGCGTCCTTCAGAGCTAATGACGCGGAAGAGGGATAGGATCTCTCTGATGGCGCTCAGATGTGCCGCGACCTGTTTTCCCAAGGGGGCGTGGTGTGGCGTCTCGAAGACGATCGAGAAGGGTTGTGGATGCTGGTCCTCCGGCGCTCCCAGAATGCCCTGATACCCTCCGAAGATCATCGAATCTTTCGCGGGGTGGGTATCAATTTCAGGTCGGACATCCCTAGGGATGATGGAGGAGGTTGTTCTGAGTGCTGGTTCTAACAGATGTCGGGTCAGTGTGCTTCCGTTCACGTAGCCGTAGATTCCCTCGCTGGTGTCATCAGTATGCAGGGAAACGATGCCGTCGAAGCGCTTGGTCCGTAATTCCCCTTCAAGCAGTCGGACATCTTCCTCTTCGTGATCTCCCCAGAAACAGCGATTTAGATCTTTACCGGATGCACCTTCTCGGCATCCGGCATCAAATCCCCAAGGGTTGCAGATGGGGTAGACAAAGAGTTCGTAGAACTTACTGATGTCCGGATTAATCTGGAGTTCTCTCAGGAACTGGATCGCTGCAAGCACACCGGACTCCTCATCACCGTGGATGCCGGCAAAGATTCCTATCCTGTAGAACGTTGGTGAGGTGGGCGTGTTCCATCGATAGCGTGGCATTTCTCTTCCTGAATGGGGTTCAAGAAGGTGAAGTGATTCCAGATATTGTGATTTAAGGGCTAATTGATCACCGTAACGGATAATGGATTCCGATCTCTTTCCGGAAAGAATGGGAGGGGCTAACAATTCCGAAGGGAGCGTCATCGTGAGTCAGGACCCGAACGCTGTCCTTAAATGCCTTCTCCATCGATCCCCTGGATCTTCCTAAGCTCATCCGGAGAGACAACGGGGGATTTCATGACGTCGGCGAGAGATGTCCGATCCATCAGATTTGCAACCAGATTTCGTGCCGTGAGCAGGACGCGTCGGAAGCGGCAGGTCGTCTCCTGCGTACAGCGCTTGTAATCCGTGACGGAGACGCAGGCGATGGGAGCCAGATAACCGTCGAAATGTCGCACCACTTCTCCCATGGTGATCTTCTCCGGGTTCTTGGCCAACTGATAACCGCCGCGCTTTCCAGCCGTACTGGCAACCCAGCCCTTCTCCTTGAGATCGAGCATGATATGCTCCAGAAAGCGCTTCGGCACATCATTCCGCCGTGCCAGTTCGAGAATCGGGATCGGTGGGCCTCCACGATGTTCCACAAGCGTGAAGAGGGCTCGCAAGGCATAATCGGTTCGCATCGAGAGTTGCATGCAGTAATACTACCTGATGGGTCGCATTTTGAAAAGATTCTATCGTTCCATCGCTCATAGGTTCTTTCGTTCTTTGGTTTTTGCATCCCAGATTCTCCGAAATAATCAGGAGACTTTCCTAAGGGGAAACTTTCCCCTCTGCTACCTCTACACTTGCCCGGTCCAAGATGCCGCCGTTACGCTTTACTGCTATGAGCAAAGGCAACGAAAGCGCTATTTCCCCACGTCGTGGGGAGGATTTTCCAGAGTGGTATCAGCAAGTCGTCCGCAGCGCCGAGATGGCCGAGAACTCGGAGGTTAGGGGATGCATGGTCATCAGGCCCTGGGGATATGCCCTCTGGGAGCGTATGCAGGGTGCTCTGGACGGCATGTTCAAGGCAACCGGGCACAAGAATGCCTACTTCCCCCTTTTCATTCCCCTGAGCCATCTGCAGCGCGAGGCCGACCATGTGGAGGGGTTTGCCAAGGAGTGTGCCGTAGTGACCCACCATCGTCTCGAACTTAAGGATGGTAAGCTCGTCCCGGCAGGAGAACTCACCGAACCCCTCGTTGTACGCCCGACTTCCGAGACGATCATCGGCGCGACGTATGCCAAATGGGTCAAATCCTACAGGGATCTCCCGATCCTTCTGAACCAGTGGGCCAATGTCGTCCGGTGGGAACTTCGCCCCCGCCTTTTTCTCAGGACCGCAGAGTTTCTCTGGCAGGAGGGCCATACCGCGCATGAGACCGAGTTCGAGGCGATCGAAGAGACGGAAAAGATGCTTGGCGTCTACGAGACCTTTGCCCGCGAGTGGCTTGCGATTCCCGTCATCCGGGGGGAGAAGTCCGAGAGCGAGCGTTTCCCCGGCGCCGTGCGCACCTACTGCATCGAGGCCATGGTGCAGGATCGCAAGGCGATCCAGGCCGGTACCTCCCACTTCCTGGGCCAAAACTTTGCCAAGGCCTCCGGCATCAAGTTTCTCTCGCGCAACAACACCGAGGAACTCGCTTGGACCACCAGTTGGGGCGTCAGCACGCGTCTCATCGGCACGCTCCTGATGGCCCACGGGGACGATGACGGGGCCGTCATTCCGCCGCGAATTGCCGGCACGCAAGTGATCATTATTCCTATCACCCCCAAGGAGGAGACCCGTGCCGCCGTTCTGGCCAAGACCGAAGAGATCGCAGTGGCTCTGCGCTCGGCCACCTATGCCGGTGAGTCGCTCCGCGTGGAGATCGACAGCCGCGATATCGGCGGCGGGACCAAGACCTGGGAATGGATCAAGAAGGGGGTTCCTGTGCGCATTGAGGTCGGTCCCCGGGATCTTGAGTCAGGGAGTGCCGCCCTTGCCCGGCGTGACAAGGGGCCGAAGGAAAAAGAGTTTCTACCAGCCGAGACACTTGCCTCACGACTTCCCGAAATACTGGCTGAGATCCAGCAGGGACTGCTCAACGGGGCCCTGTCCTTCCGACGCGAGCATACCAGAAAGATCGACACCAAGGAGGAGTTCTACGCCTACTTCACCCCGAATAGTCCCGAAAAGCCGGAGATCCACGGTGGCTTTGCCCTCACCCATTGGAATGGGAGTCCCGAGGTTGAGGCAAAGATCAAGGAGGAGTTGAAGGTGACGATCCGCTGTATCCCAGAGGCTGATGGCTCGGAGTTCATCGATGAACCGGGTACCTGTCCCTTCAGCGGTGAGGCGAGTAGTCGTCGTGTGATCTTCGGCAAAGCGTACTAGGCTTGCGATCTTGGCGGATCGCATCGTTGGTCTGCGGTTGCCGTAGGTTCACTACGGCTTCTCTAGACAGCCTTGCTTTCCATCCAAGCTTGCGAGCCTGGAACTTGGTAAATCACCTTTTTTCACAGTGATGAAAAAGATGAAGGGGATGGGGTTTTGAGAAAGCGGTTTTCAAAGCGTCCATAATCCAATTTCAGAGTTTCGAAGTTCAAGAGCAGGGTCACCGGTAATCCCGAAGCCCTAAGGTAGTTCAAGAACTGCATTTGATGCTCGGGAATCAATGCCTTGGCGAACTTTAGTTCCACGATCACCAGATTTTTCACCAGAAGATCAATCTGGAATTGTCCAACGCTCTCGCCACGGAATGAGACATGGGATTAGCTCGCACTTTCCAAAGACTCTTTCAAAAGCTTTCTTAACCATCCACATCAGTTCAGCATCCCTTTTATCTCCTTCATTCCTGTGAATCTCTTCCCTTGATGAATCACTCCAAGTCTTACTCCCTCCTTTGCGTGGTGGAGGATCCGGTCATCAGTCCCAGCAGTAGGCTGAGGATTTTTCAGCACTTGGATGCTCTCAATGCTTCTGGAATCTCGGTTGAGGTGATCCTTCAGCCCAAGCGTGGGGAATCGTGGAGTCCCCTCCTCAAGAAGGCACGCACAGTCGACGCCGTGCTCTGGCAGAAGGTTCTGATCAGTCAGTGGGATGTGCTAAGGCTGCGAATGGCTTCCAAGCGGTTGATCTTTGACCTTGATGATGCGGTCTGGATGGGGAAGCGAAATCATGTCCCCTATGTGAGTGGCAAGCAGGCGCGGCGATTTGGATTCTTCATGAGGTTTATCGACGGGGCGATTTGCGGAAGTCCCGTGTTGGAGGCGAAAATCAACCAAGTGGCCCCCAATGTTTCAACCTCTCTTATTCCAACGAGTGTCCCCAAACTACCCATGAAAGAAGTACGGGGGGCGCACGAACTTCCAATCATTGTTTGGGTGGGCATGGGGCCGAATGTGGCGCAGGTCGAGGCGATCGAGGAGGAACTCTCAGCCGTGCATTCCTCCCATCCTTTCCTCCTTCGCATCGTGAGCAACCGTCCGCCGAACTTCAGTCGGTTCTCTTCTTGGGAATTCATCGAGTGGAATGAGGGGGCTGAGTACGACGCCATTGCCTCGGCCGATCTCGGGATCATGCCCCTGGTGGATGACGGATTCACCCGTGGCAAATGTGCTTACAAGGCGCTCCGATACATGTCGGGCGGCTTGCCCGTGGTGGCCAGCGACGTGGGGTGAATCGTGAATGGATCGAGCAGAGCCGTTCGGGAATCGTGGCAAAGTCTGGGGAGTGGGTCTCCGCATTGACTCGGCTTCTCTCGGATCCGACTCTGAGCTCCTCGATGGGGAAACGGGGTTGGGAAACCGTTCAGGAACGATTCACACACGAGAAGGTGGGGTACCAGTTTGCGCTCGCACTCGGCAAATTGATCTCTACTCGATAAAGAGAACTCCCGAACGCCTCCGTGCGTGGCGATTGCCCGGGAGATTCACCTTGGCCGGGCCGTCCGCGATGAGCAGTGAAGCGAGCAGTTCCACCTCGGAAAAACCAGGTTCTAGGACATCCTGGTTCTTGAGCCAGGTATGAAGTACCCTGCGCTGTAGCGCCGGATGGAGATTTCTCAGGAGCTTCACGGAGAGTTGCTTGGAAGCGGCGAGGGGAAGCGAGAGTGAGGCTAGGAACTCCTCTTCGTCGGCTAAAATCTTGGCATTGCGGGCAATGGAGGCCTTGAACGAGGAACCGAAATGCTCCTCGATCAGGGGAATCACCTTCAGTCGTAGTTTATTGCGCGAGGCCTCGGCGACTGCATTCGTTGCATCCTTGCGATGGTGCAGATTTCTATCCTTCAGGTAATCGAGCAGTTCCTTTTTCGTCGTTCCGAGCAAAGGACGATGGAGCTGTAGCTTGACCCCTTTCACGGTGCGCTTGGAGCAAGGCTTCATTCCGGAAATCCCGGCAATCCCGGAACCTCTGAGAAAATTGAAGAGACAGGTCTCGATCTGATCGTCGGCATGATGGGCCAAGAGAATGTCTCGTATAAGATGCTTCTTCGCCACGGACGAAAGGAACTCATAGCGGGCCTCGCGGGAGGCCGTCTCGAGCGAGAGCTTCTCCTTTTTCGCACGGGTTTTCACCTCCGAGGAACCCTCTTCAAAAGGTAGATTAAGTGTTGCTGACAGTTTCTCAACGAACGAGGCATCCGCATTGGAGAATCTGCCCCGCAACCGGTGGTTAAAATGCGCCACGACCAGATTCCTGAATCCACTTTCGAGTAGGAGGTGGAGCAACGCCACCGAATCGGCTCCCCCGGATACCGCAACGATAAACTTTTTACGAGGTGCCGCCCTGTGGAGTCCTTCCCTAATCTTTAGAATCAGTGGGTGGAGGCTGATGCCACACTTTTCCTTTCCTGATGTGCTGATTTCCTGATTCAAAAATCTCAACCGATTTGTGCGGCACCGAAGTAGGGCTGAAGCGGTTCGGGTAGAACCAGCGGTCCGCCCGGCTTGGTGTGCGTCTCGAGCAACGCCACATAGAGGCGTGGCAGGGCTGTGCCTGATCCATTGAGTGTGTGGCAGAAGACATTCTTCCCCCCGGCGTTTTTGTACCGGAGATTCATGCGGCGCGCCTGATAGTCGCCGAAGTGGGAGCAGCTCGAGACCTCGAGGTACCCTCCCTGACCGGGAGCCCAGACCTCCAGATCGTAGGTCCGCGATGAGGAGAAGCCGATGTCGCCGGTGCAGAGTTCCAGGACTCTGTAGGGAAGCTGGAGGAGCTGAAGGACCTTTTCCGCATCGGCGGTGAGGGATTCCAATTCAGCAGCGGCCTGCTCCGGCGTGCAGATCTTGACCAACTCGACCTTGTCGAACTGGTGTACCCTGATCAGGCCGCGCGTCTCTCGTCCCGCCGACCCGGCCTCGCGGCGGAAGCAGGGGGTGCAGGCGGTGTATTTCAGCGGCAGCTCGGATTCGGAGAGGATCTCGTCGCGGCGGATATTGGTCAGGGAGACCTCAGCGGTTGGTGTCAGGAAGGCGGCTCCCTCATCGAAGCCGTACATGTCCTCCTCGAACTTCGGCAGTTGTCCGGTTCCCTCCATGCAATCGCGTCGTACCAACACGGGAGGAGCGATCTCGGTGTAGCCGTGAGATCTTGTTTGGAGATCGAGCAAGAAATTGATCAAGGCCCGCTCGAGGCGAGCACCGGCTCCGGTGAAGAGGATATATCCGCTTCCGCTGATCTTGGCGGCGCGCTCGAGATCGAAGAGGCCGAGGCGTTCCCCGATCGCGACATGATCTTCGGGATTCATGGGTGAGGGTTCGCCCCAATGTTTGATGGCCACATTGGACTCCGCATCGCTTCCCTCGGGGAGGCCAGGTGCGGGCAGATTGGGAACACGAAGCAATAAGTCGCGCTGCTCAGCATCAAGCTCCGAAGCGGTCCGGCCCAGTTCCTCCATCTCCTCGGAGAAACCCTTTACCTGATCCTCAAGGGCCGAGGAGTCGCCTCCCGACTTCTTGAGGCCGCCGATCTCCTTGCTCAACCTGTTCTTCTCGGCCCTGAGGTGCTGAACCCGCGTCTCGCTCTCGCGCCGCCGTGCATCAATGGCCAGGATCTGATCAACAATCTCAGAAAACTGCGGGGAACGAGTGCCCAGCCTCGCCTTCACGGCCGAGGGGTCTTCACGGAGGAGGCGGATATCAAGCATGGAGAAATATTAAAGGCTTCAGGGTAAAGGCTGAAGGCTAAAATCTTTCCCTTTTCCGCATTTCACTTTTGGCCTGTAACCAGTAGATTCAAACGATTATGCCAGCCCAGTTCCGAGACTATTACGAGACCCTAGGAGTTTCGAAGACAGGATCAGCCGACGAGATTAAGAGTGCCTTTCGCAAGCTTGCCCGGAAGCATCATCCCGATCTTGCAAAGGACAAGAAAGCCGCTGAGGAAAAATTCAAAGAGATCAACGAAGCCTATGAGGTCCTGAGCGATCCCGAGAAGCGTAAGAAATACGACGAGTACGGATCCAATTGGCAGAATGCCGGTGCCGGTAATGGATTCCGATCGGGTGGCAATGGTGGGGCAAGTCCCTTCGGTTCCGGCATGGGTGGAGGTGCTGGTTATGGGGGTGGAGATGCCTCAGACTTTCATTTCGGAGGGACCGGTTACAGTGACTTTTTCGAGCAGTTCTTCGGCACACGACGTGGTCGAGGTTACAGCGGCGGTGGCGGCGGGGTTGATTTTGAGGAGACTCCGCAGCGAGGGAGGGATGTCGAGGCCGATATCCTGGTGACTCTTGAGGAGGTGCTCCAAGGGGCGACACGCCAGATCTCCTTTCGCAAAGGCAACTCCCCTCAAACCCAGACCTACACGGTCAAGATCCCGAAGGGAGTCCGTGAGGGGCAACGAATCCGTCTTGCGGGTCAAGGGGGTGAGGGAGAGAAGCGCGGAGAGGCGGGGGATCTTTACCTCCGTGTGAAGCTCCAGCAGCACCCTGACTTTTCCTTCGACGGAGCCGATATTCTCCACGAGGTCGATGTCCCGGCGTGGCAAGCTGTCTTGGGCGGCGAACTTACCATCCCGACCCCTGACGGGCGGGCCAAGATCAAGATGCCTGCCGGTACCCAGAACGGGCGCAAGTTCCGCATCCCCGGACGTGGTCTGCCGGAAAAGAACGGTTCTCGTGGTGATTTCTACGCTGTCGTCGAGATCGCGATTCCGGAGAGCCTGTCTCCGGAGCAGAAGGCACTCTGGGAGCAGTTGGCCGCGCTAGGGTAAAGGACTTGAAGTATCGGGACGATCTCCCGACTTAGGTGGGTTCTATTTCAGAGGAATAACGATCCATTCGCGAGCGGTCAGGCTATTCATCGGAGCATAGACCCGCTGGGCCTCCTTAATGATAGCATTGTTGTAGACGTTAGCGCCGATGCTTAGCCATGAGGCCGTTTCCTTGCTTGTGAAGCTGGAGATTTCCGTAAACTTCCATTTCTCTCGGTGATCGATGAAAGGGATCAGAAAGAGCATTGCCTGCTTGATGCTTCCGGTGCCGTTGGGAGCCACATGGTTCCAGAGGTTGATACCAAGGTTTTGAGCGACAAGGGCATTCCTGCAGAGGTATTTGAGGTTCATGGAGCAGTAGTGCCAACTGGTCCTGCGCTCCTCCTCCAGTGGCATCTGCCCGTCGGCACGGATTTGTGAGTCCATGCGGGCAGGGAGTGACGTTGCGAGGATTTTGGTCGCCTCCTTGAGGTTACCCGAAGCTATCAGCACGGAGACAAGCTGCAGGTCATAGGTGACACCATGATTGTTAGGCCATGACCTTTCATCTTTCCCGTTCTTGCTGGTCACCATCCAGTGCGCGTATTGACAGAACCATTGCTGCATTCCGGAGCTGTCCTTGGCATCCCATGCACTACTCGAAGAGAGGAGGGTGATGGAATCAGTGAGTTCATGGAAGCCGAGCGTATCGATGATTCCGATGCCGCGCCCCGTGTTTACTCCCGGGATTGCCTGGGAGTGGTTCATGTTTGGGTTCATCCTTGTCTTCGGATCCAGGAAGAAAGTCCTGAGAAAGCATGTTGCGGAGGAAGCGTACTTTTCATCGCCCGTGATGCGGTAGGCGAGGGAGAGATTTACAACGGCTTCAATCATCCCCGTCAGTTGTCGATCATCGGAGAACAACTTGCGTGACGGGTTGTGTTCACCATCCCTGCGGATATAGGGAAGTCCGTTCGGTTTTTTGGGATCAGGCCAGTAGTAAGGGGCCGTGCTGAAGTAGTCATGGGGATTTGGAGCGCCCATGGAGCGCTTTAACTTATTATTAACGATGGTGAAGGATGGCCGAGTCAGGGCCCGATCAGCCTCATGAAGAATCCCTTGTGCTAATTTCCCCTCGGCACTCTGGAAGTCCTTTTCAGTGACTACTTTCTCGAGGCAGTCGAGGCGTCCGGATTGGAAGAGATAGAGTTTTCCTGAATCGGAAGTTGTTGGTGCGAGTTCGGCTTTCGCGATCGGAGCCCCGAGGGCAAGCAGAAGCGAGAGGGCGGAGATCAGGAGTTTTTGCATGGGGGAGTGGGAAGGAAAAGAAGCGTTAAAACCGCAATGTTGCTACTGCTTTGGGAGTAAGGAAAATTTCAGGGAGGAAAGGGAAAAAGTTACTAGGAAGAGACCCTTAAATCACTCCAAGAGCCTTTTTCAGGAAAGCGATGACATCTGATCCGTTATCACGTTCCAAAGGTTTTTTATTCTTCGCGTTGGCATACTTGAAGGAGAAGGAGTGCCCCGCCTTCTCAAGAAGTATGATTTGCGTTTGGACTCCTGCTTTTTGAAGGGATTCGTGAAGGCTAATCGATTGGTCCCGATCGACAGACTTATCCTTCTTGCCTTGCAGGATGATGGTAGGAGGAGTCTGCGAGGAGATATGATTGATGGGGGAGGCTACTTTTGCGGCCTCGGCGTCGCCAAACATGAGTTGGATGAGTTCATTGATTCCGATCAGTTCACCGGGGGTTCCCTCGGCATCGGTTTTCTTCCGATTGGGAATATCGCTGACGCCATACATGTCGACCACGGCGCCCACCTTGTCGGAGACTCCCGGATAGGGGTTCTGTGGAGCAAGTGAGGGATCGTCACCAGTGTATCCAACCATCAGGGCCAGATGCCCTCCCGCAGACCCGCCCAGCACGGCGATCTTGTCCGGATCAACCCCATACATCTTGGAATTCGTCCGAAGGAACCGGACGGCATTCTTGCAATCCTTAAGATTGGCAGGGTATTTGCCGTTCGGGGTTAGGTCGTAGTTCACGCTTGCCGCCACGAAACCATTCTCTGCGAGGGTCGTGCCGATCTCGATTTCACGGGCCTGACGCTTGTCTCCTTTGGTCCATGCTCCCCCGTGGATGAGGATCACGGCAGGTGACAGGATTCCGAGCGGTCTGTTTTTTGGAAGGTAGAGATCGAGTTTTTCAGCCCTTGCCGGTTTGAGATAGGGCACATCACCACGGGTTTCCACGGTGGCGGGTGGATTGGCGAACCAATCCTGCTCTTTCTGGCTGATCGTATTATCCTCAGCCAAAAGATTGGCTGAAAGGAGACATGCGAGCACAGGAAGCCAAAGCTTGGGGGAAATTTTTTTCATCCTTTGGATGATTTCATGGTGAAGACACTTCATCGATACGAAAGACAAACCTGAACGTCTTTCAAGGCCTGCTTGTGGCAGGTTCATACTCGAAGTGGGCAAAGATGGCTTTTTGATCAGATTGCTTCCCCCGTGAGGAGGCATAGAGGCCGATCATGGCACCGGTGAAGTGCCCGGGAGGAGCAGTGGCGATGGCTGGTGCATCGGAGGTAGCGATCGTTTTCCAATCTTCGCTGCCCTGTTTAAAGGCGAAGTCCAATTTCGGAAACATCATCTCGATCCGGAGTTCCGTGCTCGAATCGGGTTTGATTGTATGTGAAGCAAGCCGATTGGTTCCCTCATAAACGGAGACTTGGGAGCTATTTCCCGGATTCTCAACCACCAGCGTCCAGCAGGCGACCGAAGATCGTTCGATGGCGAGGCCTGCACATTCCCCAGGGGAAGTTGGTGTGATGCTAAGGCTCGTTGAGGTCGTGCAATCCGGTTCCGTAATTCTGATTCCCAGAAAAGAGGGTTGGTTTGTTCCGGAAATCTCATCAGGACGTAGTTGAAGTGAGATACCTCCCCCCTTTTTTGGAAAGCTCCACCACGTGGAATTTGGGGTGCGGATCATGCTCCATTCTGGAGAGAGCAATCGATCCTGGAAGTCTGTACGGAATTTCCCAGTCACTGGATTGGTGTTGCTGGGATCCGGCGAATCGATCATGAAGTCAGTACGTCCGGGGTGGGAGGGGTTCACAATTGGCCATTGGCCCGACCAATCGACAGGCTCAAGAAAGGTCTCGCGTCCCATCGGGCTTTTACCATCTTCCCCGCGCACACCTAGGAAGACCATCCACCATCGTCCATCAGTTCCCTGAACGAGATCAGCATGCCCGGTGCATGTGATGCCTGGAGTGCGGTCCTTTATCTCCATCCTTTGCGTGAGGATTGGGTTTGAGGGATTCTCTTCCCAAGGCCCGAGCGGGCTGGAACTCCTCCAAATCGAGACGGCATGATTCTTTCCGGTGCCTCCGTGGGAAAGCAGTAGATAATAGATGCCCCCTTTTTTATAGAGGTGCGGCCCCTCAAAGTTGCTGACTGACCCGAGCTTTCCGGTGCTGAAATAGGGGGCTGAATCAAGGATTCCTTGCGGTCCTTCAAGTTGCCACGTCTTCAGATTGAGTTTTTGGATCCAAATAACACGGTGTTTTTCATTCAAAAGTTTTTCCGGTTTGACGTTTCCGCACATATAGACGCTCCCGTCATCGTCAAAAAACAGGGAGGGATCGATTCCCTTTGCTTGATCAATCCAGTGAGGGAGAGACCAGGGACCGGAAGGGTTGGTTGCGGTGACAATAAAGTCACCCTTCTGGTTTGTTGCTCCCGTAACTGGCGAAGTTAATGTCGTGACCATATAAAAAGTGCCGTCATGGAAGCGAAGTGTGGGGGCGTAGATTCCGCCGTCACATCGGGCTCGGTTAAGATCGAGTTGATCCCTGCGATCTAGAGCGTGGCCGATAGGGTTCCAATGGATCAGATCCCTGCTCTGATAAATCGGAACCCCCGGGAAGTATTCGAAACTTGATGTGGCGAGGTAGTAGTTATCGCCAACCCGGCATATCGAGGGATCCGGATGGAATCCCGGGATGATCGGATTGAATGCCTTGGCCTTGGCTGGTGGTCGAGAAGGACTGGGGAGAGTCGCTCCCTTCTGGTCGGGGGAGTTTGTTGATGAAGTTTTTTCCCCATGGAGGGAAACCAAACCAGCAAGCAGGAGCAGGAGAATCGGAGGGGATATTCTCATTTTTTGGGGGGCTTTTGAGGCCCTTTGATTTTAATCCAAGGGTAACTCCACAGTCACCGAAGTCGTCTTGCGCTTCACGTCCTCATCGATCTGGAGCGTCTGTTGGACTTCCGGTTTGACCGGTCTGTCCCAGAAGTAACGGCGCAGGAGGACCTTCAGGGTGGCAGTGAGAGGAACTGCCAGCAGGGCGCCGAGCAGTCCGCCAAGCAGGATTGTCCAGGCAAAGACCGAGATGATGATTGTCATCGGATGGAGTCCGACGGAGTTACCGATGATCTTGGGAGAGATGAAAATCCCGTCGAGATTATGGGCGATTACGAAGATAACCAGAACCCAGATGGGATGGATGAGGTCCCCATACTGGGCGAGGGCAATGAGGAGAGCCGGTACAAGGCAGAGCACCATACCCAGATAGGGGATCAGGCAGAGAATCCCGACCATGAGGCCGATCAGGAAGGAGAAATCGAGCCGTACAAAGATAAAGAGTGAGATGCCCACGATGGCCCCGTCGATCAGGCTTACCAGAAGTTGTCCTCGGAAGAAATGGATCAGGTAGTCATTGATTTCATTGAAGAGGGAGACAATCTCCTCCTTAAGGGGTGATGATCTGAGGGGGAGATATCGGCTCCAGTTGGAGCCAATCTTTGGAGACTCAAGAAGAAAGAAAAAAAGGAAGACCGGGACAAGGATGAGGCTAAGCAGGAAACCGAGGATGCCGAAGACCCCCCCGATGCTCTTCTGCAGGAAGGATCCTGAGGCCGAGGCGATGGAGGGGAGCTTTTCCTGAAACCAAGCGATGCTGTTGTTTGCGAGTTCAATACCGTAGAGTTTAATGCTCTCGGGTGTGAGTTCCTGCAACGGGGAACTGTGTGCCGGCGACGATGCTCGGAGGGCAGCCAGTCTCTGTAGTTCCGACGCTGATTGTTTGGCGAGTGACGAGATGCTTTGGCTGTAGGCGGGAAGTTTGCTTGCGAAGATGCTTCCCTGATGCTCAAGCGCCGGGGCGATCGTGATGCCGATCAGTACCAAGCCCGCAGTGAACAGCGCAAAGACCAGAATCACGGCCCAGGTGCGACGGAAGTGCCAGTGGCAGAGCAGTCCCACGACCGGTGTCAGCAGATAAGCCAGGACAGCGGCGATGGCGATCGGCGTGAGCACAGGCTTGAGATAACCGCAGGCCGAGACCACGCACCATCCTACAAGGATGATGACGGCCACGATGGCCAACCCTGCGAGAGCCGTCAGGGCTGACCAGCAGAGCTGTTTCTGAAAGCGGGTGGGGGAATTGTTATCGGTATAGGCCATGGGGATTCACTGGAATTACTCTCTTTCTCCCGACTTGTCCAACCTGCTCCCTGTGGGAATGTGGGCCTCTCTCTCTGCCATGATAAGATCCATGCTGATATCGTGTGATTCCATCGGGACTGATTCCACAATCTGCCAGGGCCAGGCGACGCCGATCTTAAGGCCCCTAAACGCAGGATGCCCAAGCAGGCGGTCATAAAATCCCTTTCCTCGACCGAGTCGTCGCCCCGATGTGTCAAAGGCAACTCCGGGAACAAGGACCATGTCGATCTCAGCTATCGAAGCCGCTTTCCAAGATCCGGGATCAGGCTCACTCAGCCCGAAGGGACCCGAAATCCAACGACTTCCCGCGAGTCGGCGGTAAACCGCGATCTCGTTCCCCTCGATTCTTGGGAAGAAAAAGTTTCTACCGCATCCGGCCTGCTCTTCGGCCAGCACCATTAGGTCGGGCTCACCGGGCAACGGAGAATACATCAGGATGTTCCGTGATTGATTCCATGCATCGAGAGCCATGATCAGTGTGGTCAATGACTTCGAGTTCACCGCAGGAGACCCAAGGGACAGTATTCTGATTTTCTCACGCAACCTTTGCTTTTCGGCCTGAATCATACACCTTGTATAAACACTTTAGGTGACACCATGGTCAAAAAACTTCTTCTCAAAGGCACCCAGGAGATCAGAAAACGGGTGGCTGGAGGGACCAAAGTAAAAAGCAAGACCAAGCCCGAGCACCATGTTTCCATGAAGTTGGGGGAGGGGTGGCACAGGCGCAACTTTCTCACCGAGGTAATCATCCCCTCGCTCTTCTCACCGCGCGAAGTCGCGGCGGCCTCAGCACCGCTCCCCGAGTTGTTGCCCGGTCAGATCGGGATCACCTGGATCGGTCATGCCTCCTTCCTGATCCAGACTCCGGATCACTCCATCCTGATTGATCCGAACTGGGCCAAGTGGCTCAAGGTCGTCAAGCGTCTCAAGGAACCGGGATTAAAGATCCATGAACTCCCTGCGATCGATCTTGTGCTCGTCAGTCACGCACACTTTGACCACCTCGATAAAAAAACCCTAAGGGCCATCGCTTCCAATCAACCGGTTGTTGTTCCCGAGCACGTCGGTGATCTCGTGCACGGTCTAGGATTTAACCGCGTCCATGAACTCAAGCGCTGGGAGTCCATGGAGCTGGGATCTTTGAAGATCACCCTGACCCCGGCCCATCACTGGGGAGCGAGGATGCTCCATGACAAGCACCGTGGATTCGGCGGCTTCCTGATCGAGTATGCAGGACGGACCATCTTTCATTGTGGTGACAGTGCCTGGTTCGAGGGATTTGAGGAAATCGGAGGACGCTCCAAGATCGACATCGCCCTACTCCCGATCGGGGCCTACGACGCCCCGACAGGCAGGGATGTCCACATGAATCCCGAGGAAGCCCTCCGGGCCTTCACCTCTCTCAAGGCGGGACTCATGATCCCCATGCACTACGGAACCTTCCGACTCGGCTTCGAACCGATGGACGAACCTCCCGACCGCCTCTTGGGTCATGCACGGTCAAAGGGTATCGATGAGAAAATCAGGATTTTGAGGGAAGGGGAATCAACGGTTTTTTAGGAATAAAAAAAGGCGTTGCTCCCTTCATGGAGACAACGCCTCTTTCTTTGAATTCCTGAAAGTCTAAAAGACCCCGGCCTTCAGGCTCTTTTTTGTCTTACTTCTCGAGCGCCTTGTTCCAGGCTGCGATCTGAGTGGCTTGGGCTGCGAAGAGAGCCTCGGGTGAATCGATGATCTCGATCGAGGTAATCTTGTCACCTTGCTTGATCGCATTCACGACATCCTGATCTTTCTGGCTGTCCACCGCCCCGAAGATTGAGTGCTTCCCGTCGAGCCACGGGGTCGGGACATGGGTGATGAAGAATTGGCTGCCGTTCGTTCCTGGTCCGGAATTAGCCATCGAGAAGAGACCTCCCCGGTTATGCTTGAGTCCGGGAGCGAACTCATCGGCAAACTTATAGCCCGGTCCGCCCATGCCGGTGCCGGTCGGATCTCCACCCTGAATCATGAAATCAGGAATGACCCGGTGGAAGGTGATCCCGTCGTAAAATCCGCGGCGGGCTAGGTTGAGGTAGTTGGCAACCGTGATCGGGGCCTTGCTGGCATACATGGTGGCATGGATGTCACCCTTGGAAGTGTGCACGGTGATGCGGATGTCCTGAACGGATTCTGCGGGGGAGGAGGCCCCGGCAATTCCGGGGGCCATGAAGAGTGTCGTCGTCAAGGTTGTGGTCAAGGTGGAGGTTAGGGCGAAAAGTGTCTTTTTCATTGGATAACTATTGGGTACCAGAGAAGGGTGCCAAAGAAAGCCAAAACACCCAAGAATTTGAAATCTCTCAAAACTTCAAAGAAGGTCTCCGTAAAAACCTCCGTTAAAAATAAAAGGGAGAAAGGGGGCAATAAGAAAGCCTCCGCATCGCCCCTTCACGTTGGACTTGTCCAGATGAGATGCACAAGTTCTTCTTCGGAAAACCTCAGGACAGCTGAGCGCCTGATCCGGGAGGCGGCGAAGAAGGGTGCGACGGTTATCTGCCTGCCTGAACTTTTTCTCAGCGAATATTTCTGCCAGAGCGAGGATCATGAATATTTCAAGCTTGCGGAAGCGATCCCCGGTCCCTCGACAAAGTCCCTCGGTAAGCTCGCCAAGGAACTGGGCGTTGTCCTCATCGCTTCCCTCTTCGAGCGTCGGGCTCCCGGTCTCTACCATAACACCACGGCTGTCATCGAGGCCGACGGGAAGTATCTCGGGAAATACCGCAAGATGCACATACCCGATGATCCACTCTTCTATGAGAAGTTCTATTTCACTCCGGGGGATCTTGGTTTCCGTAACTGGAAGACCAGTGCTGGCGATCTTGGTGTCCTGATCTGTTGGGACCAATGGTATCCTGAGGCTGCACGGTTGACCGCGCTTCAGGGATCAGAGGTTCTCTTCTATCCCACGGCCATCGGTTGGCATCCCTCCGAGAAGAAGCAATATGGTGAAAACCAGAAAGCCGCTTGGCAGCTTGCCCAGCGCGCCCACGCCCTCGCTAATGGCTGCTATGTTTGCGGAGTCAATCGCATCGGCCACGAGAATCCAGCGGGTGGTGATGGCTTGGAGTTCTGGGGAGGAACCTTTGTGGCGGCACCAAACGGTCAGATCATTGCGGAGGCTCCCGCTGACAAGGAGATGGTCCTTGTCGTGGAGATCGACCGTGGCTTCATGGACACCCAGCGCACACACTGGCCATTCCTGCGCGACCGCCGCATCGATGCCTACGGCGGGATCGAAAGACGTTTCATTGACTAATGGCGGGCATCCCTACCGAGTCGTTTCCTGATCAGGTCAGGGACTACCGTCTCCTGATGGAGAGGTGGTTGGATCTGGTAAAAACCAATCCCACGCTCCAGCTCTCGACCTTTTGCAATGCTGGAGGATATCCCCTCATGGTTGTGGAGTCGGAAGCTTGGGATCGTCGTAAACCATCGGTCTACCTGTCAGCCGGTATCCATGGGGACGAACCGGCACCGGTCGAGGCCCTGATCTGTTGGGCAGAGGACTCGTTGGGCAAGTTCTCAGGACGGAGTGGTGCCAGGGGTTGGAAGAACTGGAATTTGCAGATCTTTCCCTGCCTGAATCCCTGGGGACTTGAACGCAATATTCGCTTCGATGCCGAGGGGCGTGACTTAAACCGCTTCTACAACTCCAGGAAGGTTCCCCAAGTCAACGCGCAGCTCTCGCTGATGAAGGGACGGGAGTACGACCTGGCGATCACTCTGCACGAGGACTACGATGCCCGAGGATTCTATCTTTACGAGGTGTCGGCGGCACGACCGCACTGGGGTGAGTCCTTATGCAGTGAGATCTCCCCCATACTCCCAACTGATCCACGCAAGAAGATCGACGGGCATGCGGCAAGGAATGGACTGATCCGCCGTAAAGTGAATCAAAAGATAATGAAGGGTCATCCAGAGGCATTCCTGCTCCATTTTTTGCATGCCAAGCGCACCTTCACGCTGGAGACTCCTTCCGAGGAGGCCCTAGCAAGGCGTGTCCGTCTGCAGCGGAAGTTCCTTGAGGTTGCCCTCAAAAAGTTAAAACTCTCTATGGCTTCCCTCAAAAAAAACGATTAACCCTAGATTCCAAGCCAACGCAAGAGATCACACGAAATGAGCACACCCAAAGATTCCACACGATCCGCGACGATCGATCGAAAGACCAGTGAGACAGCCATTTCCCTGAAGCTAAATTTGGACGGGGAGGGAATTTCCCAGATCAATACGGGCATTCCTTTTTTCGATCACATGCTCACCCTCTTTGCCCGTCATGGCCTGGTGGACCTCAAGGTTGAGGCCAAGGGAGACATCGACGTGGACTACCACCACACCGTCGAGGATGTCGGACTGGCCCTCGGAGCAGCCCTCTCTCAAGCATTGGGTGACAAAGCGGGAATCCGCCGCTACGGCTCTGCCTACGTCCCGATGGATGAGGCACTGGCCCGCGTCGTCGTGGACTGCAGTGGCCGTCCCTTCCTGGCCTACGAGGCCCCCCGAGGAGTGGAGACGATCGGCCTCTTCCCCTTTCAACTCGTTGAGGAGTTCCTCCGCGCCCTGAGTGTCCAGGCTGGACTAACGCTTCATGTCTCGATCCTTGCCGGACGTGATGCCCATCATATGGCTGAGGCGGTCTTCAAGGCTCTCGGAAGGGCTCTTGATGTCGCCATCTCTCACGATGCCCGTGTGAAGGGAATCCCCAGCACCAAGGGGATTCTGTGAGTTCAGGGAAGTCTCCAGTCCTGGGACTTGTCGATTACGGCAGCGGAAATCTCCGCAGCGTCCGCCAAGCCATCGAGCAGGCCGGTGGACACTGTGTGATGGTGAACTCTCCTGATGATGCCGTGAATTGCTCGGCATTGATCGTCCCTGGTGTCGGATCCTTCGGTGATTGCGCACGACAACTTCGGGAAGCAGGCCTCTGGGGCGTCATCAAGGAGTGGATTTCCGCCGATCGTCCGTATCTAGGAATTTGCCTGGGTTACCAACTTCTCTTTGAATCGAGCGAGGAGTCACCCGGCGTCGAGGGCTTCGGTGCTTTGAAAGGACGGGTCGTTCATTTTTCCGGAGGGGGGGCAGGTAGTGAGGGCCTGAAAATTCCCCACATGGGCTGGAATCAACTTCATATCTGCAAGCCCTCCGATCCTCTCCTGAAGGGATTTGAAGAAAATCCGGATTTCTACTTTGTGCACTCCTACTATCCCGTTCCGGAGGATTCCTCGGTGGTCACCTCGACCTGTGCCTATGGTGTGGAGTTTTCCGCAAGTGTGACCAGAGGCAACTTGAGCGGCGTCCAGTTTCACCCTGAGAAGAGTCAGTCACTCGGTCTCGAAATGCTCCGGAATTTTATCTCGTCGCTCACTCCCAACCCCTAGCTCTTAGGTCTCTTTTCTCATGCTCCTCTATCCCGCAATTGACATCATGGGTGGTCAGGTCGTTCGTCTTGAACGAGGTGAAGCCGCCAAGAAGACCGTGTATGGCACGGATCCCGTGGCCATGGCTCTGAAATGGGAGGCCGCCGGTGCTGATTGGATCCATCTCGTCGATCTGGATGCCGCCTTCGAGGGAGTAAGCCGGAATCTTGAGGTGATCCGGGCGATCGTTTCTGCTGTCTCCGTCCCGTGCGAACTGGGTGGTGGCATGCGGGATGCCTCCTCGATCGAAGCAGGTCTTGCGACGGGTGTCCGCCGCGTGATCATCGGGACCAAGGCGGCAGAGCCGGGGTTTCTGGCAGAGGCGGCTGGAAAGTTTGGCCCTTCACGCTTGGCTGTCGGGATCGATGCCAAGGATGGGAGGGTTGCGGTCAAGGGATGGGTCGAGACCATGGAACTCAGTGCGCTTGATCTGGCCCGTGAGGCTCTCAATACGGGCATCCGGACGATCATCTATACAGACATCGCCACAGATGGGATGCTCCAGGGTCCGAACATCGCCGCGATGCGTGAGATGGCCACGGAGGTGCCTTGCGATCTGATCGCCAGCGGAGGAGTCTCCGGTCCGGAGGATGTGCGTCAGCTTGCCGGTGTATCGGGACTTCACGGTGTCATCATCGGTCGGGCCCTTTACGAACGAAGGATGCCTGAAGATCTGAGAACGATCCTAGGCTGAACCTCTCCAAGGTTTTCGGTTTATAAAACCCGATGTGGCTATTGATGGGGGGTTGTTTTAGCTTTTTAGTTTTCCATTTTCAGCATTTGCTTGTGACATGGCTCGCTCTTTTAACGAACTCAACGAGCAGGAGATTCTCTCGCTTGCCATCAACGCCGAGGAGGATGACTCACGCATCTATGGTCAGTTTGCTGAACGTCTGAAGGCGAACTATCCTGAAACCGCAAAGACGCTTCTTGTGATGAGGGATGAGGAGTTGGGGCATGCCCATCGGCTCATGGAGACCTTCAAGGCTTCCTATGGAGAGAATCTCCCCTTCATCCGCCGTCAGGATGTGAAGGGTTTCCTCTCGCGAAAACCCCTCTGGCTCTCCCTCATCCTGACTGTCGATCAAGTCCGCAAGGAGGTGGAGACCATGGAGTATGAGGCGAGGAACTTTTATGAGGCTGCTTCGAAGCGAACCACGAATCTCTCTGTCAGAAAATTATTGAACGAACTCGCTCTGGTTGAAGCCTCCCATGAGGAAATGGCTGCTGGCTTCCGCGAATCGATGGAGAAGAGAGGGGTGCTGGATGTCGAGCGTGAGACGGAGCGCAGGATGTTCATCCTGCAGTATATCCAACCCGGATTGGCCGGACTCATGGACGGATCCGTCTCGACGCTTGCTCCGGTCTTTGCAGCCGCCTTCGCAACGCGAGACAGTCACGACGCCTTTCTGGTAGGCATGGCCGCCTCGATCGGAGCCGGAATCAGCATGGGGTTTGCAGAGGCTCTTTCCGACGATGGTGTGCTCAGTGGCCGTGGGCATCCCTACATCAGGGGAACGATCTGCGGTCTGATGACCACGCTGGGTGGTATCGGTCACACGCTCCCCTTCCTGATTTCCGGGTTTGCAGTCGCGATGGCTGTCGCTGTTGCTGTCGTGGCTGTGGAGTTGGCCGTGATTGCTTGGATCCGTCACCGCTACATGGATACGCCTCTGATGGCAGCAACCTTTCAGGTGGTTGTGGGAGGGGTTCTGGTCTTCATCACCGGCATCCTGATCGGATCGGCCTGAATTCAGGAGCGCAGAGTTCTGCTGTAGTGGGAGATTTAGTCCTGCTTGAACTTCTCGTGGCCCTCTCTCTTGATCGCATTCACCGAGGATAGGAGAGATTTCGCTTTAGCGTAATTACCGGCTTTGACTGCGTCTTCAATCTTGGTGAAGGCATCAGAGAGCATATCCATCTGGGCACGGTAGTCGGTTAAAAACTTTGCCTTATCCGCGGCAGGAATCGTCTCAACCATCCTTGGATCGATGGACTTTGAGTCTTGGACTGCCTTCTTGAGTTTCTCAATAAGGTCTACGGAGGACTGCTGTTGAGCGGTATCAGTGACCTGCTGGGAGAGTTGTCTGGTTCCCTTGGCCAGGATCTTCATCTGGCGCTCCAAGAGGGAATTTCCCTCTTCGGCTTTCATAATTTGAGTAGAGGCAACGAGGGTGAGGGCGAGGATAAGGGAGGATGTTTTCATGGAAGGATTGTGGGGAATTTAATGGATGCTCCAATGAAGTCTTTAACCTGCAACCACGAGATTCACAAGACGTCCGGGAACGACAATCACTTTTTTAACCTCTTTCCCATCGAGAATTTCCAGAATGGCGGGATCGCATAAAGCTGTCTTTTCAACGCTCTCCCTGTCCGCTGAGGTTGGCACGGTGAGGTGCCCGCGAACCTTTCCGTTGATCTGAACGGCGTAGGTGATCTCATCGACAACCAGATACTCCTCATTCCAGTTGGGCCAGGAGGACTGCGAGGCCAGCCCAGCAAAGCCTGAATCAGGAAACTTTGTCCCCAGTCTCCACCAGATCTCCTCGCAAAGGTGCGGGGCGAATGGGCTGAGTAATCGCAGGAGGATTCTGAGTGACTCGATCGGCCTGGGTTTTGCCCCGGTGAACTCGTTCGTGCAGATCATCATTTGGGATATCGCCGTATTGAAGGCGAGTGATTCGATGTCCTGAGTCACCTTCTTGATGGTCGCATGGAGCACGCGTCGCTGGGTGCTGGTTAACTCCTGCTCTGCGAGGTCCTCGGAGATTCCCCAGTTACCCTCCTGATCCTCGGTCATGGCAAGACGCCAGACACGGGCGAGGAAGCGGTAGACACCCTCCACGCCGGTCATGCTCCATGGTTTACCATGTTCTAGCGGTCCCATGAACATCTCGTAGAGACGGAGAGCGTCGGCACCGTATTCACTGACGACCTCATCGGGGTTGACGACATTCCCTCGACTCTTTGACATCTTCTGGCCGTCGTCACCCAGGATCATTCCCTGGTTGACGAGCTTCTGGAAGGGTTCCGGAGTGGTCAGATGACCGAGGTCAAAGAGAACCTTGTGCCAGAATCTCGCGTAGAGGAGATGAAGGACCGCGTGCTCCGTCCCTCCCACATAGAGATCAACCCCGCCGGGCTTGGCACCATCTCCCATCCAATAGGATTCGGCTTCACGACTGATGAAGCGATCTTTGTTACCAGGGTCGCAATAGCGTAGGTAATACCAGCAGGAGCCGGCCCACTGGGGCATAGTATTGAGTTCTCGGGTTGCAGTCTCCGAGTATCGGACCCAATCACTGGCCTTTGAAAGGGGAGGTTCAGATGTTCCGGTTGGCTTGAAGTCCTCCATCTCGGGAGGTTCAACGGGCAGTTCCTCATGGCTGAGTGATCGATGAGAACCGTCTTCCCAGATGATCGGGAAGGGTTCGCCCCAGTAGCGTTGGCGGGAGAAGAGCCAATCACGCAACTTGTAGGTAATGGTTCCCCGGCCATAGCCCTTCTCCTTAAGCCATCGGATGATTTTTTTCTTCGCCTCGGTTGTGACGAGTCCGTCAAGGATCGGCGAGTTGATAGCGATCCCTTCTCCGCTGAAACAAGCTTGTTGATCCGTCGGCAAGGCCTGATCCACTGCGTTGACAGCCCGGACAACCTCGATGATCGGAAGGTTGAATGTCATCGCAAACTCATGGTCTCTTTCGTCATGTGCCGGGACGGCCATGATCGCACCAGTGCCGTAGCCGGTGAGCACGTAGTCGGCGATCCAGACTGGGATCTTTTCTCCGTTAACCGGATTGATGGCCGAGGAGCCGAGTGGAACTCCAGTTTTTTCCTTGGCGAGATCCGTCCGCTCAAGGTCGCTCTTTGAGGAGCAGGCCTTTTTGTAGGCATCCACTGCTGCACGCTGTTCCGGCGACGTGAGGCTATCGACCAGCGGATGCTCCGGGGCCAGGACGATATAAGTTGCCCCGAAGAGTGTGTCCGGTCTTGTCGTGAAGATGGTGACTTCGGCTTGGGATCCCTCGATCGGGAAGCGAACCTCGGCTCCCTCGCTACGACCGATCCAGTTACGCTGGAGTTGCTTGATCGAATCCGGCCAGTCAAGTCCATCAAGATCCGAGATTAGTCGCTCCGTATAAGCAGTGATCCGAAGCATCCACTGACGCATGGGACGCCGCTCGACGGGGAATCCGCCCACCTCACTTTTCCCGTCGACCACCTCTTCATTGGCCAGGACCGTTCCCAGTTCAGGGCACCAGTTCACTGGTTTGTCCGAGACAAAGGCAAGGCGCACGCTGTCGGGATCATTTCCGAAATACAAGGAGATCGGTTCGGCTCGGTTGGTGGCCGGATTCACCCAAGAATTGTAAAGTTGCAGGAAAATCCACTGGGTCCAACGGAAGTATCCGGGATCCGTCGTGCTGATCTCCCGGGACCAGTCGTAGCTGAATCCAAGCGACTGGAGTTGTGTGCGGAAGCGATCGATGTTTTTTTGGGTCGTGATACGCGGATGCTGCCCCGTCTTGATTGCGTATTGCTCGGCAGGAAGACCGAAAGCATCCCAACCCATGGGGTGAAGGACATTATCACCACACAGGCGGCGATACCTGGCCAGGATATCCGTCGCCGTATAACCCTCGACATGGCCGACGTGGAGGCCATCCCCGCTGGGGTAGGGGAACATATCGAGGACGAAATACTTGCTGGCTTCAGGCCGGAAATCCGTATCGCCGGGGTTGGCAGCTCTGAAGGCATTTATCTCCATCCAATGTTTCTGCCATCGGGCTTCGAATTCAGTAAAGGGATAGTGCTTGCGGGTAAGGGACATCTCGTTGGAACGTTGGATCACCATGAGACCCGAAAACCCCGCATCCGCCAAGCCGCTCTCTTCCGAAAAGCCCAAGATTCTTTTGGCCACCCGAAACCGCCATAAGACAGTCGAGATTCAAACCATGCTCGGAGAGGGGGTTCTTGTAAGCGATGTGACCGGAATGCCTCACCTGCCTGAGGTCGAGGAGACGGGTGTTACCTTCGAGGAGAACTCCAAGCTTAAGGCCGAGGGGATCTCCCGGCATATGAGCGGGATTGTCTTGGCAGACGATTCGGGCCTTGAAGTCGATGCCTTGGGGCGCGAACCGGGAGTCTATTCGGCACGCTATGCCGGTCTTGATTGCAATGATGAGGCCAACACAGCGCTTGTTCTTAAAAAAATGCAGGGGTTTCCCGAGGAAGTGCGATCGGCTCGCTTTCGCTGTGTCTTGGCCGTGGCGGAGAATGGGATCACCCTTGCTGTCTTCGAGGGCACCATCGAGGGGATGCTGGCCCACGAGGTGCGGGGTGAGGGGGGGTTCGGCTACGATCCGATCTTCATGCCGGTTGGCCATGAGAAGACTTTCGGCGAGCTCTCTGCTGAAATAAAACACGGCATGAGTCACCGCAGTCGCGCCCTCAAACAGTTCCAGGAGTGGTGGATCGCCAGATCATCGTAAAAAAACCAAGGGGATTCTTCCGGTCAGGGTTGCCATGCCATGGTCGCCCTGATTTTTTCAGAATGAATTTTACGATGAAAAACTCTGGGAAGTCCCTCATTTAAGGAGGCCCGATCTTCTCGTCTTTCAGGCGGGAACTGGAGAAGCCAATCCCCCCGTCGGGTAATCAGGTTTGATCGGCTTGCTCACCTCGCTTGGAGTGTCGCTCGGCGGAGGGGGCAGTGGAGGAGGTTTTTGTGCGATCACAGGAGGATTGCGCATGTGTCCGAGATTGATGAGATCCTCAATCTGAGAGCCCTCGAGCGTCTCAAATTCAAGAAGTGCCTTGGCAATCAACTCCACCTTGTCCTGCTTGGACTTTAGAATTTCAGTGGCCTGATTGTAGGCATCGTCGATGAGGCGCTTGACCTCGGAGTCGATCTGCTGCGCGGTGGATTCGCTATACTCACGGGCCCTCGACATGTCACGCCCGAGAAAGACCATCTCGTTCTCCTCACTGAAGCGGATCATTCCCAGATTGCTCATTCCCCATTCGCAGACCATGCGACGGGCAAGTTTCGTGGCTTGGGCGATGTCTCCGGAGGCGCCGTTGGAGACGTCCCCAGTGAACATCTCCTCGGCAATGCGGCCTCCCATGGTCATGATGAGCATGGCAAGGGCCTCTTTTCGCTGGGTGGCGTATTTGTCTCCTTCGGGGAGATACATCGTCGCCCCGAGATATTGTCCTCGGGGTATGATCGTGACCTTGTGAAGGGGGTGGGTGTGGTCGATCACAACATTCAGCAATGCATGCCCCGCTTCGTGCCAGGCTGTGGATGTCTTTTCTTTCTCGCTCATTGCCATGCTGCGGCGTTCCTTGCCCCAGCGCACCTTGTCACGGGCTTCCTCCAGATCGCACTGCTCGATGGCCTTTTGTCCCTTTCTTGCGGCCATCAGGGCTGCTTCGTTCAAGACGTTGGAGAGTTCCGCCCCCGAGTAACCAGGCGTGCCCCGGGCGATGAGGCTGAGATCGACCTTCTCCGAGAGTTTCACCTTGCGGGCATGAACTGCGAGGATCTCTTCGCGTCCCTTGACATCCGGCAACGAGACGGTGACCTGACGGTCGAAGCGACCGGGGCGCAGGAGCGCCGGGTCCAGGACATCGGGGCGATTGGTCGCCGCAATGATGATGACTCCGTCCTGGGCGTCGAATCCATCCATCTCCACAAGAAGTTGGTTCAAGGTTTGCTCACGTTCGTCGTGACCACCCCCGACACCGTGACCGCGATGGCGTCCCACGGCATCAATTTCATCGATGAAAATAAGGCAGGGGGCGGACTTTCTGCCCTGCTCGAACATATCACGAACTCGGGAGGCTCCCACGCCTACAAACATCTCGACGAAGTCGGAACCGCTGATGTTGAAGAAGGGAACATCCGCTTCACCGGCAATCGCCCGAGCAAGGAGGGTCTTACCGGTGCCGGGGGCACCGATCATGAGGACACCTTTTGGAATCCGACCACCCAGTTTCTGGAACTTTTTCGGATCCCTGAGGAACTCCACCAACTCGACCACCTCTTCCTTGGCCTCTTCCACTCCGGCCACGTCCTTGAAAGTGATTTTATTCTTCTCACGGGCCAGCATCTTGGCCTTGCTCTTGCCGAAGTTCATGGCCCCGCGGCCAGCCATCTTGATTTGTGAGCGGAAGAAGAAGTAGAGGACGACAAGGAAGAGGAGAATGGGCAGGATGTTCAGGATGGTCGACGCAAGAACATTCGACTCGGGGCGGACATTGGGAGTGATGCCGGCCGCCGCCAAATCTTTTTCCAAGCTCGTTCCGTTAAAAGGCATGTAGACTGAGGTCTTGAACGGCGTGGGGATCTCTTCCGTGGCAGGAGGTATCTTTTTGCGGTAATAACCCGAGAGGTACTGGGTGTTCCTGCCCTCTTCAATCACAAGTTCGAGAGGTTTTTCGGCGGTGGAGATCACCTTCCCCTCCTTCAGCAAGGTATCGAATTTTGGAAGGGTGAGTTCCTCGGTGCTGGCGATCGTTGTTCCCCTGAAAAAGAGAGCCCCTCCGATCAAGGCCGTTGCGATAACGATCAGAACGAGTGATTTCCAGTTGAACTGTGGTTCCTGGGAACCCGGTTGGTTGGGATTGTTACGTTTGGGAGTGGGTGTGTCGTCTGGCATTGCTCTTAAGATCGGTCTCTGACTACATCAGATAACATAACCTACCGCCAATGCAAACTGCTCCCTCCATTTCCGGCGCTCTTCCCGGTGCCGGGATTACCCCGGAGAAGGCCCTTTTCAACCGGGGGGAGATGGAAAAATCCCTGGTCGTCTCGATCCACGATGTTTCCCCATCGACCCGCGGAGTCGTGATGCGGATGCTGAACGATTTGAAAGCTGTCGGCATACCGCTCACCTCACTGTTAGTGATCCCTGATCATCATCACCTTGGAAGAATCGATCTTGACCCTGATTTTTCCTCCTGGCTTGCCTCTCTTGTGGCGACTGGTCATGAGGCCGTCCTGCACGGATTTCATCATCTTAGGCGCAAGCATCAGGGCGAGGGGATGGTCACGCGTTTCGTCACACGCTCCTATACGGCCGGAGAGGGGGAGTTCTACGATCTGCCG